>WNFL01299756.1_pt1 | contig 30211 bp, 34 predicted proteins | sample 5400361 | NCBI WGS metagenome assembly WNFL01 (sample SAMN13153351, study PRJNA577476) | soil metagenome | isolation source: 40 cm soil on Douglas fir-dominated hillslope | place: USA:California | collected 2013-09-17
CGGGCGGATGCAGGGATCCGCGCAGATGCACAAGGCGATCCTGCAGCAGGTCGAGGGTCAGAGCGTCGGCCTCGCGCGCGACGAGGTGCTGCTGCGCCAGGTCGAGGGCCCGTGGGGCCCGCTCATCGAGGTGCTGGTCCACAATCGCGCGGCGACGCCGTGCTTCCCACTCGCGCCCTACAAGCAAGTCCCGTCCGACCCCGGCCTCGCGACGATCGGAGTGAGTCGCTATTTCGCGCGCCGCGAGCTGCTGCTCGAGATCTCGCTCATCGTCCGCATTCCTCCCGAGGTGCCGATCCCCAAGCAGGGTGAGTACGCCCGCGAACGCATGAACGAATTCATGGGCTCGATCTCGATTCGCTAGCTGCCCAGCTGCGCAAGTTTCTCCAAGTCCCCGGGGCTGTTCCGCGGTACATCCAGGGAGAGGAGGATCGAGATGACTCGAACTGGAGGCTGCTCATGCGGCGCGATCCGCTACGAGCTCGGCGCGGATCCTTTGATCGTGCACGCGTGTCACTGCCGGGATTGCCAGCGCATCACGGGCGGTCCATTCGTGATCAACCTGTGGATCGAGAAGAAGTACGTCAGCGCGAAGGGGGCCCCGCCCGAGTCCTTCACGCTGTCCGGCGGCAGCGGGAAGGACCACACGGTCTACTTCTGCGGAAGCTGCGGGACCTACGTGTGGAGTGACTACCGCATCGTGCCCGCCGAGTGCTGGTTCGTGCGCGCGGGGACGCTCGACGACCCGAGCTCCGTAGAGCCCGACATCCACATCTTCACGCGCACGAAGCTGCCCTGGGTCGAGTTGCCCGAGGGCACCCGCGCGGTGGAGAGCGTCTACGAGCTCGACGACGTGTGGCCCGCCGAGAAGCTGGCCCGGCTGCGCGCCAGTCGCTGACTCGCGCTTCGGCTCAGTGACAGGTCGGCAGTCCCGGAGGCGGCGGGAACTGCGTGTCGAACGCGTTCTTGTCCCAGCAGTTGCCGGCGCCGGAGCCGTCCCAGGCGAGATCGACCGCGAACACCGGCTGGATCAACGGCGAAGGATGCTTCCCGTTTCCGAATACGGCGTTGTGATCGACCTGATTCCGGTCGGGGTCGGGATCGATGCCGAGCGCGGCGCACACGTCGTCGCTGAGGCCCTGCGCGATGCAGAAGTTCGCGACCGCGATGCCGTAGGAGTCGTTGTTCAGCACCAGGTTGTGATCGACCCGGTTCTCGTCGACGGCCAGCGCGAGGATGCCGGTGCCCTGCGGCACGCCGCACACCGCGTCCGCGGGATCGACGCAGGTGTTCGGCTTGTTGTTGCCCTGCACCCAGTTGTGGTCGATCCGGTTCGCGGTGTTCTGATTCACGTCGAGGAACGGCAGGGTGAAGCTGAGGATGCCGCCGGTGTTCCCGGTCGCGACATTGTGGTCGAGACGCACGTCGCTGCAGTTCTCGATCTCGAAGCCGCTCACGTTGCCGCGCGCGACGTTGTGATCGACGTGGACGCTGCGCGACTGGCCGATGTAGATGCCCGTGTCGTTCGAGCCCGTGGCGAGGTTGAACGCGACACTGCCGCGTGTCGAATGCGACGGGAAGATCCCGTACTCCACGTTGTCGTTCGTCTGGTTGAAGCGGACAGCGAAGCGATCCACGCAGAGCAGGAAGATGCCTTCGCCGCCGAAGCCGTTCACGGTGAAACCGGTCACGGACGCGCCGGACAAGCGCTGCGCGTCGTCATCCAGGCAGGTGGCGCCGTTCGCGCCCGGCGCCGCGATCGCGATGCCTTGATTCTGTCCGCCGGGGTTCTCGAGGATCACGGCGCGCTTGTGATTCGGGACGCCGACGAGGGAGATGCCCGGCTTCGACACGACCACGGCGCACGTGTGACTCGCATCGCTCGGGCAGGGCACGCCGGGCTCGTGGTAGGTGCCGGCGAGCACGACGATGGAGTCGCCGGAGGCCGCCTGGTCGACGGCGGCTTGGATCGATTGTCCGGGATGAACCACCCAGTTCTTGGCGGCCGCGGGAGCCGAGAGGAGCAGGAGCGAAGCCGCTGCGAAGACGACGCTGCACGTGCGCATGGGAGTTTTCTCCTTCAGTCGCCACCGTACGCTCGCTGACGACGGCGGGTCAACCCGATTCAGAAGAAGATCGAGCCCGACTCCAGCCCGAGCAGGACGCGCGAAGCGGGCTCGACGAGCGCCGGCGACACGATGATGTGTTGGCCGACCACGTGCACGTCGCGCATGCGCCGCTCGAGCGGGCTGGAGAGCATGTTCGCGCTCGTGCCCGCCGCCGCGTGCACCAGCTCCACCGCGCGCGCCGAGGCCGCGACCGCCTTCGAGCACGCGAGCTGCACCAGCGCGCGCTGCTTCCTGGTCGGCGTGCGCCCGGCGCAGGTCTCTTGCCACAGCTCCTCGATCGACTCGAAGACGAACGCGCGCGCGGAGCGCAGCAGCGTCTCGGCCTCGGCGATCGACTCCTGCGCGAAACGGCGCTCGCGCAGCGGCGCGCGCATGCCGCGGGGCACGCGTTCGGAAGCGAGCTCGATGAACGCGTCGAGCGCGGCGCGCGCGATGCCCGTCGCCACGCCGACCTTGTTGTAGGCGAGCCGGCTGAACGGCGGGAGCCGGAAGAGCGCCCCGCTCGCGTTCGCTCGGCCGAGCCCCACCCGCGTCGTGAAGCGCTCCGAGACGAACACGTCGCGGATCTCGACGTCGTGACTCCCCGAGCCGCGCAGCCCGGCGACGTGCCAGGTGTCGAGCACCTCGAAGTCCCGGCGCGGCACGAGCACCTCGAGGGCTTCCGGCTTGCCTCCTTCTTCGACCACGCACTGACCCCAGAACCAGTCACTGTGCAGGCAGCCGCTCGCGAACGGCCAGCGCCCGCTCGCGCGGAAGCCACCATCCACGCGCGTCGCGCGGCCGAGCGGATTCAGCGCGCCCGAGAGGATCACCTCCGGGTGCTTCGCGATCACCTCCTCCGCCGTGTCCGGCTCGAGGAGCGCGCTGGCGAAGCCCAGGTTCTCGATGCCGATCATCAGCGCCCAGCCCGCCGCGCCATCGGCCTCCGAGACCGCCTCGATCGCGAGTATCTGCTCGCGCGGCGTCGCCTCCGCGCCGCCGACTTCGGACGCGACCGCGATCCGGAACAGCCCGGCCTCGCGCAGCGCGCGCACGAGCTCGAGCGGCAGCGTGCGCTCCGCCTCGGCCCGGTCCGCGAAGCTGCGCACCAGCGGCTTTAGCTCGCGCGCGCGCTCCACGAGAACCGCCCCCGAGAGCGCCGCCGGCTGCGTCATCGCGCCACTATACGCGGGACGCCCTTCCGGCGGCGGCAACCGCCTGTGCGGCTTCGTCCGAACCAGTGAGTCCGCTCAGCGCAGACACACCGCCTCGACGTTGTTTCCGTCGGGATCGATCAGGAAGGCGGCGTAGTACTTGGGGCTGTAGTCGGCGCGCACGCCGGGTGCGCCGTTGTCGCGGCCGCCCGCCGCGACGCCGGCCTTGAAGAAGCGATCGACGGCGGGGCGGTCGTCCGCGCGGAACGCCAGGTGCGTACCGGGTCCCTTCGCGTTCTTGGCCAGATAGAGCCAGAGGGCGGGCTCGCCTTTGGGGCCGAGTCCCGCGCTGGAAGCGTCGCGCGAGCAGAGCACGTGGCCGAGTCCGCCGAGAGCCGCCTCGTAGAAGCGCGCGCTGGCCTCGATGTCCTTCACCTTGAGTCCGATGTGGTCGTACATGGGGACCTCCTTTGATGGAGGTCAGCCTAGAGCGAGGCCGCCAGGCGATCTTGGAGGATCTTGCGGTCGCCCTTCGCGGCGCGCCGGAAGCCGCGCGGCGAGATACCGGCCGCCCGGTGGAACGTGCGCACGAAGTTCGACAGGTCGCCGAAGCCGACCGCGAAGGCGATGTCGGTGATCGAGCGCGCGTCGTCCGCGAGCAAGCGCGCCGCATGGCGCAGGCGGGAGCGGACGAGATACTGGTGCGGAGTCACTCCCAGGACCCTGGCGAACAGCCGCAGGAAGTGGAACGCGCTGAGGCCCGCGGAGCGCGCGGCGCCCTCGAGGTCGATCTCCTCGGACGAGTTCGCGTCGATCCATTGCGCCGCGTCGACGGCGCGGCGCCGGTCGCGCTCCGCGGCGCCGGTCGCCCTCCCGGCCCTGCCGCCGACGGTGGCGAGAAAGCGTGCGGCGAGCCACAGGCCGAGCTCGTCGAGGCCGGCGTCGCTCTGGCCCTCGGCCGCGGCCTGTGCGAGCTCGCCGAGCACCATGAGCTCCGACAGCGGCGGCAGGGCGCCGGCGCGCCAGAGATCGGGGCGCGCCCCGAGCGTCTCGACCACCTCGGGCGAGAAGTGGATCGAGAGACACTCGTCCCCGACGACGTGGTCGTGCGTGCAGACATACTCCTCGCCCGGAGAGCCGACGACCAGCGAGCCCGTCACGAGCTCGAACGACTGCCCGCGCGACCGATAGCCGAAGCTGCCCTTGCGCACGTAGGAGAGCGAGTAGCCGTGGTGCAGCTCCACGTAGGGCGCCTCCGCGCGCGCGACGTCGCAGCGGTAGTCGTCGACTCGGACCGGACCCGAGCGGAGCAGGGGGGTGGCGCCCATGGCCCGAGAGTCTACCGCGCTTGACCGCACTCTCCGCCTCTGATATTCACCCAATTGGGTGAATGATGGCGAACCTGGACCAGACCCTGATCGCGCTGGCCGACCCGACTCGGCGGGCGATCCTGCAGCGTCTGTCGCTGGGCGAGGCCCGGGTGACCGAGCTCGCGGACCCGTTCTCCATCTCGCTCAACTCCGTCTCGAAGCACATCCGCATGCTCGAGCGCGCCCGGCTCGTGCGCCGGCGGCGCGCGGGGCGCGAGCACCTCCTGACCCTGAACCCCCAACCCCTCGCCGAGGCCGCGGCCTGGATCGAGGCGCAGCGCGCGAGCTGGACCGCGCGCCTCGACGCCCTGGATCGCCTGCTCCGCGCCGAGAAAGGCCGGTCGCGATGAGCGCGAATTTCCCGATTCGGCTTCGAGTGAGTCGCCGCTTCGATTTCCCCGCCGAGCGCGTGTTCGACGCGTGGCTCGACCCGGACACCGCGGGCGCGTGGATGTTCGCCACGCCCACGGGAAGGATGGTGCGCGTGGAGATCGACGCGCGCCTCGGCGGCAAGTTCTGCTTCGTCGATCGGCGGGATGGGGAGGACGTGGAGCACGTCGGCGAGTATCTGGAGCTGGAGCGCCCGCGGCGCATCGTCTTCAGCCTGTCGGTGCCGAAGTACTCGCAGGATCTGGACCGAGTCACGGTCGAGATCGAGCCCGCCGGAGCAGGCTGTGAGCTCACGCTGACTCACGAGCTCCGCCAGCTGCCGGTCCCGAGCGCGCAGATCGAAGCGGGCTGGCGCGCGATTCTCGACGACCTCGCCGCGTCGATCGCGCGCCGCTCGCTCCAGGCGCGGGTGACTCGGCGCTTCGCCGCGCCCGCCGAGCGCGTCTTCGACGCCTGGCTCGATCCCGCGCTGCTCGGCCGCTGGATGTTCGGGTCCGACGCGCGCGCCGAGGAGGTCGTGCGACTCGCGAACGACCCGCGCGTCGGCGGGAAGTTCTCGTTCGTGGTGCGCCGGCAGGGCCAGGAGATCGACCACGTCGGCCGCTATCTCGAGCTCGAGAGGCCGCGCCGGCTGGTCTTCACCTGGGCGGTCGCGCCCAATCCCGACCGGGGCAGCGTCGTGACCGTGGACATCACGCCACTCGCGCGCGGCTGCGAGCTCCGGCTCGTGCACCAGATCGAGCCGCGCTGGGCCGAGTATCTCGAGCGCACTGAGCAGAGCTGGACGACGATGACCGAGGCGCTGGCGCGCGCGCTCGGCTAGAAGGCCGCGGCCTGCCACAGGTACCAGCTCGCGACCGTTCGGTAGGGGGCCCAGCGCGCACCGTACTTCGCCAGGTCTCTCGGTGCGGGCAGCGCGCGCTTTCGGTACGCGGCCGCGTAGCCCTTGCGGACGCCGAAGTCGTCGACGGGCAGCACGTCCGGCCGCCCGAGCCGGAAGATCAACAGCATCTCCACCGTCCAGCGGCCGATGCCGCGCACGGCTGTGAGTCGCTCGACGAGCGCCGCGTCGTCCAGGTCGCGCGCCTCCGCCAGGCTCGGGATCTCGCCCGCGGCGCTGCGCTTCGCCAGGTCGCGCAGCGCGAGCACCTTCGCGCGCGAGAGACCCGCGCCGCGCAGCTTCGCGTCTGTCGCGCGCAGGATCTGCTTCGGCGTCGGGCCGTGATGCGCGTGCGGGAACAGCGCGCAGACGCGACCGTAGATGGTCGCGGCGGCTCGGCCGTTGAGCTGCTGGTAGACGATCGCCTCCGACAGCATGCCGAACATGTGCGACGTCTTCTTGAGCTCCAGGGCGAACGGGCCGACGCGCTCGATGACACGCGCCAGGGTCGGGTCGGCCGCGCGCAGGTGCGCGAGCGCGCGCTTCGGATCGAAGTCGAGCCGACCGTCGCCCTCGAAGAGCGCCGGCTGTGCCGCCGCGTGCGCGCCCTCGAGCGCCAGCAGACGCAGCTTGGTCGCGGCGCCGCCGTTCGCGGAGAAGCCGCCGAGCTTGCCGTTCGCCGCGAGCACGCGATGGCAGGGCACGAGGATCGCGAACGGATTGCGCCCGAGCGCCTGACCGACGGCGCGCGCCTTGTCCGGCTCGCCGAGCCGCGCGGCAAGGGCGCCGTAGGTCAGCGTCTCACCCGGCGCGATTGCGCGCGCTGCCTCGTACACGCGCCGCTGGAACGGCGGGACCGTGGAGAGATCGAGCTCGATCGCTCCGAGCGCGCTCTTCTCTCCGCGCAGCAGAGACTCGATGCCGTCGATCGCGCGCTGCACCGCGCGCGGAGGCGCCAGCTCGCGCACGTCCGGAAAGCGCTTCTGGATGCGCGCGCGCGTGGCCAAATCGCGCGACTCGGGCAGCTGCACGGCCGCAATTCCGCGCCCGCTCCAGACGATGCCGCAGCGCCCGATGGGCGAGTCGAAGAGCGCGAAACCGTCCGCCGTCATGATCGCGCGCGAGCCTAGCACCCGCCGCGCGCGCCGGACTTGGAGGATCTTGCTGTTCGACTAGTCTCCGGGCTCCGAGCGCCGCGTCCTGGGCGCGCGCACCGTCGCGCCGTCATCGTCCCGGGCCGTGACGCAGCGATTCCGGCCCTCGCGCTTGGCCGCGTACAGCGCGCGGTCGGCGCGCTCGATCAGCTCCACGGGAGTGCGCTTCACGCCGGCCGGAACGCTCGCGATCCCGAGACTCAACGTGACGTGTGGCGCGACTTCGGATGCGTCGTGTTCCAGAGCCATGTCGGCGACGCGCAGGCGGATCGTCTCCGCCAGCAGCGCCGCGCCACTGCAGGTCGTGGTCGGCAACACGATTCCGAACTCCTCCCCTCCGTAGCGCGCGACCAAGTCCGCGGGACGCCTCACACAGTCGCGCAGCGCCTCGGCGACTCGCTTCAGGCAGATGTCTCCAGCGACGTGGCCGTAGCGGTCGTTGTAGCGTTTGAAGTGATCGACGTCCGTCAGGATGAGTGTCAGCTCGCTGTGGTCTCGCAGCGCGCGGCGGAGCTCCGCGTCCAGCATCTCGTCGAAGCGCCTGCGATTCGCCAGGCCCGTCAAACCGTCGATCGCAGACATCCGCGCGAGCTCGACGTTCTGCGCCTCGAGCCGAGCCCGGAGCGCCTCGAGCTCGCGAAACGCGGCGTCGCGCTCTCGCCTCGCGACGAAGCTGCGCGAGTGTGCCCGAACGCGCGCGAGCAGCTCGATTCGGTCGGGCAGCTTCACGAGGTAGTCACTCGCGCCGAGCGAGAACGCATCACTCTTGTCCCGCGGGTCGTCCCTGGCGGAGAGCACGATCACCGGCACTCCCTCGAGTTCTCGGGCAGCGCAGTAACCCCGCAAGAGCGCGAAGCCGTCGCCGTCGGGCATCACGAGATCCTGCAGGATCACGGTCGGCAGGCTGGCCTTGGCCAATTCGAGCGCCGACGCCGCTTCGCGACAGGCGAGAAACTCCACGTCCGGCTCGGGCTCGAGGATGCGCCGCAGCGCCTCGACCACGATCGGCTGATCGTCGACCACGAGCACGCGAACGCCGGCGCTCGCGGTTGCGGCCTTCGGGGTCATGCACGGCCTTGCGACCCCTCCGCGCAGGGACTTGAGCGCGGCCCAGTTGCGGCCGATCTGCAGCGCGAATGGAGGCGACATGAGTCGACTGAGTCAGCTCACGGTGATGGGAAAACTCACCCTCCTCGTCGGGGTGTTCCTGATCGGATTCACTGCAATCGGCGCAATCACCTTTGCGGCGCTGAGCCGGGTCCGCATCAACGGACCGATGTATCGAGAAATCACTCGCAGCAAGGAAGTACTCGCCGACGTAGTATCACCGAGCCTGTACATCGTTGAGTCGGACCGACTCATGCAAGAGTCGCTCGAGGCTGGCGACCTGGTCGAGCTTCGCGCGATCATGGACCGCTCCACGAAGCTCCGCGAGGAGTACGAAGCCCGTCATCGCCACTGGGAGGCAGAGCTCACCGACGGCGAGCTGCGCACACAGCTGCTGGAGACGTCCTTCGCTCCGGCCGAGCGGTTCTTCAAGCTACGCGACGAACAGATGTTCCCCGCAATCCTCGCCGGCGACCTGAGTCGCGCCCGTGAGCTCGCGACCAGCTCGCTCGAGCCGCTGTACGAGGAACATCGCAAGGCCATCGACTCCGTCGTCGCGACCGCGACGAGCTCTGCCTCCGAGCTGGAGGGGCGCGCGAACCAGGCGGTGACTTGGACGCTCTATGAGCTGGTCGCGGCGTCGCTGCTGATCGCGCTCATTTCGGCTGCGGCGGCCTGGCTGATCGCGCGCTCACTCGTGTCGAGGCTGCAGCACGCGTCCGTGGTGTTGTCGTCCACCGCGACGCAGATGTCGGCCTCGAGCCGAGAGCAGCAGTCGCGGGTCGGCGAGCAGAGCGCCTCGACGTCGGAGATCGCCGCCACGGTGAAGGAGATCTCCGCGACGAGCCGAGATCTCGTGAAGACTGCGGAAGAGCTGAGTCTCGGCGCCGCGCGGGCTGCGGGTCTTGCGCTCGAGGGGCGCGGCGGTCTCGAGCGGATGGACGCGCGAATGCGCGCGCTGTCGACCTCGACGGGATCGATCTCCGTGAAGCTCTCCGCGATTCGCGAGAAGACGAACGACATCAACGTCGTCGTCACGACGATCACGAAGGTCGCGGATCAAACGAATCTGCTGAGCGTCAACGCCGCGATCGAAGCCGAGAAGGCCGGCGAGTACGGACTCGGCTTTCTCGTGGTCGCGCGCGAAATCCGGCGGCTCGCGGATCAGGCTGCGGTGGCCACGCTCGACATCGAGGACATGGTCCGCCAGATGCAAGGCGCCGTCTCCACGGGCGTGATGGAGATGGACAAGTTCGACGACGAAGTTCGCACGAGTGTGAAGGCGGTGCAGGAGGTGAGCGAACAGCTCGGCGGCGTGATCGAAGAAGTCGAGGGCTTCCACGGGCGCTTCGACGCGCTCAAGGAAGGCATGCGCAGCCAGTCGCTCGGCGCCGAGCAGATCAACGATGCGATGGTCTCCCTCGCGGATGGCGCACAGCAGACCGCGGCGTCGCTGCGGGAGTTCAACGCCGCCACGGACGGCTTGCGCGACGTCGTGGCGAACCTGCGGACTTGACCGCTTTCCGGCCGCGGAGGGCGTGAGCGCATGGAGTCTCGCGCCCCGTTGATGCTCCTGTTCCGCATCGGCGAAGGCCGCTACGCCGTTCGCTGTACACGCGTGGAGTGCGTGCTGTCGCGGCCTCGACTCCATCAGCTCTTGGGGCCACCGGGCGCAGTCGTCGGATCGTTTCCGTATCGCGACGCGCTCACTCCGGTCATCGACGTCTGCAAGCTGTTCCTCGGCGCTCCCTGCCCGGACCGGATCAGCAGCCGAATCGTGGTCGTTCGGGCCTCCGAACGCGTCGTCGGACTGCTCGTCGAGCGCGCCACCGACACGCGCGCACTTCCCGGCGAGACGCTTGCGCCGGGCGCGCGCAGCGATGCGATCGTGACCGGGATCGTCGACGAAGGCGGAGAGCTCCAACAGATCGTCGACGTCGACGCGCTGGTGGCGCGAGGCTTTGCTTCGTGAGTCGCGCCCGCATCGAGGAGCTCCTCGCGAGCACGATCGGACTCGATCCCGGGTCGATCGGCACGCAGGCGATCGACCTCGCGGTGCGCGCGCGCATGCGCACGCGGCGCATCTCGGATCTGGTCGCCTACTGCGATCTCGTGGAGGGCGACGTCGACGAGCGGAAGGAGTTGCTCGAAGGCATCGTCGTCTCGGAGACTTGGTTCTTCCGCGATCCACAGGCGTTCCGCTTCGTGGTGGATCACGTCGCGAGCCGGCTCCGCTCGGGCACTTCGCTCGTGCGAATCCTCAGTCTGCCCTGCGCCACCGGCGAGGAGCCGTACTCGGTGGTGATCGCCCTACTCGAAGCCGGAGTCCTGCCGGAGCAGGTCGAAGTGAGGGGGATCGATCTCAGTCCCCGCGCAGTGGAGCTCGCGCGCGCCGGCGCCTTCGGCGCGAACTCGTTCCGCGGCGAGGATCTCAGCTTTCGCGAGCGCTGGTTCTCTACGGCGGGTTCGAACTGGCGCATCGACCCGCGCGTGCAGGCTTGCGTCTCCTTCGAGGTCGCCAACGCGCTCGGACCCACGCTCGACATCGGCGCCGGAACCTGCGACGTCATTCTGTGCCGGAACTTGCTCATCTACCTCAATCTCGAGTCACGCCGCAAGCTGCTCGGCCGGATCGAGCGCGCGCTCGGCGAGAGCGGCGTGCTGATCGCGGGCCACTCCGAGGACATCGCGGCCCTCGCGCCTCGCTTCAGACGCTCGGGGAACCTCGCTGCCTTCGCCTATCGGCGCTCCGAGCCGCCCAGCGCAGAGCCGCCGGCAGTCGCCAGCCCGCCGTGCGAGTCACTGACTCCGCGGCGCCGGCCGTCGCGCGCGCGCGCTCGGGCCCGGCGTGCCGGATCCGCCGGGGAAGCGAGCGTCACGCAGAAGAACGCGGGGGCGATGCTGCCGCCCGCGCCGAGCGCCGACAGCTACTGCCTGCTCGGGGTGACGTTGCGCTGCACAGGAAAGCTCGCGGAGGCCGCCGCGTGTTTCGAGCGGGCCCTGTATCTGGACCGCGATCACTACGACTCGCTCGTGCACTTCGCGCTCCTCTGCGAGCATCGCGGGGAGCGGGAGGCGGCGGGTCGTCTGCGCCGACGCGCAGCCCGCGTGAGCCGCGGCGGTATTCGCCCATGAGCGCGCCCGCTGCAGAGGTCTGTTGGCGGCGGATCGGCATCCGCGGCGACCGGAGCTGTCCGGAGCTCGAGCGGTACGTCCACTGCATGAACTGTCCTGTGACTGCCCGCGCCGCGGACGAGCTCCTGGACCGGCCGGGGCTCCCCAGCGAAGACCTCCTGGCGGAGCCGGACGAGGGTCGACACGGGCCTGCCGGCAGCTCGAGTGTTCCCCTGCTCGTGTTCCGCCTGGGCAGGGAGCGCTTCGCGATCGAGTGCCGCGATGCGGTGAGCGTCGAGAGAACCAGGCGCATCCAGCGGGTGCCTCATCGTCGCGCGCGAGGCTTCCGTGGTCTTTGCAACGTTCACGGGCAGCTCCGCCCCTGCGCCTCACTCCACCTCGTGCTCGACCTGGAAGCGGCAGCCTCGGGGGAGTCCGCCACCTGCCGGTTGGTGGTCGTGGACGCCGGCGGAAGGCCCTGGGCCTTCGAGGCGGACGAGGTCTACGGCGTAGACCGAGTCGAACCCGACCGGCTCGTCGATCCGCCCCCCACGGTGGCGCGCGATGCTTCGAGCTGCACGGGAAGGCGCTTCCGGATCGCCAATGACTGGGTGGCCGTGCTCGATCGCGAGCGGCTGTGGCGAGCGCTCGAGCGGACGCTCGTGTGAGCTCCGGGCCCACCACCTACGACGCGACGCTCGCCGCCCTCTTCGAGACGGAGCTCGAGACCACGCTCGCCGCGCTGGCACAGGGGATCGTGCAGCTCGAGGAGCACGACCGCGATCCGGCGCAGCTCGAGCGCGTGATGCGCGCGACTCACTCGATCAAGGGCGCCGCGAGCATCGTCGGCATCGACGCAGCGGTGCGGCTTGCGCATGCGCTCGAAGACTTCTTCACCTGGGCGCTGCGGAGCGATGAGGCCGTTGCCAAGGAAGCCATCGACGTGGTGTTGCAAGGAGTCGATGCGCTCACGTCGCTGCAGGTCGCCTGTCGGGGCGACCTGGCCGAGTGGGTGGCCCGCGAAGCTGAAGCGTGCACCCTCCTCGCCGGCAGGATTTCCGCGTTGGCCGGCGGCGGGGTTCCGCCTCGGCCGCCTCCCTCGACCCCATCCACCCTGGCGGCGAAGGCCGCGGTTCCTGCCGAGTCGGCCCCGGTTCCGACCGCGGCACCGGCACCGGCGGCGGAGCGCGTGCTGCGACTCACCGCGCAGAACGTCGATCGCCTGATCGGGCTCACGGGCGAATCCCTGGTGGAGGCGCGGCGGGTTGGCGGATTCGTCGCCAACCTGAGTCGACTCAAACGGCGCCTCTCCTCGCTCTCCGATCGGCTCCGAGAGGTGGAACGCCTCGCGGGCGCCTCGGCCGACCGCGCCGTAGCCGACGCCGCGAGCGCGAGCCGGAGTCACCTGGAGGAGGACCGCCGGGTCTTGTTCGAGGAGATCGAGAGCATCGAGAACTACGCGCGTCGCGTCGACGACCTCGGCGGACGGGCGTACCGAGAGACGCTGAAGAGCAAGCTGCGCCCCTTTCGGGAAGCGGTGGTGGGGCTCCCGCGCATGGTTCGGGATCTCGCACACAAGCTCGGAAAGGAGGCGAAGCTCGAGGTGCTCGGCGAAGCGACGCTCGTCGATCGAGACGTCCTGGAGACGCTCGAGTCGTGTCTGATCCACCTGTTGCGCAACGCTCTCGACCACGGCCTCGAGCTTCCCTCGGAACGCACCGCTCGCGGAAAGGCGGCGCGCGGCAGCCTCTCGATCGAGGCGCGGCACCACGCCGGCATGCTCGCGATCTCGGTCTCGGACGACGGCCGTGGGATCGACCCCGAAGCCATTCGCGCCCGCGTCGTCGAGAAGGGCCTCGCTCATGCGGCGCTCGCCGCCTCGCTGTCGCTGCCCGAAGTCATGGAGTTCCTGTTTCTGCCGGGATTCTCGACCGCGAACTCGGTCACGGAGATCTCGGGGCGCGGGGTCGGGCTCGACGCGGTGCGGAGCTCGGCGGAGGCAGCCGGCGGCAGCGTGCGGGTCACTTCGGAGGTCGGGCGCGGCGCCGCGTTCGACTTGCGGCTTCCAGTGACGCGCTCCGTGATTCTCTCGCTCCTGGTGGAGATCGCGGGCGAGCGATTCGCGTTCCCGTTGACCCGCATCAGCGAGATACTCCGCGTGCCGCGGGCCGCAGTGACGCCCCAGGAAGGCCGCGAGCTCTGCATGCATCGCGGCCAGAGCCTGGCGCTCGTCCGCGGCGCCCAGCTTCTCGGCTTCGAAGACGCGGCGCCGCCGGGCGAGGACCTGTGCATCGTCGTCTCTACGGAACGCGGTGCGGCTGTGGGGGTGGTGGTCGATCGCTTCCTGGGCCAACAGGAGCTGGCTGTTCACCCACTCGATCCGCGAATCGGGCGCGTGCAGGAGGTTTCCGCGACGGCGATCCTGGTCGATGGCTCGCCCGTGCTGATTCTCGACGTGGACGGGCTGTTCCGCTCGATCGACCGTCTTCTGGGCGAGCACGCTCTCACGACGGCGCGCCCCGCCGAGGCGCCGGGCGAGAAGCGCCCTGTGCGACGCGTGCTCGTGGTCGAGGACTCCATCATCGTGCGCGAAGCCGAGCGCCAGATCTTGGAGAACGCGGGCTACGCGGTGGAGACGGCCGTCGACGGCGTCGACGGGTGGAACCTGTTGCGCGCGGGTCACTTCGATCTCGTCGTGACCGACGTCGACATGCCCGGGATGAGCGGCATCGAGCTGCTGCGCAGCATACGCGCGGAGGAGCGGCTGCGGTCCATCCCGGTCGTGATCGTCTCGTACAAGGACCGACCGGAGGACAAGCTGCGCGGCCTCGAGGCAGGCGCGACCTCTTACTTGACCAAGACGAGCTTTCACGACCGCACCTTCATCGACGCGATCGAGGACCTGATCGGGACGGGTGTCTCGTGAGGATCGCGCTGATCTCCGACAGCGCGCGGACTCTCGAGCTGCTGCGCCGCGCAGCGCTTGCCAAGGGGGCGGAAGTCTGCGGCCGATTCGGGCAGGCCGAGAGCGCCATCGCTCGCTTCTCCGAGGACCCCCCCGACCTGTTCGTCGTCGAGGTCGGCGCGATCGACGGCGGCGCGCTCCGCGCCATGCGACTCCTCGCAGCGCGCGTGACGAGCCCGGTGCTTCTCGCCGTCCACGCGGTCCACCCGCGGATGGACGAGGTCGCAGAGTGTCTCTCCGCAGGCGCCGTGGACGTCGCCGTGCTGCCGAGTGCCGAGGATCGAGCTCAGGTCGATGCGCTCGCCGGGAAGATCCGCACCATGCAGCGCCTGTCGCGCGCCCCGCGCGATCCGGGGACCTCACGGCGAGAGGTCGGCAGTGTCTCGCGAAGCGGAGCCCTGCTCGTCGCAATCGGCGGGTCGACCGGCGGGCCGCAGGCGCTCGCGGAGGTTTTGACCCGGCTGCTCAAGCCATGTCCGGCGGCGATCCTGGTCGCGATTCACATCGACAAGGCTTTCGTTCCCGAGCTCGCAAGCTGGCTCTCCGCCGCCACCGGGATCCGGGTTGACGTCGCGGAACGCGGTCAGTGGCCCGAGGCAGGACGGGTTCGGATCGCAGGGACCGACGACCACCTCGTGATGCGCGCCGACGGATCGCTCGACTATGCGCGCGACCCGGTCGACGCGCCGCATCGCCCATCGATCGACGCGCTGTTCGAGAGCATCGCGACGCACCACCGCGACCCGGGGGTCGCCGTATTACTCACCGGCATGGGCCGAGACGGGGCGTCGGGAATGCTGTCACTCCGGCGGCGAGGCTGGGTCACGATCGCGCAGGACGAGACCACGAGCCTCGTGTACGGCATGCCGAAGGCCGCCGCAGAGATCGGCGCCGCGTCGTCGATCCTCGCGCTCGACCGGATTTGCCCTGCCATCGCAGCCGCGATCAGCGAGCGCTCGCGGCGCAGCGAGCACGCCTCCCCGATTCGCTGAAGCAGCGCGCGCCACTCAGTGCGCGAACACCTGCTGCAGCAGCGACGTCGTGCGCGCCGCAGGGTCCTTGCGGATGCTCCTCTCCTCGTCCGCCACGATCTTGAAGAGCCCCGCGAGCGCCCGCTCGGTGACGTAGCCGGTGAGGTCGAGCTTGGGCACGGACGCGAACGGCGTGGTCGCGTACTGGCCGACGAGGGCGTCGTACTGCTGCGTCACGCCGACGTTCTTCATCGCCGCGCCGACGATCGGGCGGAACTTCGCGGTCAAGGGCGCCGTGGTCCTCTTCTTGAAGTAACTCGTCGCCGCGGTGTCGTTACCGCGCAGGATCCCAGCCGCATCGCTGAAGCTCATCGCCTTTATCGCGTCGACGAACACCGGGGTCGCTTCGCCCGCAGCGCTCTCGGCCGCGCGATTCATCGCGGCCTCGAGCTCGTCGACCTGCGCGCTCATGCCGACGGCGCGCAGCGCGGTCGCCATGCCGTCGAGCTTGCCGGGCAGCGAGATGCGGATCTTCGGGTCGTCGAGAAACCCACCGGGCTTCGAGGTCTGCTGCACCGCGCGCTCGGTCGCTACCCGGAGCGCCTCCTTCAATCCGGACGCCGTCGTCGCATCAGAGAGCTGCGACGCATAGCTGGCGAAGGCGATCACGAATGCGAGGGCTGCGAGCTGCATTTCACCACTCTATCGCATGCACGCTGCGCTCGACACCGACCGGGCTGCACTCGATCGTCAGCGAAACACTCGAGCTGCTCCCCGCGCGGGCCGAAGAAGCCGGACTCACTCTCAACCTGCGCTACCAGACCGCGCTTCCCGAGCGAGTCGACACGGATCCGGTGCGGTTGCGGCAGGTGCTCATGATCCGAGATCCTGTTCGAGGTTCGGGACAGCGGCAGCGGCCTCTCGGAGGAGCAGGTGCGGAGGATCGGAGTGCAGGATTGCGGGGCAGACCCGGCCCGCGAGCCGGCCGCTTCCGCTGGGCTCGGCGTCGCGCGGTGCCGGCGTCTGGTCGCGGGGATGGGGGGCTGGCTTGCGGCGTCGAGCGACCCGGGTCGCTGCAGCGTGCTCCGCTTCGCGATCCCGACGGGGCGCATCGAGAAGGTCGCCGTCGTGTCCGCGGCGGACCCGAAACCCGAGTCAGTCGCGAGCCTGGTCGGCTGTCGCGTGCTGCTCGCCGAGGATGGACCCGACAACCGCAAGCTCATCGAGCTCCTGCTGAAGCGCGAGGGGATCGAGCTGGTCTCGGTCGAGAATGGCCGGGCTGCGCTGGAGCGCGTCGCGGAGGCGGAGCTCGATGGTCTGCTGTTCGACGTGATCCCGATGGACATGCACATGCCGCTGCTCGACGGCTTCGAAGCGACGGAGCGACGCGAGGGCTGTCTCGCCGCCGGCTGCGACGATTTCCTGACGAAGCCGATCGACCGCGCGAGGCTGATCGCGACGATCGCGCGCTTCGCGAGAGACTCGAAGCGCCTTTAGAGCAGGCGCTCTAGGTACGCCGGCGCCTTCTCCTGGCAGGTCGCCGGTCGCGCTCGACCGGATCGCCCCCGGCCCTGACCCAGACTTGTGACTGGACCCATGCGCTTGAACCCGGCCCACCGATGGGGTCCAATAGCGACGGACCCGGAGGGCAAGTGATGGCGCGCAAGTTCCCGATCCGAACCCTGACGCCGACGATCGGCGCGGTGGTCGAGAACGTCGATCTCTCGAAGTTGCTCGCGCACGAGGAGATCGCCGAGATCCGCGCCGCGCTGCTCGCGCACAAGGTAATCTTCTTCGAGGACCAGCATGTGACTCCCAAGGAGCAGCGCGATTTCGCCGCGCGCTTCGGCGCCCTTCACACACACCCGCTGTACCCCGGCGTGCCCGAGGCGCCCGAGCTCTTCATCCTCGACAACCACGCGTCGAACCCGACCGACAACGACGCCTGGCACACGGACGTGACTTTCATCGAGACACCGCCGCTCGGCGCAATCCTCTACGCGAAGCTTCTTCCGCCAGAGGGCGGTGACACGCTCTGGTCGAACATGCAGGCGGCGTTCGAGGGTCTCTCGCGTCCGTTCGCGGACTTTCTCACCACGCTCGACGCGGTGCACGACTTCGCGCGCGGGTTCCCGGCGCGCGGCACCGTCGCCAAGGGCGCGGGCGCCGACAGGCACGCGAAGGCGGTCGAGGAGCACCCGCCGGTCGTGCACCCGGTCGTGCGCACTCACCCCGAGACCGGCGCGGACGGCCTGTTCGTGAACTTCGGCTTCACCTCGAAGATCGTGGGGCTGCGCCGCAAGGAGAGCGACGCGATCCTGAGCATGCTGTTCGAGCATGTGACCAGGCCCGAGTATCTCGTGCGCTGGAAGTGGACACCCAACTCGATCGCGTTCTGGGACAACCGAGTCACGCAGCACTACGCGGTGAACGACTACCTGCCGCAGCGCCGAGTCATGCATCGCGCGACGGTCCTCGGCGACCGGCCGGTTCAGCGCGCGCGCGCGTGACCCTGCCCTGCCCCCGGGACTCCTCCGTCGCTGCATTGGCGCGCGCCTCACATGCCGCTCCTCGAGGGCCACGAGGCGACCCTGCAGCTGCGCTCGCGCGGCTACCCCGGGCCGATCGTCGCCCTCACCGCGGGTGGCGCGCTTCGCGAGTGACTCGAGGCGCCGCAGCGCGGGAAGCGCATCGCTCACCTCCGCGCGAGGCGGCGATCGAAGCTGAACCGCTGCGGCGTACCCAGGGTGACCTTCCGGAAGCCCACGTGCGCGGGGTTCAGCAGGTAGTTCCTCTCCGCGGGCACGACGGCGCTGGGGACCTCGAGAACCGCGCTCTTCCCGGAGGCGATCCACGCGTCGCCGAGCTCGCGGAGCTGGATTGGAGCGGGGTAGGTGTTCCAGCTCTCCGGCAGCGCCGCGCGCTCCAGCTTGCGCACGAGCGCGGCCGGAAAGCGCACGGAGAGCAGCGAGTAACTCGCGAGCAGCGCGCTCTCCTGCAGGTGCACGAGAAGCTCTAGCGCGGCCAGCGAGGCGTTCTCGGCGGTGTACACCAGAGGGTGTCCCGGGCTGTTCCAGCGGCCGCCGTAGAGCCGCGCGCCCTCGCCGTCGAAGGCCGACGCGACGCGCGACGCCTTCACGATGCGCCACGCGACGGGCATCAGGGGAAGACGCCGTGCTCGAGCTTTCCGATCAGATTCTCGACCTCGCGCGCGCCCGTCTCGGTCTGCGCCGCCGCGAGCGGCGTTCGTCCGCCGAGCGCGGGCGCCTTCGCGCCGAGCCACTCGCGCGCCGCATCCGCGTCGCCCTCGAAGAGCGCGAGCGCCTTTCCGAGCAGCCGGGATGCGCGCACGAGTCGATCCGACTCGTCCGCCGCGAGCCTGCCCTCGCTGCGCCGGCGCGCGAGCGTGCGCGGGTTGATCTGAATCAGGGCGGCGAGCTGCTCCAGCGTGAGCGCGATGTTGCGCTGGAAGCGCTCGAGCGCGCCGTAGGCGAGGCCCGCGTGAATTCGCTCCAGAAGCGCCGCAGTGTCGACGACGCGCAGGCCCAGGAGCAGCAGGTGCGCGTTCTCGCCCGCGCGCTTCGCGCGCAGCCCCTCGCGAAACGCCGCGACGTCCGCGGACTCGGCCTGCGTCGCTGCCCGCGCCTGCGCGCGTCTGGCCCTGGGCATCCCACCACCTTCCAATTGGCAGAAGTATAGCTGCCATTTGGCAAAGGACCAGCCTACCCGAACGAAGACACCTCGAGCGTGGTCGCGCGGCGGGCGAGGAGGGCGGGGTAGAGGGCGCTCGCGAACACGGACGCGGCGACGAGCGCGAAGAGCAGCGCGAGGCGAGGCAGGTCGAGGTGGGCGTCGACGTAGAGGCCGAACTCTTCGCCCATGATCTCGAGCATCGGGCGCGAGAGAAGGAAGCCGAGACACGCGCCGCCGAGGAGCGAGAAGCCGGCGATCCCCGCGGCGTCGCCGAGGACGAGGGCGGCGAGCTGGTTGGGCGCGGCACCGGCGGTGCGCAGCAGGACGAACTCGCGCCGGCGCGCGGCGACGATGCCGAGCAACAGGTTCGCGATCGCGACGCCGCCGAGCAGGAGCGCGAGCATCGCCACGCCGAACAGCAGACCATCGAAGCGCGCCGCGAAGGTCGCTGCGCGCGCCAGCAGCTCCTCGTTCGAGGTGAAGAAGAGTGACTGCTGCGAGTACGTGGCCTTGCGGATCGCGTCGATCACGGGCGCGGGATCGCCGGCCACGAACAGCAGCGCGAAATCCGCGCCGGCGCGCGACCAGTGTGCGTCGAACGTGGCGAGGTCCATGTAGAGGATGCCGCTGGGCCCGGCCATCCCGAAGAGCTCCCCGGCGATCTTGAAGCGCTGCCTGCCCTGCGGAGTGGCAAGCTCGACTTCGTCGCCGGCCGAGAGCTCGAAATGGCGCGCGAACGCGCCCGAGACCCCCACCTCACCGCGTCCCAGCGCGGCGAGCACGGCGCGTTCCGCCCGATCGCGGTACCCCGACCTGCGCGCGAGCGAGACTCGCGATTCGAAAGCGGCGAGGAGGACCTCCTCCCCGCGCACGAGCATCGTCGTCTGAACCTGCTCGGACAGGTCGGCGACCCCCGGGATATGCCGAATGGTGTCGACCACCGAGGCCAGCAGCGGCGGCGCGGCTCCGTCGTCGAAGGCGGCGGTCGTGGTGATGTCGATCCCCTCGGGATAGCGCGTGCGGAGCGCGTTCAGGAGTGTCTCGCCGAAGCTTGCCGAGAGCACGATCCCGCCCGAGACGAACGCGACCAGGCAGGTGATCGCCGCGACTGCCAGCGCGGTGCCGCGCTTGCGCACGGCCAGGCCCGTGCCCGCGAGGTGCCCGACCCCGGGCACGAGGCGACCGAGGAGCTCGCGCGCGCCGTCGATTCCCGCAAGCGCCGGGGTCACCAGGCTCGCCGCGAGCGAGGTGCCGAGCGCCAGCAGCGCGAGCAGCCGGACTCGGGGCGGCATCCCCGGCGCCCAAGCCGCCGCGGCCAGAGCCAGCGCCAGGAGGCTCGGCCACGGTACACGCATGTGTGTACTCCCGCGCGGCCCCGCCTCCGCGTTCGGCTCGCGCGCCGCGTCGAGCACGTATCGCCGGGTCGCGAGCCGAGCAGGCCCGAGCGCGCCGCACAGCGCCCCGAGCACGCCCACGCCCAAGGCCAGCGCCACGGTCGCGCCGGACACCGAGACGTCCGACGCGCGCGTCGAGCCCGCTTCGAAGTACTCCGAGACCTGCGACAGCGTGGGCAGGAAGAGCTGCGCGAGCGCCCGGCCCGCGGCCAAGCCGAGCGCCGTGCCCAGCGCGGCGAACGCGAGTGAGTCGAACGCTACGAAGCGCGCGACCTCGCGCGCCGAGAAGCCGGTCGAGCGCAGCACCGCGAACTCGTGCAGGCGCCGCTCGACCGCGGTCGACATCGCGGCGTAGCTCAGCAGGCAGGCGACGAGCGACCCGATCGCGGCGATCATCCAGACCGCGGCGCGCAGCGCGCCCATGGTCTGATCGAGAGACGACTTGCGCATGCCGGGGCGGCGCACCGTCGCCGCGCCCGCGACGCGCCGCTCGAGCTCGGCGCGCAACGCGGCCAGATCCGCGCCCGGCGCCGGCACGACGTCGATCCGGTCCACCGAGTCGGCACGGCCGACGAGCGCCTGCAGCGCGTACAAATCCATCACCGCGATCTGCCCGCCGAACGCGCGCGCCACGCCGCGGTCCGCGAGCAAGCCTTCGACATGCAGCGTGTGTGCGCCGATCGGCGTGCGCACCTCGAGTGACTCGTCGAAGCCGGCCCCCGTCCTGGTCGAGACCAGCTCCGAGATCACGACCGCATCTGCGCGCGCCAGGAGCTTGAGCGCATCGGGCACCTGCGCGCCGCGGGCGCGAAGGTCGAGCCCGCGTCCGACGCCCTCCTCGAGCAGGTCTATCCCGAGCACGTGAATCGACAGCTTCGCCGCGTCGATCTGCAGGTTCGCCGTGAGCAAGGGGGAGGCGGCCGCGACGCCGGGCGCGGCGCGCACCTCGGCGACCAGGCGCTCCGGGATGCCCAGGGCGCCCGCGACGATCTCGAGCTGCGCGGCGCCGGCCAGCGCCTCCGCGGTGCGGTCCGCGAGCTGCTGCACGGCGCGCGAGCTCATCTCGAGGCTCGTGGAGAGGGCGACGCTCGCCGCGATCGAAAGCACCGTGACTGCAGCGAACACGGCGTTGCGCCCGAGCGCGGAGTTCAGGCCGAGCAGCGCGCCGAGCGGAACGCCCCAATCGCCGCCGATCACGGTCAGCTCGCGGCGGAGAGCGGCGCGGCGCCGCTGTCTTCGTGAATCGACCCGTCGCGGAGCGCGATCACGCGATCCGCGTACGCGGCCGCCTCCGCGTCGTGAGTCATCATCAGAAACGTCGTCCCGCGCTCGTCGCAGAGCTCCCGGAAGAGGCGCAGCACCGCGCGCCCGGTCTCCGAGTCGAGGTTCCCCGTCGGCTCGTCCGCCAGCACGATCACCGGCTCGGCAACGATCGCGCGCGCGATCGCCACGCGCTGCATCTGACCGCCCGAGAGGTGGCTCGGGTCGCGCGCGCCGAAGCCGCCGATCTCGAGCCGCTCCATCAAGCTCGCCACGCGTGGCCGCAGCTCCGCGATGTGCCTCCCGTCCATGAGCAGCGGCAGGGCGATGTTGTGCTCCACGCTGAGCGTCGGCACGAGATTGAAGAACTGATACACGAGCCCGATGTGGCGGCGCCTGAAGCGCGCGGACGCCCCCTCGGAGAGACTCTGCAGCTCCGTGCCGCCGACCGAGACCCGCCCGGCCGTCGGCCGGCGCAGGCCCGCGACGACGTGGAGCAGCGTCGTCTTCCCACTGCCGCTCTTCCCGCGCACGATCACGAACTGCCCCCGCGGAACCTCGAACGTCAGCGCGCGCAGCGCCTTCACCGCCGACGCGCCCGCGCCGTACACCAGCTCCACGTCCTCGGCCGAGATCGCGGGCTCCAGCTCGAGGGGACTCACCGCGTCGCGCATGAGTGCGCGCCGGTGTGCAAGCCGCGTGCAACGCCTGGTATCGCCTCGATCGCCCGGGGCGAGGCGCTCTTGTCGCAGCCCGCCAGTTCCGGTCGAAGCGAGGCCGGATCAGGTGGCCGAGCGCCCGCAGAAACTCACGGAACCCCGCAAGGCGCCGAGGACCCCGGTCGCGCGCTCGGCGGGCTTGATCGAGACTGCCTTGGCCTTGCAGCCCGAGAGCACGTGGCCGAGCGAACGCGGCAGACACTCGTCGAGCGGCCAGGAGAGATCGGCGCTGGCCCGCAGGAGCGACAGTCCGCTCATCGGCGCTGGCGCGCAGGACAGCACGCTCCAGAACGCGAGCGCGATCGCGGCGAGGCGAGTCACGTCGCGGCGCCGAAGCGGCGGCGCAGGTTCCAGTGCCGCAGCGCGAAGGCCATCCGAAACAGCGGCCGGAACAGCGGGCCGAGCGCGGAGATACGCGGCACGAAGCGCACGCGATCGACCACCACGCAGCCGCTTCCGACCGCGTAGACGCGGCGCTCGTGCTGCCACTCGCGCTGGCTGAGCATCGGCGAGCGCTCGAGAAAGCGACCGGGCTCGAGCTCGATGAACGTCAGATCGTCGTAGTCGATCGGAATGACGCCGAAGAGCAGGATCCAGCTTCTGAAGGCGCGCGTGCCGAGCGGGACTTGGAGCCCCTCGAGTGACTCGAGCCGCTTCGGATGGCTCATCCGCACGAGCGGGAACAGCTCGCGGTTCACCCCGCGCATGCTCGTCGCGTGCGACCAGACGGCGGCCGCGGGGGCGGAGAGGCGCGTCGAGAAGTCGAACGCGAAGGACTTCGACACGGCGAGAACGCTATCAGGAAGGGCTGGCTCGTGGGCAGCGGACGCGCATCCCGCGCGCAGCTTCGCGCGAGCTGCCGAGTGACTGCGTCCGGGCTGCGCGCGCGTTTCCGCTCCAGCCCATGCGCGGGCACGTTTGACGCTCAACTCCGTGACTGGCGTTACCGATCCAGGAACTGATGCCCAAAGAGCGACAGGCGAGCGCATGAGCCGACGGCGCATCGAAGCGCTCCTCGTGGGCGCCGTCGCTCTCCTGCTGATGGCGGCGGACACGAGAGACGCGACGCTGCGCAAGGTCGTCGGCCAGGTCGACGTGTCCGCGGCTCCCGGATCGCCGTGGCGGGCCGCGCGGGTCGGCGACGTGCTGCCCCCCGGCGCGGCGCTGCGCACGGGCGCGGCATCCCGGGCCGAGCTGCAGCTCGACGGGGCGGTCGCGCGGCTCTACGAGCTGTCGCTCATCCAGCCCCGCCACGACACGCCCTTCGAGGTCCACACACCGCACACGGTCGCGCTGGCGAAGGGCACGCGCTTCACGGTGACCGCCGACGGCGACAGCTCGACCGTCTCGGTGCGCCGCGGGCTCGTCGGCGTGCGCGGCCCCGAGAGCGTGGCGCGCGAGGTTCTCGTGCATCCGGGATTCGGCGTAGCGGGCAGCGCCGGGCGACCGTTCGCGCTGGGCCTCCTGGACCAGAACGGCGATCCCTGGGAGGCTTGGTCGCGCGGCGCCGCTCCGTTGCGGCCCCTCTGCCGCCGGCCGGACGCGGTGCAGCCGCCGGCCAGCCCCGAGAGTGTCGAGGTGACGCTGCAGGGCGCGGGCGACGTGACGCTGCAGGTCGTCGCCGAGCGCGGGCCGAAGCGCGTGCGCGTCCGCGGCGCGGACGGTCTCGAGACCACGCTAAGCAAGCGGGACCTGAGTCAGGTGTTGCGCGGCAACACGGCCGTGCTGGGCTCGAGCTTGCTCGCGACCTTGCGCCTGCGCGGAGTCACTCCCGCGGCGTTCGCGCACCAGGTGCTGGACAACCTCTAGGCCCCGCGCCGCGCGCTCGACGCGCTCTGGTGTAGGATCGCGCGATGCCGCGGCTCACGAAGCTCTCGCGCTCCATCGCCGGCCGCGGCGCGCTCGTGACCGGCGCGGCCAGCGGCATGGGCCGCGCGACCGCGCACCTGTTCGCCGACGAGGGCGCGCAGGTCGCCGTGACCGACCTCGACGACGACGCCGTCGCGCGCGTGGTCGACGAGATCACGAGCGCGGGCGGAAGCGCGCGCGGCTGGGTGCTCGACGTGGGCAGCGACGCGGACGTCGCGCGCGTCGTGCCCGAGATCGCGGCCGCGTTCGGGCGCCTCGACCTGGTGGTGAACAACGCCGGAATCGCGCGCTTCAGCCCGATCGACGGCGCCGACTATCTGAGTCACTGGGAGGCGTCGCTGAACGTGCTGCTCACCGCGCACGTGCGCGTGATCCGCGCCGCGCTGCCGTTCCTGCGCAAGTCGGACGCGGCGCGCATCGTGAACATCGCCTCGACCGAAGCGCTCGGCGCGACGAGGTTCGGCAGCCCCTACACGGCGGCGAAGCACGGCGTGGTCGGACTCACCCGCTCGCTCGCGGTCGAGCTCGGGCCGGAGCGCATCACGGTGAACTGCATCTGCCCCGGCCCGATCCGCACCGGCATGACCGCGGCGATCCCCGAGGAGCAGAAGACGGCGTTCGCCAAGCGCCGCACGGCTCTCCTGCGCTACGCCGATCCCGAAGAGGTCGCGCACGGGACACTCAACTTCTGTCTCCCGGCGTCGCAGTACATCACCGGCGCGGTGTTGCCCGTAGACGGCGGACTCACAATTCGAAATGCCTGATTGACCTACACCGCTCGGTGGAGGACGATGGCCGCGAAGGGAGACTTCACATGGGTCTCTTGTCCTGGATCGCGCTCGGTCTGATCGTCGGCATCCTGGCGAAGGTGATCATGCCCGGGCCGGACGGCGGCGGGTTCATCCTTACCACGCTGCTCGGCATCGCCGGCGCGTTCGTCGGCGGCTTCATCGGCTCGCTGCTCGGGCTCGGAACGCCGGCCGCCTTCAGTCTCGGGGGGCTCGCGCTGGCGACGGCGGGCGCGCTGATCCTCCTGTGGGGGCATCGCCTGTTGCGCGGCGGATCGAGCTAGCGAGTTAGACTCCGGGGCGTGCCCGCCCTGCCGCTGAAAAGCCGCGTCGCTCTCGTCACCGGCGTGTCTCGCCGCGCGGGTATCGGCTTCGCGATCGCGAAGCGACTCGCGTCGCAGGGCGCGGATCTGTGCCTGCAGTCGTTCGCAGCGTACGACGCGGCGCAGGCCTGGGGCGCCGACCCCGACGGGGTCGACGCGCTCGCGAAGGAGCTCGAGGCGCTCGGCGCGCGCGTCTGTTCGATCCATGCGGACCTCGGCGAGGCGGATGCCCCCGAGCGCGTCGTCGGCGAGGCGTGTAGCCGTCTGGGCCGACTCGACGTGCTGGTCGCGAATCATACGCACAGCACGCAGGGGGATCTCGAGGCGCTCCGCGCGGAGGAGATCGACCGCCACTTCCAGGTGAACGTGCGCGCGACGCTCCTGCTGACTCGGGCGTTCGCGGCGCGCCACGACGGGCGCTCGGGCGGGCGCGTGGTGCTGCTCACTTCGGGCCAGGACTGCGCGCCGATGCCGGGCGAGCTCGCGTACGCGGCGTCGAAGGGCGCCCTCTCGAGTCTGGTCCCGAGTCTCTCCGCGCACCTCGCGCACCGCGGCATCACCGTGAACGCGGTGAATCCGGGTGCGACCGACACCGGCTGGGCCTCGCCCGAGCTCCACAAGGAAGTCCTGGGTCTCGAGCCGCAGGGCCGCTGGGGTACGCCCGACGACGCGGCGCGCCTGATCGCCTGGCTCGCCAGCGACGACGCGCGCTGGGTCACCGGTCAGGTGATTCACTCTACGGGCGGTGGACCGTGACTCATTGACTTCGTTCGGCTGCCGAATCAGGTGGGCCATCCTGGCCGTAGGTAACTCTCACGCATCGCGCGGCTGCGCCGCTTGTCAGCTCGGCTCGAGGCGGCTCTCGCCTCGCCCGTCCGAATCACTGCACTGCCGGGTCAGACCTTCGGAACCTCCATGCCGCGCTTCACCGCGGGGCGCGCGCCGATGCGCTCGAGCCAGGCGACCACGCGCGGCAGCTTCATCAGGTCGGGGAACTTGAGGTTCAGCGGGAAGCGCAGCCAGGGGTAGTGCATGATGTCGCCCATAGAGTAGTCACCGGCGAGATACTCGCGGCCGTCGGCGAGGATGCGGTCGATCACGCCGAACAGGCGAGCCACCTCCGTCTGGAAGATCGTGATCATCTCCTGGTTCTTCTCGCCTTCCTTGCGCAGCGCCGCGCCCAGCCGCCCGAGGTTGGGGCCGATGCCGCCGGCCTGGAAGAACGCGTGCTGGATCGCGAGGCTCCGCTTGCGCGGATCCTTCGGCAGGATCAGGCCCTTCGGGTCGTGTTTCTCGCCCAGGTGGAGCAGGATCGCGCCCGATTCCCAGATCACCTGCCCATCGTCCTCGATCACCGGGATCTTGTGATTCGGGTTCAGCTTCAGGAACTCCGCCGTCATCTGCTCGTTCTTCCCGAGGTTCACCGGATGCACCTCGTAGGGGATGCCGAGCTCCTCGAGGGCGATCGAGATCTTCTGGCCGTTGGGCGTGGTCCAGGTGTGCAGCTTGATCATGGTGCGTGGGCTCCTTGGTTTGGGGTGAGCTCGGGGTGCAGCACGCCGAGCAGGATCTCGAGTGACTCGACGATCCGGGGTCCGGGTCGGTTGAAGTACTGGTGGCCGTCGAGGACGGCGGTGCGGAAGCGCCGCAGGCGCGGCACGCGCTCGAGCTCGGCGCGCGCCTGCGCGAGGCCGAAGCCGCAGGGGACGACGAGCACGACGTCCGGCTCCGCCGCTTCGAGCTGGTCCCACTCGAGGCGCGGCGAGTGTTCGCCGGCCGTGCCGAACAGCGAGATGGCGCCGGCGCGCTCGATCAGCTCGGGCATCCAGTTGCCGCCGGCGATCAGCGGATCGAGCCATTCGAGCGCCGCGACGCGGGGGCGGGTCGAGCTCGCCCGTCCGCGCACCGTGAGTGACTCGATGCGCGCGCGCAGCTCGGCGTCGAGCTCGGCGCCGCGCTCGGCCCGGCCTATGGCCTCCGCGACGCGAGTCACGTCGCGCAGCACGTCGTCGAGCGACAGCGGCGCCAGCGAGAGGATGCGCGGCGCGGCGCCGGTCCAGGCGCAGAGCGCGGCTTCGAGGTCCGCGGGCGTGGCCGCGCACACCTCGCACAAGGTCTGCGTCACGATCAGGTCCGGCGCGAGCTCGCGCAATCTCTCGGCGTCGAGCTCGTAGATCGAGAGGCCGCGCGAGACGAGCTCTTCGACCCGGTCGTGAATCGCGCGGCCCGGGGCACGGGGATCGAGCCGCGGGCTCTCCGTCGCCGAGGGCAGCAGCGAGACGATGCGCATCGGGTTCGTTCTATACTGCCCGGGTGAGGCTGGCAACGTTCACGCATTCAGGGGTTACGCGGATCGGGGTCGTGGTCGGCGACGAGATCGTGGATCTCGCCGCGGCCGTTCCCGAGATGCCGCGGTCGATGGAGCTGTTTCTCGCGGCCGGAGCGCCGGCCCTGGAGCGCGCGCGCGCCGCCTCGCGAGGCGGCCTGCGACTGGCGCTCGGCGCGGTGAAGCTCGAAGCCCCGGTGATGCGGCCGCGGAAGTTCCTGGCCATCGGGCTCAACTACGCCGATCACATCGCGGAGGGCGGCCGGCCCGCCCCCGAATTCCCCGTCTTCTTCAACAAGCAGGTCACTTGCGTGAACGGGCCGTTCGACCCGATCTGGATGCCGCGCGTCTCGGACAAGCTCGACTACGAGGGCGAGCTCGCGTTCGTGATCGGCCGCCGCTGCCGCCACGTGCCGAAGGAGCGCGCGCGCGAGGTCATCGCCGGCTATCTGATCTGCAACGACGTCTCGGTGCGCGACTGGCAACAGCGCTCGCCGACGATGACCCTGGGCAAGTCGTTCGACACGCACGGCCCGCTCGGGCCGTGGCTCGTGACTCCGGACGAAGTCGGCGATCCGCACGTGCTGGACTTCGAGACCACGGTCGACGGCGAGCGCCGCCAGAAGTCGAACACCAAGCACTTGGTGTTCGATTGCTTCGCGCAGGTCGAGACTCTCTCGACCGCATTCACGCTCGAGCCGGGCGACGTGATCAGCACGGGCACCTGCGGCGGCGTCGGCGTCGCGATGAACCCGCGCGGCTACATGAAGGTGGGCCAGCGCGTGCGCGTCGAGATCTCCGGCCTCGGTGCGATCGAGAGCGAAGTCATTCCCGAACCGCCGGACACGGCGCGGGTATGAACGGCGCAGAGGCGCTGATTCGCACCGCGGCCGCCGCGGGCGTCGAGATCTGCTTCGCGAATCCGGGCACGACCGAGATGCACCTGGTCGCGGCGCTCGACGCGGCGCCGGGGATTCGGCCGGTGCTCGCGCTGTTCGAAGGCGTGGTGACCGGGGCGGCCGACGGCTACGCGCGAATGACCGGCAGGCCGGCGCTGACGCTGCTCCACCTCGGCCCCGGCTTCGCGAACGGGATCGCGAACCTGCACAACGCGCGGCGCGCGAGCTCGCCGATCGTGAACCTGATCGGCGACCACGCGACCTGGCACCTGGCCGCCGACGCGCCGCTCACCTCGGACATCGAGTCACTCGCGCGGCCGGTGTCTCGCTGGGTGCGCAAGAGCACGACCCCCGGGGGGCTCGCCGGCGATACGGCCGACGCGGTCGCGGCGGCGCGCGCGGGCGCCGGCGGCGTGGCGACCTTGATCGTGCCCGCGGACTGCGCCTGGGGCGAGGCGCCGGGCCCCGTGGCGGCGAAGCGCTTCGAGCCGCGCGCGACGGTGGCGTTCGCGGCGGTCGACGTGGCGGCGCGCAGCCTGCGCTCGGGGAAGCCCGCGCTGATCCTGCTCGGCGGCGACTCCTTCTCGCGGCGCGGGCAGGTCGCCGCGGCGCGCATCGCCGCGAAGACCGGCGCGCGCGTCCTCCTCGGCACGTTTCCGGCGCGGGTCGAGCGCGGCGCGGGCCTGCCGCCGTTCGCGAAGTTTCCGTACTTCCCCGAGCAGGGCGTCGAGCTGCTCGCGCCGGTGAGTGAGCTCGTGCTCGCGGGCGCGGTCGAGCCGGTGGCGTTCTTCGGTTATCCCAAGATCCCGAGCCGGCTCGCGCCGGAGGGCTGCCACATTTCTGTGTTGGCCACTCCGGACGAGGACGCGACGACCGCCCTCGAGGCGCTGGCCGAGGCGCTCGGCGCGAAGCCCGAGGCGGGCATCTACGCCGCGCGCGAGGCGTTCCCGGAAGCGAAAGGGAAGCTCAACTCGGAGACGCTCGGGCGCACGCTCGCGCGGCTCCAGCCCGAGGGTGCGATCGTCGTCGACGAAGCCGCGACCTCGGGCGCGCAGTGGTTCTCGCTGGCCGGCGGCGCGGCGCCGCACACGGTCCTGTCACTGACGGGCGGCGCGATCGGGCAGGGGCTGCCGAACGCCGTGGGCGCCGCGGTTGCCTGCCCCGACCGGCGGGTCATTGCGTTCCAGGCCGACGGCAGCGGCATGTACACCGTGCAGTCACTCTGGACGCTGGCGCGCGAGAGCCTCGACGTCACGGTCGTCGTCTGCGCGAATCACGCCTACCGAATCCTGAAGGTCGAGCTCGCGCGCGCCGACATCACCCAGCCCGGGCCTGCCGCGCGCGCGCTCACCGACCTCGCCCCGCCCGAGCTCGACTTCGTGTCGCTCGCGCGCGGCCTCGGCGTCCCGGGCGAGCGCGCCGAGACGGCCGAGCAGCTCGCCGCCGCGCTCGAGCGCTCGTTCGCGACGCGCGGCCCGCGTCTGATCGAAGCAACGCTTTAGTTGACTTCGCTCGCCTGCGGCTCGCTGCGCGCGGCTGCGCCGCTTGCGGGCTCGGCTCGAGGCGGCTCTCGCCTCGCCGTCGGGTTGCTCATCAACGGGATCGAGAAGAGTCGGAGTCACCAAGCTCAGTTACTCACTCAGTCAAACCCCGAGGGAGCCCGGGCGGGGCCGGAGCCGGCTGAGGGGGGTCCCGTACTCGGGGGGACCCCCGAAGCGGCGACGGAC
>WNFL01182555.1_pt1 | contig 30167 bp, 35 predicted proteins | sample 5400361 | NCBI WGS metagenome assembly WNFL01 (sample SAMN13153351, study PRJNA577476) | soil metagenome | isolation source: 40 cm soil on Douglas fir-dominated hillslope | place: USA:California | collected 2013-09-17
CTCTCGAGGGCATAACGGGGTGGGATGGTGTCTTGCAACGGATCGACGTCCTGCACGTATGTGTTAGACACGTAGGCAAGTAAAAGGGTTAGCGGGAGACTCGCCATGCTCGCTGCGAATGTGGAAGGGGTCCAAGCGATGCCAGTGGCTGACGCGTCGAGGGCGCGTCCTTCGGCCACTGAGCGGACACATTCAAATAGGTGAATTTAGAGTTTATTAACTAGTACGCGACAAGCGAGACGACATCCAGCAGTCTGGGGCGACGATCAAAGGCGAGGAACTTGCCTAGCACTCTACACCCCGGAAATGATCAGAAACATCTCCAAAGCGTGTAAGCTAAGGAGGGACTATGTTTTACTTTTGGTAGAAGCTCCAGAAAGGCACAGGCCTCCTTGTACCGTGTGGACCCGTCTCGCGCTGGATACGGCCGCGGTTACGGGGGCGGACCTGGTTGTACCACTCCCACGCTAGACGCACAACTTCCCCGTCTGCATCGTATGGCGTTGGGAGTTCAGAATAGCCCTCCCGTGCCATCGGATGCCTGACATAGATCGCCGAACAGGTCGCAAAAGAGGCTTCAAGGTAGGCGGGGATGAAGATCCAAGGAGCAGCGTAATCGGGAAGTCGGAACGTTGGCTTTCCTAGGGCCATATCGAGGGTCTTGGATTTTCGTTCTGACTTGACATCCTCCGTGGACTTAGAGTTGTCTTCCTGGTCGCTCTCCTTTACCGCAGACTCCTCCTTTGCTTCTACGGACGAAGATTCCTCTGCTCCTCCCGTGGAAGAGGCTTGATCGCTCGTTCCTTCTTCCCCTTTCTCTTTTGTAACTTCTGCTGCCTCTGCTGCAACCGGATGCACGTAATTAAGGAAAGAAATATACGCAGGGTCAACTGAGAAGAGGTCTCCTGGCTCTAACCTGCGACCCGGTTTGATACACTAGAATAATCGATCAGTCACTGGCTTTGGATATGCTCTGGAGCGCACCTTGGCACCGTTGAGCTTGACATGGCCATGTAATACTAGTTGCCGCGCCTTATATATGCTACTGGCAAAGCACGCGCGAAATACGAGAGTGTCGAGTCTTCGCTCGATTTCTTGGAACATCAGGCTGCCTACTGGGGCTCTGGCAAGAGCTTCATCTTGTGCCTTTGCATCCTCCTCGTGCTTTAGGGCGTCTTTAGGGCGGTTTGCAATACGGAGGAGCTCCGTGGCCTTGTTCGGGCGTCGTGTTCGAATATCCGGTAATAGCTCTGGCAACCACCACCGTTTGAACCGTTTCTCCTGTATGTAGTCACCGTGGTATGCTCTGACTAGTCTTTTTGACCGCCAGCGTTGCTTGAAAAGGGAGAGGTCCGTTTTCTTGAAGGTGACCTGGTCTCTGCCTGACACCGGACCTAGCGAGCGTTGCCAGAGGTTGAACAAGTTGACTGGCTCCCAACTCATCCTGGGCAGCGCCCGTGCCGTGTTGAAAATGCGCTTCCCCCGCATTTTTTTCAATTTCCGTAAAATTTCTGACGAAGACAAAGGCGTCTTATTTGGCCAACGCGTTGGAGCGGAGTTACTTGAACCTTAGATCCCTTCTACGCAATGGCGACCGCGGACATAACAACATCGTTTGTACACAATAACCCAGGCCCAGTCGCAATCGCGTTTTCCCCAGATGGAAGGTTTGAACGCGTTCCGTTGGTCAAGGCGACATCGATTGCTGATTCAAGGGATAGCACCATTTACACAGGCGGAGGAGACTCTCTCGCACGCGTAATTACAGTGAAGGATAAGGACGCAGAAGCAGACACAGCAACAGAGGCAGCAGATGTTGTCACAAGCGTCGCCGCCACGGTGAGTCCCTAAGGTTTGCTTGTCCGTTCGTTGGCTGACTTCGTTTAGTCCCAATATTGGATAGCTGCTAGTGCTGATAGTAGCGTTCGCAAATATAAACATGCCACCAGCGAACTCGTTGGCTTCATTACGACTGCAAAGAGTATCCCCATCCGCTGTGTTGCAGTCGACCCCAAAGGAGGCCATGTAGCCGTAACATCAGAGTAAGCGCTATATTATTCAGTCGCGAGTTGGTGATCTGAGGCGTCGACGTCAGCGACCTTGAAATCAAGGTCATCGACTTGGAAGATATCACAAAGTTCAAGGTTCTCCAAGGCCACAAGACCGGTGTTCGAAAAGTTACTTGGAACCCATCTGGCTCGATTTTGGTAAACCCTCCTTCACATTTGGGATTGTCTCCTAACTTTTCATAGGCTGCCACCAGTCAGGACGGCAGAATTACAATTTGGGACCTTATGGAGGATGAACCGAAGGCGATGAAGACCATCGAAGGCCTCGCGCCTGTAGCCGACCCTGATGCACCTGCTTTCGCGAACGACTGTTCTGTGATTTGGCATCCCTCGGGCAAGAATTTCTACATCGCCACTGCGACACATGATATCATTGCAGTATCCAGTGAATCATGGTCGAAGAGTGCAAAGTTCTCAGACGAGGACTTGTCTGGAGTGAGAGCTCTCACCTGTACCGAAGGTCAAAATCTAATTGATTTAACAGGAAGTAACGGCCTTGGCCGTCTCACCAAATGGCATGTACCTTGCATCAGCTTGTGAGAGTGGGATCTTCATCTGGTCAATCCAGTCTCGCAAAGTCCTCTTCCGGTTCGTTCCCATCCTCGCCACCCTTGCAAGCTCTTACTCTTGATTCAGCCACAAACCGGACCTCTTTTCTCAAATTTGCCAACTCGCCTTCTCACCCACACAAAACCTCCTTGCATGGTCAGACACAGACGGCAACCTCTACCGCTGGAACACGCCCATTCCATCGTCACACTCTGACCCTGTCAGGAAGCCTTCGGGCAAAGATGGGATACTAAAAGAGGCAATGGAAGATAAGGATGCCATGGACGGGGTGGACGACGGGGACTACGGTGACGATGTGAATTTGGAGGATGACGAGTGGATCATCGATGATCTTAATGGTCAAGGAGGGTTCACTGGAGAGAAGAAGGTTTCGTTTGCCAGAGAAATGGGTGAGTGTCAGCGGCTCTTGTTATCTCCGCTTCAGGAGTTGATGATTCGACAGTGAACGTCACTAAGGCCCAACTGCCTTTTCAACCTGGCTCAACGCCCGCCCGTAATAAACGCCGTTACCTCGGTTGGTCCATTCGCCGTCGGTCGTCGCGAGCTAGATCTCACTTTTCTTCTTAGCATTCAACAGTCTAGGAGTGATAGAAATAGCAGATCAGGATACACACCACGTAGTAAACGTAGAATTCCACGACCGCTCAACCTATAACTCGCACCACTTCACAGACCATCACAAATTCAGTCTCGCCTCGCTCGGTCCGCGCGGCATCGCCTACGCGGCACCAATGGAAGGATCAAATCCATCTCAACTTGCGTACAAGCCATATGCCGGATGGGGACGAGGCAGCTCGGGGGACTGGCAAGTCGCTCTGCCTGAGGGTGAGAACGTCGTTGCGATCGCTGCGGGTGGTACACCGACGAGGAGGTCATACAAGGGCAAGAATTCCGAAGAAGGGGAGAGTCAGGGTGCAGGGAATGTGGTTGTTGCTACTGATAAGGGATACATTCGGTTTTTCACTGGGAGTGGGATGCAAAGGTATATTTGGAGTTTGGCAGACGATGTGGTCAGTATGGTTGCAGGGAAGGAGTGGGTATTCGTCGTCCACCGAGAAGGCGGGACGAGTCTAGATGGTGCGTATCGTTTCTTTCCAGGATAATTGTATAACTCACAAATCTGACAGGATGCCAGAATCTGCGATATTCGCTCGTTGCACTTGATACGTTTGATATTATCCAAGACGGGAGACTGCCTCTTCCTCGAGGACGAACTGTATCCTGGATTGGCGTGACTGATGAAGGGGTATGCACTTTTGCTCCTGTATTTCACGTGCTTGGCTAAGAACTATGTTCATTAGGCCCCGGCTATGTACGACTCCGCCGGCATTCTCTCTGTCCTCGACCGTTTCCGCCGTCCAATGCAAGGCCGTTGGATCCCAATCCTCGACACGAACACCCTCGCACGACGTCAGGGTAAAGACGAATCCTATTGGCCGATTGGCCTCTCTGGTACACTCTTTTTGTGCCTCATTCTTAAAGGGCGCGACGAATACCCTGCGTGGCCTCGGCCTCTCGTTCAAGAGTTAGAGATCCAGTTGCCCATGCTCAACCTCCACGAGTCACAAGGTTTTGAAGAAGAGAAATACGCCCGCGACTCAATTTTGCTCGGCTGGAACAAGGACGCGCTGGTTGATGCTGTTCTCACGACCGACGAAATTGCAAAAGGCGAACTCGCGCTTGACAAGGGCTTGATTAAGCTCATGCAAACGGCTATCAAAGCGAACCAGTTGCAACGCGCGCACGATATCGTGCGGTTATTGCACCACTCCACTTCGCTGGATATGGCCCTCAAGATGGCGCAGTTTTATCACCTTCTGGGATTGGAGGAGAAGATCAAGGAGTGGAAGCGGGTGGTGCAAGATCGAGAGAGGCTGGAAGAGGAGAGAGACGCCCGAAGAGAATGGAGGAACGTTGGCCGGCCTGTGGGTATGGACGAGGAGCTGGTCTCCGCTCAATTCGGTCTCCATTCTGAACGCCCGGATGGATTCGATACAGCAGCATTCCCAAGGAAGTCGTTGGTCAGCGCTAAACCCATCAACGGGACCACTGCGTTCTCCAAAAAATCGAACGAGGCGGGGAATTTCACTTCGAGTAGCACGACTGCACACGGAAATGATATTCACAACTACGGCCGAGAATCACCTTCCGCGGACGGCGAGATTGACGTCGATATGAGTGCCGACCTGACAACGGCACCTGCATCTAGAAAAACCTCACCTAGCTCAGACGGAAAGCGCAAACGCGAGCAGGAAGAACATGTGGACGTCGGTGTTGGTAATTCGGCGAAGAAGGCCAGACTCGAGGCCCGAGCGAAGCCTGTGCCGACCACGAACCCATTCGCGAAGAAAGCGGCTGCTGCGGTACCTGCCACGGCAAAACCGAACCCATTTGCGAGAAATGAATCCGGTGCGAAATCGATGACCAAGAGCATGTCGTTCTTTGAAAAGGTGGATGCTGCAGAAGGATATTCGGGACCTGGAGGGGATAAGAAGAGTAAGCCACATTCTTCATTGTCAAGTGCTCGAACAGTACTGAATTGGCCCATTGGCAGAGGTTGGTCGGCCTGTCAAAGGCGAAAAATTAGATAAAGGCAAGGGCGAGTGTGAAAAGGGACCGAAACAGACGACTCTATTTGGCGTCTCGGCCGCTGCATCAGACCCAAGCGTTAAGAAATCAAACACCTCGACTAAGAGTGGCTTGAGTAAGGTCACTGGCACGGAGGAGAATGAAACTCAGGAAACTCAGGACGGGACAACGGGTTCGCAAGCTACTGCGATCTGTGATGTTCAAGAGGACGAAGAGATGGAAGAGACGCAGGTTCTTGATCAGGCTCCGGCAGAGGGACCTCAGGGGATGAACGACGATGATGAAGAGCCAATCGAATGGCCTGATAGCCCTCCACCGCAAAGTGAGGTAGATTGATCTCACAGACGTACTACGCTGTTCTTGGTTTAGATATTTAGGTTTGACCATGTATAGGTTTCACTGTTCTCCAGCCCCAATGTGTGATGAATTAAATGGTCCTGCAGGTCCATTAGATCGGAGATATCCCTTTGAAGTGCTTGTGATCACTCACATTACATACAAGACACCTACTGGCTAAGAATGGTGCGGACAAATGATTCGTAGTTGACATTGCCATCACTGCAAAAACGGTTAGATGAAGGAACGGGAGAGAAAGGCATTACGTACGCGCCAATCTGAACACCTTTCAGTAGCTCATCAACCTCTTCGTCGGTCATCTTCTCGCCAAGTTGTGTCAGAACATATCGCAACTCTCCTGCACCGATGTATCCATTGCCCTCCTTGTCAAATACTTGGAATCCACGAATGAACTCTTCTATAGAGTAGACCTGAACTGTCAGCTGTGTCGAGTCAGGCTGATGGTTGAACATACCAGGCGTTCCTGCGGGTTTGAAACCGTCCGGACGATTGAGGATGGAAAGGAAGGCCTTGTAATCAACTGGGAAAATACAGGTGTAAACGTCGATTAGCTCTAGTTTTGCCCACAGCCAATTAATCGCGCACCTTCTCTGGGCGAGCTAGCCACGAGCTCTGCGACCTCCGCCTGGGTTGGGTTCTGACCCAACGCGCGCAGGAGATCACCAAGTGTCTCCCGAGGGACAGTTCCAGTGCCCTTCTTGTCGAAAAGTGCGAAAGCCTCCTTGTACTCTGGTCCCACTTCAGTTGCGGGCAGCGGATCCGGGGTTCAAGTACTCACCGGCGTTGTTATCCTGTCAAATTATGATGAGTGCTTTCAAGTGGGAATCGGTGAGAGATTGCCTACCATTGGAAGGTGAATTTGCCCCAGAAGAGGAAGCGGCTAAGAGTCAACTTGGAGTCTGCCACTCAGATGCTTCCCTCAAAAGTCACCCTCGACGACGAGGTAGATGACCTTGACGGTATCTCATCCTCTTCTCTGGTATTGCGGCCTGTTGGACTTATGCCCGCCTCCTAGACGTCCTCGAGCAGTTCAATGCTCCTCCCGCACGACCGGTTCCGGTACCGCCGCCTTCCAATTCCACCTCACAAGCCGCAACAACAGGCACGGGCCCTGCTCCGGAAGTGATAATACCTGAAGACATTGCCGATGAGGACGCAGAGTTTGCAAGACAGTTTGCAGCAGAAATGGAAGCCTTTATGCAAGGACTGACAAATGGCGGCGCCCTTTCTCAAGCGACAGGCGAAAGTAGTAGCTCCAACTCTGCAGCAGCTCTACCCGATCATGATGAACTGCAGAAAGCCTGGAAGAAACTGCTTGTGGAGGATTTGGAGGCCGACCCTGCATCAAGCTTAGAAGGGATATCAGGTCTACCTGGCTCAAGCAATATAAAAGCTCCTGCGTCCGATTCTACGGCCGCTGAGGACACATTCCAAAGAGCAGTGAAGCAGGCAATGGAGAAACTGAAAGAGAGTGACGACACTATCAAGGTACAGACCAGCCTTCTACGGTGGCGCTTCTCCCACTAACTGGTCATAGGCCGACGAAGCACCTGGTCTGGAATCCTTGCTTGCGACCCTGGGACTGGGCGAGGGGGGCGGTGGCGAAGGTGGCGAAGGAGATATGGAAGGAATACTCGAAACACTGATGTCCCAGCTCATGTCCAAAGACATCCTCTACGAGCCCCTGAATGAGCTACATCAGAAGGCTCGTAACAATCCCGAGTCTTGATAATCATAATTAACATCACCCGCAGTTCCCAGGATATCTAGAAGAAAACGCATCCAAACTGTCGTCAGAAGATTTGGAACGATTCAAGAAACAGCAGGCGATCGTAACTGAGGTCGTTGCCATTTTCGAGAGACCTGGATATTCGGATGAGGATACAACAGCATCGACAGAGGTCGTACGGTTAATGAGTGAGGTCAGTGTTTCTGTACTTTATTATTCTCCCTTTTTCTGACAGGATCCAAGATGCAAACATACGGATCGCCACCGTCTGAAATAATGGGGCCGCTGCCTCCAGGAATGGTGAGCCGATTATCACCACATCTCGAGCGTTCGATTGTCAGCTTACTTGTTCTGCATTTCAGGGTGTTGGGCCGGACTGTACCATCGCATAACTGCTTCTTGTTATTGCGCTATATCTATATTACATCATCGCGGAATTGTATCCATAAACTCCATTAGGTTCGATAACTGTCGCCTCCTCTCTTTAAGTGAAGAAGTTGGAACCCGATGTAGCCAGCGCTCCGCTGCCATGTAGTCCCTAAGTGACCAACCTCGTAGAGGGGCCCTTAGTCGTAAAGGATGGTCTTGAGTCCAGTCTAGGAGTCGACGATCTTTCGAAGGGTAGCCCTCAGGCGCACATCCAATCATCATCACTGAGTAGCATTCAATTACAGGAGCTGGAGGAGTCACTGAGGGAAGGGAGGTGACGCTGCGAAAAAGACTCATCCAGTCGCAGGAGCGGGCATATTATCAAAAGTGTCTACGGGCTCTGCTTCAAGTTGCTCAACTAGACTACTATTTTCCGCTCTGACCCCCTTACCAGATAAGCCATCAATATAGTACTCCATATAGAATGTAGATCAGTGTTCTCTTAGTAGGTGGTCCCATCGACCAGTTGACGACGCAGAAATCCATCCCACATATGTCTGGATCCACTCGAGCATGTGCTAGAAGTACAGCATAGAATTATCATCATCATAAATGCGTACCAGAATTTTAATTCATCCATTAACGCAGTATCTGAGATTTGGTACGCGAACAGCCCTGCGGCACAGCGCGCGAACCGATTCACAGTGCTTTTTCGGCCCTGCATTTAGGCAGGGGCGGGAACGTCTTTGGTGATCCATGCCCAAACTGCCGCTGTTTCATTCCAAGAAGCTGGGATTGCCGTATTGATGTTAGAGTGAGACCGTAGTTGTAATTTTACTGCGTATAAGCGAGATTTACACGGATGCTAGCGTGTCCAGACGCGTCGTTGTCACTCATTAACATGCATCATGTGGTACCGTTTGCAGAAAGCCCAGAGAAACGAAAATTTAGCCCGAAGGTGATTATCCCGACCCTCCTGGAGTGCCTCATAATGACACATGACTTTTGATACTTTATCCATGTCGTAGATAGAATCGAATTATCATTTTTGGCGAAATATCGGGCCTGCTTATGCCGTCTGAGGTCATTGCGAGGAGGGGACACCAATTTTGACCGTCTCACTCTCAATGGCCAGCAACTCAATCAACTTCCAATTTTTTTGGGTTGTATATTAACCTATAACCTACATATGATGATGATTACAGGGGTTTAGATCCGTATTTACCGGCTCAGGCGGGGTCACAAACTTTCGCTCACAAGGAGTGGGGAATGACAAGACTCGGTTCTAAACCTAAGATCACAACGGGTAGAGGTAACGATTCCGGGGGGGAATAAATTGGGAATAGCCTGCGAAAAGACCTCTTTACCGGTGGATATACATACTGTACTAATCTGTGACTTCTCCACTTTTCCGCACCTTTTTCACCACAAAGAAGCACAAAGCAATGGATCCACCCCTAAACCCATAATTGCTTTGTGTTTCTTTGTTGATGGAAAGCTGGATGGGTCATTCAATTGGGAGTGGCAAAGTCATAGATTATTATATGTATATCCACTAGTAGAAGAGGTCCTTTCGCAGGCTATTCCCAACTTATTTACCCCCGGAATCGTTACTTCCACCCGTTTTGTGGATGGCTCCATAAAATTTTATTTGATCTAAGGGCCGATCCATGGCTAAAACAGGAATAGCAGCAACATAATGGATGACTTTAAGCTATTGGGACCACGTTCCGGTTAGGATCATATGCTTTTGAGGCTGACAAAGCTGCCACGCGAATTTCGTATAAAACCAAATGGGAACGTAAGTGAAAAAAATGAAATATAAAAAGTCGATAACAGAACAAGGGACATCGGGGACAAGTCTGCTTCTCCACGGGCATGTACCCTATTGGATTTCTTGGCAATAGTTGCCGTCGACGGTCTTTCTCATTTGCCTTGGGACAAGTGTGGCGCTTGATATTGCTTAAATTGTCATCAGCACATTTGAAACCAGGTTTGTATCATTTTTCAATGCTGTCCAGCTATTTTAATAAGCCTTGCACAGAAGCTCGCGGTCCTGGTCCAGCTTTGAAATATTGGCCACCATGCACAGCGCGACGTATACACAGCGCACAAACGAGAGTACTGTAATCACAACAATTGTTGCAACGCGTAACGTCACGCCCACGGGTTTGGTCTCAACGGGAGGTAGGAAGTAACGTAACGCAGATGCGTCTCAACCGGGCAAGAAAATTATTAGGAAATTAGAAGAAATTCTTAAGTACATATAAAACAGAAAATAATACGACCGAACACGATTAGAGGCTACTTGTAGCTTTCTAATATCGGTCGTCAAAGTGGGTGCTAGGGTTGCAAGACCATCCGATGGAAATCGCCCATATTGTTGCCTCATGCTCTATCACTTATTACCTAAAATGGCTAAAATAACTATTCACTACTTACAGAAATCTAATTGTTGTAAAACGACTAGCTACGATTTGGTCTCAACCAGATGACGGTCTCACCCGTAATGCATAACAGTTCTTGCTGTCTCAGTCTCAACTGGCTCAGTCCGTAACGTAACGCCGCCCTTTGGTTGCAACAATTGTTGTGATTACAGTATCTTGATTCCTCGAGCGGCAAGCGCATCTCCTGGAGCGCTCAAGGGTTGTAAATCTTACATTCATCAGAACCGGGAAGAAGGCATCTCATGGAGCGCTCAAGGGTCGCAAATTTCACATTCATCGGAACCGGCAGGAAGGACGCGTTTGATTAGATATATAGTGACTCATCTACCCTATTACAGGAATGGCGTGGGTCGCGTGGAGATGCAAAGTGTTAGCCAAACTTGTTGTAAACGCGAGACGCGCATAATGACGCGTTGATCAAGAAGATAATGTAGTAGACAACCCATGACACGACGGATGAGGGCATTTCGAGCGCAAAAGACGTTAGTTTGTTGGCATCAGTTCGGCGCCCGCTGTAGTGTGTGATAGATGGCAATTTGCGCAGGGGGGCCGTTTGCGCATGGAGAGGAGCGAAGGACACGTGATAGGTCAGCATGTCAGTCTGCCATGTCAGTCCGTCACAATCTGTTGGGGATTCCCACGGGACGTTGTCAATGGGTGCCGGAGATAGGAGATCGATGCGAATTGCTCGTCAACTAAGGCCGGAGCAGCCGGAGAAGCCGTAGCAGCAGCAGCAAGAGAGGGTTAGCTCGCGTCGATGATCGGTGCGAGTCGCTGGCCAACAACAGCAGTTCACGCACGGCAAACAGGGGCAGCAAGTCGCGTCGCCGTCGCACGGGACAGCGGAGGAGGGGCGAGGGCCAGTGGTGAGGGGTCGACCACGCATGACAGACAGGGGCAGCAGGTCGGGTCGTACGGCGACAGTGGACGAGGCCAGCAGGCGGCGAGGGATGAAGGGGCGAAGGCAACGACGACCTGACCTGCAACTGGAGCAGCAGCAGCAGCAGCAGCAGCAACACGACGGGTTAACTCGCGTCGGAGATCGATGCAAGTCGCAGGCTAAAGACAGGGGCGGTAGGTCGCGTCGCATGGGGACAGGGCCAGAGCGGCGGTGAGGGTTGAAGCAACGGCAGCTCACGCGCGGCAGACGAAGGCAGCAGGTCGTGTCGTAGGGTGACAGCGGACGAGGGGCCAGGCAGCAAGGGTTGAGGGAGCAAAGGTAGCGACAATCTGAGCCTCTGGAGGGTATCTATGTCGACGATGTGAGCGTGAGCGAGCGCTGACAACGGTCCGGACGGTAGAGAGACAGGGGTAATAATGATAGTAGCGCAGGAGGAACGGGGGCTCATAACTTGTAGGCAGCCTGACGCACGACGCACGACGAGGTGAGGGACAACAGAGAATCGTGGAGGGGGCCTCTCGCCGAGTCGTAAACAAGCTCTCCTATCGACGTCACCTGTCCCACAGGAGCCAACATACGTAATGTGTGGTGACTCATATACCATTAACCTATTCGTAACCCTTTGGGACATTTCGCTTTCTCGTCTGTGTGTCATTATCTGCGCTTAAACCTCCAGCACTAGCGGTCCCCATTACACATAAATATATTCACCATTAATATTCTATCTGGACAAGCACATGGAAAGAAGAAGCAACTGTTGAGGCGAGTCGTCATAGGTCGTTAGGCGTTTGCAAGGAACCCTTGATTATTCTGCTGGACTGTCTTGGAAATCTGCTAAACTGATTTCTTGGTCGCCTTTCGGCGTTTACTGTGGCTGGACACCTTTTTCTCTGGCAGCACAAGGGGAGGTAAGAGCCCTGTTGACTAATCGATGGAGGACGAATAACGTACTGTGGTTTTCTGAGCCCCTATGGCGACCTAGAGCGTCCCTCCTCGAGAATTGCTTCCTACAAACCTTACACTCAAAAGGTTTCTCATCGACCTTTCTGTGCCATCGAGCGGTGTTGACATGCCGCAGAAGTTCGTCTTGCCCCCTAAACGTTTGACCACAACGCTGGCCTACGACAGGTGGACACTCGCTCTTGCGAGTGCATTGGGAAACCTTTCCGCTCGCTGTGACGATTGTCAGGCACCTCATGCTCCCGTTACGGTACTTAAGAACGGGGTGCCCCTTAATTTCGCGATCCTCCCCGGATTCGCTTTGTCCCACAACCATGTGAAAAGGAAGAACATGGCCAACATGTTCGGGCGTCGCGGGTTCGGTTGAAGGAATGTCGCTGGTAGAGCCGTAGTCTTCCTGAGAGCGGGGGTGAGGGGGCGATAATTCGAGGTAATGCTTGACTGGTGGCACCATTAGTTGGGACAAGTGGACCGTGAGCGGGGGAGTGGCAGGCTCAAGGCCGAACGTTGGCCCAAAGGTGACATGAGGAGACCGCCGAGGGGCACAAGGACTTGACAGAGTCCTCGACAATTGATGGCCCGCCCCTCTTCTAAAGAATCATGGTTATCAGCGAGGATGCGTGGATTTTAATGTCAACTCACTGTGGCTCAATTTCCGTGGAACCTTCACACGGCGGCCAGTAGGGGTCATTAGGAGAAGTGTAGAGGTCCTCACTATGTGAGATATACTCCATTGTGGGGAGTTGCGGGCGTCGCGCTAAGGGGTTCACCTGCGTTCGTTGAACGCGATGACGATGGGGACTGTTGGAGATACGAAACGCCAGCAGGCGTTTTAAAGAGCGGAGCACAATAGCCATGAGTCATGGCATGGTGGGGAGAATCAGCGCGTTCGCCTCGCGACGAAGCCATCAGGAACGTCCCAGCGAATCACATTGATGGTCCATTGTGAGTCCAGCATTCCTTAGCAGCCTTCTGGTGACGTGCTGATCTTCTGGGGTGTAATATTACACGCTAGCCGTGTTCTTGACGCAGGGTCGTGTTGGCGGGGTTCGAATCACGCTACCTTATAAGGAAATTTGCAGGGAGTTGGCGTGTCAGGCTGTCCCGTCTCTCTGTGACGTTCACTGAGGCGGGTCACAGGACAATAGGTCGGGAGCCGGCGGCCGGACTGCTTTGTGCAAGGGTTCAGCAAAACAATAGAGCCCTGAAAATAGAACAATAGACTGACGCCGGAGCTGGTCGGCGGTCGGGTTCCCCGTGGCATCTTGTCTGTGGAACCTTGTCGCATGTTAGGCACCGTTCGCGTAAATTGCAGTTCGTGCGCCCACTTGCCCTATTCGTTGTATCCCATGTACTGTATATTCCATGTATCCCAAGTATCCTATCCCATGTATCCCATGTATGTGCCCTAGCTCTTAATGAATAACGGGGTAAATTTCCGAGCAGTCGATGGAAAATCTTAAAACGTGCTCGTTCATAATCCATAGTTCGTTTCGTGATCAACGCACAGCAGAGTTCAAGTAACCTAATTTTCTTTTTCGTCATGACCGTAACGCCTTGGGGTCGTGTGCGGGACTCCGGCGCGGCTTGCCAGTGAGCCTATTCGCCCCTTGGACAGTCTGCCTTGCCAACCTACCTACTTCAAGTAACCTATTTCGTTTACCACCTGGCATTAAATATTGACAATCCAAGAAACCACGGGCCCAGCACTGTAACTAAAATATTTTTGGAGAAGACAACACCACAAGACCCTTACATACGAATAGCTAAAGCCTGAAAAGTGAGCCAATGGCGTGCAGCATAATTTGAATCACCGACGGGCTTATAGCGAAGGAAATAAACAAACGAGTGGACTGGTACGTTAGGTTTACCGACATTCACTCGCACGATTAATCAACGCTGAATGAGAGGGTCACCAGAATACTACAGTATCAATGGAATTCGGACATCCGATGAGAAGTAAGAGAGGGATTGTAGCACAGAACAAGGGAGGAGAGCCGAGCGTAGTACGTAAGAGGTTAGGGAGCGCAATAATGTGTCCTCGCTTTCGTAAGATCAGAGTCGGTGGCCAGGTACGGCCCAGAAGATGAGTGTCAGTGCAGAACTCAGGACAGACACAAGGACGATCACCCAAATGGCACGACCGATAAGGAGCTTCTTCACGTACGGCTCACGAATGGTGAGCGTCCGGAAGGGTGTCGTCTCGGATTGGAGAAAGAAAATGAGGATCGGATCTTGTTCATATTGGTACGATATTAGGAAGAGGACCGCCAAGAAGAAGGGTATAAGCAGCTGTGGAGGAAACGGTGTTAAGACGACAGCATTGCCAACAGCGGAAAACACGTACCCAGAAGCGCACTGATTTAGGTTGAATGTCCAAGAAAATAAGGGCGAAAGCAGTAGAGAGTCCCGCCCAGAGGACGAGCAGCCCAGCAATCAAGCGCACCAGGACGCTCATTGGAGTAAGGTTTCCAAACGCCTTTGCCCTCAGGAAGCGTGGGAAAGCGTCCTGTTCCATCGCCTTGAAGATATACTCCTTTTGTGCATGAAACATGTCAGGGACTTGGGCCAATACGGCAGCCTCTGTCTCGTAGTCCGACGAATTAGGGTCAGGCGGGTGCTCTGAGGAGAGGAGGAAGGTGTGGATGCGGAGTGACGGTGGGAGGTAAATCTCCTTTTCAGCGGTCGGGACGAGATACCGAGCGAAAATACGCTCGGCTGAGGCAATGAGGTCTGCCTGTGTGATTGGTGCATCTCGAGGGATGATAGTAGGAGCTCTGGATCCTCGCTTCCCCGAGTATCTACCATAACGAGAGAGGGAGAAAGGAGTGGACGAGCGCTGTTGCTCGGGGGCGACCGGGGTAGGACCGGCCCAATCGAAGGAGCTTCCAGGGCCACTAGGTCGAGGAGATACGCTCCTGCGTTCTGAAGCAGCCGCAGCAATCTTCTCGGCGTCCGTCATTTCGTTGCTGCTTAGGGTGCTCCTCTTTCCGGCCGGGATTCCGACGACCGTACCGTAGATACTACCACGACGACGAGCATAGTCCCAAAACTGCGGCCACTCCTCCTTGATTGTCTTCCCAGTCTTGGCGATATCCTTGAAGTAGGCGCGACAGAGGTTTTCGTGCTGCTGGACGTCGAGCCAGAAGTCGAGGACATCCTCGGCGCCTTCACGTTGTAGGAAGAGGCTGAAAAGGCACTGATTAGCTCCAACAATCTGGGTTGTACGATTGATTAATTATTTTGAGCCACAGAGAGCCTGTGACTCTGGTTGCTTCAAGGGTGTAACATAACCACCAGAGCGCGTACGGGGGTCATCAACACGGTTCAACGTAAATCGTAGTGTCCTTCAGACATTACAAACCTCGTGGATAATACAGATATAAAGGGTATTCATGAACACGTACTAGAACATGAACAGGTCCACTGGTGGCCTGGTCTGCCTGGAGAGAACCTCCTTGAAGGTTGGAAGACGATGACCACGCTCCCTAGCCCATGTGTCTTGCTGTTGTTCGTACTCACTCGCCATCGAAGGCGGCACTTGGTTGGAGGAAACAGGCCAAGGAATCTGTGTTTGCGAGCTCGGAGCCCGACTCATCTGGCTCGTTCTTCGCGGATCGCTTGACGCCATCGAAATCGACTTAAAGAATACCTGAAGCGGTGGAGGGCAACTAGTGGGTTCCCAGCCTTCTGTGATACCCGCTGGAAACACGCCTTAAGCACGACTCTACAGCACACGGCCCGTCACATCAAAGTTTCACAATGCAACGCAATCTCGGTTTAATTCATCAGAACGGACCCCACGGCCGCAGCTCTGCACCCCGGCCGCGACAAATCCAGTTCAATCCAGTCCCAGTCCCACTGCCGCACGTAGAAAATCTCAAGAGCAAAATTTCGCAAATAACAGATTCTCTCAATGTCCTAGCGAGCACTATCGATGGAGGTGGTATGCCGGGGATGACTTCCTGGCCAGATATTCTCGCCAAGTACAACAACCTCCTCGCACAAACACATTCGCTCTCAGAAAGCTTATCAGGAAAGCATATACCGGCACCCCCTCGTAAACCTGGTGAACCTCCTCGGCCACGCGTCAACCAATTTGAGATGATCGCCCTCCACCCCCTCATCTCCTTGAACGAACTCCAAACCAACATGACTGTTAACCTGCTCAGAACCCAACCAATACCAGAGGTTATGAGCAAGGCGGATGAGAGCATCGCCCGGTTTGCAGAAAAGCGGAAAGATGGTGCGGATGACTTCGACGTGATCAAGGAGATGCAACAGATACGCGAGGGACACGACGCGAAGGTCGACCGTGCTCTTAAGTCTGTAATGGAACTCAAGGACAAATATGACTGGAAGATGCGCATGACGTTTGATGAACCGGAGGATGAGAATATGGCAGGAGAGCAGGAGCCGGAGAATGGGGAGAACCCTGCACAGGAGGACGTGATTGCGCCCGAACTACTCGAGAATACAGGAGTCTCGACCGAGGATGCTACGGACGGGGAGATTGAGGAGATCCCCCCACCAGAGAATGGCGGGCACGATGATATATTCTCGGACCCAGACGATGACGACGACGAGTACGAAGATGTCATGGACGATGATTAATACTGTATCAAAATAGCCTTGAGCACTTGTATTTGTCTTGGCATTTCTACTTGAACCTCTCCAAACTCTTGGACATCTCGTCGTGATGAAAAGGAAACGAGCAATCGATGACATGGAGGATGTCCAGCGCTCTCCAAAGGTGCCTAGGTCCTCCCACGAAAGTGACGTTTCTGACCATTGAGCCCAGCGGCGACCAACCTCAGAAAACTTGCTAGACGAAGAAGACGATGCCTCGGACGCGCAATCTGGCTCTGATGATGAACCAACAGACGAAGAGACAAGCAAAGGACCTCTTGCACCAAAACAAAAGGCGCAACCACAGATGCATCGCCAACTACCCTCTGCAAAAGAACTGAAAACTATCTTCGAGGCGTCGGAGCTATTCAAATCGAATGCTTTCAAACTCCAGGTAGGTTCTTTGTCCATAAAACTTTGGAGATTGCCTGCACTGACCCCCTGTCTATTTGCAGATCGACCAACTCCTCCAAAGTATCACCCCAAAATCCTCTAAACCTGCCCGTGCGCCGCTTGAAGCCTTCCTCCTTAAGTTACATGACCACCTCCAGAACCTTCCATCCCTCACTCCGGCACAGCCTGCTCAAGCTGCGGCAAAGTTGAAGGAGGAGGGAATCTCAGTGCCGTTTCCATCACCCGCACCAACAGAAGAGGCCAATTGGAAGTTCGAGTTTGTGAAACCTGTAGGAATTACTGTCGTTGGAAGCTGGGCGTTGAATATGTGTGTCAAGAGGAAGGATGGGGAGCGGTTTACCCTCGATTTGGTTGTTGAAATGCCTTCGGTATGCCCTCTGGACGCAGTGAAAATTCTGCACCTACTAAACTATGCCGTAGGAAATGCTCCAGGAAAAGGACTACCTCAACGATCGGTTCTTTCACAAACGTGCACTATATCTCGCTCATCTGGCAAGGAGAATATCGAAAGAGTTCCAGGTAGAACTGGAGTATGGATCCACTAACAATGATGTTCGGCAAACGGCATTGATTCTGACACCGAAGCCAAGTAAGCCGTGCGCCTTTATTCCCTGGGCCTCGCTTAATTCGCCTCTAGCCCAGGACCAGTACGATTTTACGAAATTGTGCACTCAAATCCGGGTTCTCCTCGCACTCCCGTCTTCCTCCCCGATTCCTACCTCGCGGCTCAACCCGACCTCGTCGAATCTGCGCATCTCTGGAGTACCTCTTACAACACCCACACCGATTTATAACAATACACTCGCATTACAACAATCCACATTATCCAAATCCCTGCTAGTCACCTTCCACACGTTTGCCTTGGAAGTTCCCCACTTCGTCGATGCAGTAAAGCTTTTACGGGTGTGGGCGAACCAGCGTGGCTTTGGAAAGGGGACAAAGTGCTCTGTGCGGGGTTTTGAAGATAAGGGGCTATGGTGGGCTGCAATAATCGTTCTGCTTGTCCACGGTGAAGAAGCCGGCCCAGGGGAAAGGAAGAAGCGGAAAACTGTTGGAAAGGGGCTGAGTAGCTATCAGTTTTTTAGAGCCGCGCTGGATTTCCTGTGTAAGATTTCGCGATTGTCAGAGGATTTTCCTAACAAGCTTTCGGCAGCGCACCGCGATTTCGGAAAAGAGCCGGTCTTTATGAAGCTAATCAATTCTGAGAGAAAGGTTCCGCATAAATTTGTCTCGTCTTGTGATAGTGAGGGCTTATTTACCAACAGGTCGAGGCATCGGATTGGAGAGGGAATCATGCAGCAGTGTTTGTCGACCCTTCTGGATCCATCAACTTCCTTTCAAACACTCCTATCGGGTCCCTCCGTCTTGTTCGTACCGTTTCCTTGCGCAGTGTATCTGAATTATGACATTCCTCAGCTCCGGGAGGAAGCAGCTCAAACTCTTCGCCTGCTCAACGATTCCACGTCCGATACATTCACACCGGTATTTCTTGAAGATCTACGAGAACCCCAAGCGCGATTCGATGTTATTCTGAGGTGAGTTGCATGCGTCCCTTCTGCACGCGCGGGTGCTCACTTGGGTATAGGGTAAACCTTGAAGGCGCAAAGATGCGTCAAGAGGACAGGCTCTCTATCCTTGAATCCGGCTCTTACGTTTCGAGTGTTCTCTCGCGTCTCGACCGCACCCTCCTCCAAGCCCTGGGAGACCGTGTTCGTGCGATTGTAATCCTGCACCCTTCTTCCACCCACCGACCTCTCAGTCATGGTCAACCAACATTGCTTCCCACAGTTGACGTCGGGTTGATCCTGGACCCAAAACAAGCCTTTCGCCTCGTGGACCACGGACCCCGCTCTGATGAGGACGAACAACTTACTCAAACATTCCGAGATTTTTGGGGTGAGAAATCGGAGCTACGTCGGTTCAAAGATGGGTCCATTCAGGAGAGCGTGGTGTGGGAGGTGAACGCACCTACAGAGCGGGTCCATATTCCTCTGCGCATCGCAGAACACGTCATACACCGTCATTTCGGTATCAAGAAGGTGGAGAGTGCCGGTCCCTCCTACGATGCACTTCTTGCGATTCCACCTTCTATTGGGAAGTACAGAGGAATTCCAGAGTCAACAAGCGGATTCCGTAACGCAATGCAAGCATTCGAAGAGCTTACCAAAGGGATCAAGGCGATGGATTTGCCCCTCTCGCTTGTGAGCTGCACTCCCGTGACCGAAGGATTGCGTTACACTAGCGTCTTCCCTCCGGTGCCGATCCCGACCTCCCGACTCCACTCTATACCTGAATATGCTCAATACACGCCGGTTCACGAGGCCGTCCTGATGTTCGAAAAGAGTTCTAAATGGCCGGACGACCTAGGCGCCATTCAGAAGCTTAAGTTGGCATGGTTTGCGAGCCTGGCTAATTTGATTGTGGACAAATTTGATGGCAGCAAGGCTGAAGTGTCGATAGAGGATGGAACGAGCCCTATTGAGGATAACACTTCCCTTGAGGTTCTATTACCAGAAGGACATGCTTTCCGGCTTCGTGTATACCATGACCGCGAGCGAACACTCTTGGAACGAAAACTCGACGACAAAACTGTGCGCGGATTCGACCGACAGGAAGCTCAGACGGCACTTGACGTGCACATCCGTCGCTTTATACACGGCCCGCTACATCATGCCGCTATTATGAACATGCATCACTGTTATACCGGTTGGTCACCATCTGTGAGGTTGGTCAAGCGATGGTGTGCGGCGCACATGTTGTCGCTCCATATCTGCCCCGAAGTCATCGAGCTGCTTGTCGCTCATGTCTTCCTGCGAGCAGACGCACAACCTGTACCACACACCGGCCCTTCTGGATTTGTACGGACGTTAGATTTCATTCGTACTTGGGACTGGAAAGACGAGCCTCTCATGGTCCCGCTCTATGCAGCCGCGGGACTGGAGGATCCGGACGCACCTGCAGTGTTCCCACAGGAAAAGAATGAACAAGCACAAAAAGCGTTCAAAGAGTCAAGGTCCTTGGATCCTGGGATGAGCAAAGGTGCTTGGTTCATCGCGACGGAAGAGGACGTAAGGTCGACTCGTTGGGCCGGGCTAGGAAGGACGCCAACTCCCATGATCGCTGATCGTCTCAGGATGCTCGCCAAAGCAAGCTATAGATGCCTGGAACGGGGCATGGAAGTCGGAAATTTCGATATAAAGGTCCGCTTCGTCCGCTGTCGGACAACTACGTTGGACTGACCAAAATCGTCTGGAAAGACTCTGTTCCTGCATCCACTAGAGGACTACGACTTTCAAGTACATCTTAACCCAATAGTACTACCAAGATATGTACAGAATGTAGCCGCAGACGAAACGTTTTGGACCAAAAGATCCAAGTACGCTAACATTGGGGGCCATGGAGCTTCGAGTGATTGTACGGATGCACTTTTGGACTTCGACCCAGCAATAGAATTCGTTCAAGATCTTCAGGTAAGCAAATTGTGCCATCACAAGCCTGGGTTAAATGTGGGCTGCGTAGCGAATATACGGAGATACGATCGCGTTATTCTACGACCAATTGGGGGGCACAGTCATTGCTGGGTCCTGGAATCCACTGGTCCGACAAGCAAAGCCCTTCCGTGCTATGCTTGGCTATTCTACGGCCCCTGCGCCTGGAAAGTCTGTAAAGGTGTGTAGCGGGCAAAGTACAGTCACATTTTGTGTTGACGAGCCGGGGTTGGTAGAAAGGGCAGATTGTGCTCAATGAAGACGGGATACTAGCGGAGATGGCAAGGATGGGTCGGGGGATGGTTAAGGAAGTTGTCAAGCGTGGTTGAGTTTACATTCGTCGAGAACTACTTGGATTCCTTTCGCCTCTTGGTTTCAGGAAGCACTGGCATCGTGTTGGGTGCAACGCGAAGGTCACTTGAAATGGCTGGCTGGTCTGCACTTGGCTTGAGACCAGCTAAACGCATGAGAGCGTTGGATAGCGTTTGGTACACGGAGACAGTGGGAGCGGGTCGTATGGACTCTAAAGACGTTATGAAAATTCATCCTCATCCTGAGGTTGCGGCTTAGCTTACCGACTACGTGTCGGTTGATAAGGCCAGATGAAGGGGATATGTGATAGGTGCAGACGCTGTGGCCCAAGATCAATTCCAATTCTAATGAACGAAGTTCCACTTACACGTCCCATTCTCCCTTAGTCCCACCCATCCTTGAGTGACCCATGACCCCCATCCCAATGGTGAACTTTCGATCACGTTGTCCATGAGAGTGAATTTGAGCGCGGCGCAGTTCCACTTGCAAGTCCGTATAAATCATAGAGAGCGAACGGCGAACGAATGTCGCGGATGCGTGATATAGCGGGAGACCTTGGACGTAAAGTGTCTGAGGAAACGGCGGGAGTCGATTCGGTGGCGTATATTCGAGTTGAATGTGGTGCGAATAAATCGATTCAGGAGCAGCGTGCTCGTGAGAGCCACTGGAACTCATATCATTGTCAAGTCTGTCGACAAGTCCACACGCGAAAAACCGTGGCAGGGTTTTCCTCAGCGTGTCAACCACTCGTCCTATGCAGTAACATTAATAGGACGAAAAAATAGATACGGACCCAGCGAACCCGCGCGGAGTTCCCATTCATGGTCAGTGACGACTCCGTCTTCTGGATGTTCTCCATGCGGCCCTCCATTTCCTTGTGAAGGATTAGTATGGACGATGTGCCCCCGCGCAGAAGAATGGGAAGCAAAGCGTCTTCTTGACACAATAACAAGTAGACTCGGGTATAGTCTTGTAGTTCGCTGTGCGACTGGTTGAAAGCGCATGTCCACGGGAGTGGAGGCGGAATCTAAGAAGTAAACAAGTGCGAGCACGCCAGCGGTTGCTTGATGGACATATGGTCGATTCATGCACACCATGGCCTCTTGAGGAGGCAATGTGCTAACAGTTGACCCTGACCATGTCCACCTCGGAAAATGGAGGAGACTGTTCGGAGCTCTTTCGTCGAAACATCGAAGCGGGGGACAATGTGCTCATTCGTTTGCCCAGTGGAGAGGTCCGAGTTATCAAGATCGACCCCAAAGGGCAAGTCCTTCAGCCATTTTTGTCGCCCTGCGCATCTCACCCGATTGTAGGGGAGAAAAATCCTTGAATTTGGGAAAGTTTGGAATTTTTCGACCCAGGCTACTCATCGGTCAGCCCTACGGGCTCTCATATGAGATCCAAGCGGATCGAACATTGAAGGTCCTGCAACCGAGGCGTTTAGAGGAGCTTGGTACGGTCTCATCAGTTAAGTTTGAATATTATTGATGAGTGAGTGTGTTTTAGAGGAGACCGACGCGACCAATGAACTCATACACGACAAGAATGAGGACGTTCAACCGCTTACAGCCGAGGAAATTGAGGCAATGAAGAAATCAGGCATGCACGCGTCCGTTCGTCCGTCTCGAGAACTTTTCCCTTCTCATTCCTTGATTCTTACAATTTTTCTGTCATTGTTTCCGAATCCAGGACATAATCAACCTTCAAATTTCTTCGCATACCACCTTCTCCTTGAAAAATGAATTTAGTAAGGAGAAGTACAAGAAGCGAAAACAGGCAAAATTCGCGAAGGAGGTCACAGTGCTGGAGCCCACTCTGTTCAATGTCGCAGAGTATTGGTTTACAAAAGATCCAGCAAAGATATTGGAAATGCGAGTAGACACACTTTCACAGCTTTTGACAATGGGGAATGTCCGTTCAGGCGCGCGGCTTCTGGTCGTCGATGAGACAGGAGGCCTGTTGACGGCTGGGGTTATGGAGCGTCTAGGAGGCGAGTACCCTTCACAGTGGGTAATACTACTTCTTACCCACTCGTTCAGGTGAGGGTGTTGTACTTCTGCTCACTGAATTCGACACACCTCCCCAACCTGGTGTCGCCGCCCTGATGAACTTTACCGAGAAAGTCAAATCAACCCTTCGGCACATAACTTGGGCGGGAGTGGATGAGGATTATGTTCCTGGTACGAATCCTGCACATTCGCGGCAAATGTCGCTTATATCAAAACCGGTAGTCCGACCACCTGTGGAAATTGAAGAAGAGGACCTGGTATCCACCCACCACAAAGAACGTATCTTAAAACGGAAGCGCAATGCTGAAGTTGCCGATCAGATACGACAGGAGTTCCTGGCGGGCGAATGGGACGGGTACGCATATTTCCAACGGTAAAATATGTCAACTGAACGAAGCACCATAGCCTGCTAATAGCTAGTCAGATCGACATTTATTCAATTGTCGAGACTCTTTCACCCTTTTTGGCGGGCTCCGCTCAGATCGTGGCTTATCACCCTCACGTGCAAGCAAGTCCTATGTGGTCTCATTGTACATGATGCTGATCTGGTTACAGCACCTTAGTGAACTGCAGTCCAAAATGCGGCCTCAGCCATCGTATCTCAACCCGTCAATAACAGAGGCGTGGCTCAGAAGATACCAGGTATAGCTATATGTGGGTGGTACCCATCAATTTTACGATACTCCTACAGGTTCTCCCGGGAAGGACGCATCCCCTTATGACGATGTCTGGTGGAGGGGGCTATCTATTGCACTCGACTTATGTGTATGTCGCATCTTCGTTTCAAAAGGATTCCATCATACTCACAAGCCACAAGATACGATGATCCGAGTGCGAACTCTGCTCTAGCTGGTTCCCGTCAACGGAAACGGCTCAAGAAACTGGAGAATGCCGCCAAGGCTGGCTCTCAAAAAGAACCGGCCGCTGCACTGGGGTCGCCCATCTCAGCAACGAATGCAAAAGATGGAAAAGAACCGGCCCAGGAGAGTGACCACACGACGAACGAGTTTGACCAGCTCGCACTGGAGGGTTCTGCCGAGGGTCTGTGAGTCCTATCTACGAATGTACGTGCGTATTCATTATATACTGCTCCTCGTTAGCTGGGGTTTGGAAACCTGGCCACACAGAGATGGTCCGAACGTTATTGTTAGCAGGGCTATTGTCATCAAAACACCCAAAGGCCGATGATTCCGCATCGGTATGCGATTGGCCCTATGGGTCATTGCCTCCACGTTTTCTTCCAGGCTGCAGGGCCAGAGAGCCATATGCGCCAGCCTCAAGGACACGTTGCACGTGTTTTGAGGCATAGAAGCATTATCAACGTGACATCTACATCCATTTCAGGGAAGATTGCATTGCCGAGGAAAAGGCTGTCGCCTGGGGTCCGTTACGCAAAGGGTCACAATTGTGGCGAGTTGGCGAAAGCCTTTTGTTTGAATAAAGGTTTGACTAACTCCGACTCCGCACAATAGCGACCACATTTGCTATAATAGATCGTGGCATGCCCGTATGTTCTCCGCGTTAGTTTCGTGTACCTACTTTCTCGTGTCTTTGTCTTGTTCCTCAAGCTATGAGTAACGACTATCATGATGTCTCCTCGTTTAGGTGAGGCGCTCTGTGCCTAGGAGGCTGTAGGCTGACATCCACCATTTCTTCCCAGCGCACCATCTTGTTATACCAGACAGTTCATGGTCGCCTTGACCGGGGTGATCGACAATCACCCCGAAGGCGTCGACACCGAATACCAGCGCCATAACCTTGAACTTGAGAAATTTGCGAACGATTTCCTCATCTTCTCTCCCAAGGGAGAACCTCCCCAACTCGTTACCGGTCCTTCTACCTCCAACTCTCCGTCCTCGTCAATGTTAACGACTCCGAGGAAAGAGCCTGCGGTGCAGCCAATCGACGGGCTTGCTTATCAGGCACCGATTCCCCTTCCTTTCAGCGTCTTTATGCGCCCTGTGGCACTCATTCACCACGATTACACCCTTACACCCTTCCCTTTTTCTGTTGCCCCCCCAATCTCCCCTCTTGTCCCAGGAGGACCAGTCCCTGAACCAGCGCTGGACGCACTATTTGCCACCGCCATCACAGAGGATCTCCTGAATTCGTCGACTCCACCCCGTCTACCCACTCCAATTCCAGAGGTATGGGCGCCGGTACCGAAGAAGACCAGGGTCGCGAACCGCAAACGGCAGCGCGACACAACTCCCGACAGTCAGGAGGCGCCTCCTCTTGCCTGCGAGAAGAGTCATCGCAAACGTCGTCGGACCTGGCGTCATGTCGAAGGCCTCGAGAGACTCTCTGGTACACTCGATCCTACCACGCTCGAGAAGATTTTTTTTACCCTCAACACCGGCAACACCGCCATGGGATACAAGCTCGACATGGTGCAGTTCGGGCTCACCAAGGATGTATTCATTTGTGGCGAACGTCTCAGGCAAGGTTGTTCCCAACGTGGAACGAGCGACGTTCTCGAGCTCGGCGATAAGGGGCTTTGTGGTATGGTGTTTCTGGCTGAGCAAAGTCTCCGGAGGCACTTGCAGACCGCCCTCTCGCATGTGGGCAAGAGGCCCTGCCAGAAGTGTGGAAGTATGTACGCACTAAGGAAGGATGGATATGACCGTCACGTCAGTGAGTAAAGTGTATTTTATTTCAGCCTCCCAGTCAATCTAATTCATCCTGTTATTCCAGGGACTTGTACAGGCCCCCGACCGAATCGCGCCTCTGGCTCTTATTCTCATCATCTCGAATAGCTCCGTCTTTCCGTCTCGCATTATTTCATTTTGTCTTTTTCGCAACTGGTTGCGTTTCCTTATCATTGTCTCTGACTTGTGGATTGGCCTGTGCCTTTCACGTTTGCTCTGTTTATACTCCATGCTAGTCCGTTAAGAACGGGTGGGCATCACCGTCATACTTTATAATATCGTTTCATCTTCCTTGCATCTTTTTCAGTAACTATGAAAACGCAGGACTGACCCAACCCAGCTAAGCCAGCCATTCCTTGTTTTGGCGCCGACGTCGCTCCAGTTCTCAATAACATCTCCCTTCAAATGCGGTAGATCGCACTGAAATTTGAGCCGAATTTGACAGGGATTTGAGGTGGGCACGTCGCACCACTAAGGGACGAACGAACGGTTCAGTCAGCGGCACGGGAGAGCGACACAGACCGGGCGTGTGGTCCAGAACCCTTGGCTTCCACCACCACATCTTTCTTCGAATCAACCGCTCTTTCGTTGATCAATCCACGAATCCAATTTTAAGATCCTGTTTATGACCGACGTGACGACAAAGAAGCCCACTCCAACGCCTTGGCTTTATTACTTCCTTCGGTCGGTGGCGAGCTGCAACATCTTATCGTGATCTTTGTTTTGATACATCTCCTTCACAGACTCCTTTTCAAGGTATATTTACTATGGAATTAAGCAAAAAGTCCTAGTTCCTTCTCAGAGTTTTCTATGGATCAATCGTTGTCGAGAACGAACATTATATACCACCAACTGGAGACGCCTGGTTCGTTTTCACCAATAGTCCTCGGGAGGTATTCTCACCGGACTACAGCGTCATCTGCGCAAATCATGCTAATTCTTTGACCGATGCTGCGTAAAATGTCTTCACACGATATCAGGAGCTTGTACTGACACGAGGATAGCCTCTTGATAGCCGCAATACCGTCCCGGGTAGGTAGACGTACCCAAAAGGAATAGTTTTCATCTCATACCTCCAAATCTAGAAACGCAACTTCTTGCGGATGACGGCGAAGGATACTCAGTTTGGGCACAAGACCTTTACGAGTTGGGTAGTGGAGTCCTTGGGCACGGTCCCGCTGAAGAGGAGGACGGATCATCCAGACGGTGAAGCTGATAACACTGTTGTGCTTGATGGGTTGGTGAACGTACGTTCAGTTGGCCTCGACTCTATTAGGTGTATCCACTAATGGTCTATGGTCGCGCAGGCTCTACGGAACGGTGACTGCGTCTGCTTGTTTCCTGAGGGGATGAGCAGGTACCACCCTGGAATGGCACCTCTTAAAACGGGGGTGGGTCGTATCATTTCAGATGCTTTGACTTCACAGCGAGATGATCCCGACTACGAACTCACGATACTCACTTGCTCTATCACCTATATGTGAGTACGCCTGTTCTCGAATTCACACTCTGACACTCTCTTCAGGCATCGACAACGATTTCGCTCCGACGTACTGGTCTCTTTCAACCCTCCCCTCAAGCTTCGTCCGAAGGTAAGGTTGTACAACTCGTTGGAGTTCATCGTTGTTGACCGTACACAGGACTTCCCACAACTCCTCAAACCCGTCGAATTTGGAGTGATCCGCTCCCTGATGGCGTTTATGCAAACACAAATCAGCGCAGGCACGATCGACGCGCCGTCGTGGGAGACTGTTCGGGTGTCCAAGCTTGCTGCGAGGATGTATGCACCCCTTGGGACACAGATGGCCCTTTCGGACTTTGTACGGGTATGGAGGGTTTTCGCAGATGCCTTCTCTGGCAACAAAGGCATGCGACAGTGGAAGGAATCCCACGAGCCTGCGGAGTGGTCGCTCGCCAATCAGAGTGATTCGGGGTGTTCGGCGGGAGGTGCCGACGACGAGGCGACGGATGAGGAAGAGTTTCTCAGGCAGCGTGAGGAACTTGCCAAAGACCTAAGCGTGCGCTTTTTCATCTTCCTGTCTTTATGTTCCTAATCTCAAACTTATGTAGGAGTATCAGGACTTCCTGGTTCACATCGGTATAAAAGATGACCGAATCCGCCGCGAGATCCCACGCACACTGATGGCCTATCGAATCTTCATCCGTACAGCCTGGCTCTCCTGCTTGGTCCTCATCTCGCTGCCCGGGTTAACTCTCTGGGCGCCCGTGTTCATCACCACGCATTACGCAGTGAGGCGGTACAAAAGGACCGGGCCGATCTGGGACACCTTCGACGAGATAGCGCAATACAAGATGGTATACGGGTTCGCGGCCGGGCTGGCCGTCTGGGGATTTGCAATGCTCGTGACGTGGCCCATCGCGCCACTCACCGCGGTCGTCGTGCCCGCCGTGATGTGGATCACATTGCGGTGGGTGGAGGACGCAGTATCGGCGTTTCGCGCGCTCGTCTCGCTCTTTCGGCTATTCATGCTCGGCACCGTTGAGCTTATACGGATCAGGGCGTGGCGCCAACTCCTCCTCGACCGCGTTATGGCCCTCGCTTACGAGGTTGGGCTCCCGCAGGACCCGGAGCGGTACTTTGGAGAGAGGGGTGGTCGGCAGAAAGGCAGGGTGAGAGGTGGGAAGTGGGGCTGGGAGTCTGGTGCGCGGTATTTCTCGTTGAACAGACGGAGGAAGAGGGATTGGAATGAGGCGTTGAGGTGGTATGACGTCACGGAGTATCCAAGGATGGACGACTGAAAAAAACGCCCCCCCCACGAGCACGAATTGAGTTTCGTACCTGCTAATTTTTTTCTTTTCTTTTTTTCTTCATCTTCTCGCGGCTGTATCTGTAATTTAATGACCGTAAGGACGTTTTCCTCTTCAAGAGAGAATAACTGAGAACGTGTAGAATTACTAATCGTGGAAATTGGAACTGGTCAGGGCAACATCTTTTTAATTCTACATGGGAGTGAAACTTATGGGTAGTGTACATTGATGACTAGTTAGATCTGACGAGATGCTCTCGGTGTAATAGGAAAACCATGGGTTAGGTTGCCAAGATCGGTAGTTTAGAGGAAGTGAGCTGATGGGACCATTCCGTTGATCCAAATCCAAGTATAGTGTGACGATGGAGAGTAGAGAGTAGGAAGGAGGACCTTGAAGAGAGTCAATGGTCAATGGAAGTTCGATATTACAACCGCGGTGGGTTTTCTTCATTTCCATCCTGGAAAAGTGCGACAGGTGACGATGTTGTGTAATTCGTACCAAGAAAATAAAAGGAAACTCTGCAGGTCGCACAGCATTGAATTTGAGACATAATCCGCAAAGCAACGACATCCCATTTCGACCTATATACGGTGACCAGAAGCGCCGATACACGATGGTGGTGTAGGAGGTGAGAGGAGGCTTTGCGCAGGAGGTGCGAAGGGGGGGTGGGGTACGATTTGTGATTGCGATTTTGCGATTTCAGAGTCGGGTCGAGCGTGGGGGATCAAGGGCGATATGGTGTATTGGCGTGGTAGTTCGTGCATTTGTCCTTTAGTTACCATTTTGGCGTTTCCTTGGGATTTGGTGAGGGTGGCAAAACTGGAGGGCTTTTTTTGTTTTGGCGAATGAGGACTCTATGTATTTTTCCGCTGCATGGTGTTCTGTCCTATGAAGTTGTTGATACGTATGGGATTGTGTGAGCTTCAGCTAAGAAATCAGAAAAGGGCACCCCGAGAGTTATGTGTCGATTTCAAAGATGGACGCTCGCGAGTCAGGGAAGCAGAGAGTGACCAATAAGGAAAGGGGTCCAATATTGTGCTTATCGAGAATTTGGACTGGGACGTGCGATTGGGAAATGAGCTCCGAGAAGTTGCGATGTTATTTGGGGGTGAACAGAGAAGGTCTTCTGGAACTGAACTGGTCAAACGCCCACATACACAGCGTTTTAAGGTGAAGCTGGCTGGGGTGGCGGTAGACAAATATGTAATGGTGATCGAGAAGGCGAAGGCGGATAAACGAATTACCAACGACAGGCCAAGCTTGACATTACCCGTACGAAACCTCTCACACAACAAAGTCCAGAGCTGGCGCAAAATGAAATTGTGAATGAGCCCATATGGGTCGAGGCGGGGAAACTCCGGGTTCCCGTTAGGACGACCTCTGGTGGGACGCTTGGATGACATATCGTGGGCCCGTTCTCCCGTTCCTTCCCCCCAAACTGGGCCGCCACAAGTAAATTCGTACATCTGAATGAACGTGAGCGCTCCAGCTGGAGCAAGGTCAGTGAGGGGAGGAGAGCGGATAGACGGGCGTTGTGCGGCTCTGCGTATGATTCAGGGACCAGGAGCTCGGTAATAAGAGTGCCAACGGGGCTTTAATTTGCCCGTACACATTTGCCGAGTCCGGGGAACGCCTATACGGGGTGAGGAGGCGCCTGAGAGGGGACCTGACGTGTTTGAGAGTGCGTGACGGGTTTGGAATGGGGATGGTGCATATAGGGGTGTCGGGACATGACCGATGACGCCACCACCCAGTACAAGCTTTTTTGTCAGGTGGGGTGTGTTGGGTGGGGTGTGAGCGAGTGAGTGAGTGAGTGGGTGAGTGGGTGAGTGGGTGAGTGGGTGAGTGGGTGGATGGGTAAGCTTGAAATGAACTTTTGAAATAATTGGTTTCATGATTGTGATAAC
>WNFL01295882.1_pt1 | contig 30150 bp, 28 predicted proteins | sample 5400361 | NCBI WGS metagenome assembly WNFL01 (sample SAMN13153351, study PRJNA577476) | soil metagenome | isolation source: 40 cm soil on Douglas fir-dominated hillslope | place: USA:California | collected 2013-09-17
GGCAGTGCTCACCGTGCTGGCCAGGCACGGCCACAGCTACGTGAAGCTCAGCGCCGCCGTTCTGAGGATTGCCCACCTGCCCGCCAATGCCTGCAGCCGGTTCTGCGGAAAATACCTGGAACTCCCAGCGGTACAGTCACACGAGCTGCTGGCTGGCCTGAACATGGCTTCGCTGACTCATTCCATGACCAGTGCGTTGGCCAGCAAGGTCAAATACCTGGGGGCGGTGACCATCGCCGGCCAGCCGGCCTGGCTGCTGCAGGATTCGCACGGAAACTCGATATACGTCGCAGCGCACGGTAAGCCGTATGTCCTCCGCGCGGTCCCAGCGCCGCCGACCAAGGGCAGCGTGGACCTGACGCAGTGGAACGCAGTGCGAATCCCGGGTCCCCCGCCCCCGAGCCAGGTCGTGCATCCCCGCCAGCTCATGAGATGACCGGAAGCAGCGGGCCACCTGCCGACGTTGCCGCAGGACAGGGTTGCTACCGGCCACATGCCGGAGCCCCATCTCAAAGGCGTCCCATAGCTCGCCGTTCGCCCGCCGGAAATGCCTGATACGACGGCCCTCATCGACGAAGCCAAACTTGTGGTAGAGCGCGATGGCGGCCGCGTTGTGCGCGAAGACGCTGAGGCTTAGCTTATGCAGGCCGCGCTCGCGTGCGCACTCGATCGCTGCCTCGAGGAGCGCCGAACCCACGCCGCGCCCGCGCCATTCGCTCGCGACCAGCATGCCTATCTCGCCAAAACCGAACGGTGTCTGCTCGACGTGCAACCAGCCGATGATGTCGTCGCCAGCGACCGCGGCCAGCGCCCCGTCGAGCGACTGGGCAGCAGCGAGGGCGTCGACGTCCACGGGCGGCTCCGCAGCGATTCCGTTGCGCTCCTCTGCCACCGCGGCGAACAGAACCGCTAGTAGTAGTCGATCTTCGTCCCGCGCGGGACGGATCCCGAAAGGTGCGTCGGCCACGCGGCAATCGTCGCACGCCGAGGGACAGTCGCTCATGTCTCTCCTGAACGCCCGAAGTTGATGACCTCGGCGGCATCAGGAATGGCGAGATGCACGCTCAACGGCGGCCCACGATTCCGCCGGTGACCATCTGGCGACCCCTGTGATGGCTCGTGGAGCGGCCGGAGTAGCCGAGCCGCGGGTACAGCGCAGCACTCGTCAGCAGCTCACCTGAGAAGCTGAGGCAGACGCCTTGGCGATACCTGGAGTGACCAGGAGCGATCCTGGAGCGGGTCGGGCGTAGCCATCCCCTGTCTCCCAACGAGCCTCTAGCCAACACGGCCGTAATTCCTGCCTCGGATTCTCACGTTGCCAGCGAGATTCCACGCGGCGCGGCAGCCGGTCACCTTGTACATCGAGCAGCCGAGGAACCAGCCGAAGCGACTTTGGGCCGTGCGGATAACGCCAGCGCCGCAGGACGGGCAGATGTCGCCAGGCCGGACTTTCAGGGCCACGTGGGTACTGAAAGTTGACCGGCCCGCGCGGTGCATCCTAACCACGACTGTCAGGACGCCAGCGACCGCCGCGAGCCCAAGCCCGGCGGGTAGTAACGCGATCACGTCCACGAACGTAACAGCCGGGGCCGACAGGAACGAGGCCGTCGCTGCGTGCCGACATACTGCAGGCCACATTTCATCGCGCTGCTCAGATTGGCCCTACGGAGGCCCTCATGCAGGCCTGGATGCCTTGGCGGTGCCACTGGCCTGGCCACACCTTGATCGGAATGGCGCGAGACAATACTGATGACGGAGCCGGACCAGATCAGCGGAAGCCCGCGCGTGACCCATGCCCGAGGGCTAGCCGCTGATGTGCTGGCCAGCGGAGTGAGCTCATCGGGGTTCGCCGCCGCGAGTTGCTGGCCACGAGCCGGAATCCCGCAGTGAGGAGGCAGGCTATGGCGGGCGGAAAAGTCCGGGTACGCCGGGTGTATGAGGAGCCGGAGCCAGGCGATGGCACCAGAGTGCTAGTTGACCGGATCTGGCCGCGGGGGCTGACCAAGGCCAAGGCGGCGCTCCATGAGTGGTGCAAGGACGTCGCGCCCTCGGACGAGTTGCGCAAGTGGTACAGCCACGACCCCGACCGCTTCGTTGAATTCGGCCGGCGTTACCGGCTAGAGCTAGAAGATCCCCGGCGAGCGGAACTGCTGGCGCACTTGCGCGGGCTTTCCAGGGATCGGCAATTGACGCTGCTCACCGCGACCAAACAACCCGATATCAGCGAAGCGGCCGTGCTGGCCGACCTGCTTCTTACCTGAGCTGGCCAACGTGGACACCACGATGACCTAGGAACGATTTGGGCGACTAGGTCACGAAAGCGTTCGGACTGTGAGCCGTCACAAGGGGTCGCCGACTGTGCCTATTGAAAGCACGCCATTCCTCAATCTGAACCGCAACAATTACCGCGTGGCGGGGCGTCGCAGGGCTTAAAAGAATTTACACCGAAAAGAACCGCTTGTTTCCCTAATGGTCTGGTAGTAGTGTCGCAGCGTGCCCAGCGCGACCTTGGCCGGTGCGCTAGTCGGCCGCGACAGCGAGATCGCGACCCTGGTCAGCCTGGTGACGGATGTGGCTCGGGGGCGTGGCGGGTCGATCCTGATCGAGGGCGAGCCTGGAATCGGCAAGTCCGCGCTCGTCCGGGCCGCCCTGGCAGAGCCGGAGGCGGATGGCTGCCGGGCGTTCTGGGGCGCCGGAGATGAGCTGGGGCAGGCGCTGCCGCTACTGCCGCTGCTCGAGGGTTTACGGGTTCGCGAGCCCTCCGCAGATCCCCGGCGCAAGACGATCGTCCGGCTCCTGCGCGGCGAGCTTGCGGCCGATCGTGGCATGGACGTGTCAGCGGCGCTGGCTGAGCAGTTGCTGGCGCTCATCGCCGAGCAATGTGCCGCACAGCCGACGATCCTGGTCATCGACGATCTTCAGTGGGCTGACCAGGCCAGCATCACGCTGTGGGGGCGGTTGGCGCGGTCTGTGCCGCAACTGCCTCTGCTTCTGATCGGCATGCTGCGTCCGGTGCCGCAGCGGGACGACTTGCTGGCGCTGCGGCGGGCAGTGCCCGATGCGGTAAGGCTCCAGCTCACCGGGCTGGCCGACGGTGCGGTAGCGGAGCTCGTAGCAGCCCTTGCCGGGGGCCAGCCGGGCGACAAGCTGGTCAAGCTCGCGGACGGAGCCGCGGGCAACCCGCTATATATCACCGAGCTCGTCGGCGCCCTGACTCGCAGTTCCAGCGTCACGATCACGGGCGACGGGGCCGCCGAGCTAACCAACGGCTCCGCGCCACGCTCACTGTCGGCGGCAATAGCCGACCGCCTCGGCTTCGTCTCCGGCTCGGTGCGTGACGTCCTGCGCGCGGCTGCGCTGCTTGGCGTGGACTTCGCCGTGCCCGACTTGGCGATCGTTCTAGGCCGGAGCGTCGCCGACTTGGTTCCTGCCGTCGAAGAGGCACGGGCGGCCGGGGTGCTGGCTGAATCAGGATCTAGGCTCGGGTTCCGCCATCCGCTCATCCGCGCGGCCTTGTACGACGGGGTGCCGGAGCCGCTGCGCGCAGCATGGCACCGCGACGCAGGGCGGGCCCTCGCAGATGCGGGCGCGTCGGCGGACCGGGTGGCGAGGCAGCTGCTCTGGGCAGTTGGCGGATCGGGCGGCACCGCCGAGCCTGTGGACGAATGGGTACTGAACTGGCTGGCCCGCACCGCGGAGCTGCTGGTCCGCCAGGCCCCCGCCGTCGCGGCTGGACTCCTCCGGCAGGCCGTCGCGAGCTCTCCGGCTGGCTCGGCTCAGCATGACGGTTTTGCGGGCCGGCTTGCTGACGCGCTTTATCGCGTCGGTGATGCGGCCGGGGCCGAGCAGGTGGCGAACGGCGCGCTTGCTCATGCCGTCGAGCCCGACCTCATCGTTGACTTGCACTGCACGCTCGCGCAGTGCCGCATGCGGGTCGGTCGTTCGGCCGAGTCCATCGTGGCGCTGAACCAGGCCCTGGCATCTCCGGGGATTACGGACCGGCATCGCGCACGGCTCCTCGTGCTCGCAGCACGGACGCACAGCAGCCTGGGCGAGGCGGAGAAGGCCGGCCAGGTCGCCGCCACCGCGCTCGCGACGGCCTCGCAAACGGGTGACAACTGGGCGATGGGCTGGGCACTGCACGTGCTCACCATCGTTACCGCGGTGCAAGGACAGATGGCAGCGGCGCTACCGCTATTCGACCGGGCGCTGACTGTGACGCAGGCCGACCCGGGGCTGACAGATCTGTGGCTGCTGCTGCAGATCAACAAGGCCGTCGCGCTGGGCAGCGTGGACCAGTACGAGGCAGCCTTCGCCGCGGCTCGGCAGGCACAGAACCTCGCGGACCAGGTCGGCACCGTCGTGCGGCTGGCCCAAGCGCACAGCGCGCTCGGCCAGCTGTTCTTCGACACGGGGCGCTGGGACGACGCCCTGGCTGAGGTGGAGACGCTGCACGAAGACCTGAAGGAACCAGCTGCGGCGTGCTGCGATCTTGGTGTCGCGGCCGCAATTCGCTTCCATCGCGGCGAGATCAGCGCGGCGCGCCGCGACCTCGCCGCAGCCATCCCGCACGCTGAGCGGCTCGGCAATCGGGTCATCCCGCCGCTAGCGCTAGCCCGCAGCCTGGACTGCGAGCACGCGGACGCTCTGCCGGAAGCCCTGGCTAAGCTCACGGCCGGAATCGCCGACAACTCCGAAGAGCTCGAGGAGATCGAGAACCTGCTTGCCGATGCGGTCCGGCTGGCCGCCGGCGTCGGTGACGTGGGCACTGCCAAAGCCCTCGCCGACCACGCGGCTGCGCTCGCTGCCGAAGCGGAGACGCCCCGCCGGCAGGCGAACGCTCTGTACTGCCAGGGCCTTATTGACCACGATGCCGCCCAGCTGCTACGGGCAGCCAAACGTTATGCCGACGCCAGCCGGCCGCTACTCAGCGCCAAGGCGCTGGAGGCGGCGGCCGCGGAATTCATCGGCACCGACAATCGCGACCAGGCACGAGCCGCGTTCACCCGCGCGTTTGAGAGCTACAGCTCACTCGGCGCTGCCGCGGATGTGGCCCGGCTGCAGGCCAGGTTCCGGCCGTACGGCATCCGGCGGGGCCCGAACGCGAAGCACCGGCAGGCGCGCAGCGGCTGGGACAGTCTCACGCCGACCGAAACGAAGATCGCCGCACTCGTCGGAGAAGGGATGTCGAACCCGGAGATCGCGGTCCGCCTGTTCCTGTCCAGGCGCACTGTCGCGACCCACGTTTCGCACATTCTGCAGAAGCTCAACGTCAACTCGCGGATAGATATCGCCCGCGAGGCAGCACTGCGCACCAGGGCGACGAGGTAATCGCGGTCCGCCGGCGGTTGGCCAGCGGACGGTTCCGCGTGTGCCGGGGGGGACAACGATTACCGGCGGTCGTAGGAATCGCGCTCGGGACCGAACTCATCGTTGTCTTCGGCATCGGTCTCGAGCGCGAGCGTAAAGTAGACGGCCTTGCCAGCGGGGGTCCGGTAATATCCCCACTCGGTCGACAGGCTGGCGACCAGCATCAGGCCCCGGCCGGCGTCCGCGTCGACCGGCGCTTCAATCTGTACCGGCCAGGACCGCGACGTGTCATGAACGTAGACCCGCAGATGGCCGCAGGAGCACGTGACGAAGAGCTTGACCGTCTCGCCCGCCTCGTACCGGATGGCATTGGCTACCAGTTCGCTGGTGAGCAGCGCCGCCACGTACGGGTCGACGGGTACGCCCCAGGCGTCGATGGCTGCCCGGACATGGCTGCGTGCTTCGGCCGCAGCGGTAGGTCCTGCCGCGAGCGAGAGGCGGAGCGGCCGTCGCACGGCCGGGCGGATCGGCGCGATCGTGTTCACCTGAGATTCCTTGCCGAGCGGGTTGAGCCGGCCTGGCCGCGCAACTCACACCTGCGCGGCCCGCCCGGTCGATCCGGTCAAACTCCTGGCGCTGGATCGTGGCCGGGATTGCACTACAAATGCTGCTGACACTTTCAGGTAGAGACATCGGTCGACTGACTGATATTTAGAGTTGTGACCGCCTCGGCGGCGGGCCCCGGTGAGAAGGTGCTGTGTATGGCCGGGTACGGCAACGGTTTGCGGTGCGCGATCATGCTCTCCGGCGTACTCGCGCTCGCAGCGGGCGCGTGCGACGCCAACCGCGCAGGCGGCCATGATGTCGCGCTCAAGCACGCCCATCCCGTGGCGACCCCGCTACACCGCCGCAGCGAGAGCCCTGTGGTCCAATTCGTAGTCGAGTCGAGCGGAGACTTGCTGATCCATAGCCCAGTCTGGGAGCGGGCGCTGGTCCTTGGTGGTGGCCGCCATTACAACTTCGCTCCCTTGCTCGGCAGAATCAAGCCCTACGTCCGGCGCGCGGACCTTGCCCTGTGCCATGTCGAGACGCCAATGACGCCGGCTCCGCCCACCAGCTACCCGGTGTTCAACACGCCGCCCGAACTCGCCACCGCAATCCCTTGATCAAGGGCAGCGAGGAGTCGGTGACACGATCCGCGCGCTGAACCATGCCGGGGTGTTGCACGCCGGCTCCTATTCGTCGGCAGCCGGGCAGAGAAAATCGCTGATCATGACGGTGAAGGGTGTCCGCGTCGCCTTCCTGTCCGATACCGCGTTCACCAACGGCATCCCATTGCCTCATCCATGGTCGGTCAACCTGGCCAGCGCGGCGCGGATCCTCTCCGACGCGCACCGCGCACGCATGGACGGCGCGAAGGTGGTGATCGTTAATCTGCACTGGGGCGATGAGTATGTCGCGCAGCCGAGCAGTTACCAGCTCAGGCTCGCCAGGAGGCTCACCCGCTCACCCGACATCACCGCGATCGTCGGCCAGCACGTGCACGTCGTCCAGCCCATCCGCATTATCCACGGCAAGCTTGTCGTCTTCGGCGAAGGCAACCTGATCTCCGATCAGACGAGTGCCTGCTGCCCGGCCGCCACGCAAGACGGGATGATCGTGCTGCTCACCATTACCGTGGACAGCCGCGGAGGGCGCGTCAGTTTCATCCACTACGTGCCGATCTGGGTCCGCCACCCCGACTTCGTGGTGCTCCCAGCCGGCACCGCCTGGCGCACCGATCCCGCCGACGCCGCAGCCCTGCGAGCGTCATACAAGCGCACGGTTACGGTAGCCGGCCGCGGTCCCCGCATCCAGCCCATCCCAGCACACCTGCCATGACCGGGCGCGGTCAGCTACAGCAGCTAGAAACGCCAGCGGCGGATCCAAGCTAGGCCCAGGGCCGAACGCGGCGTTCGCGCCGTCAATCTCCTCGTTACACCGTCGTGGCGATCCCGCCGTCCACCGGCAGGACGGCTCCCGTGACATAGGCTCCTGCCCGCGAGGACAGGAACACGGCCGCTCCGGCCATGTCGTCTGGCCGGCCGATCCGCCGCAGCGGAGCGGCCTGAGCGATCGCATCGCCGAAGGCGTTGAGGGTGGCGGCCATCATCTTGGACTCGAACGGCCCGGGTGCCACGGCGTTGACGGTGACGTGCCTGGGGCCGAGTTCCCTGGCGAGCACCCGCGTCATGTGATGCACCCCAGCCTTGCTCGCCGAATACGAGTAGGTGGGCAGCGACGGCACGCGCAGCCCGTCGATACTGCCGATGTTTATCACCCGGGCCGGGTCGTCGTGCGTGCCCGCAGCCTCGAGCAGCGGCAGGAATGCTCTGGTGAGGAAGAACGGGGATTTCAGGTTCAGATCGAGTATCTTGTCCCACGCCGACGCGGGGAACTCCTCAAGCGGCGCACCCCAGGTCGCGCCCGCGTTATTGACGAGGATGTGCAGAGCCTGCTCCTGTTCGCCGACCTCGCGCGCGAGCCGCAGGCACTCAGCCTCGGTCGACAGGTCTGCCTGAATCGCCGTGACCTGCCCGAACTTAGCTAGCTCCCGCTCAGCCTCGGCGCAGCCTTCTGCCTTGCGCGAGCTGATGTAGAGCTTCTGCGCGCCTGCCTGCAGCAGTCCGCGCGAGATCATCAGCCCGATCCCGCGGGTTCCGCCGGTCACGACAGCGGTCTTGCCGGCCAGATCGAACAGATTCATGAGTTACCCGCCTCCGAACACAGTGAAAATCGTCCGTACAGCACGGCGCCGGGAGGATCTGACCTGCGATCCTCCCGGCGCGGCGTGCACATTGAGATCGGTCAGCAGCCGGTGGCCGGTGCCTTGAATCCGGGATACGGATTCAGGTTGCCCATCAGCGTGTACCTGCCGGTCTCAGCAGGACTCGGGCTCAGCCGCATGAACCACGGCATGAACACTTCGTCCTCCGGGTGGTAGTAACCATCTGCGACCTGCGTCCCGTTCGGCGTCGGGCCCTGCTCGAAGGTGTTGGATCCCTTCGCGAAGCCGATCCCGACGACCGGGTCGCCAGTCTCTAGCACCCCCGTGCACCCGTACTGCGGTGCCGTCGGGGTCAGCCACGGCTGGACGGTGTTGTTGACGAACGGGTCGTCAGCCCATTCGGAGATCTCGTGGCTGAGCGCGTGGATGTCCTGGACCGCCCAGCCGGTGTGTGGGTTAAAGAAGCCCGGCGTGATGTAGGAGGCCCAGGCATAGGTCTGGACGACGGCGTTGCCGTTGCTGTGCGTTGAGCCCAGCCCATGCCCATTTACCTCGCTGGCGCTGTGGAAGCCGATGATGCAGCAGTTCAGCGGGTTGTTCCCGCCGTAAAGCATCACATTGTCGGTCAGGTAGAGCACCAGGTGAGTCGGATCGACGAAGCCGAGGCTATTGTTCAGGTTCTGCAGGTGAGAGGCCCACCACTGGACGTCGACATCGCCCGCGATGACACCGCGCCCGGTCTGCAGCAGGGTGCCATGGTTGGCAGGCACGTTAATGGTGATCGGGTCGTGGACTACCGGGTTAAGGATCACGTGGTAGTTGGTGCCGCCCTTGTTGAACTGCGACCGCATGGTCGCGTCCTCGAGCTGGTTGCTGTTGCTGGCGGGCGACAGCGCCCCGCCGGCTGTGAAGCCGCCCGCGGAGCTAGTCACCCACGGCGTGCTCGAATAGTCCTGATTGGTGAACTGCGGCGAGTTGAGGGTCGGCGCGAGGACGTTGGTGCCATTGAACGCCATGCCGCCGACGACGACGTTGACCGGGATGATGTCCGTCGTGATCGTGGTCGACTGGTTGGCCGATGGGTCGCCGCCGACCATGTTGAAGCCGTAGGTGACACCGTTGACCGGATTCGTCGCCGAGCCGTGCCAGTGCGCGACGGTCCGGGTCGTGGGCAGGACCTTGGCTCCGCCAAGTGCCAAGGTCGTCGGTGTCACCGCCGAGTCGGGAACGACGATCGGCGCCGGCCCGCCCGCGCCGGCCGATGCGTTCGCCGCCGTGGCGAGAAACGGCAGCACGGCCGCAGCGCCTGCCGTCACCGCGAGCCTGCGGATCAGCAATCCTTTCATGTGGTCTCCTCGGGTGAGCCAGATAAAACTCGCCCATCATGGCCCATGGATCGGGCGAAAGAGAAGAGTTCCGGTTATTTTTCGAAAACTGAACGCGCTGGGGGTGGCCAGTGGTCGGCGGTATTGGCCAGCGGTCGGCGGCGTGCCGAACGCCAGGCTGCTTGAGCGGGTCAGGTTGCCCGCCGGTTCGCGATGATCTAGTTTTCGGCCCATGCACGGCGTCGACAGGGTTACCGAGCACATGATCCGCTCCGTGCTGGCCTATGCGGAGAACAGGCTGCGCCTCGACCCCGTGCCCCTCGACCAGGGCTCCCGCGATCCTGCGGTGTTGGACCCAGCGCTCGCTGGCCTGATCGACGAGGACGGGAACGACCCAGATCAGCTCCCGTTGTGGTTCTCAAGGAGTCTTCACGGCATCCGCGCGTATTCCGATGCCATCGAAAGGGCGATCACGTTGGCCCGGGAAACGGCTGGCGAGATCACCAGGCGGGATGACCTCGAGCTGATCATGGAGCTCCTTGACCAGCAGGTCGCCTTCATGCCGCCGACGACGTGGGAGGGAAAGACCGTGGCCAGATTCGCGTTTCTGCACCCGCACACTCCGATGGACCTCGTCGTGGCCGTCCTGGACGGGATGGCGTGAAGCGCGTGGAGGTAAGTCGCCACGAGGTCGGGCTGCGGTCGCTCGGCCAGCCCAACGCCCTGGCCAGGCAGTTTGACTTCAGCGACGACAGCTATGAATGGCGGAGGCTATTCGCCGAGGCGTTCGGTACCTTCCTGCTCGTGCTGGCGGCGGTCGGCGGTCCCATGGTCAACGCCCGATTCGGCGGCAACGTCATCTCGCGTGGAGCTCTGGTTGTCGCGCCGGGACTGATGGTGCTCGCGATCATCCTCTTCATGGGAGCCGTCTCAGGCGCGCATCTGAACCCGGCCGTCACGATCGCATTCACGCTCCGGGGCGACTTCCAGGTCAGGCGAGTGCCGATGTACGTGGCGGCCCAGTTCGTCGGAGCCGTGCTCGCGACGCTCGTGCTGATCGGCCTGGTCGGCAAGCAGGGGACCGCGGGCCTGACACTGCCCGGCACCGGAATCTCCGCCGCCACAGCTATGGCCTGGGAGGCGCTGCTCACCGCAGGTCTGGTCAGCGTGATCCTCGGCACTGCGTCGGGAGCGCAGCAGATCGGCGCCATGGCCGCCATCGCCGTCGGCAGCTTCATCGCGCTGGCCGGGATCATCGGCGCTCCGGTGAGTGGTGCCTCGATGAATCCGGCCAGGTCCCTCGGCCCGGCGCTGGTGCTAGGCGACTGGACCTCCTGGTGGGCGTACCTGGCCGGACCGCTGATCGGTGCCATCGTCGCGGTCGGGTTCGCGCACATCCTGCGCGGCCGGGGAGGCGGCGAGTTCGGCAGGCGCGTGGCCCAGGGAACGCTCGGCACGGGCTGGTTGCCTGGCCGCCGCGGTCGGCCGTCGGGCCCGCAGGACTGACATGGGGCTTTAGTAGATTGCAAGGTATGAACCAGCCACTGACTCTGATGGCAGTCCATGCCCATCCTGACGATGAATCCTCAAGCACCGGCGGCGTCCTGGCGACGTATTCAGACGAGGGCGTCAGGACGATCGTCGTCACCTGTACTAATGGCGAGTTCGGCGACGGCCCGGCCGGCCTCAAGCCAGGCGAGGAGGGCCACGACCGGGCGGGCGTCGCTCTGACCAGGCTGGCCGAGCTGCGCGAGGCATGCAAGCACCTCGGCGTCACCGAGCTTGAGTTGCTCGGCTACCACGATTCCGGCATGCCTGAGTGGGAGTACCGGCACAGCCCTGAGGCGTTCTGCAACATCCCGCTGGGCGATGTCGCCGCCCGGATCGGCGGCCTGATCGAGCAGTACCGCCCGCAGGTCGTGATCACCTACGACCCGGACAGCGTGTACCAGCATCCAGATCATGTGCACACGGCCCGTGCCGCCATCGCAGCTGTGGAGAAGACGGACATACCGGCAAAGCTCTACCTGACCGCGATGCGGCGGAGCGAGTGGCGGAAGGTGTTCGACGCACTCCGCGCGGCTGGCGAGGACGTCCCCGAGTGGGAGATGACCGAGGAAGAGCAGCGCCAGATCGCCGAATCCGAGGCACGGATCACCACCGAGGTGGATATCAGGCCGGTCCTGGAGCGCAAGCGAGACGCGCTGATGGCTCATGCCAGCCAGATCACCGATTCCTGGTTCAGCAAGATCCCGCCCGAGATCGTGGCGTCGGCGTTCGGGCAAGAGTGCTTCATTCGGGTGCGTAACCAAACTCAGGCGCCAGACCCTGAGACTGACCTCTTCGCGGGCCTCCGCTAGCTGCCAGCAACCTCCGCCGCGGGTCATCGACCCGCCTGCCTGTCAGAATCTGGTCGCCTGTCAGCGAATACGCCGATCAAGGTCCAGGTTCTGTCAGACCGCTGGGCTGGCTAGCTCGGCGGCTTCGGTGCGCTCGGCGCCGTCCTCGGCACGACGCGCTCGCAGATAGCTGGCCGCGACCGCGAGCCCTAGGGCGCCGGCTGGCGGCAGTGTGACCAGGGCGGGCAGCTGGTAACGCCAGGAGAACTGGAACGCGTCCGACATGATTAGGATGGCGGCGCCTGTGGCGAAGAATGCGACGCAGGCAGGGGTCAGTTGCCGCCGCCGCTGTGTCGCGCGGCGTGCGACGACGAGCAGCGAGCCGGCCAGGCCGGCCACCGCGAACAGGGCGATCAGCGGGCCGGGCGTATATCCGCCGTGCAGCTGATAGGCACGCAGGAACGCCGCTGGCGCCTTGCGTACCGTGGCCGGGCCGCCATAGGAAGGGTCGAGCACGTGCCTGGTGATGGTCGCGCTGGCTGGCGTGAGCCGCAGCCCGAACACGATGGCCTGGTGTCTGCCGAGCGTGACCCAGTTGCCGAACGTCGGATACTGCTGCTGGAACTGCCAGCGCGAGATAGGCGTGCCGGTCTGGCTGGAGGTCCTGGTCAGGGCGAACAGCTTCAGCCCGTCGCTGGCGATCGCGGCAAGCACGCGGCCGGGCTGCTGGGTGAACACCTGACGGTCGAAACTCGCGATGACGGCGTACCGACTGTGGCCGGCCGGAGCCGTGTACGTCTTCAGCGGCGAGGCGGCGTCGTGGTCGAGCCAGTCGATGCCGTAGGCGCGCTGACGCGCGGTCGGGCAGAGCCCGCGCTCGTAGGCAGGGATCCGCAACGCGGCGCAGTCGGCGGCGGTGGCCATCCGGCCGTAGCTCGATAGGCTCGGCGTCGAGCTAGCCAGCCAGAAATGGCCGCTGATCAAGTAGGACCCGGCCATGTAGCCGACGATGGGGATCGCGAAAGCCGCAGTGAGCGCGGCTGCCCTGGTCATGATCGTTCGCCACCCGCCTCCCGTGCTAAGCAGGAAGAGCAGGGCAGGGAGGATGAGGATCTCACTGACTTGGCGGATCGTCGCCGCGGCGCCGAGTACCAGCCCTGCCGCGATTACCGCGCGCAGGCCAGGCGCGCTGACGCGGTAGAGCAGGATTGCGATGCCGGCGACGATCAGGGCCTCGAACCATACGTCGGGCATGATGTTCTGCTCGATCTGGATCTGGTAAGCGTCAAGCAGCACCGGAGCGACCGCGACAGCCGCGAGCCAGCGCGGAGTGTCCCTGCGCAGCAGGATGAGGTAGACCGTGGCGGCCATGGCCAGCCCGAGCAGGTGCTGGACGGCGGTGACCGTAGTCAGGTTGCCGACGGCCAGTATCGCCTTCAGCGGTGCCTTGTACCCGACTGGGTCAGCGCCCGGGTAGGCGTTGTACAGGTACCGCATCGTGTCGATGTACAGCAGCGCCGGCTGGTAGGCGAGCTGGGCAAGCAGCCGCAGCGCGAAACCCGCCGTCATCAGGATGGCGAACAGCCAGTTCCTGCGTACCGCCAGTAGGGTCGCGGTGGCGGTCGCGGCCGCCACCGGAAGCCGACCTGCTGGCTCAGCGCGCGGCCCACCCGCGCGGCCCGGCGATCCTGTCACGGTGCTTGCGCGGCCATCTCCGGTGCTCGTTCGGCCACGATGTCAGCGGGAACGGGCGCGCGGGGCCTGCGGGCCGCGAGGATCAGGGCGCCGATGCCGAGTGCCCCGGCCGGAGGCAGCGTGACGATTGCTGGTATCTGGTACCGCCAGGTGAACTCGAACAGGTCGGATACGCCGAGCACGATCACGCCGGTAGCGAAGAAGAACAGGCTAGCCAGCGCTGCCAGCCTGGCGGCCCGGGCGCGTGGCCTGCGCATGAAGGCGAGCACGGACCCGGCCAGGCCCGCGATGATGCATAGCAGGTACAGCGGCCCTGGCGTGTAGCCGCCACGGAGCTGATACCAGCGCAGGAACGCCGCGATCGGCTTGTCGACCTGCGGCGCGCCGCCATAGGCGGGGTTCAGCTTCTCCGCGTTCGACGACACAAACGAGCCGGTGTCCAGCCAGATGGCGTTGTCGCGGACCGAGATCCACGGGCCGTACTGGGCCGTCGGGAAGCTGCGCTGGAACTGCCACCGCACGATCGGCGTATCGCCGGGGCTGGTGATCCTGTTCACGGCGAACAGCTTCACCGAATCGCGCACGATCCCGGAAATAACCCGCGTGGGCTGCTGGCGCTCAACCGCTCGATTGAAGTTCGCGACCAGCTGGTCCTTATGGCCGAGCAGGGATACCGGCAGGACCGTGTCGTAAGTGCGCAATGGCGAGTACTGGCCATGGTCCAGCCAGTCCGGGCCCTTGGCCTGCTGCGCCTTATTCGGGCACAGCGGCTGTTCCACCTTGGGGAGCTTGAGCGTGGCGCAGTCGGCGACCGAGGCCATCCGGCCGTAGGTGAGGCTGACTGACGACCGCGAGATCCAGAAGTGGCCGGCCAGCTGGTAACCCGCGCTCAGGTAAAGGAGCACGGCGAGTACGAACGCGCAGGCAACAGCCGCGCCGTTCTGGACGATCTTGCGCCAGCCGCCGCCCATGGCCACAACGAAGATAAGGGCAGGAATGATCAGCACCTCGCCGATCTGCCTGATGCCGGTCGACGCGCCGAGCAGGGCGCCGCCGATCAGGGCGAGGCGCATGCTGGGCACCGGCCGCCAGAGCAGGACGGCCAGGCCGGCCACGACCAGCGCCTCGAACCAGATGTCGGGCATGATCATCGACTCGACCTGGACCTGGTAGGCGTCAAGCAGCACGGGTGCGATGGCCAGCGCGCTCAGCCAGCGCGGCAGGCCACGACGGAGCATGACGACGTAGAGGGTGACCGCGATCGCGATGCCGAGCAGGTGCTGGACAACCTCGACCGTGCCGAGGTTGCCGACCAGCAGGATCGCCTTCAGCGGCACCTTGTAGCCGATCGGGTCAGAACCTGGCCACGAGCCGTACAAATATTTCAGGGTGTCGATGAAGATGATGGCCGGGTGATAAGCCATCTGGGCGAGCACGCGGAGGGCGACGCCCGCCGCGATCAGGATCGACGCTAGCCAGTGGTAGCGCAGCACGGAGGGGGTCCTGCCGATCAGCGCGACGGCGCTGTTCCGACGGGCGATCCATCCGCCAGCTCCGCGGATGCCTGAGTGAGCAGAGTGCCAGGGCATCGCGGTCGCCGTGACCGCGGGAGCCGCCGGACTGCCCTTAGTCCCGTTGACCCCAGACGCCGGCGCTCCGGACGCCGCAGGTCCGCTTGCTGGCTGAGTTCGCATTTACGGTCGTCCCGATCGTGGCTGGCTGTACTGTGCTCGCTGACTTGGGCTGGCCGCGTGGCCTGATGTTTCGGTGCTGGCAGATGGCGCTGCCACAGCAGGCAGGCCACTTCAGCTGGACCTGCCGCCAGCGGCAATGCCCAACCGGCAGCCTTCCAAACGGTGGCCACGAGGCCAGCAGATGCTTTCCCGCAGAGACTACCGGACCACCGGAGCCGTGCTGTCGTAGCCTATCGGCTGCCCCGAACTGGTGCCCCTGGTACTGATGAAGCCTTGGCAAATTGTCAGAGGCTTTGCCTATCGTGGCGCTGTGTTGGACGAGCTGCGCTGGCCGGTACCGGGGAACGAGGCTCTGGCCGGCTGGCCGCGGCTGCGGGCGCTGGTGCGGGCTCAGGAGCCGCTGCTCAGCGCCCCTCAGGCGATGTCCTCGTGGCTCTGCGCCGTTTGCCGCGGGCCATGCGGGCGCCGCTCCGCCCGGTGCTACCAGTGTGATCTGCACTTGCAGTGCGCTCCCGGCAGCCTCGCCGATGTCGTAGTGCCGGTCGCGTTCGCGATCAAGGGCGGCTCGCATGCGCGGTGCCTGTGGCAGTACAAGTCGGTGCGCCTGACCGCGGAGACCGTCGGCCGGGCGGCACTGACAGTGCGCGCATTATTGCTCGTCTTCCTGAATGATCATGGTCCTTGCCTGTGGCGGGCGGCCGGCATTCCTGGCCCGACGCACCTGGCCGTGGTGCCGACGGCGCGGGGCAGGCCAGGCGCGCACCCGTTGCGCACGCTGGTCGCCGAGCACCTGACCGGCCCCTGGGCCGAGCTCCGCGCCCGGCCGGGCGGCGAGCAGGTCAGGGACCTGGATCCGGGCAGGTTCAGGGCAGGTGCGCTGCCTGGGGCGCGGGTCCTGCTGATCGACGACACGTGGACGACCGGGTCGAGCGCTCAGTCGGCAGCGATGGCATTACGGAGCGCCGGCGCCGATGCCGTAGTCACAGTCGTGCTCGGACGGCATGTCGGGCGGGCAGAGGCTGAACTTGCGGGCCTGGAGCCCGCGGTCATGCCGTTCCGCCAGGATAGCTGTGCGGTGCATGCGAACCACGCGGTCAGCTCCGGACCATAGGCTTGCTCTGTGATGATTGCGGTCAGGCGCCAGGCGGCGGCCAGGGGCGAGCCGTCACGGACGGCGCTCGTTCGCAGGGCAAGGAGGATCAACAGGGAGCTCGCCGAGCTGTATCCCGATGCGCACACCGAGCTCGATTTCCGAACACCGCTCGAGCTGCTGGTCGCCACGATCCTGTCTGCTCAGACCACGGACAAACGCGTGAACCAGGTCACGCCGGTGCTCTTCGCCAGGTACCGCACGGCTGCCGACTACGCGTCAGCGGACCGGGCTGAGATCGAGAAGATTATCGTCACCACGGGGTTCTTCAGGGCTAAGACAACCAGCATCATCGGCCTCGGCCAGGCGCTCTGCGAAAGGTTCGGCGGCGAAGTGCCGCGCCGGCTCAAGGACCTGGTCACGCTTCCGGGGGTCGGCAGGAAGACAGCAAATGTCGTGCTCGGCAACGCATTCGGGATCCCCGGCATCACCGTCGACACTCACTTCGGCCGGCTCGCCAGACGATTCGGCTGGACCTCGTCCGATGACCCGGAGAAGGTGGAGCAGGAGGTGGGGGCGCTATTCCCCCGGTCGGAGTGGACGATGCTCTCGCACCGGCTGATCTGGCATGGCCGCCGGGTCTGTCACTCGCGCAAACCGGCCTGCGGTGCGTGCGGGATAGCCGCGCTCTGCCCGTCCTACGGCGAGGGCCCGACCGATCCAGCCGTGGCCGCGAAGCTAGTCAAGGCTGGTCCCTTCTCGTGACGGCAACCGGATGCGACGGCCCGTCGGCGCCGTCGGCGACCGGCGGCCCTGGCGGCCTGACCGGGGAGGTACCGGGCTGGCTGCGCCACCTGGCCAGGTTCGCCGAGCGGATGGAGGTGCCGGCTGGGTTGCAGCCGCCGGCTGATGGCGGGCGGCATTCGGCGATCCTGATCCTTTTCGGCGACTCGGGGGCCGGTCCAGACATGCTGCTCGTGCAGCGCAGCAACTCACTGCGCCGCCACGCTGGCCAGCCCGCGTTTCCCGGCGGCGTCATCGACGCTGAGGATGACGGGCCGGTCGGCGCCGCGCTGCGCGAGGCCGCTGAGGAGGCCCGCGTCGATCCCAGCGGGGTGGACGTCATCTCGCTGCTGCCCGATTTGTATATCGCACGAACCGGTTACCGGGTATCGCCGGTCCTGGCGTGGTGGCGCGAACCAGTCCCGGTGGCGCCTGGCGACCCGGCCGAGGTCGCTTCCGTGGCCAGGGTGCCGGTGGCGGACCTCGCCGACCCTGGCCGGAGGCTGATGATCAGGTATCCGTCCGGTCAGGCGGGACCGGCATTCCGGGCCGGGGAGATGCTGATCTGGGGGTTCACCGCGTTCGTGATCGACCAGCTGCTGGCGATGGGCGGATGGGAACGACCGTGGGACGCGGCCAGCGTGGTCGACTTGCCGCCAGGTGTCGTGCTGACGGGACTCGACGGCGCGGATCCGGTGAGCTGACCGCCTGCTGTCGTTTCCCGCGGCCCGGATCACCGATACCGTTAAGCCGTGTCCGGTGACCTGCTCGATCTGGTGCTGATAGCGCTTGCGTCCGCCTTCGCCGTCGCCGGCTACCGCCAGGGCTTCATCATCGGTGTGCTCAGCTTCGTCGGCTTCACCGGCGGCGCGCTGGCCGGCATCTACCTGGCGCCGGGCATCGCGACGGTGCTGACCAGCCGCCAGAACCTGCAGGCGGTGCTGGCCATCATCGGCGTCTTCGCCGCAGCGGTTGCCGGCATGCTGGTTGCCTCGGCGTTCGCTGTGCTGCTCCGCTCGCGGGTCACCGGCCGGCCATCGACCCTGCTCGACTCGATCGGCGGGGCCGCGGTGAACGTGGTCGCGATCCTGGTGCTTGCCTGGCTGATCGGCAGCCTCGTGGCCTACGCGCCCCCGTTTCCCGCGATCGCCCGCGAGATCCAGGGCTCGTTGCTGCTGCGGAGCGTCGACCACCTAATCCCGCAGGGAGCGCGGCCCAAGTTCACCGCGTTGCGCAGGCTGCTGAGTACTCAGCCATACGTGCAGGTATTCGGCGCGCTCGGAGCGGAGACCGCACTGAGCGTGCCGAAGCTTGACCCGCACGTCCTGCACTCCGCCGGCCTGCGCCGCGATCGCAACAGCGTGGTCAAGATCGAGGGCCTGGCCCCAAGCTGCGCGAAGACCATCGAGGGAACGGGCTTCGTGATCAGCACGGACCACGTGATCACCAACGCTCACGTGGTTGCCGGCGTCAACGGACCCCAGGTGTACACGAGGGTCGCCGCTGCCGCCAATCCGGCCAAGGTCGTGCTCTTCGACCCGGAGACCGACATCGCGGTGCTCTATGTCCCAGGCCTGGATCTGCCAGCGCTCCATTTCGCCGGTCCCGCGCCGTTCGGCGCCAGCGCTATTGTGGCTGGCTACCCGCTCGATGCAGACTTCACCGCTACTCCGGCCCGGGTGGGCAGGTCCGAGTCCGCCAGCGGCCCTGACATCTACAACAACCAACGGGTTGTCCGTGACATCTACCCGATCCGCGCTTCTATCCGGCCGGGCAACTCAGGCGGCCCGCTGATCGCGCCGAGCGGCCAGATCTACGGCATGGTGTTCGCCGCGGCGGTCGCCGTGCCGAAGACGGGATACGCGCTGACCAGCAACCAGCTTGCACACGACATCGCCCTAGGCCGGAACCGGACCGCAGCGGTACCTGCCGGCAGCTGCCAGTAGCCGGATGGCGCTCTGCCGCCGGCAGCTGAGAGTCGCCCGCGATCATGGGCCGCTGTGCTGGGTCCCAAGCGACCCGAGCTGGAGCCGAAGATCATCCGCAGTCACAGCGTCGAGGCCGCGGGCAGCGATGAGGTCAGCGAGACCGTTCGCGGTCGCATGGACCGCGGCCAGGTCGAGAGCGTCAGGCAACTCGCCGCGTTGATCGCCGGCGGCGCCCGGGACGTAACGGCCTACTGCGGCTGCGCCGCGTCTGAGCAGCGTGACCGCTCCCTGGCTGTTGCCTCGCCTGGCATGCGTCAGGCCGACGGCGATCTGGGCTAGTCCCTTCCACAGGTCACGCTGGGCGCTGGGCGACGACTTCCATACTGCCTCGAGCACCTCGTGCGCATGAAACGGCCGGCCCTCGTCGATCAGCCGCTGAGCCAGCCGAACCGCCTCCGCGGGGTTCAGCAGAAGGTCATCGGGCATGACCGGCTCGCCGTCCGCACCCCGGTCAAGCGGCCTGCCGAGACCATCTCGCGGCCTGGCGTTCTTGGGCCGACCTGTCGCATCGCGATCCCGGTCGGTGTCCGGCCGCGTCACCTTTCCGGCTCGGGGTCGAGCAGCCAGGACCGGAGCTCAAGGTCGAACCGCTCAGGCACCTCTTCGTGCGGGAAGTGCCCTGCGCCGTCGATGAGCCGCCACCGGTACGGTGCGTCGACATAGGTGCCGGATCCGCGTGCCGCCCGCGGGCGGACGCAGCTGTCAAGGGCGCCGTGGATCTGCAGCGTCGGCGCCTGGACCGGCGTCCGCATCATCCGCGCGTACCGCGTGCCGTCTGGGCGCAGCCGGGACCTGAGCAGCCAGCGGTGGTACTCAAGCGCGGAGTGAGCGACCGACGGCAGGCTCATCGCCGACCTGTAGATCTGCTCGGTTTCCTGGTCGGGCCAGCCTGGTCCGGCCCACGTCGACAGCAGTGTGCCCACCCGCGCGGCGTGGTCGCGCAGCAACTGCCGCTCGGGCAGCAGCGGCATCTGGAAGCCGAGCGTGTAGCCACTGCTCCGGCCCTGCCCGAACGGGTCGGCGAGCACCGCCGCGCGCAGCCTGAGCGGATGCGCCGCCGAAACAACCGCGAGCCGCCTGATTACCTTCGGGAAGTACGCAGCCATCGTCCAGGCGATCATGCCGCCCCAGTCGTGACCGACGACTACAGCGTTAGCCTCGCCGAGCGAGCGGATCAGGCCGGCTCCGTCAGAAGCGGCGGTTACCAGGTCGTAGCCGCGGGGCGGCTTATCGCTGCCGCCATAACCTCGCAGGTCGACGGCGACAGCGCGGAAGCCGGCCTTGCTGAGCGTTCTCAGCTGGTGCCGCCACGTCCACCAGAACTGCGGGAATCCGTGCAGCAGCAGGACAAGCGGGCCGTCGCCGCTCTCCGCTATATGAAAGCGCGTGCCGTTGGCGCTCACCGAGCGGTGCGACCACGGGCCGTCGAGGTAGATCGACGCCTCGCCGCGGGCCATCGCCCGCCTACCTGACTCCCGCTGAGGCGGACAGGGAGCCGGAGTCGTCCCTCTTGATCAGCGCCAAGTCCTCGGAGACGGTGCTGCGGGTCTTGCTCAGCCCCGTCAGCCCCTTGAACCTGGTGAACCCGATGAGGACGGCCAAGGCGGCCAGCAGCACGTAGGTGCCCGCGACGATCAAGAACGCCGCCCATAGCCAGATGCCCAGGGCGCTCAACCCGTACGCGAATGCGAAGCTCAGCACCATGAGCACCAGGCAACCGGCGAAAGCGGCTATGCCGAAGAGCGCCGCCCCGATCCCGAGTCGGCGGGCATCGGACTTGAGCTCCAGCTTCGCCAGATCGACTTCATACCTGACGAGCTGTGAGATGTCGCTGACGGCCAGCGCGACAAGGTCACCCAGAGATTCCTTCGTGGCTGTTGCCTGGCCTCCGTACGCGGTATCGGCCATACTCCCTCCCTTCCTCGCTGTCGGGTCCAGTCTCGCGCATCACGCCATGTGGCATTCGCCTGGCGCCCCATTCGGCGTCAACCGAATTCTGCGGCCGGTGTCCCCCGCAGCGCTGGCCGCCCTGATTGGCCCGCGGAAACCGCCGTCCTGGCCAGCTTCGCACGAATGGCCCGGGAAACGCCAAGCAGGCGGCGCCCCTGGTGGGGCGCCGCCTGAACCACGTCAGATCCGGGTTACCAAGCGTGCACCTTCATTTGCCGGACAGGGCACCCCGCCTCAGTCGCCTGCGGCGTTCGGTCCTTCTGGGTGCCCCTGCCTCGGCCGCCTCCCGCGGCTGGTCGCGCGTGGGTGCCCGGTTGCCGTGTCAGGACCAGTGGTCCGTTAACTCATTTCTACGACGGATCCGCCGGCTTGGGAAGCCCTAGCCGTAATCAATTCGTGATCTTTATTGAACCGGGTGTTCACATGTCTTGCCGGTGTCAGGCGCAGACCAGCACCCGGCCCCTGTGCTGGCCAACTGTGCTGGCCAACTGTGCTGGCCAACTGTGCTGGCCAACCCTGGTGAGCACGGCTCGAAGCAGTCGGCAGGAGTCCCCTGCTTCCGCCGCCAGCCGCCCGATCCGCGCTGCCTTCCGCTCATTGAGCAGACCGCGCGCCGCTCGCACTCGGTTAATCAGATCGTGACGATAAAATGACGGAGCGAATGCAAGCGGGCCAGACCTCGATATTCTAGTTTTATCCGGTCAGAGAAGGCGGTAGCCGCCCCTGGCTGGCCGCCGCCGCCACTATCCATCGCACGCGGCATCGGGGACCTCCGTTAAATACAATCTTCGTTCGGCCTGACCGACTGGTAACTTTGCACCGCTGCGCGTAGGATTTCCTGAGTTACGGAACCGCTCTGTCCCCCCGGAGCCGGGCCGTACGGCGACCCCCGCTCTCCCCCCCGGCGGGGGTCGCCCCTTTACCTGGGCTTATGTCCTGCGGCTGACCCAGCGAGCTCACTACGGGGCGCCGGAGAGCAGGCGACCGAGCAGCGCGAGCGAACCCGCCTTGGACAGGGGCTCGTTGCCGCTGCCACATTTCGGTGACTGAATACACGACGGACAGCCGGCGGTGCACTCACAATCTGCGATTGCCAGTGCCGTTGCGCGCAGCCACGGTTCTACCGCCGCGAACCCGCGCTCAGCGAATCCTGCGCCGCCATCGTGACCGTCATAGACGAAGACCGTCAGCCGGCCGGTCTGCTGATGGTGGTCCGTCGATACTCCGCCGACGTCCCACCGGTCGCACGCGGCGACTAGCGGCAGCAGGCCGATGGCCGCGTGCTCGGCAGCGTGCGCGGCGCCGGGGAGATCAATCCCCGTCGATGCCAGAGCGTCGCGCTGCGCGGGCGAGGCCGTCCACCACACGGCCCTGGTCCGCAGGGTGCGGGACGGCAGGTCAAGCGGGTACTCGCCGAACGGGTGCCCGGTCTCCGGCTTCCTGCGGGTGAAAGACACGACCTGGCGGGTGACCAGGACATCGCCGAAGAGAATCGCCGCCTCGCCCCAGTCGGCGCGCTGGTGCTCGGCGCCGATCTGGATGTCGGTCACCTGGCGTGCGGACGTGACGTACCCGGGATCGTCCGGCTGGACAAGCGCGACACCGTCGTCGAGGTCCAGGCTGGTCACAAGATAGATGTCGCCTTGATGCGAATAGACGGCGCCGGCGTGTAGCAGGGCATGGCCGGAGGGCTCATCCATCGTGCCGACTAGCCGTCCCGTGGCCTGCTCGACGATCCGCAACGGCCTGCCGCCCGTTCCGCGCAGGCTGGCCAGGGGCGCGCGGCGTCCGGTCAGGTGCCACCGGCCGCCGCGATCCCTGAGGATTCCCTGCCTGGCGAGGTCAGCGATCAGCGGTCGAGCTGCGCTCCCGAACAGCCGCGCGTCGGCGCTGGTCAGCGGGATCTCCGCGGCAGCCGCGCACAGGTGGGGGGCCAGAATGTAGGGGTTGGCCGGGTCGAGCACGGTCGCCTCGACCGGTCGGTGCAGCAGCGCCTCGGGATGATGCACGAGGTAGGTATCCAGCGGGTCGTCCCTCGCGATCAGGATGGCCACGGCTTCCCTTTCCGCCCGCCCCTCCCGGCCCGGCCGCCCCGCCCGGCCTGCCTGCTGCCAAAGAGCGGCCCTGGTGCCTGGCCAGCCGCCGATTATGACGGCATCCAGGCCGGTGATGTTGATGCCGAGCTCCAGGGCGGGAGTCGCTGCAAGCGCTGTGATGGCCCCGGTGCGCAGGGCTCGCTCAAGCTCGCGCCGCTCCTCTGGCAGGTACCCGGAGCGGTAGGCCGCGACGCGGTGCGCGAGATCGCCGGCTCCCGTCTCGGTGAGCCTGCTCCTCGCCGCCGCGGCCGCTGCCTCGACGCCGCGCCGTGACCGGATGAAGGCAAGCGCGGGCACGCCGTCGCGTACCAGGTCGGCCAGCATGCCCGCGGTCTCCGCGACCACCGAGCGCCGGAGCGGAGCGCCGGCCTCGCCGCGCAGCGTGGTCATCGGAGGTTCCCACATCGCGAACGTCAATGGTCCGCGGGGCGCGCCGTCGGTGGTGACCGGCTCGGCGGGCAGCCCGGTGAGCAGCTCGGCGGCCCTGGCCGGTTCGCTGATCGTCGCGGAGGCGAGGACGAAGACCAGTCCCGGCGAGCCAGCCTCCCGGTGATGTTCGGCCACCCGGCGCAGCCTGCGAAGGACGTGCGCGACGTGAGACCCGAAGACGCCCCGGTAGCCATGGCACTCGTCCACGATCACATACCGCAGCCGGCGCAGGAACCCGCTCCAGCGCTGATGCTGCGGCAGCAGCGCGTAATGCAGCATGTCGGGGGTGGTGAGCAGGTAGGTCGCGTATTTGCGGGCCCAGGCTCGTTGATGATGTGGCGTGTCGGAGTCCACCACGGCGGGCCGCAGCCCAAGTCCCCGGCGACCTGGCCCGCCGAGGACTTGCAGCAGGTTGAGCTGGTCGGCAGCCAGCGCCCTGGTCGGCGCGAGATACAGCACGGTGCCGCCCTCGGCGATCGCCGACAGTGCGGGGGCGAGATAGCCGACCGACTTGCCCGACCCGGTCCCGGTAGCAAGGATCACGTTCCGTCCGGCCCTGGCCAGGGTGGCAGCCTGAGCCTGATGCGCCCACGGCTCGGCGATGCCGACCCTGGCGAACGCTCCGACGACTTCGGGAGGGACCCAGGCTGGCCAGGGGACTGGCCGGCCCTGTAGGGCGGGCATCCGCTCGACGTGGGTAAGCCTGCCGGAGGCGGCGCCACGCCGCAGGATAGCCTGAGCGCCGGCCAGCGGAAGCTGACCAGCTGGATGTGCCGTATCGTCGGCGGCCAGCGAAGGCGGATCAGGCATGGTGTTACGAAGTTTGTCATCGGTAGGCCGGGTACCTCGAACTGTGATCTGGTATAGACATGACGCCGGGGCATGGTTGAATGCGCGACGGGAGCAGCACGCCCGGCGCGCCGGACGAGATCTACCTGACGGACGACTGGGATAATGGATGCATGGCGCAGGAGGAATCTGTGGATCTGAAGCTAGATCACCACAACAAGGACGGCATCGAGATCGTCGACGTGGAAGGCGAGATCGATGTCTATACCGCGCCTCGTCTCCGTGAACTCCTTATTGACCTGGTGAATAACGGTCATTACCAGCTCGTCGTGAACATGGAAAAGGTGGAGTTCCTCGACTCCACCGGCCTCGGTGTCCTGGTCGGCGGGCTGAAGCGAGTGCGAGCCCATGACGGATCGCTCGACCTGGTCTGCACGCAGGAGCGGATACTGAAGATCTTCCGCATTACTGGGCTGACCAAGGTATTCGGGATTCACGACACGGTAGACGAGGCGATCGCTCACCGTAAGTCTGAGAAGTAGCCACCGGGGCTGCTGCTTCGGGTGGCGCGAGATGGCAACTGTTGAGGTCACCTTCACGGCGCTGCCCGCCCATGTGCGGACGGCCAGGCTCGTCGCCACGGCCGTTGCGCGGCGCAGCGGCGTTGCGGAGTCTCTCATGGACGAGGTGCGTCTTGCTGTCGGGGAGGCATGTTCGCGTGCGGTCGAGACGCACGCGATGCAGTGCCCCGACAAGCCCATACGGCTCGCGCTTTCCAACCAGGCTGGTCGTTTTCAGATCGAGGTCATCAACGCGGGCAGGCCGGCCCAGGGTCCGCTTGGGGCCAGCGGCGGCCGCGGGGCGGAGCGGGGGGAGTCCGCCATGATGCCGCCAGGTTTCTCGCTCGCGGTGATCGCTGGCCTGGCCGACGATGTTGAGATCAGCGAGACCGCGGCCGGAACCAGCGTCAAGATGAGCTGGCCGCTGTCGGGCTCGCTGGCGACCGGCTCTCCGGCCTGAGGCACGGCATGCGGCGCCCTGGTCAGTTACCGTTTGATCACGAACGGATCGCAGCGTCGTGACATGCGGACCCGACGCGCCGCGCGGGGACCCGGATGCGTAGACTCCCCGCACTGCCGTGTCGACGTGGTGAACGCCCGAACGTTGCGAATCGCACCGCTCGCACGGTTCATGCGGCCTGACCCTATTTCCAGAGCATCGGAGTGTTTGCGTGAAGTACCCGGCTGAGTGCTGTGCGCCGCCAAGGCGGCCCGCCCGGCTAGGCTTGCTTTCCCCTGCTGAGGAGGACGGATGACAAGGCTCGGTACCGCTCTCGCGGATGGAGCGGCTACCGTGACTGGCTCTAACGTGACCTGGGTCGCGGTCGTGGCAGTCATCGGTGTGCTGGCACTGGCGATGGCGGGCTGGCTGGTCAGGCAGGTTCTGGCCGCGAGCCAGGGCACCGCCAAGATGCAGGAGATCGCCAAGGCCGTCCAAGAGGGCGCTGCTGCTTACCTGCGCCGCCAGTTCAGGACCCTCGGCGTGTTCGTCATCATTATCTTTTTCGTGCTGCTCGTGCTGCCGGCCGATTCTGGCTCGGTGCGGTGGGGCCGGTCGATCTTCTTCCTGTTCGGCGCTTTGTTCTCGGCCCTCACCGGGTTCACCGGCATGTCGCTCGCCGTGCGCGGCAACGTCAGGGTCGCGGCCGCCGCCCGCGAGAGCGGCGAGAAGGAGGCGACGCGGATCGCTTTCCGCACCGGCGGCGTCGCTGGAATGTTCACCGTCGGCCTCGGCCTGCTCGGGGCGGCCGCGGTCGTGCTCATCTACAAGTCGAACGCGCCGAGCGTGCTCGAGGGGTTCGGATTCGGCGCCGCGCTGCTTGCTATGTTCATGCGAGTAGGCGGCGGCATCTTCACTAAGGCGGCCGATGTCGGGGCGGACCTGGTGGGCAAGGTCGAGAAGGGCATCCCGGAGGACGACCCGCGCAACGCAGCCACGATCGCCGACAACGTGGGCGACAACGTCGGGGACTGCGCTGGCATGGCGGCCGACTTGTTCGAGTCCTACGCGGTCACCCTGGTAGCCGCGCTGATCCTGGGCAAGGCCGCGTTCGGCTCTCAGGGCCTTGTCTTCCCGCTGATCGTCCCCGCGATCGGGGTTCTCACCGCGATGGCAGGGATCTTCTTCGTCGCCCCGCGCCAGAAGGACCGCAGCGGGATGACGGCGATCAATCGCGGCTTCTTTCTCTCCGCGATCTTCTCCCTGGTGCTGGTCGTCGTCGGCGCGTTCGTGTACCTGCCGTCTTCGTTCAGCAAGCTGAAGGGCGTAACCGACCCGGCGATCCTGCACCACTCGGGCGACCCCAGGGTGCTCGCTATCGGCGCCGTAGTCATCGGCCTGGTACTGGCGAGCGCGATCCAGCTGCTTACCGGATACTTCACCGAGACCACCCGTCGTCCCGTCAGGGAGATCACCGACGCCGCACGCACCGGCCCCGCCACGGTCATCCTGGCCGGGATCGCGGTGGGCCTGGAGTCGGCCGTCTATTCAGCCCTGCTGATCGGCGCCGCGGTATACGGGGCGTTCCTGCTTGGCGCTGGCAACCCCACGATCGCCCTGTTCGCGGTCGCTCTCGCCGGCACCGGCCTGCTCACTACGGTCGGCGTGATTGTCTCGATGGACACCTTCGGCCCGGTCTCGGACAACGCCCAGGGCATCGCTGAGATGAGCGGCGATGTCGAGGGCGAGGCAGCTCAGGTGCTGACCAGGCTGGACGCGGTGGGCAACACGACCAAGGCGATCACCAAGGGAATTGCGATCGCGACCGCCGTGCTGGCGGCTACCGCCCTGTTCGGCGCCTTCCGCACCACGGTAGAGACCGCGCTTGGCCGTGCCGCGAGCAGCTTCAGCCTGTCCATCGACAGGCCGAACGCTCTCGTCGGGCTGATCGTCGGCGCGTCCGTCGTTTTCTTCTTCTCCGGGCTCGCGATCATGGCGGTCGGCCGGGCGGCCGGCCGGGTGGTGTTCGAGGTGCGCGAGCAGTTCAGGACGCACCCGGGGATCATGGACTTCACCGAGAAGCCCGAGTACGGTCGCGTCGTCGATATCTGCACGAAGGATTCGCTGCGTGAGCTGGCAACACCGGGCCTGCTCGCCGTGCTCGCGCCCATCGTGATCGGTTTCGGCTTCGGGTACGTCCCGCTCGGCTCGTTCCTCGCGGGGGCGATCGCCGCTGGCGTGCTGATGGCCGTCTTCCTCGCGAATTCCGGTGGCGCCTGGGACAACGCGAAGAAGCTGGTCGAGGACGGCATCTACGGCGGCAAGGGATCAGAGGCGCACGCAGCAACGGTCATTGGCGACACTGTGGGCGACCCGTTCAAGGACACCGCGGGACCGGCGATCAACCCGCTGATCAAGGTTATGAACCTGGTCTCTCTCCTGATCGCGACCAGCGTCGTCAAGTATGCGGACAACACGGGCCTGCGGGCCGGCGTCGCGCTCGGCGCGTTCGCTATCGTCGTCGCTTCGATCGTGATCGCCAAGCGGCGGCAGACGGGCATCGCGCCGTCTGAATCCGGCGATGCCAACGGCCCGGCCGCTCCGGCCGACGACGAGCAGCCGGCCGAGAAGGCGACGGCCTGACCGGGTGCTGACGGCGACCGAGTTACCTGCGGCCCTCCCGCGTGCCGGCCTTTGCCCAGGAATCCCTGCCTGGGAGCATGGAAACGATGACAGCGCGACGGCAGCTCATCGTCATGCGGCACGCCAAGGCAGGCGAACTGCCTGGCGGTCCTGACATCGAGCGGGCATTGCGTCCGAGGGGAAGCAGGAACGCTACCGCGGCGGGCCAGTGGCTGGCCGGGCGAGAGCTTGTTCCCGATCTCGTGCTCTGCTCCAGTGCCCGCCGCGCCAGGCAGACCTGGCAGTACGTCAGCGCCGAGCTCGGCGGCGAGCCCGAGGTGATCAACGATCCGCGGCTGTACGAGGCGGATGCCGACGACCTACTGGAGATCTTCGGCGAGACCCGTTCCCAGGTACGCTGCCTCATGTACGTCGGGCACAATCCGGCGGCTGCGGACGTGACCGAGATCCTGACCGGCGGCTCTGTCGACTTCCCCACCTCGGCGATCGCGATCATCGGACTCCACGTCGGCTGGCCTGACCTGACAGAAAAGCGTGCAGGCGCGGGCGAGCTTGTCGCCGCATGGAGGCCGCAGCCAGAATCGTGACCCGCGGGGCACGGATCTGCAAGCGGCGTTCTGAGCGACAGGCGGGAGGACGCAGATGTCGGCTGAGGTACTGCGGCTGCACGCCGTAGCGGTCCGCCGGGATCAGTCGATGCTGCTCAAGGACGTCAGCTGGACCGTGCGCGACGACGAGAGCTGGGTGATCGTCGGCCCTAACGGCGCTGGCAAGACCACGCTGCTCCAGATCGTCGCTGGCCTGATCCTGCCAACCGATGGCGTCGCCGAGGTACTCGGCAAGCGGGTCGAGGACGCCGATCCGGACGACCTGCGCAGCAGGGTGGGATTCTCGAGCGCGGCCGTGGCCGATCAGGTACCGCGCGGCGAGAAGGTGATCGACCTGGTGATGACCGCCGGGTACGGGATTCTCGGCCGGGCCGGCGAGGAATACGATTCCTTCGACGTGGCCAGGGCCGTGCAGCTGCTCGACGCGGTCGGCTGCGCGCACCTGATCAGGCGCCGGTTCGGGACGCTGTCCGAGGGCGAGCGAAAGCGGGTGCAGATAGCCCGCTCGCTGATGGCCGACCCTGAGCTGCTGCTGCTCGACGAGCCGGCTGCCGGGCTCGACCTCGGCGGCCGAGAGGACCTGCTGAGCCGGATCGCCGGACTGGTCCGGCATCCCGCTTCGCCGGTCCTTGTCCTGGTCACGCATCACGTCGAGGAAGTGCCTGAGGGTTTCACCCACGCCATGCTCATGCGCAAGGGGACCGTGCTCGCCGCGGGCCCGCTGGACCAGGTGTTCACCGCGCGGAATCTGTCCCGGTGCTTCGGCGTCCCGCTGATCGTCGAGCGCCGGGCCGCCCGCTGGATGGCGCACGCCGCTCCCGTGCGCTGACGCTGGGTACCAGGTGGCTAGCGCGGAGATACTGGCGATCCTCGCCGCGGCGATCGCGGCCGGCGCCATCAACGCGGTCGTGGGTTCCGGCTCGCTGATCACCTTCCCCACGCTGCTGGCGTTCGGGTTCGCGCCGGTCGTCGCGAACGTGTCCAACAACGTCGGGCTTGTTCCCGGCAATGTCAGCAGCGTCTTCGGCTACCACGAGGAACTGTCCGGGCAGCGGGGGAGGCTGATCCGCCTCGGCATCGCGTCATGTGCTGGCTCGCTGGCTGGCGCCTGCGCGCTGCTCGCCCTGCCCGCAGGCGTGTTCCAGGTTGTCGTCCCAGCCCTGATCATTCTTGCTTGCGTACTTGTCGTGCTCCAGCCGCAGCTGTCGGCCTGGGTGGCTGCACGCGGCAAGGAGCGCGCCGAGCACGGCGGCCCGCTCCTCCTCGCGGGCGTGTTCCTCGCAGGTGCCTACGGCGGCTACTTCGGCGCGGCCCAGGGCGTGCTCCTGATCGGGCTGCTCGGTGTCGTTCTGACCGAGCCGCTGCAGCGGATCAATGCGGCCAAGAACGTCCTGGTGACGATCGTCAACGCGACCGCAGCGGCCGTCTTCGTCATCTTCGCCCACGTCGCCTGGCTGGCCGTGCTCCTGGTCGCCGCCGGATCCACAGCTGGGGGCCTGATCGGCGCCAGGGCGGGCCGTCGCCTGCCCCCGCAGGCGCTGCGCATCATCATCGTCGTCATCGGCGTGAGCGCCGCCACGAAGCTGATCTTCTTCCGTTGAGCGAGGGTGTCCCGGTGAGCCAGGTGTGCCGGTGAGCCAGGTGT
>WNFL01103739.1_pt3 | contig 30130 bp, 29 predicted proteins | sample 5400361 | NCBI WGS metagenome assembly WNFL01 (sample SAMN13153351, study PRJNA577476) | soil metagenome | isolation source: 40 cm soil on Douglas fir-dominated hillslope | place: USA:California | collected 2013-09-17
CGCATCTTCGGCGTGGAACACGACCCGGCCGGTGGCGGCGCCGGGGCCGGCGGGCAGCCCCTTCGCCAGCACGCGCTTCTCGCGCGCCGCGCGCTGCTTGTCCTCCGGGTCGAAGATCGGGCGCAGGAGCTGGTTCAGCTGGTCGGGCTCGATGCGCATCAGCGCCTGGTCGCGCGCGATGATTTTCTCGTCGACCATGTCGACGGCAATGCGCACCGCGGCGAAGCCGGTGCGCTTGCCGCCCCGCGTCTGGAGCATCCACAGCTTGCCGTCCTCGATGGTGAACTCGATGTCCTGCATGTCGCGGTAATGGCGCTCGAGCGTTTTGCGGATGCGGTCGAGATCGGCGTAGGGCTTGGGCATCACTTCCTTCAGCTCGCTGATCGGCCGCGGCGTGCGGATGCCGGCGACCACGTCCTCGCCCTGGGCGTTGACCAAAAACTCGCCGTAGAAGCGCTTCTCGCCGGTCGACGGGTCGCGCGTGAAGGCGACGCCGGTGGCGCAGTTCTCGCCCATGTTGCCGAAGACCATCGCCTGGACGTTGCTGCCGGTAGGCGATCGCCCGGTCGTTGTTCCACGAGCCGAAGACGGCGCCGATGGCGCCCCAGAGCTGCTCTTTCGGGTCGTCGGGAAAGTCTTTCCCCAGGCGCTTTTTGATCTCCGCCTTGAACTCGCCGACGAGCTCCTTCAAATCGCCCGCCTTCAGATCGGTGTCGAAGCGCGCGCGGCGCGCCTCTTTTTTCCGCTCCAGGATGACCTCGAACGGGTCGCGCTCGTTCTTGTCGACCGGCTTGAGCCCCAGCACGACGTCGCCGTACATCTGCACGAAGCGGCGGTAGGAGTCGTAGGCGAAGCGCGGGTTCCCGGTGCGGCGGGCGAGCGCCTCGACCGTCCGGTCGTTCAGCCCCAGGTTCAAGACGGTGTCCATCATGCCCGGCATCGATTCGCGCGCCCCGGAGCGGACCGAGACCAGCAGCGGATTTTCCGCGTCGCCGAATTTTCTGCCTAAAATCTTCTCGACCCGCCCGAGCGCCTGGGCGATCTCGGCCTCGAGGCCCTTGGGGTATTGCCGGCGGTGATCGTAATAATAGGTGCAAACGTCGGTCGTGATGGTGAAGCCCGGCGGCACCGGCGCGCCGATGCGCGTCATCTCGTGGAGGCCCGCGCCCTTGCCGCCGAGCAGCTCGCGCATCGAGGCTTTCCCCTCGGCCTTGCCGCCGCCGAAAGAGTAGACATATTTTTTCTGCGCCATTTTTCCTTTCCCCCGTCAAACTTTCTCGATACGACTTATCGAGTTTTTTTTCAAGATAACAGCGGACAAAATCGTCTTATTCGGCCGCGAAGGCGGCGAGGAACGGAGCGGACTTGAGCTCTTTGCCGATCTGGTGCTGGATGAAACGCAACAAGGCGAGATGGCTTTCCTGAAAAACCGCCGGCGGAAAGGAGGCGAGATGGAGCGGCACGACCCCGTTCGCCCGCTCGAGCTCGCCCAAAAGCTCGAGCGTCTCGAGGGAAAGCGGCGACACCTCTCTGCGGAGCGTCGCGCAGCCCGCGCAGAGGATGCCGCCGTCGCGGAGACTGAAGCACCAGCGGTCCGCCGCGCCGCGCCAGCTCCGGGCGCACCGGCGGCAGCGCTCCAGCATCGGTTGATAGCCCGCGAGCTTGAGCAGCTTCAGCTCGAAATAGGCGAGCAAAAGCTCCGACGCGCCGTTTTCATCGATAAAGCCGAGCCCGTCGCGGAGATGCGCGAACAGCGGGCGGTTCTCGTCGCGCTCGCCCGAGAGCGCGCCGGTGATCTCCATCAAGTAGGAGGCGTGGGCGATCTGCTCCAGGCTCGTCGTCAAGTGTTTAAAAACCCGGATCAGGTCGCACGCCTGGATGAAAGCGAGGGAGCGGTTCGGGTAGTCGAGAAAGCGCAGGTTGACGTGCGAGAAAGGCTCCAGCGAGTTGGCGAAGCGCTTGCGCGAGCGCTTGGCCCCCTTGGCGATCCCGGTGATCTTGCCGTGCGATTCGGTGAGGAAGCTGACGATCTTGTCCGATTCGCCAAAAGGCCAGGAGCGGAGAACTATAGCCGGGGTAGTCGAGGAGGCGGGCATCGGTCGTACAGTAGCTTGTAACACTTTTCTTAAAAACGCGCAAATTGTTTGAAATATCGGGCGTTTTTGTCCAAAAGGCCGCCTTGACAGGGGGGCGGCGGGTGCTTAAATTTCACCCGTCGGCGGGGATCCGTCCATTCCCGGAAAGAAATCACCGAAAGAAATCATCATGGAAGAAAAAGACAAAGAATTTTCGCCCGCGGGCGACGAGGCGGCCGAGCAGGCCGAGCAGGATGTAATCGACGAGCTGCGCCGGCAGCTCGAGGCCAAAACGCTCGAGGCCAAGGAAAATTACGACCGCCTGCTGCGTCAAGCCGCGGATATAGAAAACTACAAAAAGCGCGCCGGGCGGGACAAGGCGGACGCGATCCGCTACGGCAACGAGAGCCTGGTCCGGGACCTGCTCCCGGTTTTGGACAACCTCGAGCGCGCCCTCGACTACGCCAAAGGGGGCGGCGACGGCCACCCGCTCCTCGAAGGCATCGATATGGTCCGGAAAAGCCTTCTCGACACCCTGACCCGCCACGGCGTCAACCCGATCGCGGCGCTGGGAGAGCGCTTCGATCCGGCCAAGCACGAGGCCGTGGCCCAGCTGGAAAGCCGCGAGCACGACCCCAACACGGTCGTCGAGGAGCATCAAAAAGGCTACTACCTGGCCGATCGGCTGCTCCGTCCTGCCCAGGTCGTCGTATCCAAAGCGCCTGAAAATACACAGGAAAATAAGAACCGGCGGGGTGGTTGAAAAGCGCCGGGGGGATGGTTAAATTTCCTTTCCAATTAGAGCATGAGGAGCACGAAATATGGCAAAAGTTATCGGCATTGATCTGGGGACCACCAACTCCTGCGTCGCGATCATGGAGGCGGGCGATCCCGTAGTCATCGCGAATTCCGAGGGCAGCCGCACCACGCCTTCGGTCGTGGCCTTTTCCGAAAGCGGCGAGCGTCTGGTCGGCCAGATCGCGCGCCGGCAGGCGATCACCAATCCGGAAAACACCATCTTCGCCGTCAAGCGGCTGATCGGGCGGCGCTTCGACGATCCGCTCGTCCAGAAGGCGATGAAGGTCCTTCCCTATAAGATCGTCAAGGGCGACAACGGCGACGCCTGGGTCGAGATCCGGGGCAAGAAGTACAGCCCGTCGGAGATCTCCGCGTTTATTCTGCAGAAGATGAAGCAGACCGCCGAGGATTATCTCGGCGAAAAAGTCACCGAGGCGGTCATCACCGTGCCGGCCTACTTCAACGACAGCCAGCGGCAGGCGACCAAGGACGCCGGGCGGATCTCCGGCCTGAACGTGCTGCGCATCATCAACGAGCCGACCGCCGCCTCGCTCGCCTACGGACTGGATAAAAAGAAAGACGAAAAGATCGCCGTGTTCGATCTGGGCGGCGGCACTTTCGACGTCTCCATTCTGGAGCTGGGCGAAGGGGTCTTCGAAGTCAAATCGACCAACGGCGACACCTTCCTCGGCGGCGAAGACTTCGACCAGCGGGTGATGGACTACCTGGCCGACGAGTTTAAAAAAGACCAGGGCATCGATCTGCGCAAGGACCGCATGGCGCTCCAGCGGCTGAAGGAAGCGGCGGAGAAGGCCAAGTGCGAGCTTTCCGGGTCGATGGAAACCGACATCAATCTGCCGTTCATCACCGCCGACCAGAACGGGCCGAAGCACCTGAACATCAAGCTGACGCGCTCGAAGCTGGAGGCGCTGTGCGCCGACCTGATCGACCGGACCGAGGGCCCCTGCCGCCAGGCGCTGAAGGACGCGGGACTCAGCCAGAGCGACATCAACGAGGTCATTCTCGTCGGCGGCATGACCCGCATGCCGGCGGTGCAGGAGCGGGTGAAAAAGATCTTCGGCAAGGAGCCGCACAAGGGCGTCAACCCGGACGAGGTCGTGGCGGTGGGCGCGGCGATCCAGGCGGCGGTCCTGAAGGGCGAGGTCAAGGACGTCCTCCTGCTCGACGTGACGCCGCTCTCGCTCGGCATCGAGACGCTCGGCGGCGTGCTCACCAAGCTGATCGAGCGCAACACCACGATCCCGACGCGGAAGAGCCAGGTCTTCTCCACCGCGGCGGACAATCAGACGGCCGTTTCCATCCGCGTCTTTCAGGGCGAGCGGGAGATGGCGGCCGACAACAAGCTCTTGGGCCAGTTCGATCTCGTCGGCATACCGCCGGCGCCGCGCGGCGTGCCGCAGGTCGAAGTCACCTTCGACATCGACGCCAACGGCATCGTCCACGTCACGGCCAAGGATCTCGGAACCGGCAAGGAGCAGTCGATCAAGATCACCGCGTCGAGCGGCCTCAACGAGGAAGAGATCAAGAAGATGGTGAAGGACGCGGAGGCGCATGCCGACGAGGACAAGAAGCGCAAGGAGGCCGCCGAGGCGCGCAACCAGCTCGATTCGCTGATCTACTCCACCGAGAAGTCGCTCAAGGAGTACGGCGGCGAGCTCGAGCCGGGCGTCAAGGAGACCATCGAGGCGGCGCTGGAAAAAGCCAAGAAAGCGGTCGAGAGCCAGGACCCGCAGACGCTCCGCGCCGCGGCGGAAGAACTCACCGCCTCGTCGCACAAGCTGGCCGAGGCGGTGTACGCCAAGGCCTCCAAGCAGCAGGGCGGCGGCCCGCAGCCGGACGCGCCCGGCGGCAACGAAGGCCAGGGCGACGGGCAGGCGAAGAAGAAAGACGACGTGGTGGACGCGGATTTCGAAGAGGTCAAGGAATAAACTTCCGGAGGATGCGAACGCTCCGGCTTAAAAGCCCCTTCCTCGCTCGTTGAGGAGAGGGGCTTTTTCGTTTATAAGGAAGGACACACTTTTGGATTCAGCGACGGACGCGAGGGATCATTTGAACGGCAAGCGAGATTATTACGAGTTGTTGGGCGTGAACCGCAACGCCGGCGAAGAAGAGATCAAGAAGGCCTACCGCAAGCTCGCGCTCAAATACCATCCGGACAGAAATCCCGACGACAAGCAGGCCGAGGAAAATTTCAAGGAAGTTTCGGAAGCCTACTCCGTGCTGGCCGATCCGGAGAAGCGCGCCCAGTACAACCAGTTCGGCCACGCGGCTTTCGGCAACGGCGGCCCGTTCCAGGGCGGCTTCGATTTTTCCGCCTCCGGCTTCGAAGACATCTTCGGCGATATTTTCGGCGAGTTTTTCGGCGGCACGACGCGGCGGCGCGGCCGCAGCCGGGGCGAAGACCTGCGCTACAATCTGGAGATCACGTTCGAGGAAGCGGCTTTCGGCGTGGAGAAAAAAATCAAGATCCCGCGCCACGGCGCCTGCGACGCCTGCCACGGCAACGGCTGCAAGCCCGGGACTTCGGCCCAGACCTGTCCGACGTGCAAGGGGCGCGGCCAGGTGAGCTTCCAGCAGGGCTTCTTCACCGTCTCGCGCGCCTGCAGCCAGTGCGGCGGCCAGGGGACTTTCATCGCCAGCCCGTGCGCGGCCTGCGGCGGCGCCGGGCGGGTCCGAAAGCTCAACACGCTCAGCGTCAAGATTCCCGGCGGCGTCGACACCGGCTCGCGGCTGAAGCTCCGGAACGAGGGCGAAAGCGGCGCCGGCGGCGGGCAGGCCGGCGACCTCTACGTCGTGATCCAGGTCCAGCCGCACCCGCTGTTCGTGCGCGACGGGCTGGACGTCGTCTGCGACGTGCCCTTGAGCTTCGTCCAGGCCGCGCTCGGGACCGAGATCGACGTGCCGACGCTGGAAGGCAAAGTCAAGATGAAGATTCCCCCCGGGACCCAGTCGGGCAAGGCCTTCCGCCTGAAAGGCAAGGGCGTCCGCGACGTGCACGGCTACCACCAGGGCGACCAGATCGTGCGCGTGAGCCTGGAGACGCCCACGAAGCTCACGGCGAAACAAAAGGAGCTCTTGAAAGAGTTCGCCGCGCTCGGCGGCGAGGAAATTCATCCGCTCTCGCAAGGCTTTTTGGACAAGGTCCGGGAGCTCTTCGGGTAAAAAGGCCGCGCCTCCGGCGCTTTTTCATCCCCCCAAGATTTACGAGATTTCTGTTGACCCCCGCAGCCGGTGTGATTAACTAGGCGTGAGGCTAACACATGAGCGAAGCTCAATGGAACCTTGAGGGCCAGGAGAGCAAAGAGGCCCAGGTCGAGATCCCCGAAGTCCTGCCGCTGCTGCCGATCCGGGACATCGTCATCTATCCTTACATGATGCTGCCGCTTTTCGTCGGCCGCGAGATGTCGATCCGCGCGGTCGAGGAGTCCCTCTCGCGCCAGCGCCTGATCTTCCTGGTCGCGCAAAAAAACTCCGCCGAGGACAACCCCACGCCGGACGACATCTACAAGGTCGGCACCGTCGCGTCGATCATGCGCATGCTGAAGCTCGCCGACGGCCGGGTGAAAATCCTCGTCCAGGGGCTGGCCAAGGGCGAGATCGAAAGCTACCTGAAAGAGCAGCCGTTCTTCGAGACCAAGATCCGCAAGGTCGTCGAGCCCGCGCTGGGGGAGGTCTCGATCGAGGTCGAGGCCTTGATGCGCAACGTCAAGGAGAAGATCGAGCAGATTTTAAACCTCAAGAATCTCCCGCCCGAAATCGTCATGGTGACCGACAACATCAGCGACGCCGGCGTGCTGGCGGACCTGGTCGCGTCGAACCTGCGCCTGAAGATCGAGGAGAGCCAGGGCATCCTGGAAATCTTCGATCCGGTGGCGCGTCTCAAGAAAGTCAACGAGCTTTTGAGCCGCGAGCTCGAGCTCTCGACGGTGCAGGCGCGCATCCAGAACCAGGCGAAAGAGGAGATGAGCAAGACCCAGCGGGACTACTTCCTGCGCGAGCAGCTGAAGCAGATCCAGCAGGAGCTCGGCGAAGGCGACGAGCGCGCCGAAGAGGTGAAGGACTTAAAGAAGCAGATCGAAAAAGCCAAGATGCCGGTCGAGGCGAAGCGCGAGGCCGACAAGCAGCTGAAGCGCCTCGAGCAGATGCACCCGGAATCGTCCGAGGCCTCGCTGGTCCGGACCTATCTCGACTGGCTGGTGGACATCCCCTGGAGCAAGAAGACCCGGGACAACCTGAACATCAAGAAAGCCCAGCTCGTCCTCGACGAGGACCACTACGATCTGGAGAAGGTCAAAGAGCGCATTCTCGAATATCTCGCCGTCAACAAGCTCCGGAAAAAAATCAAGGGGCCGATCCTGTGCTTCGTCGGCCCCCCGGGCGTCGGCAAGACCTCGCTCGGAAAGTCGATCGCCCGCTCGCTCGGGCGGAACTTCGTGCGCATCTCCTTGGGCGGCATCCGCGACGAGGCGGAGATCCGCGGCCACCGGCGCACCTACGTCGGCGCGCTGCCCGGGAGGATCGTCCAGGGCATCAAGCAGGCGGGCTCGAATAATCCGGTCTTCATGCTCGACGAGATCGACAAGGTCGGCACGGACTTTCGCGGCGACCCGTCGGCGGCGCTGCTCGAAGTGCTCGATCCGGAGCAGAACCACGCCTTCAGCGACCACTATTTGAACCTGCCGTTCGACCTTTCGAACGTGCTGTTCATCTGCACCGCCAACCTGCTCGACCCGATCCCCGCGGCGCTGGCGGACCGCATGGAGGTCATCCGGCTCTCGGGCTACACCAACGAGGAGAAGCTCGAGATCGCCCGCAAGTTCCTGGTGCCCCGGCAGCTGGAGGACAACGGCATCTCGCCCGGCCTGCTGGAGATTTCCGACGACGCCATCCTCCGCGTGGTCGCGCAGTACACCAAGGAAGCGGGACTGAGAAACTTCGAGCGCGAGATCGCCTCGGTCTGCCGCAAGGTGGCGCGCCGGACCGCGGAGGGGAAAAAAGAGCTGACGCGCGTGACCCGGGCCAACCTGCACCTGTTTTTGGGCCCGCCGAAGTTCATCCCCGAGGCGGAGCAGGAGCAGAGCGAGATCGGCGTGGCGACGGGCCTCGCCTGGACCACCGCGGGCGGGGAGGTGCTCTACGTCGAAGCCTCGCTGTCCAAGGGAAGGGGCAATCTGACCCTCACCGGCCAGCTCGGCGAGGTGATGAAGGAGTCCGCCCAGGCGGCGGTCAGCTACGCGCGCTCGCAGGCGAAGAAGCTCGGCATCGAAGAGGATTTTTATCAGAAGCTCGACGTCCACATCCATGTTCCCGCCGGCGCCATCCCCAAGGACGGCCCTTCGGCGGGCATCACCATGGCGACCGCGCTCATCTCGGCGCTCACGCGCCGTCCGGTGAGCCGCTACGTGGCGATGACCGGAGAGATCACGCTCAGAGGGCGGGTCCTTCCGATCGGCGGCCTTAAGGAAAAATGCCTGGCGGCGCTGCACGCCGGGATCAAAACCATCATCATTCCCGACCGCAACGACAAGGATCTGGACGAGATCCCCAAGCCGGTGCGCCGCAAGCTCGAGCTGATCACGGCCAAAAACATGTCGGACGTCCTCGAGGTCGCGCTGCTCGCCAAAAACGACAAACGGTCGGCGGCCGGGGCGGAGGGGTACGCGGTCAAATCCAACCGCAAACGGCGGCTCAAGAGAAAAGAAAAACCGCTCGACAAGCTCGGTCGGGACAGGACCGTTCCGCTGCGCGCCTAAATGAAGCTCAGCAGGGTCGGGGAATTCGGCCTGATCGAGAGAATTCGCCGGGCCGCCCCCGAGGGGCGCGGCGTGCGCGCCGGCATCGGCGACGACGCGGCTTGGCTCGACTGCCCCGGCCGAAACCTGCTCGTCACCACGGATCTGCTCATCGAGGGAATTCATTTCGACCTCCGCTGGACCTCCTTTTACGCCCTGGGGTATAAGACGCTGGCCGTGAATCTAAGCGATATCGCCGCCATGGGCGGAAGCCCCGCCTTCCTGACGCTTTCCCTCGGCATCCCGGCCGACTTCGAGAGCGCGGATATAGAAGAATTCTACCGCGGCATCCGCTCGCTGGCGCGCCCCGCCGGCGTCTCGATCGTCGGCGGCGACACCAGCGCCGCGGGCCGCTTTTTCGTGAGCCCGGCGCTCATCGGCCACTCCCGCCACGCGCCGGTGCTCAGAAGCGGCGCCCGGTCTGGAGATGACCTGTACGTCACCGGGACGCTGGGCGACTCGGCCCTCGGCTTGAAACTGCTGAAGCAAAAAAAAAGGCCGGCGCGGGCGGAAAAAAAGGCGGCGGACTTTCTTATCCGCCGGCACCGTTTTCCCAGCGCCCGGCTCGGCGCGGGCGCTCTCCTCGCCGGCGCGGGGCTGGCCCGGGCGATGATCGACGTGAGCGACGGCCTGCTGCAGGACCTGGGACACATCGCCAAGGCCAGCTCGGTCGGCGCCGAGGTGTGGGCGGAGGCGCTGCCGCTTTCGCGGGCGTACAAAACCATCGCCGGACGGCAGACCGGCCACGCGCTTTCCGGCGGCGAGGACTACGAGCTGCTTTTCTCGGCCCGGCCGCGAGATCGGGCGAAGCTGGAAAAGCTCAAAAAGCGGCTCGGCGTTCCCGTGACGCTGATCGGCAGATGTCTCGCTCCGGGCCGCGGCGTCCATGTGGTCAACGGCGGCGGCAAGCCCGCCGCGCTCCGGCTCGCAGGCTACGATCATTTCAAGGCCCGATCCTGACGAGAATTCATCATTACGCGTGTCCAACCCCTGCCTTAAAGAAAACTTGAAAAGATAGATAAAATGGACCGCGCGCGTTTGGGACAGCTTTTGGAAGAGGTGCGGGAGGGAAAAGTCTCCGTCCCCCGGGCGCTCGAGCGGCTGCGCCATCTGCCTTTCGAGGACCTGGGCTTCGCCAAGGTCGACCATCACCGCGCGCTCCGGCGCGGCTTTCCCGAGGTCATCCTGGGGGAGCGCAAGACGGCGGCGGAGATCGCCGCCATCGCGCGCGCCCTGATGCGCCGGCGCCACAGCGTGCTCGTCACCCGGCTCGCGCCGGAAAAGATGGCGCGGCTCAAAAAGTCGCTAAAGGGGCTCCGCTACAACGCGGCGGCGCGGGCGGCCACCTGGTCGAGCCGGCCTTTGCGCGCGGCCGGACGGGGCGCCGTGCTGGTGGTGTCGGCGGGCACCTCGGACATTCCCGTCGCGGAGGAAGCCGCGGTGACGGCGGAGATGATGGGGAACCGGGTCGAGCGCCTCTACGACGTCGGCGTCGCCGGGCTGCACCGCCTGCTGGAGAACCGCGGCAAGCTTTTTTCCGCCGCCGTCCTGATCGTCGTCGCGGGCATGGAGGGGGCGCTGCCGAGCGTGGTCGCCGGACTCGTCGACCGGCCGGTCATCGCGGTGCCGACGAGCGTCGGCTACGGCGCCAGCTTCAACGGCCTGGCCGCGCTTTTGGCCATGCTCAACTCCTGCGCGGGCGGGGTGACCGTGGTAAATATCGACAACGGCTTCGGCGCAGGCTTTGCAGCCGGCCTGATCAATCGGGTATAAGGGGGCTGGGGCCGGACCGCCGGGGGCGGCCGCGGGACTCCCGACGCTATGAGCGAGCCAAAAAATACCGGACCTTCAACCGCTCTTCGGACCTGGCGGTCAAGATTTTCGGCAACAGCCAGGCCGACCTCTTCGCCAACTCGGGCTTCGCCTTGTTCGACCTGATGACGCAGATGGACAAGGTCGGCGTGAGCGAGCACATGACGCTCGAAGTCGAGGGGGTCGACCGCGACGACCTGATGGTCAACTGGGTGCGCGAGCTGCTCTATCTCTACCAGGGGAGCGGCTATCTGCTGAAAGAGTTCGCGGTGAAGGAAGTCCGGGACAATTACATCCGCGGCGAAGTGAGCGGGGAAAAATTCGATCCCGACCGCCACGAGATCCAGCGCGAGATCAGCGCCGTCAGCGCGCACCAGAGCCGGATGGAGAAGACCGGCAACCAGTGGACGGCGCAGGTGGTCCTGGAGCTGTAAAAGCGATGGCCCGCCCGCTCGACAGCGAATACGAAGGCACGGCCCTGCTGGCCGACCCGATCCATCATTATATCCAGTTCACCGTCCCCGTCAAAAAAGGCGAGGTGACGGAAAAGCAGATCATCGACTCCCCCTGGGTGCAGCGGCTCCGCTATATTTACCAGCTCCAGAGCGCGCGCTGGGTCTACCCGACGGCGGAGCACAGCCGGTTCCAGCACTCGCTCGGCGCCATGCATCTCGCGGGCGAGTTCGCCAAGCATCTCTACCCCTCGCTCAAGCAGGTCCTGGGCGACGAATGCCCCTCCGCGCCCCTGGTGGAGGGCTACATGCGCATGACCGGCCTCCTGCACGACGTCGGCCACGGTCCGTTCGGCCATTTTTTCGACGACAACTTCCTCGCCGATTTCGGCATCACGCACGAGGACATCGGCCAGACGATCATCCAGGAGCAGCTCGGCGACCTGATCCGCCAGCTCCGCCGGAGCCCGGGCGGCGCCTTCGCGCCGGGCGAGGAGTTGAGGCCCGAGGAGATCGCCTTCCCGATCAAGAAGACCGGCAAGGAGGACCAGAAGAAGCCCAAGTGGGTGCGGCTGCTCCAGCCGCTGACCAACGGGATCTTCACGTTCGACAATCTGGACTATGTCTCGCGCGACTCCTACATGTGCGGCGTCGCCGTCGGCCCGATCGACCGCGAGCGGCTGATGCACTACACTTTTTTCACCCCCAAGGGGCTCACGCTGCACAAGGCGGGGAACGCCGCGCTGACGATGTTTTTAAACACGCGGCTTTATCTTTACACCAACGTCTATTACCACCGCACGACCCGCGCCATCGACCTGCACCTCCGGGAAATTTTTCCCGAGACGATGAAGCTGATTTTCAAGGGCAGCCCGCTGGAGCACATGGAGGACTACCTCCGCCTCACCGACTGGTCGCTGCTCGAAGAGGTGTCGCGCTGGCGGCGGCAGAAAGAGCATCCGGCGCTCGCCGCCGAGTGGGGCCGGATCGTCGACCGCGACATCAAGTGGAAGATGGCCTACGACCGGACTCTGTCGCTGAACGAGCTCCGCGCCGGCATGGCGCTGATCCAGGGCTCCGACTGGGAAAAGCGCATCCGCGACGCGCTGCCCGACGGCGCCGACGACCTCGTCTTCCGGGTCGACGCCGCGACCCAGGACCCGCGGCCGGAGAACCCCTTCGCCATGGGGAAAAAGCAGATCCACATCTACGATCCCTCTTCGGGAAACGTCGCCAAGGAATCGCTCTCCGAGCTGTTCGAGTTCATCCCTTCCAAAGTCGTCCAGTACCGGGTCTTCGCCCTCGACCATGACAACGACCGGCTGCTCGCCGAGGTCGCCGAGGCCGCGCTCAAGGGCGGCGCGCCGGAAGTGAAGACGAGCGTTTAAAAGCTCACCGGCTTTTCAATTCTTTAAGACAAGCGTCCAAAAGCTTCTCCGGGTCCGGGTCGTAAATCACCCGCGCGGCCGTCCGCTTGTCGCAGAACGAGAGAATCTCCCGGATGTGATCGGCGATGCCGCCGCTCGCTTCGAGGACGCCGATCACCTTGCCCTCGTCGTAGGCGATGGTGAACTCGTTCAGCGTGCCGGTGGCGCCGCCGAAGATCAAAACGACGTCGGAGGAGCGGACGTTGACCACGTTGCGCCCCTTGAAGCCGAAGCCGGTGAAGAGGATCACGTCCGCGCCGTCCGCCGGCAGGCCCAGCCGCTCGTGCTCTTCCAGGTTCGCCGCCGGCGAGACGCCGACCGTCAGGGCGCCGTGTTTCCGCGCGGCGCGCGCGACCAGGTCCGGGAGGCCGGTGGTCGCGCCGGTTACGAGAATCGAGCCGCGCGCGGCGATCGCCGCGCCCAGCCGCCCGGCCAATCCTTCCAGCCGCGCCTTCTCCCCGGCGGACAGCTCGCCCGCCGACGCGCCCATGACGCCCACTTTTATTTTCGGCATGAAGCCTCCCTTAAAAAAAACGCCAAGCCAAAAGCGGCGCACGCGCCCGGGGATTGTCCCGCAGGGCGATCGGTCCGGACGAGAACGGACCCGGCGTATTCTTTCGCCGCACGCAGCAGAGGCCCATCGCATCGGCCCGGAGAGAAAGTCCCCCGGGCCGGCAGCTGATAGCCGGGCCTTTTTCCTCGGCCTATGCTATATCGTAGCAGTGGCGAAAATACCCATCCTAGACCTCCAGGCGCAATATCAAACCATTCGCGACGAGGCGCGCCGGGCGATCGACGAGGTGCTGGAGTCGCAGCAGTTCGTCCTGGGGCCGGCGGTCGAAAAGTTCGAGCGCGAGGCGGCGGCCTATCTCGGCGGCAAACACGCCGTCGGCGTCGCCTCCGGCAGCGACGCGCTGCTGCTCGCTCTGATGGCGCTGGGGATCGGCCCCGGCGACGGCGTGATCGTTCCGCCGTTTACTTTTTTCGCCACCGTCTCGGCGATCACGCGCCTCGGCGCGACGCCGCTCTTCGCCGATATCGATCCCGAGAGCTTTCTCCTCGATGTCAAACAAGTGGAAGCCTTGCTCACCGACGGGAAAAAGCCCGTCGCGCGCATTCAAGCGGTCCTGCCGGTGCACCTGTTCGGCCGCATCGCTCCGATGGCGGAGCTCGCCGCGCTCGCCGCCGCGCATTCGCTGCATATCGTCGAGGACGTCGCCCAGGCCTTCGGCGCGCGGGCGGGCGCGAAGGCCGCCGGCGCCATCGGCGACCTCGGCTGCTTTTCTTTTTTTCCGTCGAAAAATCTGGGCGGCGCCGGCGACGGCGGCTTGATTCTGACGGACCGGCCGGAGCTCGCGGAAAAATTGCGCCTGCTCCGCGCCCACGGCGAAAGCTCGAAGTACCGGCACGAGCTCGTCGGCCTCAACTCCCGCCTGGACTCGATTCAGGCCGCGCTGCTGAGCGTGAAGCTCCGCCGTATAGATGCGTGGTGCGAGGAGAGAATCCGGCGCGCGGGCCGCTACGGCGAGCTCTTTCGCGCCGCCGGCCTCGTCGGCAACGGCGTCCGCGCCGTTCCCGCGGCGGGCGCCGGCCGGGCGCACGTTTTTAATTACTACGTCGTCCGGGTCGAGCGCCGCGACGAGCTCAAAGAGTTTCTGGCCGGCGCGGGCGTGCAGACGGAGATCTACTATCCGCTGCCGCTCCACCTCCAGCCCTGCTTCGCCTACCTCGGCGGCCGGAAGGGCGATTTTCCCCACGCCGAGCGCGCCGCCGGGGAAGCTCTCGCGCTGCCGATCTATCCCGAGCTCGCCGCCGGGCAGCAGGAAGCCGTGGTCGAGAAGATTGCCGCCTTTTACCGCCGCTAGCGCGCTTTACGGTTTTTTTTCTCTATGCTACAAAAGTGGACTGCACCGGAACAGGAGAGACCATGGCGAAAACCGCAGAGAACATAGACGCCGACGAGAGCGGCGCGAAGACGAGCTACGAGCGATGGGCGGAGAGCGAGGGAATTCCCTTCATCCGGACCTTCTTCGTCGAGGACATCCGGACGGTCGCGCTGGCGCCTTGGGAGCGGAAGGGCGGCAAGGGGGCGTTTCTCCAGATGGCGGGCGCCGGGCAGGTCAACAACTGCTACGTCTGCGAGATCCCGCCGGGGGGGAGCCTGAAGCCGCAGCGGCAGCTCTTCGAGGAGACGATCTACGTCGTCGGCGGCTCGGGCGCCGCCACCGTGTGGCACGACGGCGGCAAGAAGCAGACCTTCGAATGGCAGACCGGCTCGATGTTCTCGCCGCCGCTCAACACCTGGCACCAGCTCTTCAACGGCAGCGGCAGCGAGCCCGCGCGCTATCTCGCCGTGACCACCGCGCCGACGATGATCAACCTGCTGCACAATCTCGATTTCATCTTTCACAACGACTTCGCCTTCAAAGACCGCTTCGACGCGCGCGACGAGTACTTCAGCGGCAAGGGGACGCTCTACGGCGGCGAATACCAGGGCTTTAAATTCGCCGGCAACGTCTGGGAGACCAACTTCGTGCCCGACGTGCGCGGCTTCAAGCTGATGGAATACAACGTGCGCGGCGCCGGCGGGAGAAACATCAAGTTCGAGCTGTCGGAGAACACCACCGCGTGCCACATCTCGGAGTTTCCCGTCGGCACCTACAAGAAGGGCCACCGCCACGGCGCCGGCGCCCACGTCATCATCCTCGGCGGCGAGGGCTATTCGCTCATCTGGCCCGACGGCCAGCCGATCAAGCGATACGACTGGAAAGAGGGCAGCATGGTCGTGCCGCCCGACCGCTGGTGGCACCAGCACTTCAACACCGGGCGCGAGCCGGCGCGCTACCTCGCGCTCCGGGCCTTCGGCAGCAAGAAGTTCCGCGGCGTCTCGCCGAAATACAAAGGCACGATCGACCGCAAGCAGGGCGGCGACCAGATCGAGTACGCCGACGAGGACCCGATGGTCCGGCGCATGTTCGAGGAGTCGCTCGAGAAAAACGGCCTCGAGAGCCGGATGGCCGAGCATTATCAAAAATCGAAATGAAGGAAGCGATCGTCAAAGCGTTCGAGGAGAGCGTCCAGACCAAGAAGGCGTTTCTCAAGCACAACATGGAGACGCTGCTGGCGGCGATCGAGGCGATCGCCGAAGCGTTTCTCCGCGGCAACAAGCTGCTCATCTTCGGCAACGGCGGCAGCGCCGCCGACGCGCAGCACATCGCCGCGGAATTCGTCAACCGCTTCCGCATCGACCGCCCGCCGCTCCCGGCGCTGGCGCTCACCACCGACACCTCGGCGATCACGAGCATCGCCAACGACTTCGACTATAAGGAAATTTTCGCCAAGCAGATCAAGGCGCTGGGGAAGGAAGGGGACGTGGCGCTGGCGATCTCGACCAGCGGCAACGCCGCCAACGTGCTGGCGGCGATCGAGGTCTGCAAGAAAATGAAGATCGCCACCGTCGGCCTCACCGGCGGCGACGCGGGCAAAATGGCGCGCAAGGTCGATTACCTCCTCTCCGCCACGGAAGGCAAAAACACCGCCCGCATCCAGGAGACCCACATCCTGGTCGGCCACGTCATCTGCGAGATGATCGACCTCCGACTCTTTGCCGCCTGATGGTCTTTTCTGTTTTTCACGCGCCGAAAACTTTACAAGAACGGGAGTGAGCAAGCCTGTCGCCGGAGTGCGCCCGACGGGCAATTTCACGCCTAGCTCGGCATTAGCCAGCCGATCGCAGCCTCCCCGCAGCCCGCCCCCATATCCGTTGCATGAAGGTCCGCCTCGAGCCACAGGCCCATCGCCCTCCGGCGGAAGGGCTGGCTCCCTCCCGCTCCTCCTCTTAACGAAGTCGCTCGCAGGCGCGTTTCCGTGCTACAATTCCATCGAACCGATTCTCTTATTCATCATGCAGCTCGACGTCCTTATCTTCGGCGGCGGCGCCGCCGGGCTCTGGTGCCTGGACCGCTTCCGCGGCGCCGGCTACCACGCGCTGCTCTTGGAATCGGCGGCGCTCGGCCGCGGCCAGACGATCTCGGCGCAGGGCATCATCCACGGCGGCGGCAAGTACGCGCTCCGCGGCGTGCGCGATTTCGCCGCCGTCGGCGCCGTCAGCGGGATGCCCCGGCGCTGGCGCGAGAGCCTCGCCGGCAGAGCGGCGCCCGATCTCTCCGCGGCGCGCGTGCTCGCCGAGCGCTGCCACCTCTGGCTGCCGCGCGGCTCGGCCGTCGCCCGCGTCCAGTCGTGGGGCTTCCTGTCGGTGGTGGAAAAGGCGGGGCTCCTCGCCACGCCGCCCCACGCGGTGCCCGAGTCCGCCTGGCCCGAGGCGCTCCGCGGCTCGGCGCTCGCCGTCTACAGCCTGGCCGAGCCGGTGGTCTCTACCGGCTCGCTCATCCGGGCGCTGGCTTCGCGCCACGTAAAATATATCCGCCGCTACGACGGCGACTCCATTCGCTTCGATGGAGCCGAGGCGCGGATCGGCGACGCCGCGCTGAAGCCGCGATTTATTATTTTATCGGCGGGCGAGGGCAACGCCGGCCTTTTGGAGAAAGCCGGCGTCGCCGGGAGCCCGATGCAGCGCCGGCCGCTGGGAATGGTCCTGCTCCGCGGCCCGCTGCCGCCGCTTTTCGGCCACTGCATCGTCGGCGGCAAGACCCATCTCACCGTCACCGCGCCGGCCGAGGGCGTCTGGCAGGTCGGCGGCGAGCTCGCCGAGCGCCTGGCGCGCGTCGAGGACGGCGCGGCGGCGCGGGCCATCGCTTTAACAGAAATCCGCCGGCGCCTCCCGGGACTGGACCTTGCGCGCCTGGAGATCGCGCTTTATCGAGCCATACGCGCCGAGGCGCGCACCGCCGACCAGCGCCGCCCGAGCGGCGTCCACGCCGGCCGCGTCGCGCCGCGCGTCATCGCCGCCTGGCCGACCAAGCTCGCGCTCGCGCCGGTGCTGGCGGACGAGGTTTTCGCCATGGTCGAGGAAGAATTGAAGCGGCCCGGCGGATATAACGACGACGGCCTGCCGCCGTGGCCCGCGCCCGCGGTCGCGCGCTATCCCTGGGAGGAGGCCGAATGGTTTCCCGCCCGCTAGGAAGAACCGGCATCGCCGCCGCCCCGATCGGTCTCGGCACGACCAAGCTCGGCCGCAACACCGACGTCAAATATCCCGGGCCGTTCGCCCTGCCGTCGGACGAAGAAGTCGCCGGGCTGCTCGACTCGGCGCTAAAACTCGGCGTTAATCTCATCGACACCGCGCCGGCCTACGGCGCGAGCGAGCGGCGCCTCGGCGCTTTCGTCGCGGCCAACCGCGAGCGGCTCATCGTCGCCACCAAATGCGGCGAGCAGTATAAAGACGGCCGGTCAATTCACGATTTTTCCGCCGCCGGGATCGCCGCCTCGGCCGAAGAGAGCCTGAGACGGCTCAAGACGGATTATCTCGACGCCCTGCTGCTGCACTCCGACGGTGAAGACGTGAAAATTTTGACCGAGACCGACGCGCTCGAAGCGCTCGGCCGATTGAAACAGAGCGGGAAGATCCGCGCCGCGGGAATCTCGGCGAAGACGGAAGCCGGAATCGCCCTCGCGTGCGATTCGCTGGATATCGTCATGGCGCCCTTCAGCCAAAAAGACCAGGCGCTCGCCGGCGCTTTGGCAAAAGCCCACGACGCCGGCCTCGGCGTCCTGGCGATCAAGGGGCTTTACAGCGGCCGCCTCGAAGCCCGCGCCGCGATCGAGTTCGTTTTGCGGCAGCCTTTTATCGACGCGCTGATCGTCGGCACGATCAACCCGGCGCATCTGAAGGAAGCGGTCGAAGCGGCGGAAAAACCACCGCTTTAAACCCGAAGGTATTCCGGCGCGAAGGGGCGACGAGCCGCCGACCCATCGCCTTCGCCCGGGAAGGCTTGCCCCGGGCGCCTCTAATCCCCTAAACTAAACCTCGATGACCCTCTCCCGCCCCGAGTTGATGCGGCTCTACCGCCGCATGTACCGCCACACGGGCGACCTCCGCTGGTGGCCGGGCGACACACCGGTGGAGATCTCCGTCGGCGCGATCCTGACGCAAAACACCGCCTGGACCAACGTCGAGAAGGCGATCCGGCGGCTCAAAGCCGCGCGGGCGTTGAGCGTCGGCGCGCTGAACCGCATGCCGCACCGGAAATTGGCCCGGCTGATCAAGTCCGCCGGCTACTTCAACGTCAAGGCGCGCCGGCTCAAAAACTTCACTTCGTTCGTCGGCCGGCGCTACGGCGGCAGCCTGAAAAAAATGTTCCGGCAAAATAATATAGCCTCGCTCCGCGCCGAATTATTGGCGGTCAACGGCGTCGGCCCGGAGACCGCCGACTCGATCCTCCTCTACGCGGCGGCCAAGCCGGTCTTCGTGATCGACGCCTACACCAAGCGAATCCTCGCGCGCCACGGCGTGCTGTCCATGGATAAAAGCTACGACGAGTTCCAGGCGCTTTTCACCGACCGCCTGCCGCGCGACGCGGCGCTGTACAATCAATACCACGCCATGTTCGTCCGCCTCGGCAACCGCTACTGCCGGAGCACGCCGCGCTGCGGCGAGTGCCCGCTCCGCGGCTGGCGCGGCGCGCCGTAGCGGGAGCGTGCGGCGCTAACGGCCGCAGCGAAAGCCGACGAAGCGGTTCGACACCCACGGCTGAAGGCCGCCGCTGATGGCGAACACTCCGGCGCCGGTGCTGGAGGTAAAGTCGCCGCCGCGGTCGAGAGCGCCGAACCCGGTGCTCAGAAGATCCGCGCCGGCAAAGCAGTTGACGTCGCCCTCGTATATCGGCGAGACGCAATCCGTCGAGAGCGGCACCCAGTCCGCCACCCACTCGAAGACGTTGCCGACCATGTCGAAGGCGCCCCAGCTGGAAACGCAGTTGGCCCGCGCGCCGGTCAGGTCCGCCCCGGCGGAGTTGGTGTTGCAATCCCCGAGTCCGGGAGAAAACCCCGCATTCGGCGTCCCCGCCGCCGCCATCTGCCATTCCGCGTTGCCGAGCAGCCGCTTGCCCGAGTTGGCCGCCGCCTGCTGCGCCTGGAACCAGGTGATATACGAGGACGGCGTTACCCCGGGAACGCTGAAGGCGAAAATCTTATCCTTGCAGTCGTTCCCGTTGTCGCCGCAGGGATAATCGTCCGAGGCGACGCCGCGCTGCGTCGCCCCCAGGGCGATGAGCTGAGCCGCCGTCGCCTTCCCCCCCAGGGCCAGTTTTTTCAGCGCCGCCGTCTTGGCCGGGTCCGATACGCTCCACACGCTCGCCTCGTATTTGTCCACGCAGACCGGCCCGGCCGATATGGCATCCGCCGCGCAGTCCGCCGGCGCGCCCCGGGAGGAGCCGGCGCCCGCCAAGGCTCCGAAAAGGAGCGCCGCCGATCCGACCAGCATTCTTAATTTCATCGCCGCCTCCCTAATGAGAATAAATCGGCTAGTTTATAGAACGTTCCGCGCGCGGGCGCAACTTTTTTTTGCCCGCGTCCCATGCTTTACGCTCGCGGGGTTTTTGGGTAAGGTGAGAAGCGAATCCCCGATGGAGACCAGGCTCATCACGCTGACCACCGACTTCGGCCACAAGGATCCCTTCGTCGGGATCATGAAGGGCGTCATCTTCGGCATCCACCCCCAGGCGCGGATCGTCGATCTGACCCACGGCGTCGCGCCGCAGGACATCCGGGGCGCCGCGCTGGCGCTGGCCCACGCCGCGCCCTATTTCCCGCCCGCGACGGTCCACGTCGCCGTGGTCGATCCGGGCGTCGGGACGGAGCGGCGGCCGGTTCTCATCGAAGCGGAAGGAAATTTTTTCGTCGGGCCGGACAACGGCGTCCTCGCTCTCGCGGTCGAGGGGAAAAAGATCGAGCGGGTGATCGAGTTGAAAAACGAGAGCTACCAGCTGAAGCCCAGGAGCGCGACCTTTCACGGCCGGGACGTCTTCGCCCCGGCCGCCGCCTATCTGTCGCTCGGCGTCCCGGCGGCCGGCTTCGGCCCCGCGCTCGAAAACCACGCCCGCCTCCAATGGCCGGAACCGACCCGGGCCGAAGGCGAGGTCCGGGGCGAGATTATTTACATCGACAACTTCGGCAACCTGATCACCAACGTGCGCGAGCGCGACCTGGAATCCCTGCCGCGCGAGCGGCTCACCGTCACGCTCGCCGACCTCACCATTCGCGGCCTGGCGAAGAGCTACGCCGGCGCGGCCCCGGACGACTACGCCGCGCTCATCGACAGCTGGGGGCTTTTGGAGATCGCCTGCTGCAACGGCCGCGCCGACCGGCGCTCCGGCGCGGACATCGGCGACCCGGTCCACATCCGCGCGGCCTGACATGACCGGCGAAACCACCCATAGGCGAAAGCTCTGGCTCCACGCGGTCCTGTTTCTCGCCACCTTTTTCACCACCACGGTGGCGGGCGCGGTGCAGGCGGGCGTGGACTTCATCTCCGACCCGCGCCAGCTCGTCGCCGGGCTGCCCTTCTCGGCCACGCTGATGTCGATCCTGCTGGTGCACGAGATGGGCCACTATCTGATGTCGCGCTATTACCGCGTCGAGGCGACGCTGCCCTACTTTATCCCCGGCCCTTCGTTCATCGGCACCTTCGGCGCTTTTATCAAGATGCAGTCGCAGATGCCCCACCGCCGCGCGCTGTTCGACATCGGCGCCGCCGGCCCCCTGGCCGGATTTGTCCTCTCGGTCCCGGCGGTCGTCGTCGGCTTTCGGCTCTCCACCATCGGCCCCGCGGACCCGTCGGGCGGCATTTCGCTGGGCTCTTCGTTACTGCTGACTTTCCTGAGCAAGCTCACGCTCGGCGTCGTGCCCGACGACGTCAATATCCTGCTGCACCCGATCGGCGCCGCCGGCTGGGTCGGTCTTTTCGTGACGGCGTTGAACCTGCTGCCGGCGGGGCAGCTCGACGGCGGCCACGTCACCTACGCCATGTTCGGCAAGCGGGCGGTCTGGCTCGCGCGCCTGACCCTGGCCGCGCTCGCGACGCTGGCGATCACCGGCCTGTGGAGCGGCTGGTGGGTCTGGGCCCTGCTGATTTTTTTTACCGGCGTGCGCCACCCGCCGCCGGTCGATCCCGACACGCCGCTCGACCGGAAAAGAAAAATCCTCGGCTGGGTGGTGCTGGCGATCCTGGCCGTGACTTTTATCCCGACACCCTTTACAATCTCGGAGGCGGACCCGCCGGAGGAGCGCCGCCAGCCCGAGGGGCCCGGCGGGCTGCAGCGCGCGGGCGGAAGAGAGGTTTTCGATGAGCGACCGATTGAGCTGGCACCAGTATTTTTTGACCATCACGCGCCAGGTGGCCGAGCGCTCGACCTGTAAGCGGGCCAAGGTCGGCGCGGTCATCGTGCGCGACAAGAACATCCTGGCGACGGGCTACAACGGCGCGCCCGCCGGGATGCCGCACTGCACCGACGTCGGCTGCCTCGTCTACCAGTCGAAGACGCCGAACGGCGACGTCGAGGAAAACTGCTTCCGCACGATCCACGCCGAGATGAACGCCATCGCCCAGGCGGCGAAGAACGGCTCGTCGATCCGCGACGGCGCGATCTACATCACCCACACGCCGTGCATCCACTGCCTCAAGGTGCTGGTCAACACGGGGATCAAAAACATCTTCTACGAGGCCCCCTACAAGCTCACGACGCTGGAGGAGATCCTCCGCTACACCCAGGTGAGCCTGGAGAAAATCGACCTGCCGGCGAAATAAAAAAAGGGGACGGCGCCCGAGCCCCGTCCCCTTTTTGCCTTGCCGACGCCTGTTTATATCTTGCCCTGCAAAAAAAACGCGATAACGAACGCGTAGAGGGCGAGCGCCTCGATGAACGCCAGGCCGAGAATCATCGGCAGCTGGATCCGATCGGCCGCGTTCGGGTTGCGGCCGATGCTTTCCATCGCGGCCGCCGCCATGCGTCCCTGGCCGAGCGCCGCGCCGAAGGCGCCGACGGCGATCGCCAGGCCCGCGGCGATCGCGAGCGCCGCCTTGGTCTGCGAGTCGCCCGCCGGGGCGGCCGCCTCGGCCGCCGCCATCGCGGCGCCGGCGAAAAACAGCACCAGCGAAGTCACGGTCGCAAGCGACAGTAGCTTTTTCAGCTTCTTCATCTTCCTCCTCCTTTCCAGCGGATCGTTGGTATGCCCTTCCGCGACCTCTCTCCTCATCCTCGCCGCCGGGCCGTCCGCTAAGGGTCAAATCATTTTTTAATGCTCGTGGCTGATCGCCATGGCGACGTAGATCACCGTGAGGATGGTGAAAACCGCGGCCTGGATGACCGACACCAGCGAGCCCAGAATATAAAAAACCACCGGGATCACGAGCTTGGTGAGATCGCTGAAGATCTCCAGCACCAGGTGGTCGCCGAACATGTTGCCGAAGAGACGGATCGAGAGCGAGATCGGCCGGAACACGTGGGAGAAGAACTCGATCAGGATGAACAGCGGCGCCAGCAGCAGCATCGGCCCCATGAACTGCTTGAAGTACTTGAGGCCGTGCTCGCGCGCGCCGAAGTAGTTATAGGCGACGAAGACGATCAGGCCCATGCCGAGATTGACGAAAAAGCTGCTCGTCGGCGGCGTGAAGCCGGGGATCAGGCCGAAGAAATTCCCCAGCAGGATGAAAAGAAACAGGCTGCCGAACAGCGGCACGTATTTGCGCCCCTTTTTGCCGAGGATGCTGTCGGAGAGGCCGACGACGATCTCCATCAGGAACTCCATCGCGTTCCTCAAATTGAGGCGCCCTTCGGGAATCACCGGATCGCGGGATTTTTTGAGCGACCGGTTGAAGGCGAAGGCGAGCGCGACGAGCAGCAGCATCACCACGATGGCGGTGAGGCTCGGCTCGGAAAGGAGGCTGATCGGGTAGGGCAGATAGGGCTCTACGACCGAATACCAGGTAAAGGGATGCTCCATGGTCTATGCACCTATTTCTTGGCCGCGCCCGGTGGAAAGGACCCAGACCCGCTCCAGCAGGACCGCGAGCAAAAGCGACGAGAAGCCGAGCGTGAACGAGAGCGCGTCGAGCTCGACGCGCCGGAAGAGCAGCGCGATCAGCCCGAGAAAAAGCGCCGTCTTCAAGACCAGCAACAGAACGCCCGTCCGGACCCGGCCCCGCCCGGCGAACGGCGCCAGCACCCAGCGGATGCCGCCGCCGAGCAGCAGGAAGTTGATCCCCATGAACAGGCCGCCGGCGACGAGCGCCACGGGCTCGACCAGGCGCGCCGGCGCGAGCGCGATCCACAGGGCGGCGATCAGGCCGGCGTGCAGCGCTTCGATGCGGACGACCGCGGGCAGCAAGGCTTCGGCTCTCATGGATTATTTATTCTGCGAAAAATATTTTAAATACTGCGTCAGGCGGAACACCGCCCCGAAAAAACCCAGGACCGACGCCCCGACGGTGACCCAGGGCGCCGTGCCGAACTGCCGGTCGATGAAATAACCCAGAATCAGCGAGCCCACGATGGTGCTGGGGATCTCCATGCCGATCGCGAGGTACTTGGCGAACTTGGCGAAGGGGACGCCGGAATTTCCCGGGCCGCCCTCGGGCTCCTTCTCCCCCCGCCCGCTCCGCGGAAGATTTATCATGAGGTCACGCCGAGTTCAACCTTTCGCCTCCTCCCGGGCCCAGGCGTCGCAGGCCTCCACCGCCCGGTCGAGGTCGGCCGCCTGGTGCGCGAGCGAGATAAACGCCGCCTCGAACTGCGACGGCGGCCAGTAGACGCCGCGGCCGAGCAGGGCGTGAAAAAAGCGCGCGAAGCGCGCGCGGTCGGCGCGCCGCGCGTCGTCGGCGCTCCGCGCCGCGGCGAGGCCGAAAAAAAGCGTCAGCATCGACCCCTGGCGCTGGACGGCGGCGGGAATCCGCCGCGCCGCGAGGACCCGCTCGAGCCCGGCTTGAAACCGCCGGCCTTTCTCCTCCAGCTCTTCGTAGACCCCCGGCCGCGCCAGCTCGCCGAGCGTCGCCAGGCCGGCGGCGACCGCGAGCGGATTCCCGGAAAGCGTGCCCGCCTGATAGACCGGCCCCTCCGGCGCCAGGAGATCCATGATCTCTCGGCGGCCGCCGAAGGCGCCGAGCGGGAGCCCGCCGCCGAGGATCTTGCCGAGGCAGGTGAGATCGGGGCGGAGGCGGAACAGCTCCTGCGCCCCGCCGGCGGCGACGCGGAAGCCGGTGATGACCTCGTCGAAGATGAGCAGCGCGCCGTGCCTGAGGGTGATCGCTCTCAGCGCGGCGAGAAAGCCGGGCGCCGGCAGAAGGACGCCCATGTTGCCGCAGACCGGCTCGACGATGACGGCGGCGACCCCGCCGGGATCGGCCGCGAAGAGGGCCTCGACCGCCGCGGCGTCGTTGAAGGGGGCGACGGCGGTCTCGGCCGTGAAGGCCGGCGGCACGCCGGCGCTGTCCGGGAGCGCGAGGCTCGCCACGCCGGAGCCGGCGCGGGCGAGCAGGCCGTCGGAGTGGCCGTGGTAGCAGCCGTCGAACTTGACGATCTTGTTGCGCCCGGTGAAAGCGCGCGCCAGGCGGACCGCGCTCATCGCCGCCTCGGTGCCCGAGCTGACGAGCCGGAGCTTCTCGATCGAGGGGAAGCGCTCCGCCACCGCCTCGGCGAGCTCCACTTCCGCGCCCGTGGGCGCGCCGAAGCTCGTGCCGCCGCGCAGCGCCCGCTCCACGGCGGCGAGAATCGCCGGATGCGCGTGCCCGAGGATCAAGGGCCCCCACGAGCCGACAAAATCGACGTACGCGCCGCCGTCGACGTCGTAGAGCTGCGCGCCGGCGCCGCGCGCGACGAACAGCGGCGCGCCGCCCACCGCCTTCCAGGCGCGGACCGGACTGTTGACGCCGCCGGGAATCTTTTCCGCGGCGCGCCGGTAGAGAGCGGCGGATTTTTCCGGCATCGTTTTGGCCTAACACCGCGGGCGATTGCGCGCAAGCGCGCGGGCGCGCCGGGAAAATCTTTTTTATAATTTTTTTCTTGCATTGGGGGTTGAAAAGGATTATGAAAAACTCCGCCGCGACAAAAAGATTCGGGAGCGATCGACTCGTTCGGCGATCGGCCGATTTTTTTTGCCGCGCTGTCGCTATTGCCAACAATGTAGACCGAAACGAGATGTTCGGCGCGAACTTCGACCAGGGTGAATCTTTCTTGCGCTTGTCATGCCAAATCGCTCCGCTCGAGTTTCCGCGTTCCGGCCGGTTCACTCGACGGCCGAGCAGCGCCCGTAACCGCATAAAGTCCCTTGGAAATTTCGAGTTATCCACAGCTGTGGATAATTTTGTTTGTAACTCGTCGGCCGTTTTGACTGCAAAAACAGCAAGTTAGGGTAAAATCCGCCCAAGGTAGGCCATGAGCGAGCTTTGGCAAGGAGTATTGACCCAACTGCGCGAGCGGTTGGGCGTGCAGAATTTCGATACCTGGGTCAAGCCGATCCGGGTGCGGGAGACGACGGACGAAGAGATCACGCTGGAAGTCCCGAACAAGTTCTTTCGCGACTGGCTGTCCGAGCATTTTCTCGGCTCGATCCACGAGAGCGTCGCTTCGATCGGACACAAAAGCCTCAAGGTCTCGCTGGTCGTCAACCAGAAGCTGCAAAGCGCCGTTGCCCCGGCCGAGAAGAAAGCCGAGCGCGAGCCGGCCAGGGCGCCGCGCGTCAATAATTTAATCCCCAAGTACAATTTCGAGAACTTCGTCGTCGGCGCGAGCAACCAGTTCGCCCACGCCGCCTCGCTGGCCGTCGCCAACCAGCCCGGCGAGCATTACAACCCCCTGTTCATCTACGGCGGGGTCGGCCTCGGCAAGACGCACCTGATCAACGCCATCGGCCACCGCATCGTCGAGAAACGGGCGTCGCTGAAGGTCGTTTACCTGAGCTCCGAGTCGTTCATGAACGAGCTGATCGCGTCACTCCGCCGGGACAAGATGGACGAGTTCAAGACCCGCTTCCGCAACATCGACGCCCTGATCGTCGACGACGTGCAGTTCATCGGCGGCAAGGAGCGGACCCAGGAGGAGTTCTTCCACACGTTCAACTCGCTCTACGAGTCGCACAAGCAGATCATCATCACCTCGGACAAGTTTCCCAAGGAGATCCCCGAGCTGGAAGACCGCCTGAGGAACCGGTTCGAGTGGGGGCTGATCGCCGACATCCAGCCGCCCGACATGGAGACGCGGGTGGCGATCCTGCAAAAAAAAGCCGAGGCCGAGGGGGTGGTGCTGCCGCACGAGGTGGGCATTTTCCTGGCGTCGCACATCGACTCCAACGTGCGCGAGCTGGAAGGCTCGCTCACCCGGCTCGGCGCCTTCGCCTCGCTCACCAAGACCGAGATCACGATCGACCTGGCGAAAGAGGTGCTGCAGAACACGCTCCGGGGCAACTCGCGCGAGGTGACCATCGAGAGCATCCAGAAGACCATCTGCGACTACTTCAACATCAAGCTCGGCGATCTCAAAGCCAAGCGCCGCACCAAGGACATCGCGCTGCCCCGCCAGGTGGCGATGTACCTGTCCCGCAAGTACACCGCGACTTCGTTTCCGGCCATCGGGTCGAAATTCGGCGGCCGGGACCATTCGACCGTGATCCACGCCGCCAAGACGATCGAGAAGAAGCTGAAAGACGACCCGCAGATGCAACGCACGATCGAAAAATTGGAAAAAAACCTCAACATCAAACGGTAGTGGAATAGCTGTGGGTACAGGCGACACACTGTGGACAAAACCGGCCGCCGGGCCGGCGCGGGGCCCGGGCTGTTTACGGGCGGGGGATAGCCGGGGTTTTTGTGCACAGGAAAAAAGCCATGCCGGGGTTGGACATAGCCGGCTTTTGCACCCTATCAACAGGCCCTACTATTACTCCTTAGTTTAATTTATAAGGGGAGTAAGAATAGTCAGGAGGGATAAATGGAATTCAGGGCCAAACGCGGGGACCTTCTCGCCACGCTTTACTGGACCCAGGGCATCGTCGAGCGGCGCAACACGATGCCGATCCTCGCCAACGTCCTGATCGAGGCCAAGAACGGGGAGATCCACCTGACCGCGACCGATCTCGAGGTCGGCATCCGGGGCAAGCTCGAAGGCGAGGTCGTGCGCGACGGCGTCGTCACGGTGGGCGCGAAGAAGCTCTACGAGATCGTCCGCGAGGCGCCGGAGGAGACGCTCCAGCTGAAGCGCCTCGAGAACGAATGGGTGGAGATCAAGAGCGGCAAATCGGTCTTCAAGATCGTCGGCCTGGACGCGAAAGAGTTTCCCCAATTTCCGCAGTTCGATGGAGAAAAATTATCCAGCGTTCCGGCCAAGGTCTTGCGGGAGATGATCGAGCGGACGATCTTTTCGGTCTCGAGCGACGAGACGCGCTACAACCTGAACGGCGTCTTCGTCGAGGAGATCAAGGACGGCAAGGTCCGCATGGTGGCGACCGACGGCCACCGGCTGGCGATGATCGACCGCCCCATCGGCGGCCTGGGGCTGGCGAAGGGGGTCATCCTGCCGCGCAAGGGGCTGGCGGAATTGCGCCGGCTCTTGGAAAACGCCGAGGAGGGGCTGGTCTCGGTCGGCTTCAAGGACAACATGGGCCTGGTGGTGAAGGACGACGTCGAGCTTTTCATGCGCCTGATCGAAGGCGATTTTCCCGACTACACCAAGGTCATCCCGAAGGACAACCCGCAGCTCGCGCGCCTCGAGCAGGACGAGTTCCACCACGCGCTCCGGCGCGTCTCGCTGCTCTCCAGCGAGCGCTACAAGGGGATCAAGATGGAGCTCAAGCCGGGGAAGGTCGCGATCACCGCGAACAACCCCGAGCTCGGCGAGGCGGTCGAGGAAATCGAGATCGAATATCCCGGCAAGGCGCTCACCGTCGGCTTCAACGCGCGCTACCTGATGGACGTGCTCGCGGTGCTCGGCGCGGGCGGCGACGTCGAGCTCGCGCTGAAGGACGACGTGAGCCCGAGCATCCTCCGCAAGGCCGACGACGACGGCTATCTCTACGTCATCATGCCGATGCGGCTATAGGCCGAAGCTAATCGCGCGTGCCGATGATCACGCCGGCGATGATGACGATGCCGCCCGCGATCTGATACCCCTTCAGCGGTTCTCCTAAAAAAATCTCCGACAGCACCACCGCGAAGAGCGGCAGCGTGTTGTAGGCGAGGCTCGCCCGGCTCGGGCCGAAAATGCGGATCGAGCGGTTCCACAATAAAAACGACAGGAACGAGGGAAAGATTCCGAGATAGAGAATCGCCAATATAATTTCGGTCTGCAATAGGTCAACGGGATGGCTATGTAATTCCAGCGCCGCGGCGGGAATGAGGAAGGCCGCGCCGACGACCGTGGTGACCGAGGTCAGCGTGAGCGGCGACATCCGGCGCATCATCGGCTTGGCCATCACCATGTAAAAGCCCCAGAGCGAGGTGGCGCAAAAGACGATCACGTCGCCGGGGTTGAAGTCCAGGCCCGCCAGCGCGGCGAGCGAGCCGCGGCCGACGATCCAGCCGATGCCGGCGAACGAGAGCGCGATGCCGACGACGCGCCGGCGCGTGATCTCTTCGCGGATGAGCAGCCGGGCGATCAGCGTCGTGGTGATCGGCGTCGTCGCGTTGACCAGCGTGGCGTTGATCGCGCTCGTGTAGCGGAGCCCGATGTAGAGCACGGCGTTGAAGGCGAAGACGCCGGTGAGGCTCATCAGCAAGAGCGGCAGCCAGGTTTTTCTCGGCGGCCATTCTTTGCGATAGACGAGCAGCGGCAGCAGGATCAGCGCCGCGACGGCGAAGCGGCCGGCGTTCAGCGTCCACGGCGGGACTTTTCCCACCAGCGCCTTGCCGACGATGAAGTTGCTGCTCCAGAAGACCGGCGGCAGAAAGAGCAGGAGATAGGACGCGAGCGGCGGCCGGGGGATAACCGCCTTGTCCGGACCGTTCGGCGTCATGCCGCGCTCCTCGTTGCCGGCGCCGCTCAAAAATTTTCCGCCGCGGGCCTGATATCGATTTCGTGCGTCCAGCCGTTTTTCGGCTGCTTCAAGGCGTGGATCATCGCCGCGGCGATGGCGTCGGGCGGAATCAGCGTGTCGGCGGCGCGGCCGGACTCGCGCGCGCGGATCGGCGGCGTGTCGATCTGGCCGTCGACGATTATATGCAGGACGTGGATGCCCTGCGGATGAAACTCGCGCGCGAGCGACTGGCCGAGGACGCGGAGCGCCGATTTCGCCATCGCGAGCGGCGCGAAGCCCGCGCGCCCGCGGAGCGACGCGGTCGCGCCGGTGAGCGAGATAAAGCCGCGGCCGGCCTCCAGCATGCCGGGAATCACCGCCTGGGCGAGATGCACCGCGCCCAGCGCGCCGACGGCGAACGATCGGCGGATCGTCTCGGGGTCGAGGTCGAGGAAGCTCCCGCGCCCGTAGCCGCTCGCGTTGTACACCAGCGCGGTCACCGGCCCCAATTCGGCGCGGCATTTTTCCACCGCTGCGACGACCGCGTTTCTATCGGTCACGTCGACGGCGAGCGCGAGCGCTTTGCCGCCTTGCTTGGCGATCTCCTCCGCGGCCGGGGCCGACGATGCCATTTTTCGCGCCAGGAGCCCGACCGCGTAGCCTTCGCGGGCGAAGGCGCGCGCGAGGGCGGCGCCCAGTCCGGGACCGGCGCCGGCGACGATTGCGGTTTCCATGGTGATCTCAGACTAACGAAAAAGGGCGGGGTCGTAAAGCGGCGCGTTTAGGAGAAAACCCCCCTCTCTATCTCCCCCTGCGAAGGGGGAGACGAAGAGGGGAATGCGCGGCGTTGGCACCGA
>WNFL01174781.1_pt1 | contig 30100 bp, 24 predicted proteins | sample 5400361 | NCBI WGS metagenome assembly WNFL01 (sample SAMN13153351, study PRJNA577476) | soil metagenome | isolation source: 40 cm soil on Douglas fir-dominated hillslope | place: USA:California | collected 2013-09-17
ACGCTCGCCCCGCCTGCAGTCTGGCCATGTCGAGCAGGTTGTTGACCAGCGCATTCATGCGCATGGATTCATCGCGCATTGCGTTGGCAGTTTCCAGTTGCTGGCCGGAAAGCGCCGGTTGTGTGAGCGACAGCGATTCCGCCAGGCCGAGCATCGCGGTCAGCGGCGTTCTCAAGTCGTGGGACAGTGCGCTCAGGATCGAATTGCGCAGGCGTTCGGATTCGATCCTGACCAACGCGCCCTGCGCCACATCGACGTAGTGCACGCGTTCCAGCGCAATCGCGATCAGGGCGGCGAACGTCTCGAGCAGGCGCCGCTGTTCGGGGATCAGCAGCAACCGCGCCATCTCGGGTTCCACCGCCAGCACGCCACGCGTGCGCATCGGCGCCGGCAGCGGGGCGTAATGGATGCGGCTGCCGGGCAGCGTGTCGGTGCCGAAGCCCGCGGACTTGCCGTTGTCGTAGACCCACTGGGCGATGGCAAGATCGATGGCCGGCGAACCGGCCGCCTCGCCGGCTGACGGCTCATGCAAATGGTCGTGCTCGTCCGGCAGCAGGATCACGGCTTTGGCATGAAAACTCGCCTCGATATGCTTGTCGCTGATCTCGAGCACCTGAACCTGCGTCAGCACGCCGGATAGTTCGCGCGCCAGCTCGTACAGTGCGCGGGCACGCGCCTCCCGGTGCCCCGCCACGCGCGCCTCGTAGCGCAGTCCCGACGTCAGATGGCCGATGATCAGCGCCACCGCGAGCATGACGCCGAACACGATCAGGTATTGCGCATCGGAAATGGCCAGCGTAAATCGCGGCGGCACGAAGAAAAAATCGAAGGCTGCGACGTTGATGAACGCCGCCAGGACGGCGGGACCGCGCCCGAATCGCACCGCCACCAGCACCACCGCGAGCAGAAACAGCATCACGATGTTGGCAAGGTCGAGGTAGGGAGCAAGCGGCATGGCGCCAACGGTGGCGAGCGCGCAGATTGCAACGGTCCAGACGTAAGGGGCATACCGGAAGGCCGGCTTTTCGCCTTCCCCGATAACACTGGCGCGGCGCGGCGCCTTGCCGGCGTCGATGCCGACCTGGACGACTTCAAGGTCCGGGCCCAGTGCGGCCAGCCGGCCGGAAAAGGATTTCGCGAACGGCGAGCGCTGACGTCCGCTGCGGCCGATCACCACGCGGGCGAGGTTACGGCTGCGCGCATAGGCGACGATCTGTTCGGCCGGAGACTGGCCGGTCAGCGTAGCAGTCTGCGCGCCGAGTTGTTGCGCCAGCGCGAGTACGCGCAGGATGCTTTCGCGTTGGGCGTTCGGCAGCTGCTGCAGTTGCGGCGTTTCGACGTAGACGGCGTGCCACTCCACGCCGAGTTGCTTGGCGAGCCGGGCGGCGCTGCGCACCAGCTTTTCCGTGCCGCGGCCGGGACCGACACAAGCCACCAGCGATTCGCGCGTGGCCCAGACGGGGCCGATCGCCTGGTCATTGCGATAGACGAGCATCTGGTCGTCGACGCGGTCGGCCGTGCGGCGCAGCGCCAGCTCCCGCAACGCGATGAGGTTGCCCTTGCGAAAGAAATTCTGGATCGCCCGTTCGGCCTGGGCCGGCATGTAGACCTTGCCCTGGCGCAGCCGCAGCAGCAACTCGTCGGGCGGCAAGTCGACGACCGTGACTTCGTCGGCATGGTCGAATACGCTGTCCGGAACGGTTTCCCAGACCTTGACGCCGGTGATGCCGGTGATGACGTCGTTCAGGCTTTCCAGGTGCTGGACGTTGACCGTGGTGTAGACGCTGATGCCGGCATCGAGCAGTTCTTCGATATCCTGCCAGCGCTTCGGGTGACGCGACCCAGCCGCATTGTTGTGCGCCAGTTCGTCGACCAGGATGACCGCGGGATGCTGCGCGAGCGCCGCATCGAGGTCGAACTCCTCCAGGCGCGAACCACGGTAGTCGACATAGCGCGGCGGCAGGACTTTAAGGCCTTCCAGCAGCGCCGCCGTATCCTTGCGGCCGTGCGTTTCCGCGATGCCGACCAGGACGTCCACCGATTGCGAACGCAGTTCGTGCGCCGAAGACAGCATTGCGTAAGTCTTGCCGACGCCCGCCGATGCGCCGAAGAAAATCTTCAGCCGGCCGCGGCTGGCGCGGTCTTGCTCGCGCCGGAGTCTGGCGAGCAGTTCGTCGGGATCCTGCCGGTTGTCGGTCATCGCATGCCGTCTCTCTCCCATTGTAGAGAGCCGCGACAGCGTGCGATAGGAGCATCCTGGAAGCCGTGACGATCGTGACGACGTGACGGTCGTGACGAAATTCGAGTACTGAGTGCTGCGTGCTGGGTGCTGCGTAAAAGCGGAAAGAACCGAGCCCTAGATCTTTCAGCCTTTACGCTTTTACTTCGCAGCACGCAGCACTCAGTACGCAGCACCGGTTTTTCCCGCGTCACGCCGTCACGATCGTCACGACCGTCACGGCCTTCTACCGCAGCGCGTCGAGCGCGAGGTTCAACCCGAGCACATTCACGACCGGCTCTCCCAGGAAGCCAAGCTGACGGCCTTCGGTATATTCCGCGACCAGGCCTCTGACTTTCTGCGGGTCGAGGTTGCGGGCTTTGGCAACGCGGTCGACCTGGTATTCCGCGGCGGCCGGGCTGATGTGGGGATCGAGGCCGCTGGCGGACGCCGTCACCAGATCGACCGGCACCGGCGAGCCGTTACCCGGTGCGGCATCTTTCAATGCCTTGACCCGCGCGGACACCGCATCCGCGAGCGCCGGATTGAGCGGCCCCATGTTGGAGCCGCTGGACGCGCTGGCGTTGTAGGGATACGGCGAAGTGGCTGACGCGCGGCTCCAGAAATGTTTCGGGTCCGCGAACGGCTGCCCTATCAGCGCCGATCCGACCGTCTTGCCGTCGCGCTCGATCAGGCTGCCGTTGGCCTTGCCATGAAATGCGGCCTGGCTTACTGCGGTCACGAGCAGCGGATAGGCAACGCCGGTGATCAAAGTCATCACGAACAGCATCGTGAAGGCACGCCTGAGTTCGTTCAACATAGTTCTCTCCTGCAAGTTTCAGTCAAGATATTGAACCACGGTGGACACGGTGGACACGGAGGAAGGACAAAAACGGAAAAATATTCGAAGATCACATCTCTCACCGGTGGTCACCCTGCCACCGCGCTTGCCGTTATCTCCCATATTTTCGCCCTCGCCTCTGGTTTTTCCTCCGTGTCCTCCGTGGTTCATCACGTTAGCCCTAATCCAACAAGAATCAGGTCGATCACCTTGATGCCGACGAATGGCACGATGATGCCGCCGACACCATAGATCAGCGTGTTGTTGCGCAACAGCGCCGCCGCGCCGATCGGCCGGTAGCGCACGCCTTTCAGCGCGAGCGGGATCAGCGCAATGATGATGAGGGCGTTGAAGATCACCGCCGAAAGGATCGCGCTCGCGGGACTGGCCAGCCCCATCACGTTCAGCGCATTCAACTGCGGATACGTCGTCGCGAAGGCCGCGGGAATGATGGCGAAATACTTGGCCACGTCGTTGGCGATCGAGAACGTGGTCAGCGCACCGCGCGTCATCAGCAACTGTTTGCCGATCTCGACGATCTCGATCAGCTTGGTTGGATTGGAATCCAGGTCCACCATGTTGCCGGCTTCCTTCGCAGCCTGCGTGCCGGTGTTCATCGCCACGGCGACGTCAGCCTGCGCAAGCGCCGGTGCATCGTTGGTGCCGTCGCCGGTCATCGCCACCAGCCGGCCGGTCGACTGGTGATCGCGTATCAGCTTCAGCTTGGCTTCCGGCGTGGCTTCCGACAGAAAATCGTCCACGCCCGCTTCGGCGGCGATGGAAGCGGCGGTCAACCGGTTGTCGCCGGTGATCATGATGGTCTTGATGCCCATCCCGCGCAGTTCGGCGAAGCGTTCCTTGATGCCGCCCTTGACGATGTCCTTCAGTTCGATCACACCCAGCACTTTGGCGCCGTCGGCCACCACCAGTGGCGTCGAACCGTGGCGCGCAATGCCGTCGACTATGTCGACGATCCCCACCGGGAAGGCGCCGCGTTTCGTTTCCACCCAGGCGCGTATCGCATCGCCCGCGCCTTTGCGGATCTGGCGTCCCTCCAGGTCCACGCCGCTCATGCGCGTGTGCGCGGAGAAATGCAAGAAGCTTGCTTTCAACGCAGCGACGTCGCGGCTGCGCAGGTTGAACTTCTGCTTGGCCAGCACGACGATGCTGCGGCCCTCCGGTGTTTCGTCGGCAAGCGAGGCGAGTTGCGCCGCATCGGCAAGGTCGCGTTCCGACACGCCGGGTGCGGGAAAGAAACCCGAAGCCTGGCGGTTGCCCAGGGTAATGGTGCCGGTCTTGTCCAGCAGCAGCACGTCGATGTCGCCCGCCGCTTCGACCGCACGGCCGGAGGTGGCGATGACGTTGGCGCGCAGCATGCGGCCGATGCCTGCCAGTCCGATCGCCGACAGCAGGCCGCCGATGGTGGTCGGGATCAGGCATACGAGCAACGCCACCAGCACCGTGATGGTCACCGGATTGCCAGCTTTCGCGAGTTCGACGCCATAGATCGAGAAAGGCAGAAGGGTCACCGTGGCGAGCAGGAAAATGATCGTCATCTTGACCAGCAGGATGGTCAGTGCGATTTCGTTCGGCGTCTTGTGGCGGCGCGCGCCTTCGACCATCGCGATCATGCGGTCGAGGAAGGCTTCGCCAGGGTTGACCGTGACGCGCACGATAAGCCAGTCGGACAGCACGCGCGTGCCGCCGGTGACGGAAGAAAAATCTCCACCCGATTCACGGATCACCGGCGCCGATTCCCCCGTGATGGCCGATTCGTCCACCGAGGCAACGCCTTCCACGACTTCACCATCGGCGGGAATCACGTCGCCGGCTTCGGCGATGAACAGGTCGCCTTTGCGCAAATCCACCGATGGCGTCCAGATGGCTTCGGCGTCGTGCCTCGCCTCCTTGACCTTGCGTGCGAACGCAACGCGCTTGACCGCGCGCAATGCCGCCGCCTGCGCCTTGCTGCGCCCTTCGGCCACCGCTTCCGCGAAATTGGCGAACAGCACGGTGAACCACAGCCAGATCGTAACCGCAAGGATGAAGCCCGCGGGCGCTTCGCCGTGGCCGGCAAGCGCCTGGCCGTAAAGAATGGTGGTCAGGATGCTGCCGGCGTAGACGACGAACATCACCGGATTGCGCCATTGATGTTGCGGCAGCAGCTTCACCACGGAGGCCATCAGCGCTTCCTGCAGGATCCCGGGTGTGACGAGGGAACGGCGCAGGTTCGGGGTGGACGGGATTGCATCGGTTGTCATGACAAATCCACTCCTGTGTTCTGCATGTCTGGTGGGACTACTTGCCGCCGTACAGGCTCAGATGCTCGACGACGGGTCCGAGCGCCAGCGCGGGAAAGAAACTCAGCGCGCCGATGATCAGTACGACACCGATCAGGAAAAAGACGAACAGCGGCGTGTGCGTCGGCAAGGTGCCCACACCGCTCGGGACTTTTTTCTTGGAGACAAGCGAGCCGGCCAGGGCCAGCACGGGAATGATGATCCAGTAGCGCGCGAAGAACATGACCGTACCCAGCGCCGTGTTGTAGAAGGGCGTGTTAGCCGACAATCCCGCAAAGGCGCTGCCGTTGTTGCCGCTGGCCGAGGAAAACGCGTACAGGATCTCCGAGAAGGCATGCGCCCCGGGATTGGCCACGCCGGCCTTTCCTGCATCGGTGAGCACGCCGATCGCCGTTCCGGCCAGGGCCGTGAAGACGGGAACCAGCACGGCGATGGACGCCATTTTGATGTCGTAGGCCTCGATCTTCTTGCCCAGATACTCGGGCGTGCGGCCGATCATGAGGCCCGCGACGAACACTGCGACGATCGCATAGACCAGCATGCCGTAGAGGCCGGAACCGACGCCGCCGAATATCACCTCGCCGATCTGGATTAGCCACATCGGCACCAGGCCGCCGATCGGCGTCAGCGAGTCGTGCATGGCGTTGACCGATCCGTTGGATGCCGCAGTGGTGGCCGTCGCCCATAGCGCGGAGTTGGCAATGCCGAAGCGCACTTCCTTGCCTTCCATGTTCCCGCCCGACTGCAGCGCGGACGCGGTCTGGTCAGCGCCGGCTGTCGTCAGCACGGGATTGCCTGTTTGTTCGGCTGCCACGCAAACCGCGAGCAACGCAGCGAACACTACCGTCATCGCGGCGAGCAGCGCCCAACCCTGGCGCTTGTCATTCACCATGCGCCCGAAAGTATGGCAAAGCGCGGCGGGGATCAGCAGGATGGCCAGTAATTCCAGGAAATTCGCCAGCGGCGTGGGATTTTCAAAGGGATGCGCCGAGTTGGCATTGAAGAAGCCGCCGCCGTTGGTGCCGAGCTGCTTGATCGCCAATTGCGACGCGACCGGGCCGACTGCGATGACCTGCTCCTTCTGCGTCGCTTTCTCGGTTACGGCGTTACCTTTGTCGTCCTTGACCGGCTGGCCGGTCGCATCGAGTTTGGGATTGTCGTATTCGACCGATTCGACCAGCGGCACGGTCTGATAGGCGGAGAAGGTCTGCACCACGCCCTGGCTCACGAACACGAGCGCCAGCACGATCGACAGCGGCAGCAGGATGTAGAGCGTGCCGCGCGTCATGTCGACCCAGAAATTGCCGATGGTATCGACACCCTGCCGCGCAAAGGCGCGGATCATCGCCACGACCACCGCCATGCCGAGGGCGGCGGATACGAAGTTCTGCACCGTGAGCGCCAGCATCTGCGTCAGATAGCTCATGGTGGATTCACCGCCGTAGCCCTGCCAGTTGGTGTTGGTCACGAAACTGACCGCGGTATTGAACGAAGAATCGGCCGAGACCGCCGCCATGCTTTGCGGATTGAGCGGCAGCCAGACCTGCAATCGCTGCAACGCGTAGACCACGACGAGGCCGGCGAGCGTGAACCAGAGCGACGCCAGCGCATACTGGGTCCAGCGCATTTCCTTCTCGGGATCGATGCCCGACACACGGTACAACAGGCGCTCGAGCGGACGGCCGAAGCGCAATGCCGCCGAGCGGCCTTCATAGACTTCCGCCATGTAGATGCCCAGGGGCTTCGCCAGCAGGAGCAGCACGGCGAAGTAGAATACGAGTTGGAAATATCCGTTGGCATTCATCAGAATTTCTCCGGCCACAGCAAGGCGACCAGCAGGTAGACGAACAGGCCCAGCGCCAGGCCGCCGCTCAGTAAATAGACCCAGTTCATCGCGGTCTCCTCATCAATTTGTCGCAGCCGTAGACGAGCCCGATGCTCAGGGCCACGAAGAAGCAGACGAGTCCTATGTAGAGAATGTCCAAGTTTCACCTCGCAAAGAAATCTCGATAGCCATGGTAGGAATTGCCACGTAAAGAAAGTGTAAAAATTCGACTGCCGGCAGTAAAAAGAATGAAGGGTATGAAATGTCTAGGGATGATTAACACATATGTAATTCGGATACTTTCGTTACTCCGATCACACGTAGATCTTCACGGATGCCACGTCCATGCCCGCGAGTATCAAGACCGCGCCTTCGCTCCGGGCGGATTAACGGGTTCGTGAGTCTTCCAAGATGGGCCTTACCGACAAATACCACATGGCTACAACGAACGTTGTAACCAGCATTTCTACAGCCACCTGCTCCCAACGAACGACGGCCTCACCTGGCCCCCGACTCTCCGGCGGCGAAAAAATCAAGGCGTAGCCAAGCCAGGTTCAGTCGTTGGCACGCATACAGGGCACATCCTCAGGACCGGCAGAACGAACTAGTGCGCGAAATGCGCCGCTATGTTCCGGCAGCCGGCCAGGTTCTCGAAGGTGGCGCGACGTTGCGCCTGTCGCGAGACGCGAATGGCGTCGTTGCCACGTTGCGCATATCCGACGCAACCGGACTGAAAGACAACGACTACAAGCGGTTCGCGCGGCGCGGCCTGACCGAATGCATGCTGGGACGTAGTGCTCCACACGGGGATATGGTTCGATGCGTGTTCAAGGATGGCCATCTCAGAAACCAGCGCGCCAATAGTGATCCCCGAGCAGCGCCGCAAATAGAAGGAATAGGTAGAGGATCGAGTAACGGAAGGTTTCCCGCGCGAGACCGTCGCTATATGCGAGGTTGATCTTCACCGCATAAGCGACGAACACCCCACCGAGAACAAGCGCGCAAGCCAAGTAGAACAGCCCGCTTAGGCGCGTTGCGAACGGCAGAGTGCTCACAGCGAACAGGATCAGCGTATAGAGCAACACTTGCAGCCGCGTGTAACGATCCCCGTGCGTAACTGGCAGCATCGGGATGCCGGCCTTGGCGTATTCGCGCTTGCGATACAAGGCGAGTGCCCAGAAATGCGGCGGGGTCCAGGCAAATATGATCAGGGACAACAGCAGTGCGTCCGAGGATAGTTCGCCGGTGATCGCAACCCAGCCCAGTACCGGAGGCATCGCCCCCGATGCCCCGCCGATCACGATGTTCTGAGGGGTGAGCGGTTTGAGAATGACCGTATAGATGATGGCGTAGCCGACGAAGGTAGCCAGCGTCAGCCACATCGTGAGCGGATTGACCAACGCATAGAGCACGCCCAACCCGGTCCCACCCATCACGCCAGCGAAGACCAGGGTCTGCGTTGAGGTCAGTTTCCCCATGGGCAGCGGACGCGCTCGCGTGCGTGCCATCAAGGCGTCGATCTTCTGCTCGACCAGACAGTTGATGGCCGCCGCCGCGCCGGCGCTCAGCGCGATGCCAAGCGTGCCGAATACCAACGCGGCGAGGGGCGGCAAACCCGGGCCCGCCAGGAACATGCCGATTACCGCCGTGAAGACGATCAGCGAGACGACGCGGGGCTTGGTGAGCCGCAGCAGATGCCCCACACGGGGTAGCGTATGCACGCTCGCTGCCTCAAGCTCCATTGCGCGCATGGATTCGGTTTCGGCGGTGGCGGACATCTATGAGCGGCGGCAAATGACTGCGAGTTAGACGTGAATCTCGTCAGAGCCAGTAGACTAGTACGAACAGCAGCAGCCAGACGACACCCACGAAGTGCCAGTACCAGGACACCGCTTCGAAAGCGAAGTGATGCTCGGGCGTCAACTGGCCGCGCAATACACGAACCAGAATTACGATCAACATGGTCGTCCCCAGGGCAACGTGAAAGCCATGGAAGCCTGTGAGCACGTAAAAGGTCGCGCCGTAGGCGCCGGTCCTCAGATTCAGATTCAGCGCCGTAAAGGCGTGGTGATACTCGGAGGCTTGCATGCACAGGAACAGCACAGCCAGCGCGATCGTAACGAGCAGCCCTGTCTTGAGCTGGACCCGGTTGTCCTTCTTGAGCGCCCAATGTGCCCAGGTCACGGTCGCTCCCGACGACAGCAAGATCAGAGTATTGATCGCCGGGACGCCCCAGGCGGACATAGGCGAAAAGCTTCCCGTGAACCCCGGTCCCGCAGTCGGCCAGCCACCCTTGAAAGAACCCCACAGTTGTGCGGTCTCGCCGGATGCGAGGGATGGCACCGATATCAAGCGGATGTAGAACAGAGCGCCGAACAAAGCGGCGAAGACCATCATCTCCGAGAAGATGAACCAGCTCATTCCCCAGCGATAAGAGGAATCGACCTGCTTATCGTATAGCCCTCCTACGCTCTCTCGAATGACGGCACCGAACCAACCGAACAACATATAGAGGAGCAAACCCAGGCCGGCTGCAAGAATGTAGGGACCGACGGATCCGTGGTTGAGCCACGTTGCGGCGCCCACAGCCATGAACAGCAGCGCCATTGAACCGAATATCGGCCAGCGCGTGGCCCCCGGAAAATAGTATCGGCCGACGTCATTCACTGCCACTCTCCTTTCAGGCCCAAACTTGCAAAACGTGCGAGCTGTAACCTATCTGAATCAAATGTTCGCGACATTGCGCGCCTTTTCCTCTGCACGAGTTTGCACGTTCGCGCCTTCCACTTCGAAGAACGTATACGAGAGCGTCACGGTGCCCATATCCTCCGGCACGGCAGGATCGATCTGGAACACCACCGGCATCTGCCTTGTCTCGTGCGGTTTAAGGATTTGGCGGACAAAGCAGAAGCATTCGACCTTGTGGAGATAAAGCACAGCAGCCTGCGGTGCGTAGCTCGGGACAGCCTGCGCGAAGACGACTCGGTCCGAGTCATTCCTGACCTCGTAGACCGCCTGCACCATTTCACCCGGATGCACCTGGGTACTTTTCTGCAAAGGCCAAAAGGCCCATGGCAGTGAATCGCGCAGGTTGGCGTCGAACTGCACTGTGATCAACCGGTTCTGGACCACCTGCGTGTTGCGCGGAACGGAATCGGCGGCCTGAAGCTGATTGAGGCCCGCCACCTCGCATAGCTTGTCGTAAAGCGGCGCCAGCAGGTATCCGAAACCGAACATGCTTGCCGTCACCACGACGAGCTTGGTGAGCAAGGCCTTGTTGCGAGAAGCTTGGTTCATCGCTTCAGTACGCTCATTCGACGACTGGGGGTATGGCGAACGTATGTCGCGGAGCCGGCGAAGGGATCGTCCACTCCAGACCCGAGGCACCGTCCCAAACCCGTGCGGGAACTTTCACACCGCCACGGATACATTTCACGACGGTATACACCAACAGCAACTGCGTCAGCCCGAAGCCGAACGCGCCGATGCTGGCGATCATGTTGAAATCCGCAAATTGCATTGCGTAATCGGGAACGCGACGTGGCATTCCGGCCAACCCGAGGAAGAACATGACCAGGAACGTCAGATTGAAGAAGATCATGGACAGCCAGAAGTGCCATCGGCCGAGCGTTTCGTCGTACATGTGTCCGGTCCACTTCGGCAGCCAGAAATAGATCCCTGCGAAGAGGGCGAACAGCGAACCCGCGACCATTACGTAGTGGAAATGCGCCACAACGTAATACGTGTCCTGCACCTGGACGTCCACCGGTACCACCGCGAGAATTACACCGGTCAGGCCTCCAAAGGTGAATACGCTGATAAAACCGATGGCGAACAGCATGGGTGTTTCGAACGTCAGCGCACCCTCCCACATCGTCCCGACCCAATTGAAGACTTTGACACCGGTGGGCACCGCGACCAGCATCGTCGCGTACATGAAGAACAGCTGCCCCGCAACAGGCATACCAACGGTGAACATGTGGTGTCCCCACACTGAGACCGATAGGATCGCGATGGAGCACGACGCGAGCACCATCGACCGGTAGCCGAACAAAGGCTTGCGCGCGAAGGTGGGAATGACCTGCGAGATGATGCCAAACGCCGGCAGAATCAGGATGTAGACCTCCGGATGGCCGAAGAACCAGAATATGTGCTGGAACAGCACCGGGTCGCCGCCGCCGGCCGCGCTGAAAAAATGCGTGTGGAAATGACGGTCGGTGAGCAGCATGGTCACTGCGCCCGCCAGCACTGGCATCACCAGCAGCAACAAGTAAGCGGTGATCAGCCAGGTCCACACGAACATGGGCATCTTCATCAGCGTCATGCCCGGCGCGCGCATATTGAGGATGGTCGTAATGATGTTGATGGCCCCGATAATGGAGGACGCGCCGAGGATGTGGATCGCGAAGATCGCGACATCCATGCCCGGCCCCATCTGGATCGACAGCGGCGCATAGAGCGTCCAGCCGGCGCCGGTGGCACCGCCCGGAACAAAGAACGAGGCAACCAGCAGGATCGCCGCCGCGGGCAGCAGCCAGAAGCTCAGGTTGTTCAGGCGCGGAAACGCCATATCCTGTGCCCCGATCATCAGCGGTATCTGCCAGTTGGCGAAACCCACGAACGCCGGCATGATCGCCCCGAACACCATGATCAGTCCGTGCATCGTGGTCAGTTCATTGAAGAACTCGGGCCGCACGATCTGCAGTCCAGGCTGGAACAACTCGGCTCGAATCGTCATCGCCATCAGGCCCCCGACGATAAGCATGGCGAAGCTGAACCACAGGTACAGCGTCCCGATTTCCTTGTGGTTCGTACTCCTGACCCAGCGCAGGATGCCCGTGGGCCGAGGGGCGGACTCGCTGTCTCCGACGTGTTCGAGTACTGCTTGCATGCGGTTCTCCTGGTTTGGAAGTCCGGGGGCGATGACTTGGCGCGTGTCGCCGCGTCAGTTGCGGGCCTTTGCAATATCCTTGGGCTGCACCATGTCGCCGAGAGTGTTGCCGAAGGCGTTGCGCTCGAATGTGATCACTGCCGCTAGCTCCATGTCGGAGAGTTGGCCCTTCCATGCTGCCATCGCCGGGTTCGTCTTACTGCCGTTGAGCACGATATCCACATGAGCAGCGATCGGCCCAGTCGAGAGTTTTCCGTGTGCGATGGCGGGAAATGCGGGGGGCATGCCCTGCCCGTTGGCCTGGTGGCAGGCCGCGCAGTTTTTGCCGTAGACCTTCTCGCCCGCGGTCTTCAACTCATCCAGGGTGTACGTCTTGCCCGCGGCTACCGCGGCGGCCGCGGTGGCTGTGCTGCCCTTCGCCTTCTGATCGGCGACCCAGGCGCTGTACTTCTCCTCGGGCACCGCCTCCACGACGATGGGCATGAATCCGTGGTCCTTGCCGCACAGTTCGGCGCACTGGCCGCGGTAGGTGCCAGGGGTGTCGACCTTGAACCATGAGTCGCGCACAAAGCCCGGAATCCCATCCTGCTTCACGCCGAACGCCGGCACCCACCAGGAGTGGATGACATCATTTGCCGTGACCAGGATGCGCACCTTCTTGCCGACCGGCACCACGAGCGGGTTGTCGACTTCCAGAAGGTAGTTTTCTCCCTTGGCAACCCGGTTCTCGATCTGCTCGTTTGGCGTGGATAGATCACTGAAGAAGCCGATGTCTTCGGCCAGGTAGTCGTAGCGCCATTTCCACTGGTAGCCGGTGGCCTTGATTGTGATATCGGCAGCAGAAGTGTCTTTCATTGCGATCACCGTGTTGGTGGCCGGATAAGCCATGCCGACAACGATCAGGCATGGAATGATCGTCCACATGATTTCCACCGCGGTATTGCCGTGAAACTGTTTCGCCGAATGGCCCACCGATCGACGATGGCGCACGATGGAGTAGAGCATCAGTGCGAACACGACGACGAAGATTACAGCGCAGATGCCGACCAGAAAGATGTGCAGGTCATATATTTCGTGAGCGATGATGGTCTGCGGTGGCTGCAGGTTGTACTTGCTCTGCGCGCAGGCGAGGCGACTTGCGAAGCACAGGAACAGGCTTGCAAGGCTCAGCGCTATTCCTTTGATCATGGTTGTTCTGTTCATGGTTGTCCCCGTGCTATGCAGAATGCATCTCATCCGGTCCTGCTAATAGCGGGTGCTCAAGGCGGAACGCCCTGAGAAATACTGCGCCAGCGCCCTGATCTCCTGCGCGGTAAGCCCCTTTGCGAAGCCATTCATTGTGGCGTTCTGCCTGGCTCCGCTCTGGTACTCCAACAGCGCGTGCTCCAGATAATCGTCGTACTGCCCGGCCAACCTGGGCGCGTCTGGAGCCGCCGGTTTTTTGCCTTCGGCTCCGTGGCATGCCGCACAGATTTGCTCGGCCTTCTGCTTGACGACTTCGGAGTCGTCGGCGAGCGCGGGCCACGCATAGCTCAACAGGCCTGTCAGACCCGCAGCAACAATTAGCTTGATCATGATTGGAAGCCTCTCCAGGTGTGAGCCAAGTCCGTAGCACGGCCTATCGGCCGGTCGGCGAGGCGTAATACGCTGCGAGATCGGCCATGTCTTCATCGGTCAGGCTCGCGGCGATACTTCTCATCGTGGCGTGCGGGCGTGCTCCCGATTTGTAGTCCTGCAGCGCCTTGACGATGTATGCCGCCTGTTGCTCCCCGAGCTTCGGTACTCTGTACACCTCGGGAAAAGCGTTGCGGTAGTCGGTAATGCCATGGCAGCCCTCGCACATGCGAGACTTCTCCCGACCGTGGGCCGCAACGCCGGGCGTATCGGCATGCGCAGGGAGGCAAACGCCAGCGACGGCTGCTACGAAAAAAAGGCACACCGCTGGCGCGCCGGATACTCGAATGCGCCTGAGCGCAACGGCGCCTCCGAAGAGGAGGGTCAGCGCGCCACGATCGCTGTCGGAACCACTCGACTTGAATTGCAGGCTTGACCATGCGCGCAACCGATCGAGCAGACAGAATAAAAAAGCGGCGGACGGAGTCCGCCGCGAAAATCCCGGAGAATCCGGGAGGGGGAGGAAGCCTGAAAAGACCGTCGCAGTGCGGCCCGCGTTGACAGGTGCGCGACCACTCCCGACTGGATCGGCTTCGCGAGGCCGCCGGGCGGTAAAGGCCGCCGGCGAGAGCCAGGCACGAACCGAACTGGGAGCGACGTCTCGCATGCTGGTATATCCTCAGTAATCGTCTCGGATGCTAAAGTCTCGAGAATTCGCTACCAACCGAAAGCCTCCGCTCGGAATCGATGCGCATTCAATTCCTATGCGCTCGAACTCGTCCTACGCGATTCAGAATACGCAGCGAAGACTCGCGGCTAGCACACGTTTTCGAGTTGGTTGGGATGCTCGGTCACTCATGCCTTGATGAACGCGAGCAACTCCTCGTTGACCTGGTCCTTTAGGGTCGTGCACATGCCGTGCGGCGCGCCTGGAATGACTTTCAGCTTGGCGCCTTTCACGATCTTCGCCGATAGAAGCGCCGAGTCGGCGATCGGAACGATCTGGTCGTCGTCGCCGTGCAGAATCAGGGTCGGCACGTCGATCTTCTTCAGATCTTCGGTCAGGTCCGTCTCCGAAAACGCCTTGATGCAGAAGTAGGAGGCAGGGAAGCCGGCCATCATCCCCTGGAGCCAAAATGAATTGCGTACCCCTTCCGAGACCTTGGCGCCCGGCCTGTTGTAGCCATAGAACGGCATGGTGAGGTCCTTGAAGAACTGCGAACGATCGGCGACCACACCGGCGCGGATTCCATCGAAGACCTCGATCGGCAAGCCACCGGGATTGCTGGCCGTCTTCAACATGATCGGCGGTACAGCGCCGATCAACACCGCTTTGGCCACACGCTTCGTGCCATGGCGGCCGATATAGCGGGCGACTTCGCCGCCGCCCGTGGAGTGGCCGACATGGATCGCGTTCTTCAGATCGAGCGCTGTGACGAGCGCGGCGAGGTCGTCGGCATAGGTGTCCATGTCGTTGCCGTTCCAGGGCTGGCTCGAACGGCCATGGCCGCGACGGTCATGGGCGATGCAACGGTAACCGTGGGAAGCCAGATAGAACATCTGGTCCTCGAAAGCATCCGCGGAGAGCGGCCAGCCGTGGCTGAAAACGACGGGTTGTCCGCTGCCCCAGTCGTTGTAATAGATCTGCGTGCCGTCCTTGGTTGTGATCGTGCTCATGGCGTGCTTTCCTTTGCTGTGGTTGGAAGAGGTCGAAGCGTTTGTCTGCTCGGGGGTTGCAGCCATCGTCACCGCCGGCAGGCTCGCGGCAAGGGCAATCCCCGCGCCGCCGATCAGGAACTCGCGTCGGAATTGATCAACATCGTTAGTCATAGTCGGTTCTCTCATGGAGTGGTTTCCTGTGGTTTCGTTACGGACGCGGGGCCCGGGCCTGCGCGCGAATTGATTCAAGCCGCGCCCTTTTATCGGCCAGCATCGCGGACGACCGCTCACTGCGGCGTTACGGAAATCTGGACGCGCAGCTGGTTGCCCGGGTTGTAGGGCAGCCGGGCCACAAAGCGCTGGCCTCCGTATTCGTAGGTCACGTCGTATCCGGTTGTACGGGTTTCGTAGTGGTCTACCTGTTGGCAACGCTGCACTGCTACCGGCGCCGCGGCGGCGTTGGAGTCGCGATTGCCGAGGCGATCGCCCACAATCGCGCCGATCCCGGCGCCTGCCGCCGCACCGGCGACTCTGCCGTTACCCTGGCCGACACGACTGCCCAGCAGCCCTCCCGCCACTCCGCCGACGACGGCTCCAAGATAGTCGTGCTGTTGGGACGCCGGTTGGACCGGCTGCACGGATTCAGTCCAGCAGTTCTGCGTGGGGGTATTCACCGTTTCGTTGATCGGCGCCGCGCTGATCACGTTGGCGACGGCTTCGAACGCATGAGCATCCGCCATTGCGATCAACAATCCGATCAAGAGGGCGGTGCGAATTTTAGAATCGATCGACACGTTTATCTTCTCCTTCAATCGTCATGATTCCCGCGCCACGCAAGCTCCGTGAATGACCCGTGCTCACGCAGATAGGTGGTCTGAAGGGCGTAGGCTTCACTCTCTCGCTGCAGCCATGCGTGCTCGCTGTGGTGGTGGATCGGCCCTTCACGCTGCGCCTGGCAGTAGTGGACCAACTCGTGCAGCAGTACGGAGCGTGCGAGCTGGGCGCGTCGGGTGGTCGGCTCAAGCCGCAATCCGTCGTAGTCGAACCTTTCGGACAGATCGATTTCCCCCTCCTGGTACCACGCGACATAGCCGTGCGCCTGATTGCTGGATAGGCGAATTTCGGGCTCTCCGGCGCATGCCGGAAAGCCCTGGACGTTGAGCCACAAAAGAAGCCCCACCACCAGCTCTTCCAAGAATCACTCCTGCTCTGTACGCGAAATGTTGTTGCGGCCGATGTCCAGGCCACGCGTCGACAGAATAAGCAACGGATACTCGCAAGTGGCTCACGGACGAGCGGCAAACAGGATTCGGAAAAACCGTGAAGCTTCGGGGGATTTGCCATTTTGGCGGAACAGGACGCTAGACGAGTCCATAGGCTTTAAGTTGCCGGGCTGCGCTCGAAACAAACACTTTGAAGACGACGATGGCCGGTATCGCAAGCAGCACACCAGCAACGCCGAACATGATGGCGCCACCCGCCGCTCCGATCACCACCACCAACGGATGCAACTTCACCGCGCCGCCGAGAACCAGCGGGCCGTAAACGGCATTTTTGAGCGCCTCCGCGAACCCTACGACTGCGATTACCCAGATCGCAATGTTCTGCGTGTCCATCATCGGCAGCACTGGATGGATTCCTTCCGCCACGAGGGCGTAGGCCAGCGCGCTGACCAGGGCAATTGCGGAACCGAGATACGGAACCACGTTACTTGCGCCGGCAATGAGCCCGATGCCAACTGCCCATCGCAAGGGTATGCCGACGATCGTGAGGAGCAGCATCAGGGTAAGGGCCAACAAGGAGCACTCGAGAAACAGGCCGCGTGCCCAGTTGCCCAAGGCAGCGTCGAGATCGGCCATGATGTTGAGCGCTGGCTCGAACAGTCGGTTGGGGACAAGGCTGAGAAGGCCGCGCTTTATCTCGCCGTTATCGCGCAGCAGAAAAAGGAACACAAGCGGGGCGATGATCCAGGTCGAGACAATCTCCCCTAGTACTGCGAGATGAGTGCTCGGGAGCGATTTCGGAACCAGAGCATCCGCCCGCCCTTCCGATTTCAGTGCGCCGGGTTTGGTGCGCGCCGTCCGTGCTCGCATTTTGAGCACCTTGAGGTTTGCTCGATCCTCATCGAGCAGCTTGTCTGATCCGGCCGCCGCTGCTGCATCCCGGCGTAAGGCCAGGAATTCGGAACGCTCTTCGTCACTCAGGGAGAGAAGCTCAGTGACCCGATCCACCAGAGGGTCCAAATCGGCCTGCAGCCAGCGGTAGATTCGATTGCCCTCGGAAAGCGATGAATCCAACCCCATCAGCGCCGCGTAGCGATCGTTCACCCCGTGGAGCGCGCGAATCCTGAATTCAATGGCCGCGTTTTCCGAGGGCATGACGGCGCTAACACGGCTTACGACGGCGAGGATTGCCAGAACGAAGACGAAGAGCAGGGTAGCGATCCCCAACACTCGCGGTACGCGGTAGCGTTCCAGGCCGGCCACGAGCGGCCGACAGATATAAGCCAACAGGGCGCTCACTACCACGGGAACAATGAGGCTGCGCAACGCTCCGAGCAAGAAAGCCGCTGACAGCATGCTCGCGGTCGCCACTACAAACTTCAACAGCACTCTGCCGGGTCTGCCTTCATTGCCCGGAGTCACGCTTCGGACTCCTGGCCCTGCTCATTAAAGTACTGCGCCTCTATGAGCAGCTGAACTCTGGCGGCAGCAACCTGAACGAGCTTCTTGAGAATCTTGTTGGCCACGTACGGGAAGTCCCGGCCGAGCGCATCCAGGTCGGAGCGCCCCAATGCCACTATGGAGACGGGTCCGCGCGCACGGGCGGAGGTCCAGCGAACCACTTCGCCCATGGCCGCCAACTCCTCAAACGAGGTGGGCGCCTCCAGTGTAGCAAGCGCGATTTCCTCTCCGCCGCGGATGCTTCGCGTGATTTCGACGACGCCGCTGCGCACCAGATATAACGCCGCACCCGGTTTGCCTTGTTCCGAGATGGTCTCACCGTTGGCATAACTGCGTTCGTGGACGAGCCGGGCCAGTCGCCTGAGTTCGCCGTTCCGGAGGTTCTCGAACAGAGTCACGCGTTTCAGGAACTCGACGAGGTCACGGTCTGTTTTTGCGGCGGCCGAATCGGGTACGGGGCCAAACAGCGCGCGAGCCAGTTTTGCAGGAGCATCGGACGAATGCGCGTCATCGGGTCGCGGGAGCAAAAGCCGCTTGATGCCGACGAGACGGGATTTCCCTTTTCTCAAGAACCCGTCAGGGGGGCGCTCAGCGTCACTGCCGGGAGGGTGAATGCTCGCGGAATCTTCCATGTTTCCGACAACCCTCATATTGGCAAGACTGTTCAGCCCCTCTTCCCTTTCGCACCATGCCGCTCGACGGCCGGTTAGTCCGCAATCATCCTCAAGCCCAGCGCTTCGGTGTAGCGCACCACCACGGTGTCGCCTGGGCGGACGTCGTCCAAGTGCTCGACCCGTTCATCCACCTTCAGCTTCACGTGATCGCCCTGCGGTCCCGTTAGCACGACAGTGCGCTCGTCGTAGTCGATCGCGTCGACGCGCGCCTGAAGCTGCTTCACTTCCACGATGACGGCGCCGGGCGTGTCGCCCTTTGGCGCCAGTTGCATGGTGGATGCCGACATGGCCGACGGCTCCGCGCCTCCCGGACCGACGAATACAGCCACCGATTGAACATAGCTGACGCGAACTTTGGCGCCAGCGTAGACCTGCTCCAGGTTCTGCGATTCAGGCGGTACCTTGAGGGTCACAACGTCACCCTCGGGGGTTTCGAGGGTAACCGACCGGGCCTGATAGTTGACGGTCTGTACTTTCATGACGGTTTCGGTCAATTCAACCGCCACGGCCCCTGGGGCGGTGTCCTGGGCAGATGCGCCGGCGGCACCGAGACTGAGGCTGAGAGTCACTATTGTTGCGTAGAGTTTGTTCATCGATGGATCTCCATGCTTGTTGTGTTGCATTAAGTGACGACGACTTTCGAAACGGGCAGGTTTGCGCCGCTCGGGATCGGGGTGTTCCCCAGTCCAGGGCACGCCGCGCAGCGGACTACAAACCGCCACGACATGGACCGGAGTCTGGTAGTTGGCATGGCCGCACTTCAATCGCCGCGCTTGACTCTTGCCCACTCGGCTTTGAGAACGGCGCGGCCAGCGCGCGTGATCGTTTCAGTGTCGGCGCGCATCTTCGTCAAGCTGTCCGGCTGACCCGACGCGAGAGCTAGATAGGTTGCCTCGACTGCCTGGCATAGTTCGGAATGCCCAGCCTCGTTCGGATTGGTCATGAGCATGATCCTGTTCTTGACCAGGACGATGCGCTCGGCAGTTTGGCGCAACGTGTCCTCGGAGACCGCGAACGGGTGTTGACTTTGTCCCGCCGTCTGCCTGACCAGGGACACGCTCAGCACCAGTGCAACATATTCCGCCACGGAGTCCCGCAACGCCTCCACCCACCGCTCCCGATTGTTGGAAATCACGGAGGCCCGAATCTGTTGACGCGCAACGAAGACCGACACGATGGGACCGGCGACACCGGCTATCAGCGCCGTGCACGCCGTGACGAAGCTGATCGTCAGAACGTTCATTGCGCCGCATGCTCCCTACCGGGATGTTCGTGCGCCGATGTGGTTATCCGGATAGTTGAAGCCACGTGATTACGGTCTTTCCGGAGATTGCCAATTCAGGCGCTTAGAGGATTGGGCACGGCAACCGATATCCACTGCCGCCCCAACCATTTCACAGCCGTGGACGGACCGATCCACCGTCGCGGTCAATCCTTATCGCAGCTTGAACACGATTGTGTTTCCGGATAGCTGGAAGTCCGCGCCTGTGGTGTTCGAGTGAATCCGGATGACGACGCCTTTGTTATTTTCCATGACCCCCGACGATCCGCCATAAACAAGCGCTGCACCGGCGGCCACTCCGTTGAAATTTCCCGCGAAGTCATTGACGTTGGCCAGTGCATAGACTTCACCGGTCGCACTGATCTTCTGTGCGCCCACGTCGAGCACCGTGAGTCCTTGGACAGAGAATGGAAAGTCCTTGCCGTTGTAGTGCAACGTGCCCTTGGCCCACGTATAGCCCACACCAACGGCGACCGATCCGCCGGACAGGTCGAATGTAGCGTCCGGGACCTTGTCTGCGGCGTGTACCAGGTTGGCGGTGAACAGAGCGATTACCGCAGCCGCGGCCATTTTCGTTAGACGTTGCACTGAAAGTTCTCCTGTCAATGTAGAGAGGCGGTTTGCATCGTTCCCGTCTTGTGGACGGGTCGAGCGATGCATCCCGCGGGTTGAAAAAAGCAAAGTTAATATGTCAATCGATCACAAGATTTGAGCGCGTGCACGACACCTACATGCACTCAAATCCGCTAACCGCGTGCCACTACAATAGGCTGTCGATGCTCGCGGCCGGCACACGCACTGGCGATTGGTGGTCCCGACTCAATTATTGTCGTCGACTCGCCGCCCCGGCCTCTTGTAAGACTCATCGCTGGTCTTGACCGAATCGCCGTCGTCGGCCTGCCGACCGGGTCTCGTTTGTGAGTCGCGGCTGGTCTTGACCGAATCGCCGTCGTCGAGTTGCCGACCAGGCTTTGTGCTAGACCCCGAGTTGGTCTTGACCGATTCGTCATCGTTCCCAGCCCATGTGGTCGGGGTGACCATCAAAAACGCAGCGGCAAGCAAGGCGAGAGAAGCTATTGCATTTGGCACGAAGGTTCGCATGTTCGTATCTCCTGAATTGACGCGTTGGCAAGAGAGGTTCCGCCGATTCCGCAAAACGTCGTTTGCGCGTAAAAACTGCACGCGCTTCGCACCTGTTGCGGTTGAGGTCGAAACCACGCGCAGCCAGATTGCCGGATAGGGACTCGCGTCCAGCACACGGATCAGCAACGAGTCGGATTCGGACGCCGCCGCGGCGTTCACAAAGTGGGTTCAATGCACGAAGCAGGATTCCGCATTTCAAAGGGTCGCGAGCGCCCGTATGGGAGAACGATCCTCTGCAAAGGTGCAGCTCAGCTGGATTGAATTCGTCCAACCACACGTCGTTCGCGCCGGTGCCTACCACGATCTCCGGGCGATCGACGGCGGCCGCCACGGATATGGGACCGACGGTCAGTGACAGATTCGATGGGGCAGCGGACTATGAACTTGCGCACTGCCAGGTGCAGGTCGAGCCATCGAGGAAGGTGAAGCTGATGATCGCGCTCCTGGCACTTGACACCAAGGTGCGAGTCGCGGCCGCCTTGCACGTCGGCCATTTCAGCACGCTCGGCGCGCTCCGACAAAAACTTATCAGGCGCGATATCCACCATCGACGTTGAGAATCGTGCCGGTAGTATAGGAAGCCCCTGGACCGGCCAGGAACACGATCGCGGCAGCAACCTCCTCAGGCCGTCCAAACCGACCCAAGGGCGTGTTTGCTCGGAGCGCGGCTGCGTGCGGGCCGTCGGCCGGGTTTGCATCGGTATCTACTGGACCCAGTTGCACGATGTTGATGGTGATGTTCTTCGGCGCGAGATCCCGTGCAGCGGCCTTGGTGTAGCCGACGATCGCGGACTTCGTCGCGGCGTAATCTGCAAAGCCTGGAAAACCCTCGCGGGTACTCATCCCGCAGCTCACCGTGATGATGCGACCGCCATCGTTCATGATATCCACCGCGGCCCGAATGGCAGTGACAACGCCACCGAAGTTGACGGCGTGGTGCCGATCGAGCTCGGCCAGATTACTTCTCAGGCCATCGACCTGACCCACTGTGAACACACCGGCATTGTTGACGAGAATGTCGAGGCGGCCGAGCCGCTCGGCCACCGCGTCGACCAGGCCTTTGACTTGAGCGGGATCGCCCTGATCGGCTTTGAAGGAAGCTGCGCGCACGCCCCTGCGTTCCAGATCTTCGAGTACGAGGTCCGCCTTGTCGGCCGCGGCTAGAAAACCAATGGCGACATCCGCGCCTTCGTCGGCGAGGGCGCGTGCCGTGGCGGCGCCGATACCTCGCGATCCACCGGTGACCAACGCCACCTTCCCTGCAAGCTGCTTTGGCATGGTGATATTCCTGTTCTTGACAGCCTACGAGGCGCAGGGGGCTCCTGTCTTTACCTTGAAATGAAATGGTCTTAAAATTCCTTAACGAGGGCCTTCTGTGGTCCGCGGTCAAAACGGGAAGGAATCGAAGCCAGCACAGCCTTCGCCGACCGGCTCTGCGCATCGAACCGATTTAGCGCTGCCACTTTCACCGGCTAGCGTCCTTGACACTTGCGTTGTCCGTTCTCTCCAAAGGTAAGGAGAATCATCCTCCATGGACGCCGACTCTCAATCGGCCTTCGAGTTCGGCAGGTTCCGCGTCTCGCCCCGTAGCCGCGAACTGTCAGTCGCCGGTAAGCCAATCGAGCTCGGCGGACGCGCTTTCGATGTGTTGTTGACACTCATCGAGGCGCGCGGCAGCGTCGTGAGCAAGGACGAGCTCATGGCCCGTGTGTGGCCTGGCCGAGTTGTCGAAGAAAACAACCTCCAGGTGCAGATCGCGACCTTGCGCAAAGTCCTGGCAGACGATCGCGAATTGATTCGGACAGTGGCCGGGCGGGGCTATCAGTTCACCTGCGAGCTTCGCATGGTCAGCATCGAGGTTTCGAATGCAGCGCCGCCTGCAACGAATCTGCCGGCTCCGGTCTTGGAGTTGATCGGCCGGGACATCGAAGTCCGCGAGGTTACCGATATGGTGCGGGCGCACCGACTGGTCACGCTGGTTGGCACTGGCGGAATCGGCAAGACGCGCCTGAGCCAGGAGATCGGTCGCGTTATGCTCAGCGCATTTCCTGGCGGGGTATGGATTGCCGAGCTCGCCGCGCTCTCCGATCCCCAATTGGTCCCAGCCACCGTAGCCACTGCGTTAGGGCTTCCGCTCGGTTCGGGCGCGGTATCGCCAGAGAGCTTGGCAATGGCACTCGGTACCAAACCGGTCCTGTTGATCCTCGACAACTGTGAGCATGTCATCGAGGCCGCTGCGCGAATGGCCGAAGCGCTGTTGCGCCTGAACTTCCACGCTTTCATCATGGCTTCCAGCCGAGAGCCACTGCGCGCACCTGGCGAATTCATCTATCGGGTTCCGGCGCTCGACCTGCCATCAGCAGGCACGCATGAGCCCGGCGACCTGTTGCGATCCGGTGCCGTAAGGTTGTTCCTTGCGCGGGCTCGCGCTGCGGACCCGCACCTTGCTGCCGACGATCTGATCGCCGCGGTCGCAGCCGCCATCTGTCGCCGTTTGGATGGCATCCCGCTGGCGATCGAGTTGGCGGCTGCGCGTATCGCCGGGCTTGGCTTGGAAGGGCTTGCAGCCCGCCTCGACGATCGCTTCAAACTCCTGACCGGTGGGCACCGTACGGCTTTGCCCCGGCATCAGACGCTACGCGCGACCCTCGACTGGAGTTATGAACTCCTGTCTGAGCCCGAGCGCATCGTGCTGTGCAGATTGGCGATCTTTGTCGGCGGCATCACCCTGGGGTCGGCTAGTGCGGTAGCGGCAGACTCGCAGATCATCGGTCCCGATCTAGTTGACCTTCTCGCCAATTTGGTCACAAAGTCCCTTGTCACGACCGATATCGGCCACTCCGCTGCTCACCTGGTCGCGGGATATCGGTTGCTCGATACCACGCGCGCCTATGCGCTCGCGAAGCTCGCCGAGAGCGGCGAGCTCGAGCTCTTGGCGCAACGCCATGCCGAGTATCACCGGGACCTGTTCGAAAGAGCTGAGGCCGAATGGGACGCGAGCCCCACCGCAGCGTGGCTAGCCACCTACGCGCGCCAAATCGATAACGTGCGTACCGCGCTGGACTGGGCTTTTTCCCCGAGCGGCGATTCAGCGATCGGCATGGCGCTGACGGTTGCCGCGGTGCCCTTGTGGACGCACCTGTCGCTGATGGAGGAATGTCGTGCGCGCGTAGAACGCGCGCTCGCCAGCCTCGCACCTGGCCCGGGTCGAGACGCACGCCGCGAGATGCAGCTCTTCGCAGCACTTGGCGCGTCGTTAAGCTATACGAAAAGTCCGGTTCCGGAGAGCGGGGCGGCCTGGACGAATGCCCTCGAGATCGCCGAGAGCATCGGCGATATCGAGTATCAGTTGCGGGCGCTCTGGGGTCTGTGGATTTATCGCCTCAGCTGCGGCGAGTGTCGGACTGCGCTGGCGCTTGCCCAAAGGTTTTGCAGCCTCGGTGCGAGCTCAACCGATCCGGGCGATGTGTTCATCGGCGATCGAATGATCGGCGTCTCCATGCACTACCTGGGAGACCAGACGACTGCGCGGCGGCACATCGAACGCATGCTCGACCACTACGTCGTCCCCGTTCAACGGTCGCACATCATCCGCTTTCAATTTGACCAGCGAGTGGCAGGGCGCATGATCCTTGCACGGATCCTCTGGCTTCAGGGATTTCCCGATCAGGCTCTGCGCACCGCCCAAGACAATGTCGAGGACGCTCGACGAATCGGTCATGCGCTATCGCTCTACTACGCCCTGGAGGGGGCGTGTCTGATTCCCCTCTTCGTCGGCGATCTGCCGGCAGCCGAACGCTCCCTGGCGATGCTGCTAGACCATTCGGCAAGGCACGCGGTGTCGCGCTGGTACGCCTGGGGCCGCTGTTTCGAGGGAGCGCTGCTGGTCAAGCGCGGCGAGGTCAGCACCGGACTGGGGCTTCTGCGCGCTGCGCTGGACGACCTTCGCGAGACCAGGTTCGTCCTGCGTTACACCGCGTTTCTTGGTGACTTGGCAGAAGCCCTGAGCCATGCCGGCGAGATTGCGCAAGGCCTTGAAGCGATCGACGAGGCGCTCGAGCGATCCGAGCGCAATGATGAGCGCTGGTGCATCGCAGAGCTGTGCCGCATCAAGGGTGAGCTCGTGTTGCTGGACAAGCCTGGGGCCACCGTGACGGCTGAAGGGCATTTTCAAGACGGCCTGCGTTGGGCCCACGAGCAAGGCTCTCTATCCTGGGAGCTGCGCTGCGCTACCAGCCTCGCCCGCCTTTGGCAGGCGCAGGGTCAGAGCAAGAAAGCCCGCGCGCTCCTTGCCCCGGTCTACGACCGCTTCAAAGAGGGGTTCGCAACCGCGGATCTGCAAGCTGCGAAAGCGCTTCTGGATGGGCTCCAGTAGCGAGTCGAGAATGCGCTCTGCACCATTGTGTCCGCAAAAGCGACATCAACGCGGGAACGGCATCATTAGTGGACTGCGCTAGCAAGCGATAGCGTTCTTCCGTATGTCGGAGCCCTTCGACGACTCTCTCGAGTCGATCGGCCTGCTCACGCGCGCCTTTATCTTGCGACAGCGCCACGGCCACATGCCCCCCGACTCCATTTCACCGTCAGCTACCGCTGCTATGCGTTCGCGCGCCAGAACCCGCGCTTTCGCCGGAGGGTCGCCAAGACTGTCGCCGAACGACATATCGGTGGGCTCGGCGTGACGCGCGGGGGCTTACGCTGTCGGCGAAACCGGCGAATTCAGGGGTCGCAGATGACACACGAGCAAATCAAGTTGAACGCCTACGAGTAGGCCCACAGACATTTCATCTGTCTGTTCCTTGGCGGCGCGCGATTGAACACTGCTTAGGAAGAACGACAGCGGATATTCGACGCCAGCCGGTGCTCTCGCTGCACCTTCTGCCTGGTAGAGAAACATATCTCCGAATTTCTACGACAAGGAGTCTGGCCCGCAGGCCTGGTGTATTGAATGTATGAAGACAAGCGTGAAAGCGCGCAATACCAGCGATCCCGCGAAGTGGAAGGCGATCAAGCACATCGAGCTCAAGCCGGCGTAATTGTCCGTGAAACGCTGCAGCCTGAACGTCTGCGTCGAAAGACTCATGAGGGGATCTGAGGCGAGGGTAATGCATATTAATCGAGGGTAACGCATATTAATCGCAAGGCGGGCGCGTGAAGAAGAAGAAATCGATACTCCACCAATCGCTTCGTTATATCTCGAGCGGCCGGACCGATCTCGAGAAAACATTCGAGCGGATGTGGCGCGAGCTCGGCGAACGCGAAGAGGCCGAAGCGACTTCCGCCTCTGCTTACAGTAAGGTTCGTCTCCCGTGCAATGATGCGATCGTTGATATCGGAGCGGTCGTCTTCCTGGGGCTTCGAGACTCCGCACTCGGCGCCGAGTTGATCGCGTTCTTTTGTCCGCGCTGCGGTCGACGTCACGAGTCGCCTCGCTTGGGCTAAAAAGCTTTTAACGGCGAAAGAGATACTCGACGCCCATGCGCAGTGGCAAGGGCTGTGAGCCGCTGTTCCAGGCGCGGCGACCATGGCTTGCCGCCTCATTCGTGTGCCAACGGTGTGCCCCGCCTGCTTAGTCTGCTCACAAGGAGTCCGCAAGACTCGCTATCTTCGCGAAACTCGCGTACACAACCTTCTCAGGTGACAGACTATGACGCAGAACCGATCAGGAGCAGCTCGGCGCGCGCACCGTGCAGCGCAATTTTGCGCGCTAACGGGTCGCAGACGCCGGGTTAGCAACACCGCAATTCTACTGGGCCTGTTACTCTCGCCCTTTGCCGTCCAGGTTACGCATGCTGCGGCGGACCGTGGCCACGAGGCCGCGCCGTCCGAATTCAGCGCATCAGCTTGCTACCAGCTCATGCGCAACGCCGGACGGCAGATCGCGTGGGCGCGCTGGGAACAGGCATTCCCGGTGGAGAAAACACGCGCCGCGGTGCTTCGCGACGGCTCGCCCTCGTGGGCCATCGACCTGCAGAACCAATGGATCAGCGACGCCTACCAGTGGCGTGCAAGCGACGAACAGATCCGGCAATGGGCCGCCGAACTCGGGTCGGTCGACAACCTGCCGCGTGCCGAGGATCTCAGTGCGCACGAATCGATCGCCATCTGGATGCGGCGCATCGGCCGCGAGTGCGGGGAGTACGCTGCTCGCGCTGACACGGCGGCGAGTGCGATACGCGAAGAGCCGCATATCATCCGATAGCCTGCTCATTGTGGGGGTTTCGATGATCAAACCGCGGAAGCTCGACACGGACGTGCACGTGAATGAGCCTTTGCAAGCGCCGCCGGAGCCGATCATCTGCTGGTTCGACTCAGCGTGTCCGACCAGCAAGCAGGTGCGGCAGGCGCGAACGCCGCGCGCATGGTTATTCATCCTTATCTGTGTAGCGATAGCCGGCGGCTTGGGAATGGCGGAATGGCATCATAACCGTGCCGCAACGAACGCTCGCGCACAATCTCTCTCCGAGCATGCAAACTGGGAGACGTTGCGGATCGCGCATCTTGAAGCGAAACGGTTGAGTGCGGCCGTCACGCAATCCGCATCGTCCTCGACTAGCCCGGCAATATCTGGACAAACGAGCCAATGCGCCCTGGCGTCCGTTCGGCTCTGCCCCGAGGACGAATTGTTCAGAGAACTGCCCGAATTGATGACGTCTCCCGATAGTGATCAGAGGCCCTCGAAAAGATCCGACGCTGTGCCGTAACGCGGTAAATATTTTGCCGGGTCAGAGCCAGTAGCTGCCGGTCCAAGCGGGAGAAACTGGGCCCAGTGTCCTTTCATTACGCTTCACAGCGATCCCTCCTCGAGTCCTTGGGCGGAGCACGGTGACGACTCCCGGCAGCTCGCGCCCACGACGAGCACGCGCCGCTTGCGCTGGGGGACGAGTCACTGTGCAGACGTCTGCAGGAAAAAAAAGCGGCGGGCAGTGCCCGCCGCGAAACCCCGGAAAGCCGGGGAGGGAGGAGAAGTGAGAAGGCCCGCCCGCATCGCCTTCATTGAAACGGGTTCACCGTCTGATGCTGCCAGAATAAGCGGGGAAGACTCTCAGCTGGCACACGGATCGGTCATGACCTCCTTGCAGGATTCGATGGAGACTACGCTTGGTGACCTACCATCCCCGCCAGTCCGACTACGCCAAACAGAGTCGCAAGCACAGCCGCGAGCACCATCACTGTGAACAGCGCGGTCACCATGCGCGGGTCACGACTGGCGCCGCCATGATCATCTGCACGCCGATCTTTGAGGGGTGGTGTTCGAGGACACTGCGAACGGCCGGGGCGGACAGAAAAGTCTCTCGCAGCGTCTCTTCCATCGACAACGAGTTCGCCAGCTTGAGGATGGTTGTGCGGCTCAGTTCGCGTAGCTGATTCGCGCGTGCGATATCCCCTGCGCGGCCGTAGACGTCTGCGGCCGTGGCGTGCACGCGCCAATCTGCTAGCGGAAGCTCGAATCCCTCCATGCTCGTGAGAGCACTGCGGATGCAGTGCCCTGCGCGCTCGAGCTCACCTTCCGCAATGGCGACCCGTGCACTCGCTTCCCAAGCCAGCGCCTGCCAAGTGCGCTCCGCGGTCCTCAAGGTTGCGTCCACGAATCGCCCAGCCTGTCCCTTAGCCGCAGCCAAGTCTCCTTTCGCGAGTAGCGCTTCGGTCACGCTGGACTCCAATAGCATGCGGATGTACCAGTCGAACACCACGGGTTGACTATCTATCTCTTTGCGAGCGGCTGCCAAGCGTTCGGAAGCGCGCTCATGTTGTCCCAGAGCAACCTCCGCAGAAGCCATGAAAATCAGGCAGACTCGACGCCACGGACTGTGCACAGGGTCTTTCAGGGATGGCAACACCTTTTCGCCGATCGCCAGGACTCCCGCGAAGTCCATGGCATGCAGATGGACCCAGGCACGATAGAGGAGAAACGCGTCTGCACGCTTATAGGCGGCATTCTTCTCCGCGAAGCGGACTGCAGCGTCGATTTCGCGCAGAGCCTCCCCCCACTCGCCCAGGAACAAGAGACTAAACGGTAGCAGCAGCATGATGCGCTGGTATGCTGCGCTCAGATGCGGATTCTGATCCGGCTTACTCGTGAGCAGTTCAAGACTCTCGACTACATCGCGATGGGCTTGCCGATATTGTGAAGAAATCCACCGTATGTGGCTACAGTCCAGCAAATCTTCGGCGACTATCTCACGATCGCCGTCACGGCGAATCTCCGCGAGCGCACTGTGGAAGTCCTCGGCGTCGCACTCGTTCCAGCCGTTGACCCAGATGCGGCGCACCAGGCAGCGGGCACGCGTTCTGGCCCTTTGCACTGCATCCGTCTGTTGCGCGCTAAGTCTTAGTGCTTGTTCGATCACCTCGCTGGCGCTTCGAGCATTGCTCCACGACAGGGGATATGTCAAGCCGACCAACGCGCGCACCTCGACGTCGATCAGTCCGTGCTGGGCGGCTAGCGCCACAAGGGCGTTATAAGTTTCCTGCGCTCGTGGAATGGTTTCGAACGACACGACGTAGTTTCCGGCAAGCTGTTCGAGAACACCCGTCTGATTCATCGCACCCTGCATATCGGAAATGTTGCGCGACAGAACCAGTGCGTGGTCCAGCGTAGTCGCAGCTTCGCGATGTGCAAAGCGCTGCCCCGCGGTGGCTGCGGACATGCGCAGGTACTTTACCGCGCGTGGCCAGTCGGCACTTGCCTCGAAGTGGTGCGCCAGCTCCGACGACAGGTCGTTCGGCTGCCCTGCGACAAGCGATTCAAGCCACTCACCGATATGTCGATGCACTCGCGCGCGGCGTCCCGGCCCAAGCCGGTCGTACAGTACCTTGCGATAAAGAGCGTGCACGAATTCCCAGCGCGGCGAGATGGTTCCATCAGTAAACATCTGCGAACCGGCCGGGCGCAAGATGAGATGCCGGCGAGACAGTTTTTCGCAAACGTCTTCGACGTCGATCTCTTCCATCTGCGCGGCTGTGGC
>WNFL01012101.1_pt1 | contig 30099 bp, 27 predicted proteins | sample 5400361 | NCBI WGS metagenome assembly WNFL01 (sample SAMN13153351, study PRJNA577476) | soil metagenome | isolation source: 40 cm soil on Douglas fir-dominated hillslope | place: USA:California | collected 2013-09-17
AAACGCTGCGGGGATCACTAACCTCGACGTGGCGGCTTCTTCGGCGACCGGAATCAACGGCGGACAAGTGACCGTATTGCGCGAAGGCGATAAGCAGATTCCAGTTGTGACACGACTGCGGATGGAAGAACGCGCGCAGCTGGCAGACGTTCAAGACCTGTACGTTTATTCCGCACAGGGACCGCAGAAGGCGCCGCTGCGGCAGGTTTCATCGGTGGACCACGAGATGCAGACCGAGACGATTCGCCGCCGCAATCAATTTCGCACGATCACAGTTGGCTGTATGCCCGAAGCGGGACACCTGCCGTCTGAGGTGATGAATGCCATCCGCCCTCAGTTAACAGCCTTCGCGAATCAGCTGCCACCTGGTTACCAAATGCAGATAGGCGGATCGGAAGAGGAGCAGGTCAAAGGTTTTAACAATCTGGTGGTCGTGCTGTTAATTTCCGTGACCGCGATATTTCTCAGTCTCGTGTATCAGTTCAAAAACGCAGTCAAGCCGTTTGTCGTCTTCGCGGCAGTGCCTTACGGAATTATGGGCGGACTGACCGCACTCTGGATCATGGGAACACCATTCGGCTTCATGGCCTTTCTGGGAATCATCAGCCTGGTCGGGTTGATCGTAAGTCACATCATCGTCCTTTTCGACTTCATTGAAGAGAAACACGCAGAAGGCGAGCCGCTGAAGGAGGCGGTGCTGGATGCGGGCATCATGCGACTGCGGCCGGTGTTGATAACGGTACTCGCTTTAGTGATTGCGCTCGTCCCACTTGCCCTTCGCGGCGGGCCGCTGTGGGAGCCGATGTGTTACGCGCAGATGGGCGGAATGCTCTGCGCGACCTTCATCACCTTGCTGCTGGTTCCAGTGATCTATTCGATCTTCGTCCTCGATCTAAAACTTATTAAGTGGGAAACCGCGAGCGCACCGAACAGCGAAGATCAGCAACCGGAAGCTACCATTGATGACGAAGGTGATACCGCACAAATCGCGGCGAGGTAACACGATCTGAATGGCTCATCGGAGCGGCGCCACGAAGACTCACAAACTCTCCTCAAATTTCTGAGAGGCTGCCAAAAGTCTGCCAAACTGTGCAGTGAACGATGAAGGGAGGACAAAGTAGCCAAATAACCCGATAAAAATGGTAGGCGCGTGGGGACTTGAACCCCAGACCTCTGCCGTGTCGAGGCAGCGCTCTGCCAACTGAGCTACGCGCCTATGAAGGTTTCAAATCGCTTCAAAAGAGTGTTTTCGAAAGCGTGCCCGAAAAGTAACAAAGCACCGATCACGTGTCAAGCGACGGGCCAAAAAGCGACTGGTTCGGTTTGATGAGTTAGGTATTGCCATACGATGAGCGCTGCACAAATACAGGTGATCGCTAGCCCGAATCGTCGGGGTTTCGCATTTGTGTTTCGCGACTTGCTCAACCTTTCGCAGCGGCCGCTTCCCACTGGCTATAAAGAACTGTTAGGCGCGCCTCAGTTTGCCTGTATTCCTCAGCCAGCTTGATTAGCTCCGTCGCATCACGCGCCACCTCAGGCAACGACATCATCGTCGAGATTTCATTTAACTTCTTTTCAGCGTCCGCGATCTCTGCTTCGAGCAATACTGGATTGACAGGCTTGTTTTTCTTAATGACCTTGATAGCCGGAGCCTGCTTACCCGCCGAAGCTTTTCCCTTTCCACTCTGTTTCGATCGGCCAGCCGGCGCGGCTTCCGGTTGTTTCGTTGCTGAAACTTCGCTGCCGCCGTTCAGGTCACTCGGGAAGGCCGTCTCTTCAAAAACTGGAGCCTTGTTCACCGATCTTCCGGATGCCTTCCAATCGTGATACTCGGTATAGTCGCCGTCATAGTGTTCGGCAAGTCCTTCACCATCGAGCGCGAGGATCTGCGTAGCAATGCGATCGAGGAAATAACGATCGTGGCTAATGGTCAGGATGGTTCCCTGGTAGGCATCGAGCGCCTCCTCAAGGGCCTCACGCGAAGGGATGTCCAGATGGTTCGTCGGCTCATCGAGTACTAACACATTCACGCGCGAGTAGATCAACTTCGCCAGCGCCAGTCTTCCCTTCTCGCCTCCGGAGAGGTCGCGAACATGTTTGTAAACATCGTCACCTCTAAAAAGAAATTTTGCCAGGAACGAACGCAGCTCGCCCGCAGTGGCTCCCGGAGATGCAACTCTGCGCAACTCCATGATGATTTCATTTCGATCATCGAGATCGTCAAGTTGCTGTGCGTAGTAACCGACTTCAACTTTTGTGCCCCAACGGATTTCACCGGCCAGTGGCGGAATCTGCTTCAGTATCGTCCTAAGAAAAGTAGTCTTGCCTGATCCGTTGGGCCCAATAATGCCAAGGCATTCAGATCGACGTAGCACAAACGAAATATCGCGCGCGAGGACCTTGTCAGGATATCCGATGATCGTCTGATCAACCGTCAACACGTGATTCCCCGCTCGCTCGATTGAACGCAGGCGAAAATCGCCGGAAGACTGATCTGCGCGCACAGCATCAACGCGTTCGAGCTTAGCCAGCATGGTGCGACGCGACTTTGCCTGTTTGGTTTTTTGTCCGGCAAGGTTGCGGCGGATGAATTCTTCAGTCTTGGCAATCAACTGTTGCTGATTATCGTAGGCGCGCTGCTGCGCTTCACGACGTTCTTCGCGCTCAACCAGGTAGTCGGAATAGTTGCCGGTGTAGCTGGAGGCGCGTCTATTTTCGAGTTCGATAATGCGACGGCAGGCGCGATCCAGAAAATATCGATCATGCGAGATTATGACGAACCCCGAGGGATAACTTTGTAAAAATTCTTCGAGCCATTCCACTCCGGTTACATCCAGATGGTTGGTCGGCTCGTCCAGCAAAAGGACGTCAGGCTCAGCAAGCAGAAGGCGAACCAGGCCAAGACGATTTTGCTGACCGCCTGACAGTTTCTCCGTCTCCAGGGACCAGGTGGTGCGATCAAAACCGAGGCCCTGCAGGATTGATTCCGCTTTGGCCGTGTATTCAAATCCGCCCTCTCGCTCAAACTGATGTTGTAAATCGCTGTAACGCTCGAGAACTTTTTCGAGATCGTCCGGCGCTTCTCCCATGCGATGCTCGAGTTCGTGCATCTCGTGTTCGATCTGTTGGAGGTGCCCAAAGGCCGCCAGCGCAGACTCGTGGACCGTCGAGCCGGGTTCAAAGTGAATGTGTTGCGCTAACAGACCGAGACGCGTCCCGCGGGCACGTATGACCTCGCCGCGATCCGGAGGCTCTTCATTATTGATGAGTCGAAAAATTGTTGTCTTGCCAGACCCGTTTCGACCCACCAGCCCGACATGTTCGCCAGGATTTATTTGCAGCGAAACTCCGCGCAAGACATCCTGCGTGCCGTAAGACTTATGCACTTCTGAGAGACGAAACAACATCTTTGCGTTCTGCGAACTGTTGTGGTTCTTTCTAGTGGTGAAAACGGGACCAGGCGCCGCCTTCAAAAAAAGCGGGTGCGGAGCTGATAAGCCTCCTGCACCCGCGCAAACCTGTTAACAAAACGTTAGGGCTTCACCGAGGCGCTCGATTTCGGACTCGCGGCGGCCGCGGCCGGCGAAGCGGTAGCTGGTGCGGCTGACTGCGGCGTCGTGGTCGCAGTGTTGGCCGGCGGAGATGCGACGGTTCCACCCGAAGCCGGCCTTAGCCCGAGATTGCTTGGGTTATTGAGCATAGTGCCTGCCATGTTGTTGACGATCTTTGATTCGTTAGTGGAGACCTCAAGCAGCGCAGTGTTCAAAATGTCGGAACGCTGTTTTGTCAGCGCCTGAGTAATCTGCGGCCGCACACCAGGACTTTCAAGCGTAAGATTCTCAGTCTGCAAACGCTTCTCTTCAAGTTTGAAGATATACCACTTTCCGTCAGCGAATCGAACCGGCTCCGTTTTGTCACCAGCTTGCATAGTAAAGAATTTGCTGATCAAGTCCGCGGGAAATCCGTTTTGTTTCAGAAGGTCTTCGTTAGCAAAGCCGACGTCGCCACCGCGCGGGACACTATTGGCATCCTCGCTTTGTGCCCTCGCGACAGTAGCGAAGTCTGCATTACCTTTTAGCTGCTGATTGATGTTGTCGATTTTCAGCTTGGCTTCAGCATCGCTTTTTGCATCGTTACGCGTAATGCCCTGGCTACTATTATCAGCCGGGTCGACCATGATCATCGCGAGGGCAACTCCGCGCGCACTGATAAACCGTTCGCGATTGCCGTTGTAAAAGTCTTCAACCTCTTTATCGCTGACCGTGATCTTGGAGTTGTACTTCTCCTGCAGCTTCTGAATAGCGAGATTCTTTCGCGTGAGCTCGCGGTAAGATTCCATGGTCATTTTCTGAGCGACGAGGTTCTTCTGGAGGTCGTCGTCAGTCATGCCGGACTGCAGCTTGTTCTGGTTGATGAAGGCGGTGATTTCATCCTCGGTCGGCAACATTTTTTCCCGCTCGGCGCGCTGAAACAGCACTTCCTGTTGGATCAAACTCCCCAGTACCTGCAAGCGCGCCTGGGCCAGCTCGAGTTGTGAGAGCTGCGCCTGTTTACCTCCGGATTGGGTGGTCACGCCTTGCTCAACCTCTTTCAGCAGGATGCTTTTCCCGTTAACAGTAGCGGCGACCGTGTTGTCCTTGTTGTCGCCACCGCCGCTGTTGCTACAGGCACCAACTGAGAGGAGAGTCGCCGCCAAAAAAGCGGCTGTAATAGTTTGTTTTACCGTTCTATGCACTTTGGATTGTTACTCCTTTAGAAGATTGCCTTAGGTTGGCCCAGTCGTGCCAGCTTGACGATCTGGAAAACCCTTTGTTATAAATTGCGTTTCAATTATTGCCTCTTACTCAGTCCTATTGAGCCTGAGGCAGTTAGAAGTTTTGGAGGTATCATAAAAATTATGGCTAAACGTTGCGAAATCTGCGGTAAAGGTCCTCAATTCGGGAACAATGTTTCTCACGCAAACAATCGAACGCCGCGGCGATTTAACCCGAACCTGCAGTCCATTCGTGTGCAACTCCCGCAGGGCGGCGCTAAACGAACGAAAGTTTGTACGAGTTGTATCAAAGCCGGGAAAATAGCTAAAGCCGCTTAAATCTCGTTCTTTCGCGTAAGCAACCGGTGCCGGGTCAGTCGACCTGAGCGCCGGTTTCTTATTGCCCGTCTCTCAGGAAACCAGGGCAATCGCCTCGATCTCGACCCGCGCATCCCTTGGTAGCCGGGCCGCCTCAACAGTGGCGCGCGCCGGCGGCAGCTCCTTGAAAAATCTGCCGTAAACCTCATTCATCGCGGCAAACTCCTGCATGTCAGCCAAAAAAACCGTGGTCTTTACGATGCGGTTTAGGCCGCTTCCCGCCGCCTCGAGCACTGCGCTGAGGTTTTTCAGTACCTGCTCAGTTTGCTCGGCAATTCCTCCCGCCACAAATTGACCCGTCTGGGGATCGATCGGTATTTGACCAGAGGCGAAAATCAGCCCATTTGCTTTCACGGCCTGGGAATACGGTCCAATTGCATTTGGAGCGTGTTCCGTTTGGATGATCTCCTGCACAGTTACGATTGCCTCTTTTTTGGTTGTGCTAAACAAAGGCGGGATTCTATCAGAAACACTCAGCGAAGGCCAAAGTGGACGGAAAGGATCGCTAGCTTTACACAAAAGAGTAGCGTCATAGAGCCCGCGTTAGCGGACGGTTGGAAATAGACCAGCGATTCATCGCTGCGTCCTTAACAGAAGTCCAAAACGAAGTCCGTGAAGGGGACGGCTGAACGGATTCCAGGAGCCGGAGGATCGGTAGAACCACTAGACCGCACCCTGCATTCGCTCAACATCAAGCACACCGGGTACACCTTTAATGGAGTTGATGACTTTATCCAAATGCTTGACGTCGAAGACTTCCACGGTCACTTCGACATGGCCCTTATCATCAGAAGCCACCGAGGCGCGCGCGTCGCGAATGCCTGTCTTCAAATCGGAGATCGCCCCCGTTATGCCGGCGATCATGCCGGTGCGGTTTTCTGTAACCGCAAGCAGTTTTACGGCATACGCAGTCTTCTCCGGCCGCCCGGCCCACTCCACATCAACTATGCGCTCCCGATTGATCATCAACGACGCCACATTCTTACAGCGCTTCTCATGAACGGCCACGCCTTTGCCACGTGTGACGTAGCCGACGATCTCTTCGCCATGAAGCGGGTTGCAACAGCGGGCACGGATGACCATCAGATCGTCGACGCCACGCACTACAATTGAATCGTCACCCAGACGGATTAGTCGCTTGACGGCGCGGACGCCGCTTCGCAACCGAGACTCTTTTTGTTTATCCAGGTGCTCAAACTGCTCAGCGCCAAGATACTTCGCGATCACGTTTCGCGGAATCAGCTTACCGTATCCAATGCCCGCCAGCAGATCTTCAACTCGTCCATAGCCGTACTCGCCGGCCACGCGCTTCATATCGCCATCGTTGTCTGAAAAGAGTTTCTTGGCCGACAGCTGGAACCTTGCCGCCTCTTTCTCAAAGAGCTTGCGGCCGATGTCGATCGACTCCGCGCGTTGCTGCTCAGCCACCCAGTGGCGCACTCGATTACGAGCCCGCGAAGTGACAATGAAATTTAGCCAGTCGCGCGAGGGATGAGAGTTGGCGGAGGTCAGGATTTCAACTACGTCACCATTCTGTATTTGATTGCGCAGCGGGACGATGCGGCCATTGACGCGGGCGCCGGTGCAGGTATTTCCCACTTCGGAGTGGATCATGTAAGCAAAGTCGACAGGGGTTGCGCCCCTGGGTAATTGAATGACTTTACCCATCGGTGTGAAGGCGTAAACGTCTTTGGGATATAGATCCAGCTTCAATGAATCCAGAAAGTCGCGGGAGTCTTTGACTTCCTGCGTCCACTCAACCAGTGAACGCAAAGCCTGGAAAGCGTTGTCGTCATCGCGGGCGCCGCGTTTGCCTTCTTTATATTTCCAGTGGGCCGCCACGCCTTCCTCAGCAATCTGGTGCATTTCCTCCGTGCGAATCTGAACTTCAAAAGACTGCGCATCGGCACCGATCACCGAAGTATGAAGCGACTGATACAGATTGTCTCGCGGAGTTGCGATCCAATCTTTTATACGACCGGGCACCGGCCGCCAGGTGTTATGGATCACACCCAGGGCTGCATAACAATGCCGCACTTCGTTTGGCGTGATCACTCGCGCCGCTACCAGGTCGTATACCTGGTCCAGCTCTATTTTCTGGCTCTTGAGTTTTTTCCAGATTGAATAGAGACGCTTCACTCGACCCTCAACGCGAACGAACGGAACCTCGGCTTCGTTCATCTTCGCTTCGATTCGCTCGGTGATACCGCCGAGGAAGGCCTCATTCTCGGCCCGTCGCTTTTCCAATTGCTCGGCCAACTCGCGGTAGTCTTCCGGGTGCAGGTGACGAAAGGCGAGATCCTCGAGCTCGCCGCGGAGTTTGCCCATACCGAGTCGATGGGCAATAGGCGCGAAGATTTCCATCGTCTCTTCGGCGATGCGCTTCCGTTTCTCCGGGTTGAGGTATTGAAGCGTGCGCATGTTGTGAAGACGATCCGCTAACTTGATAAGGACGATGCGAACATCATCAACCATTGCCAGCAGCATCTTGCGCACATTTTCTGCTTGCTGTTCTTCACGAGAGATATTGCTTATTTGCGCGATCTTCGTAAGGCCGTCGACGAGGTGGGCTATCTCTTCTCCGAAGTACTGGCGAATGGTATCAAGGTCAACCAGCGTGTCTTCTACTACGTCGTGCAGCAGTCCGGTGGCAACCGAGACCTCATCAAGTTTCATACTGGCAAGGATATTTGCCACTTCGAGCGGGTGAACCAGGTACGACTCGCCGGAAGCGCGCTTCTGGCCTTTGTGTTCCCTGGCTGAAAAGAGATAGGCGCGGCGCAACAGATCCAGATTCGCTTGCGGGTGGTTACGCGCGACGCTCTCAACAATTTCTTCAATGCGAATCATTTATTTACAGGCTAATTCTCTTAACGGGGAGAAAACGTGAACTTCAGAGTGAGTATAACAAAAAGGTGATGCCCGACTCGAAAGTCGAGCACCACCCGGTAAAACAGTTTAGGCCCGGTCTAGGTCTTGGCGGGCGAGGCTGCCTTTTTGGCTTCCTCTTCTTCCTTCTTCTTCTGGTTTATTTGATTGAGTTCGGTAGTGCGCTTTTGTGCTTCGTCGCGCTGTTTTTCCAGTTGAGCTTTCTGATCGGTCTTACCGTCCATCTCAGCCAGTCGAATAGCTTCAATGAGCAAGTTGGTTTTGTAAGACCAGGCGGGTTCGCTATTCGGATCAAGCTTAATAGCGTTGTCGACTTCTTCGAGACCGCGCTTCATGCATGCCTGTGCCTGATCAAAATCTTTCGGGTTCTGAGGTTTTTTATAAGTTAAGGTCGCTTTATTGGTCGCCGAAAGAGATGTGGTGTGATTGCTGGGCAGTTCAGTGATCTTGAAGGAACAATCCCAATCCTGACTTGCCAGAACAATGAACCCTTCGGCGCGTTTCTCAGGCGGCAGACTGTTATCGTTGGCTCGCGCAGAAATCCAGCCTCGCAGTTTTTCAGTCTCCTTGGTCGCCCCGTAAAGATAGGCTATCGCTTTATAAGCTTCCTCGCTCTTGGGATTTCTCTCAAGAACCAGCTGGTAAGCCTGAATGGCTTCATTCGCTTTGGCTATGTTTTCCGGAGCTTGGACACCGGGCTTGTATTGCGCGTGAATGGTGCGGGCGATGAACAACGGCGCGGTCTTGCTGTCTGGATCAAGCTCGAGAGCCTTCCTTGAATACTGCTCGGCTTCTTCAAAATGCCCATCGTGATATGCGCGAGCGGCCTCATTCAGCTGGTTCTTTGCCCGAATACGATTGACCAGACTACAGCCCGAGGTCGAGACAACAAGAATCGCCAACGCGATGACGATTCTAGTTTGAGAGAGTTTCATTTATCAGTAGCTCCATTTTGAGTGATTGGGCCAACACCAACGGGGCTAAAGTGCTCTGCACCGTTTCACGAAACGGTAGTTACGCTATTGCGGAAGATCATCTACCTGCAGCCCAACAGGATTTGCGCCAGCACCTTTGATTGCATCGATCACCTTAACGACGTCACCATATTTAACCGACCGCGGAGCCTTTATGAAAACTGTCTTTTCGATTCGCTGGCTCTCGGGCAGGTCGGTGCGCGTTTCCATCCCAGTCTTATAGGCGTGCGTATCGGCCCGCTGACGAAACAGCTGAAGCAGCTTCTGACTCAAGGGAGCTGTATCGTTAACAGATCCTATGCTGTCCTGGTTAAGTTTTAACTGAAGGTCATTGCCGATTGAAACGACGAGTGTCAATGGGTTGGGTTTTAACTGACTTAAATCTTCATTCGGATCCCTTTGAGTGGGGATGTCCGCTTCGAAGCGGCTGGGTTTGAGGGGGGTAATCACCATGAAGATGATTAACATCACCAGCAGGACGTCGATGAGCGGTGTCACATTAATGTATGGGACTGCTTTCGACGACTTTGGTTTTGCACTTCCTTCTTCCATCTGCTTACTCCTTTAGAGAAACTCCAATCCCAACCCTTAAGCGGGTTTCGCGGGCGGCGCCGCTTCGGCGCCTTTTTTCTTGTCCGCCACCAAACCTATCTTGTCTACACCCAGAGCTCTCACTTCGTTAATAGCGTTTACTACATCTCCGTAGTCAACCCCCACTCCGCTCTTTATGTAGACGACCTTGTCCTCCTCTTTCTTGATGTTTCCCAACATCTTTTCAACTTTGTCTTTGAGCTGCTCTTTGGAGACCAAATCCTTGCCCAGGTAATACTTGCCATTCTCAGGGATGGCAATCACGATCGAATTGTCCTTAATGATTCTCTGATCTTCCTCTGGATTATTAAGATCCTTAGGCAGGTTTACTGTGACGCCGTGCTGCAACATGGGTGTTACTACCATGAAGATGATCAGCAGAACTAACATGATATCGACCATCGGGGTGACGTTAATCTCCGACTGAAGACCACCACCGCCGCCAGATGCCATTCCCATAACAAACTCCTTTCCCCAACCGCGACAAACGCGTCAGGCCTCAAAAACCGATTGGTGGGACACGCGAAGTCCCACCAACTTTAGACTCGAGCCCGCGGCTTACGCTTTCAATTGCTTCGTGCGGTTCTTAATGAAGTAGTCAACCAATTCAGACGCCGAGTTATCCATCTCAACAATGAACCCATCGACTTTGCCGGTGAAGTAGTTGAACAACCATACCGCCGGCACCGCGACGAGCAAGCCCAGCGCCGTGGTAAACAGCGCCTCGGAAATACCGCTGGCTACCGCGCCGATACCCGCCTGCCCAGCGTCGCCCATGGCGCTGAACGCATTAATAATTCCAAACACCGTGCCGAACAATCCCACGAAAGGTGCAGTTGAACCGATCGTCGCCAGACCCGATAGGCCACGCTTGAATTCGGCAGTCTTGATAGCGATCGCTCTTTGCAGCGCGCGCTTCGAGGCTTCGATCTCGTCGCCTGATATATCAGAGGCGCCCTCATGAGCGCGAAACTCCTGCAAGCCACTGCTCACGACCATAGCCAAGTGCGACTTGCGGTGCTTATCGCTGATATTGATCGCCTCTTCGATGCGATCATTCTTGAGGGCCTGAGCAACGCGTGGTGCGAACTCGCGCGACTGCTTCTTGGCCGCCGTGTACGTCAAGTAACGTTCGACCATGATGGCGATTGAATAAACTGACATAATCAAGAGCACTATGACCACGCCAATTGCCACGGCGCCCATACTCTTAATCATCTGCATGGGCGAAAAGTGGTTTACGCCCGGCGTTGGGGCTGGTGTTGCCTCAGCTGCCTGCCACATGTACACGATCAAGCCAAATGCTTTCGTTCCTAGAAGACTGGTTAGAATAGTCACGTTAACCCTCCAAAAGGTTTTTCTAACATTGATAGCGCGCAGGGAACCCGCAGAGTGAGCCCACCGAAGGCTCGCACGGCGCTGAACCTCCACGGTTTACTGAGCCACAAAATTGTACGTGATGACGCCTGTCACCTTTACTGGCTGTCCCGATAACTTCGTCGGCGAGAATCTCGCTCCACGCGCGGCCGCAACCGCCACTGCCTGCAACAGCGGATGACCAGACACCGCATGTGCTGAGATCACGCTGCCGTTCTCGTCGATGGTCACCTGCACGACAACCGTCCCCGAAGCGTGTGCCTGCCTCGCTATCGGCGGATAATTAGGCTTAGGCAAACTGATCGCTTTTCCGTTGAGCACGCCACCTGAGATAGGGGCTCGCGGCGGAGTAGGTGATGGTGGCGGCGGTGGCGGCGGCTCTCCCTCAATATTGACCTTGGTTGGTCCAGTACCGATTCCGGTGCCAGTACCCGGCCCAGCATTGATGGGAACGGCCGCATTCGAAGACTCATTGCCCAGGACAGTGGTGACGCCACGTCTCACTGGCGGAATGTCGCTGGCCTTAGCGGAAATTTCCTTAGGCGCAACACGAGATTCCGAAACGTCCGCAATCAGTTCTTTACGGACGTCTACATTCTGGTCCTTGGTCTGCGGTTTAGCTTCCTGCTGTTTCTCAGGTTCGTTAGCCTGCTGCGGCACTGGTACCGGGGCCACGAGCGTTGTCAGCTCCAGATCCTGAGCATCCAGATACGCCGGCGCGTACAAAATGCCTGCCACCAGCAGGGAGATACCGATGACAGCATAGATAGCTACCGTGCCTAAGAGAAATGAGCCTTTTCGCGACAGATCCTGTTTGTGCGAACCAGACTCTACAAGATTATCGAACATTTTTGTCCTCCCTATTCCGGTGCCAAATGGATCAGGGTGCAGAATTCTCTCGATACTATTTAATTGCTCTCAAACGTCGATTTACGTCCCGCCTGAGTCGTTACAATGAAGGGATTGCTGCAGCTCAATGAACTTGAGTACTTCGGGTCAAAATTGAAAGCCGCTTGCGGGGAAAAAACGCACTGGCCCTCAACAGACTGCCGCATACGCAACCATCGCTTCCACAATGCGGGTCGACTCTTGAGTATTTAATTGGCCAGCAACGGCAGCAGTCTATGCCGCATCACGCGGCAAAGTCAAGCGCAAATTTGAGTTAACTATTACGAAAACAAGACTGTTTAAATTGGAGTTTAGGCGCGAACTTCTACGCGCGTCCGGCTCCACTTGAGCGCTTTGCGGCACCGCCTGAGAGGGCTTCGCGCTTTGGTCCACCCGACACTCGGGGCGCCCTTGTATCCAATCGGCTTCCAACCGTCGCCGAGGCGCGATTCGCGGCCTCGAGGCGCTGTTCCCACCAAACCATGATCGGACTGGCGATAGCTACCGATGAATACGTGCCGAACGCCACGCCAATTAAAAGCGCCAGTGAAAAGCCGCGCAACACTTCTCCGCCAAACAGAACCATCGCCAGCACAGAAAGAAAAACGAGACCAGAAGTGATCACGGTTCTTGAGAGTGTTTGGTTAATCGAGTCGTTGGTAACTTTATATAACGAGTCGCGACGATGTAACCGCCGGTTCTCACGGATTCGATCAAACACCACAATGGTGTCGTTGACCGAAAAGCCAACCAGGGTCAGCAGCGCCGCAATCACGGTCAGGCTCACTTCCAACTGGAAAATTGAAAAGAACCCAAGGGTAACCAGCACGTCGTGAAACACAGCTATCACCGCCGCCGCGCCATAGGTCCATTCAAACCTGAACGCGATGTACAACAGGATGCCCACCAGGGCCGCCAGTGTCACCGCAATGGCCTTGTTTCGCAGCTGAGCGCCGGCCACAGCACCGACCGCGTCGGTCCCGACAATCTTGTACGCGGCATTTGGGTCAGCTTCTAATTCAGCTTGCGCAGACGCCTCTGGTCCAAAAGAATTCAGTCCACTCCGCACCATCCCGCGCCCCGCGTCCAACTGGGCTTGCGACTCGCCGGCCCCAGCGCCTTCAAGCGGAAGCTTTATTAGTACGGTGTCGGTTTTATCGGTGACGGGCTGGATGATAGCGTCCTTGCTGCCAACCTTTGCCAACGCTTCGCGAATAGCTTCCGGTGACGGACGTTGTTTGAATTTTACTGTGACAACAGTTCCGCCTTTGAAATCAACACCGAGATTAAATGCCTCGGTGCCGCCCGGAGCCCACTGTCGAGCTACAGCCGAAGCAAGACCCGCAAGCATCAGCAGGATCGAAACCGCGATAAACGCGCGACGGTTAGCCAGCCAGTCAATCTTAACGTCTTTGAAAAATTGAATCATATTAACCAGTCAACAACTTCAAGCTCTGAAAAACCCGCCGACTCTATATGCTTAGCGATTCCATCTTCTTCTTGCGACTCAACTCCCACATGAAAATTGTGCGGGAAACATAAACTGCCGAGAATAGATTTATCGCCAAACCCAAAACGAGCGTCACTGCGAAACCCTTTAGCGGACCAGTGCCAAACAAAAACAGGAACAACGACGAAATGGTGGTCGTGACGTGCGTATCAATAATGGTTACAAACGCGCGCGCAAATCCCTGCTCGATAGCTGAAGGGATGGTCTTCCCTGTTCTTAATTCTTCCCGAATGCGCTCGAATATCAGCACATTGGAGTCAACTGCCATACCGATGGTCAGAATTATGCCCGCTATTCCCGGAAGCGTTAGGGTCGCCTGGAAAAGTACCAGCCCGGCAAGCATCAAGATCATGTTCAAAAGCAACGCCACTACGGCGTTAACGCCGGAGCCGCGGTAATAAACGAGCATGAACAACACGACCAGTATCAAACCAACCACGGAAGCCCTTACGCCCGAGCGGATCGAATCGTCTCCGAGGCTGGCGCCTACTGTGCGCTCTTCCATGTATTCAATCGGCGCCGGCAAAGCGCCGGATCGTAGCGTCAAGGCCAGATCATCCGCCGATTGTTTGGTAAACCTGCCTGAGATTTCGCCCGAATCGGAAATCGCCGACTTGATGTAGGCGATCGATTTGACCTCGTCGTTTAAGACAACCCCCATGTAGTCGTTAATGTGCGCAGCTGTCCAGGCTCCGAATTTTTGAGATCCAACCGGCTTGAGTGCAAAAGAGATTGAATAGGTATCGCCGCCGCCCTGAGCTTGGACTGCCGCTGCACTACGCAGTTCGCTCCCATCAACTACGGCCGGCGATTCGATTACAACCCATTTTTTCGGTTTCTGGGCAGCGTCGGCCTGACCAGCGGCAGCGGTGGGCTCATCCCGTTCTGCATATGGCACGACGCGACGATTTGCCGGCACCGTTGGCCCGAGCGAAGCCTTTGCTTCTTGCTCGGTGTTATAAGTTTGAGTAGGCGCTGGACTTGAAGGGCTAATTACGTGTACGAGCTCAAGCTTCGATTCAGCCTTGAGCAGCTGTTTCACGCGTTCCGGGTCGTGTATGCCGGGCATCTGCACCAAAATCTGGTGCGAAGCCTGCGACCCGTGTCTTTGCACCAGCGGCTCCGCCACGCCGACAGAGTCTAACCGGCTCTCGATGATGCGTTGTGCTTGTTGGGTGGCCTGTTCCGCCAGGTTCGACTGCGCCGAAGCCGGCAAGGTCCAAACAATTGTGTTACCGCTAACACTGGAGTTCCAAACCGAGAGGTCTGCTCCCAACTTCGTCTTAGCCGCTTCTTCTATCTCAGTAGACTTCGAAGGGTCGGTCGACTCGAGGATAATGCGGTAGCTGCCACTACTCGTTTCCGGTCTCACTTCCTTTACCGGCAATCCAGCGTCCTTAACAGCTTTGTCGATGGCAACGGCATCGGCCAGGGTCAGGTTCTTGAGTACGTCATCAGTCTTAACTCGCATCACGAGGTGCGAGCCGCCTTTGAGATCGAGTCCCAGGTGAATATTGCTTGCCAACGTAGCTTTGATCCCCGACCAGTTGAAGTCATGCAGGGTCGGACGACGGCGTGGCCCGATAACTACATAAAAACCGGCGAGGGTTATTAGGACAATGATTATTGTGCGCTGAAGGAGGTTCTTCTTTTTCATTACAAAGAAATCTTCACCCTTATATTCTCCCAAAGTATAGACGTATGGAGCCGACTATTTCTTCTCTTCCTCTTCAACGCCGGCGATGGCGGATCGGGAAATCTCGAGTATGGACTTATCGGCGCTTCTAATAAGGAAGCTGGTGTCGCGCACATTGGTTATGATGCCAATTATTCCACCATTGGTGACAACGCGGTCACCGGCCTTAAGCTGGGAAATCGTTTCCTGCAATTCTCGCTGCCGCTTCTGTTGTGGCCGGATCAGGAGAATGTAAAAGACGCCGATGATTAGAAGTATCGGGAGCAGCTGGACTAACCCACCCATAAGAGTCTCCTTTTGCTGCTCGACGTCTCAACCGCTTCCGGTTGGTCTCGAAGTGTCATTAATAGAAGTGTCATCAGGATACTTGGTTGCCTTTACTCGAGCTATTGGCCGCACCGGGAATTACGCAAACAACTGCCACACCTAAGTATTGCTGAGCGCCTTGTCTTGCTCGTAAGCGTTCAGCCCCTCGGTGAACTCTCGTCGAAAATTGGTGAAATCGCCAGACCGGATAGATTGCCTCACGCGTCGCATAGTGTCAAGGAAGAAGGCCAAATTGTGGTGCGTTAACAGAATACTGGCCAGCATTTCGCCGGAGACATGCAGGTGCCGGAGGTAGGCGCGGGAGTATCGGTTACAAACCGAACAACCGCACGATTCGTCCAGGGGCATGGTGTCGGAAGCCCATTGCGCGTTCTTTAGGTTTACCTTGCCTCTGGAAGTGAAAGCTTGTCCGGTTCGACCATTTCTTGTAGGCAGAACGCAGTCAAACATGTCAATTCCATGCGCCACCGCCTCAATCAAATCTTCCGGGGTGCCGACTCCCATCAAATAGCGCGGCTGCTCGGTGGGCAGGGCCGGTGCAAGATCGCTAACTACGCGCCACATCGCCTCTTTCTCTTCGCCCACGCTCAGACCGCCAATAGCGTAACCGTCAAACCCGATCTCCGTTGTCCGGTCCAGGCTTTCACGCCTCAAATCGAGATGGGCGCCTCCCTGAACAATGCCAAACAACGCCTGGGCGCCGCTGATTGCGTGCGTGGTCTCCGTCCGTCCCGTATCCGAGGAGTCTGACTGCAAACTGTCGAACCTGGCGCGCGAGCGACTGGCCCAACGCGCAGTTAGTTCCATACTCTGTCGCGACACTTCAGGGGGCGCTTCGCCGGCGGCGCATTCATCAAAAGCCATTACTATTTCCGAACCCAGGGCCGCCTGAACTTCCATCGAAATCTCAGGAGAGAGGAACTGCAGACTTCCATCGAGATGGGAGCGAAACTCAGTTCCCTCCTCCGTGATCTTCCGCAACGCTCCCAGGCTCCAAACCTGAAAGCCACCCGAATCGGTGAGCAACGCTCTCTCCCAGCCCGTGAACCGATGTAGCCCGCCGCACCTTCGTATTACTTCAACGCCAGGTCTCAACCAAAGATGATAGGTGTTGCCGAGAATAATGCGCGCGTCGAGTTCGTCTTCGAGCACTTCGAAACGCATCCCCTTCACGGTTCCCGCGGTGCCGACGGGCATGAAAACCGGCGTCTCGATAATCCCACGACGCGTGGTCAACGAGCCGGCACGTGCTTCGCCATGGCGCGAAAGAATTTCAAAGCTTATTGGGGGCTTACTCATTTGGGACTGAATTTTGTACTTTGAACTTAGTACTTTGAGCTTTGTGCTTTGGACTTGGGTCTTTGGTCTTTGGACTTGGGTCTTTGGACTTGGGTCTTTGGACTTGGGTCTTTGGTTTTTGGTTTTTGGTTTTTGATTCTTGGCCGATGGCCGTTCACGACGTGACGAAAACTAAGACCAAAGACCAAAGACCCAAGACCAAATTTCAAAGTTCAAAGTTCAAAGTATTAAGTTCAAAGTACTAAGTTCATCTCTTCTTGCGCGTCTTATGTTTTTCAATAATCCGCAGCGGCGTCGCAAAAAAATCGAATTCTTCGCGCAAGCGATTTTGCAGATAGCGCAGGTAAGAAAAGTGCAGCCCGGACTTCCCGCCCGAAGTAAACAGCACAAAAGTTGGCGGCCGCACTGAAACTTGCGTCATGTATTGCACGTGAAGCCGTGAAAGCCCGCCTTTGACCGGCGCCGGGGCGCTACCGCCGCGAGGTTGCGAAACTGCCGCCTCGAAAAAGGCATTCAGTTGCGACGTGGGAATGCGACGGTTGCGTTCCACATTGGCGCGAACGGCAAGTCCCAGGAGGTTCTCAACCCGCTGACCGTTCAGCGCCGAGATCATAATCACCGGCGCCCAATCAAGAAACTTCATCTTCTCGCGCACCTTGCGCTCAAACTGGGCCGACGTACTGGTCTCTTTGTTCTTAACGGCATCCCATTTATTGCAGGCGATGATGATTGAGCAGCCCGCGTCGTGCGCATAACCGGCAATATGCGCGTCGAGAGCCGTCGGTCCTTCTTCGGCATCGATGATGACGATTGCCACGTCCGCGCGCGCAAGACTCTTCATGGCCATCACGACCGAAAGCTTTTCGGCCATCTCTCCGGTCTTGCCCTTGCGCCGAATGCCGGCCGTATCAATAAGACGAAACTTTTGTTCGGGCGTGGTGAGAAGTGTATCGATCGAATCGCGTGTGGTGCCGGCAACCGGAGACACGATCACTCGTTCTTCACCAATCAGTCGATTTAGTAACGAAGACTTGCCGACATTCGGCCGGCCGATGATCGCCAAACGCAGCTCGCGGTCTGAAGTTTGAGATCTAAGATCTGAAATTTCGGATCCCTGGTTCTCAGATCTCAAATCTGAGGTCTCAAATTCAAGATCATTTACTAACGCATCGAGCAATTCACCGAGTCCAATCCCCTGCTCCGCCGATACCGGGTAGACTTCTTCAAACCCGAAACGATAAAACTCTCCCGCCTCGGCCTCTACTCGCGCCTTTTCAGACTTGTTAGCTGCCACCAACACGCGCTTGCCCGTCGCGCGCAGCAGCGTCGCCAGCTCTTCGTCGAGCGGTGTCAGACCCAGGCGTGCATCAACTACCCAGATGATTGCCTGCGCATCATCGATAGCGAATCCGGCTTGCTTGAAAATATTCGCGGGGATGACCGCATCGTCGTCAGGGATGATGCCGCCAGTATCCACTATGGAAAACTGCTTGCCGGCCCACTCCACTTCCCCGTAGATGCGATCGCGCGTGATGCCTGGTTCGTCGCCGACAATCGAGCGCCGCTGGCCGATCAGCCGGTTAAATAGAGTGGATTTGCCGACGTTTGGCTGCCCGACGACAGCCACTAATGGGAGCGCCGCAAGTCTAGTTATCGGTATTTTTTCAGTTTCGCTTGCTGTTTCCGTAGTCATATATAAAGGGCCACACTACTTTCGCTGGTCGAAGGTCGGTACAGACGGCAGCGTGGGTACTGACAAATCCTTAGCCAATCAAAGAATAAACTTAGGGCAACCAGCCGGAATTTGCCAGTCGCTGGAAGAACTGGGTTGAAATCTCTGTGCCTCCCGTGTTCTGTATGTCTTCTGTAGTGAGTGTTTGCTTGGCTTTTATTCACCACGGCGGCACCGCGCAGCTCTTAGCCGCAACGAACGGCGGTTGGAAGGACTCATTCGTCGAGCCTGCGAAGCGGGCGGAGAGAGTGCTAGCCCCAGGCGAGGGCGAAGCCGAGCCTGGGGTTGACGGCCGTCAATTCAAGGAGCCTGCGAAGCTGGCGACAGACAGTAATCGAAGCGTGAAAAGATCTTGAGTCCGATCTGTCTTTTTCAAAATATTATCTATCGCCCATTTCGTGGGCTCGGACCCTGTTTGGCTTAGGTTCCCCGAGGCTCGGCTCCGCCATCGCCTGGGGCTAGCACTCTCTCCGCCTGCTTCGCAGGCTGGTTGGCTGATTCCTTTGAATCAGGCTATTCACGAATCAGGCTGCAGGTTTTGTAGTTGAAGTCTGGACATAACAACCAGCAGCAGGATAGATTCTTCAGCCTGCGATGTTGTTTGCGTTTCTTCCAGGTTGCTTAGGCGACTGCCATCAAGATTAACGAGGCCAATTAGTATGCATTACCTCCGGAACCTCTCAGCCATCATTCTTTTTGCCATGCTTTCTGGAGGCGCCACCCAATCACAGGATGTAACCAGGGCGACCAAACACTACGAGAAAGATGGAATAACTTTTGACTATCCGACCGGCTGGACCGTGATGGAGAACAACTCCCCGGATACGCAAACCGTCACCGCCGCGCCGGGAGGTAATGCCACTCAGATCCTCATCAGCATCCACCAGGGTTTCGTTCCTTCCTGCGACTTTGAAGGGGAAGCCAAGCGAATCACGAGTGTCTTCGGCGAGAGACTTGCGAAAGTTATCAAGGCCGGTGCTGCAACTGAATCTCCCGTGACTACCGAGTTAGGCGCTACCAAAATGGAAGGCATACAACTGCACGGCTTCATTGACGATCAACCGGCACTCGGAGATGTTTATTCAATTCGGCTAAATCGACAATTCGTGAGCTTGGCTTTTGTTCGAAAAGTTGATGACTCAAGCGCGAGTTCGGCGTGGCAGACTGTTCGCTCTTCTCTGAAAGTTGAAGCGCCGTTCAGGAATGTTCTGACGGTCGCGGCCGCTAAGGGGTCCGGCGCGGTGATATCGGGCGGCGTAATGAACGGCAAGGCGATTAGTCTGCCTAGACCAGACTATCCGCCGATAGCAAGATCGGCTCATGCCAGTGGCACAGTCGTGGTCCAGGTAGTTATCGATGAGACTGGCGACGTAGTTGCGGCGCATGCAGTCGCAGGACACCCATTGCTGCAGGCTGCGTCCGTCGCAGCTGCGAGGCAAGCCAAGTTTTCACCAACTAAACTTTGTGGCGAACCTGTGAAAGTGACCGGCGTCATCACCTATAACTTTGTTGCGATGTAACACACTATCCGGCGTCTCAGCGGTGAATCCGGCTTCGCTCAGTCCCGTAGGGACCGAATGTTTATAGCACCGATGCGTCTAGAGATTCTTTTTTGCTCCAGCGGAACGAAATGTCGTTCGACATATTCATGCGTCATAAAACGGAGACATTAATTAATGACTCTTCCCTCTGATTTTGGCCTCTCCGCGATCGAGCAGATCGCCGTCACCGTAAAAGACATCGACCGCGCCGTCGCGTTTTATCGTGACCAGCTCGGCATGAAACATCTATTCAGTGCGCCACCGAATTTGGCCTTCTTCGATTGCGACGGTATCCGGCTGATGCTCTCGCCGCCGCCGAAGCCGGAGTTTGATCACCCGAGTTCCATAATCTATTTCAAGGTCGATGACATACAACTGGCTCACTCAACCCTGGCGGATCGCGGCGTTCAGTTTGAAGAGAAGCCGAGTTTTGTAGCGGATATGGGCACTTATGATCTCTGGCTAGCTTCGTTCCGCGATTCAGAAAATAACTTGCTGGCGTTGATGGGTCATGTGCCTAAAGGCACTTAGATATCATCAACGAAGTCACCCAAAATCACACTGCCAAGTCGTGTTAGTTTTTTGAATCAGTCCCGCGAATCTTTCGCTTACCACCGGAGGCACGAATGAAACGTCGTCAGTTCCTCGAAACAAGCGCACTCGGTTGCGCTCTCGCTATCAGTAGACCGGCTTCGCTGCTTGCAGGCGGTTCACCCTCTGAACCTCAGCCACTTACCCCAAAAGATTTCGAGCTTGAAGAGCTCACGATTTCTGATTTGCAGGCCGGCATGCAGTCGGGCAAGTACACGTCGCGCCAACTGGTGAAGAAATACCTGGATCGAATTGACGACCTCGACAAAGACGGTCCGAAGTTGAATTCGGTGATCGAAGTCAATCCTGACGCCATGGCAATTGCCGAAGCTCTCGATCGCGAACGCAAAGAGAAAGGCATGCGCGGCCCCCTGCACGGCATTCCTGTTTTAATTAAAGACAACATCGATACTGCCGATCGCATGATGACTACCGCGGGCTCGCTCGCTCTGGTTGGCTCGCGTCCGGCGCAGGATTCTTTCGTGGCGAAGAAGTTGCGCGAAGCGGGCGCCGTGATCCTGGGAAAGACAAACCTTAGCGAGTGGGCAAACTTTCGCTCCAGCCATTCGAGCAGCGGTTGGAGCGGCCGTGGCGGTCAGACGAAAAACGCGTACATCCAGGATCGCAATCCATGCGGTTCGAGCTCAGGGTCAGGCTCCGCAGCCGCGGCTAACCTTTGTGCAGCAGCAGTCGGCTCTGAAACCGATGGTTCTGTCGTTTGTCCGTCATCTGCAAACTCGCTGGTCGGAATCAAGCCTACGGTTGGCCTCATCGGACGCTCCGGCATCATTCCCATTTCTCACAACCAGGACACCGCCGGCCCGATGGCGCGCACTGTAAGCGATGCCGCCATCCTGCTCGGTGCCCTGACAGGAATTGATCCGAACGATGCGATGACGAAACCAAGCGCCGGAAAATCTTTTACTGATTACACTCAGTTTCTCAACAAGGACGGGCTGCGCGGTGCGCGGCTTGGCATCGCGCGCAAGTATTTTGGCTTCAATGATCTCGTCGATAAGTTGATGAATGATCGAATCGCGGAGATGAAAAAGCTGGGCGCGGTGATTATTGATCCGGCCGATATTCCTACCTCGGGACAGTTTGACAACTCGGAGCTCGAAGTTTTGTTGTATGAGTTTAAGGCCGATCTTAACAGCTACTTAGGCCGTCTCGGTTCCAGCTCGCCGGTTCATTCGCTCAAAGACGTTATCGAGTTTAACGAGAAGAACCGCGATCGTGAGCTGACTTATTTCGGCCAGGACCTTTTGATTAAGTCGCAGGCCAAAGGCCCGCTCACTGAAAAGAAATACCTTCAGGCTCTCGCCAGGAATCATCTTCTTTCCAGGACGCAAGGCATCGACTTTGTTATGCGGAAGAGTCGGCTCGACGCAATGATTGCCCCGACCGGTGGGCCAGCCTGGCCGACGGACTGGATCAATGGGGACCATTTCACCGGCGGTTACTCATCGGCGTCGGCTGTTGCCGGCTATCCGCATATCACCGTTCCAGCCGGCTATGTTTTTGGGTTGCCAGTGGGCATCTCTTTCTTTGGTGGCCCCTGGAGTGAATCGAAATTGATTAAGTACGCCTATGCTTTTGAGCAGGCGACCAAGGCCAGGCAAGCGCCGAAATTTCTGCGCACGCCGGAGTTTAAATCGTAACGGATGTTTGGGAGTGCGCCGACCTGTCGGCGCTTTGGTCGCTGGCGACCTGTCGCCAGCAGCGTCGCGACAGGTCGCGACGGCCAAAGCGGTGACAGGTCACCGCACTCCAAAAATGATTCTCTTTTCATAATCAGCAAATAGCAATTTTCAAGAAGCCGCCGGCGCGCCTCGCAACCTATAATGCGCTGCGCGGCTGAATTCGCCATGAAAGGAAGTTAGATCTATGTCAGCGACTCAAGCAAAGAAGAAATCCATCTACGGCGTTCATCCCGGCGTAGCAATGACGCAAAAATGGGTTGCAGAACTCAAAGCGAAAACCGGGCACACTCTCGAAGAGTGGTTGAAGCTCATCAAGAAATCGGGGCCTAAGGATGAGAAGGCGCGGCGTGAGTGGTTGAAGACGGAACATGGACTGGGTACGAACTCCGCCTGGTGGTTGGCGGAACGCGCCGAAGGCAAAGGCAGTGAAATTGGCGACCCCGATTCGTACCTCCAAGCTGCGGAAGGCTACGTCGAAGGAATGTTCTCCGGAGCTAAGGATGGTTTGCGACCAATCTACGATGCGATGCTTAAGGTGGGGCTGAAGGTCGGCAAAGATGTCAAAGCTTGTCCCTGCCAAACCATCGTTCCGCTCTATCGCAACCACGTCTTCGCGCAGATCAAACCCACCACCAATAAGCGAGTCGACATCGGTTTCGCGTTGGGAGATATGAAACCGAAGGGCCGGTTGATCGACACCGGTGGCTTCGCGAAAAAGGATCGCATCACGCATCGCATTCCACTCGAGTCGCCAAAGGACATCGACGAGGAAGTGAAACACTGGCTGAAAGTCGCCTACGATCGCGACGCTTAGTCAGGGGCAGGCCGCAGTAGCAGGAAGCAGGTGGACTTTTTGGAGTGCGGTGACCTGTCACCGCTTTGGCCGGCTGCGACCTGTCGCAGCCATCGCTGGGAGAAGTATTCGTGGGAGTACAGAGTCAAGCCACGACGGTTGAAAAAAGTCAAAATGCAGTTCGGTAGTGGGGATTTTCATTAATGCCCCAACTGGGCAACACTAAGAACTTATCGTAGTCGTTAGAGGGAATTCCGATCTTTAAGGCAAAGCCGTAACTTCGTATAATTTCGTGGATTATCCAGGTTGTTGCTACGCCTCCCCGTCCTAAACTCACAAACCTTCAGTGAAAAAATCTTTGTATCGGACTGCGGCACGAATGCTTGAGCCCGGTCTTGAATTCCAGGCCGAACGCTGTAACTATCTCAGCAGCTTTGCGCAAAAGTCCGCGCAGCGGACGAATGACATTAGCCGAGCAGTTTACTGCTGGGAACCTGAGCATCATTTGACAGAGTCCGTGAAGCGGACGACTGAATACCAATGAAAGCCTTTATCGGTCGTCCGCTTCACGGGCTCCGGTCAGGTACTCCCGTCTTCCTCCCGGCAATGAATCGCTGGGCTACGTATCAGTCTTCCGCCACGCGGACTACCACGGCAATGGGTCTAACTGAAAGCACACTTTCCTCTGAACAGACAGTCGAAGCCTCGCCGCATCTCGAGCTGGGCCGTCGCGGTGAAGAGCTCGCAGCCGCTTATCTGCTGCGACTCGGCTATCGCATCGTGGCCGCAAATTTTTCGCTTGCGGTCGGTAGAAACAGATCCGGCGTCGTCATTAACGTCGAGATCGATTTGGTCGCTTACGAAGGCCGGACGCTTTGCTTTGTTGAAGTGAAGTCGCGCGCTTCGAGTTGGTTCGCGCCACCGCAAGCAAACGTCGACCGGCGCAAGCAACGCCAGATCGCCCGCGCTGCGCGAGTCTATCGGCGGATGTTTGACCTCGCCGGCGAGCCTTACCGTTACGATGTAGTCACCGTCGTAATGCCTGCGGCAGAAGAAGACGCGAGCGAGTTTGAGATCCAACTTCTTCGCAATTATTGGACTGAGGATAGCCTGAGGAAGCGGGTGTGGTCGGGAACCTACTACGAAGTAAACTAGTCTGGGTCGACTGGCCGCAGAGCGGCCAAATGTTTATAGCTTGAGCTTACAAAAGGTTCAGCGCTCCGTAGGAGCGCAACCTCAGGCTAATATTGCGCTCCTACGGAGCTTCGGAATTGTTCGCGACCGTCTGTCTATAAACATTTGGTCCCTCCGGGACCGACGCAATATTCGAGTACCAGAGTTCTAACTAAAAGTCGCTCGCTTGACAACAATCATCGAATCATTAGAATCGTCCGTGCTCTAAAGCGGGAGTAGCTCAGTGGTAGAGCATCGCCTTGCCAAGGCGAGGGTCGCGAGTTCAAATCTCGTCTCCCGCTCCAGTTCTTTAAGGATGAGGGATGAAGGATGAGGATGAAAGCTTGGATTCATCGTTCTTATTCATCCTTCATCCCTCATCCTTTTGGGGCGGCGTAGCCAAGTGGTAAGGCAGAGGTCTGCAAAACCTTTATTCATCGGTTCGATTCCGATCGCCGCCTCCAATACCTAGACGGCTCAAAAGCAGGGTATCCTAAATGCTAACCAACTTAAGGACGCCGCGGGGATCTCTCCGACTGTTGCGTCCAGACTAAGGCGGGCAGCTTTCACTTAAATTGGTCTGATAACACTTGATCGCGTTTGCCTAGGGCTGAATTGCCAACCCAGCCAGCTCTTCCGCTATGTGCCTGACAGGAGCCCATCTTGTGGAGTCATTCATGAACCGCTTGACTTCGTTCCCAACGGCCATCCGTCGTCAGGAAACATTCTTCCCTCAACCGGACGAAATTCGTCCTCTACAAGCTCCTGACACGCCTCTTCGTAATTTAGTCCCTCATAAATAACTCTATAGCTCTCCTGCGGATCATACACGAGCACACAACCGCGCCTTGTCGTATCCGGAGTAACGACGTAGAGCCATTGAGGCCGCAGGTGTCCACCACCTTCACTAAACCAAATCTCGAACCACCGATCATCAGAAGAGCTGATTGCGGTCCTGGTCCGTCCCTCGGAACAACCAGCCAACACTCGCATGTCCCGACCAGTTTCCCAAGCCCGTGACGTCAGGGCCGCGTTACAGAAATGCTTCGTAGAGATTGGTGACATACTGGGTGTTGGAAATGGAACCGTCGTTGACTTGCCCGGCAAACAAGCTGCGTCCGAATGTTTCAGCCTGCGTCTGCAATGCTGCCTGACTCTGTGCCACCGCTGCATTCAGCGCGTCGCGCTGTTGCTGTAACGCGGTTGCGGTTGCGTTCCGACCATAGGGCCCGGTCAGCTTCGACGATGCTACTAACCTCAACGCGATTGCGACCTTTAGTTTGGCCGGCACTTATGTCCTGCGTCTCTCGGCCGACGATGGCCTACTCTCAACCAGCGACGATTTAACCGTTTCCGTACAACCGCGGAACCAACCCCCGACAGTTACCGCCGGTCCCGATCAAACCATTGCACTGCCACACTCGGCCACACTCAACGGCTCGGCCACCGACGATCAGCTACCGCAAGTCAGCAGCTTGACCGTGGCCTGGACCCAGGTAAGCGGTCCGGGCACGGCGACCTTTGCCGAAGCGTATCTCACAAACACCACCGCAACGTTTAGCGAGCCCGGCATTTATGTGTTGAGACTAGCGGCGAGTGATTCGGAACTGACGAGCGTGAGTGAACTAACAATAACGGTTCAACCTGAGAACCAGGCGCCAACAGTAAGTGCTGGGCCGGATCAGATCGTCGCCGTGCCGGCGGCAGCGCTGCTCAACGGATCAGTAGCCGATGACGGTTGGCCCGCGGGTAGCAGTTTGACTGAAACGTGGACCGTCGTTAGTGGTCCGGGCCGCCATTGATGCTTTATCACATTCGATTTGGCATGTCTATTTTTCATTGTGCCTACCCCCAAACCGCGTTGTGTCATGAAAAGAAGCTTTGATAAGTATCATCCGTCATAGCTACCGCCTTCATGGTGGCCGTTTGATAAATCAACTTTGAAGCCGACGTTCGCCTCAACTCTAGGATCCCAAACTTCCCCTTCGATGTAATCATTGTTTAGTTTGGTCAATTTGAGTCCATCCCACGAAAGCCGATTGGTCACCCATACTGGCCCTGATTTTCCATAGGCTATAAGCTGAGTGTAGTTAGCGAACACAACAATCTGCTTCGCTGGCACCGACATCACGTCCAGAACCGGATCGACCCTTATCAATTCGGACTTCGTCGGCTCGTCTGCCCAGACAAGATAACCTTGGCCCTGAGAGACAACGCACAAAATTCGTGGGTCTGGCCAAGCATAGAGACCGTTCTTTCCTTTGGGAGAGATGGTTCCAAATGCAAAAGTGCCAATCCAACTCTCACTTGAACGAGTGGAGACTTCCACTATGAGACCATCTCTTCCGCCCTCGGTGGTTCCACCAGGATAGTAATAATGCTGTCTTAGAGAATGCGGAAGCTGCTCGAGGTGCTTACATTCGAAGTTATGTAAGAAAGGTTCTTCCAGTTCTAGGCTTTTGTTACTCATGGTGCCGGGTTGAAAAAGCGGTGAGTAATGATTTCGGTCCTTCCAGACACAGACGGCCTTACGCCAATCTCAAATGTGCCGACCTTACCATTGATACTCCCAGCCGCTCTGTACATTATAGAGTCATTTGAAAGAGCTTGCTTGTCTACGTTGAAAAAATCACGTGTTACGGTCCTAGATGCTTGGAATATCTCTGCATTGAAAGACTCCGGGAAGTTGTGCATCGGACCGCTCTCCTCTTCCATGCGAAGCAACGTGCCTGCGGCGTAAATCCTGGTTGGCGCTGAAGTTTCTACCAAACACCCGGCTATTCTGAATCCGCCAGCAGCAAGACCGGTAACGCCAATAACTACTCCCGTGCTGATCGTAGCGGCGTGCTCGTATTCTGCCGCGCTAGTATCAACGCCCATTTTCCCGAACGCCGCCTCTCTAATTTGCCTTCCGAATGGAATGTTCCCGTCAACCATTCCAGCAGCAGCATTGAGGTTCTCTTGTCCGCCGCTTGGTCCATCTCCCCCAGGTCCTCCGTAAATTACTTGGCGAATGATGCCGTGATTGGCAATTCTTACTACGCTTCCGTTGGATACAATGTCACGAGATCCCGACTCGTCGAAAACGACCGCCGTGTAACCCTTTCCCATCTTATTCCCATTGAACCAGCGATAGGTCCGATGTCCATTCTTATCCCAGTCTGAAACACCCCAATCCAAACCATCAGGGTCGACCAGTGCTAACGGATTGTTCAGAACGTATGTGTACCGGTTCCAACTATCTGGAACAGCAGGCCTACCGCTTGAAAGTAGAGGGTCCGGAGAAGTGAAGCGCCCGTGAGTTGATGAATAATAACGATGGATTGAGTAATCGAGGCCTGTTTCGTTGTCGCGTTCTTTTCGGGTGAACTTCTGCCGCACGCTGTCGGCGGTGTAGCCTTGCGCAGTTGTTCTACCACCCAGGCCGGCAAGCAACTCTTCACCGAATGGCAGATAGTCGTGGCGCCTGACTGAGGTGAGTGAGCCGCTCTTGTTGACGATCATTCTCGGTGTGCCGAGGTGATCCGTAACCAGCCAGTTGGCCTCGCGATACAATGTTCCAGACAACTCTCTAAACGCTGGGAAGGTAGCAAAAGCATTCAACGCGTTTTGTCGGCCTGAGCCAACACTCGCCTGTCCCGACCAGTTTCCCAAGCCTACCGTATCAGGCCCGCGTTGCAGAAATGCTTCGTAGAGATTAGTGACAAACTGCGTGGTTGACTTGCGCGGCAAATAGCGAGCGGCCAAATGTTTCCGCCTGCGCCTGCACTGCCGCCTGATTCTGGGCCGCCGCATTTAAAGCGTCGCGCTGTTGCTGTAACTCCGTCGCGGTTGCATTCCGGCCATAGGGCACGGTCAGCTTCGACGATGCTACTAACCTCAACGCTATTGCGACCTTTAGTTCGGCCGGCACTTATGTCCTGCGTCTCTCGGCCGACGACGGCCTGCTCTCAAGCAGTGACGACGTTACCATCACGGTACAACCCGAGAACCAACCCCCGACAGTTACCGCCGGTCCCGATCAAACCATTGCACTGCCACACTCGGCCACACTCAACGGCTCGGCCACCGACGATCAGCTGCCGCAAGACAGCAACTTGACCGTGGCCTGGACTCAGGTAAGCGGTACGGGCACGGCGACCTTTGCCGAAGCGTATCTCACAAACACCATTCGCGGCGTGCCGAGTCGATTTGTCAACGGCCACTCGATGCATACCGGGATGCCTTCTGTGCGCGCTTTTTTATTAGTATTGCGATCCGACTACTCATTAGAAGCCTGGAAGTCTTCAGCCGCTACATCATAGCAACCAACATTATCAAAGTAGATGCGGTAATGCTTAACCGGCATTGTTGGTACTGACCTTGGTCTTCGAGCAAGGAGTTTCTCCACCCAAGAAGAGGATTGCACTTCCACAACCTTGTCATAAGCGTCGATCTGATTTGGCTCACAAGAGTAATCTCTCGTGAATTGAAATCCATGAACGCCGTTGAACACTATAGCCGCCCATGCGTACCCTGACTCGGCCTCGTAGTCATATTTTAACGTAACGGTCCGCCTAGTAAGCATAACCTGCGGACCCTCTTCAAACTCTTGAGATTTACAAGGGAGTGTCCACAGAGTTTTTATTTGCTCGGTTTTCAATGTGTAGAACTCGCTCCAGGACCAGCTCCTCTAACTTTGAGAACATCTGTCCCGCCAGTTAGCCCGTTTTGTAGCAACCGATCTGCGAGAGCCTTTTCGGCAGCCGCGTTGCCGGTCACGTCACGAAGTACAAATTGACTCGGATCGATCCCAGCGCGTCGAAGTGCTAAGAGCGACCTTGTATTTAAGGATAACACTTCACCGTTTCGGATGATTACATCGAGTGGAAGTTGAGAAGGGTTAATAGCTCCACTTCTTAGTCCCGCAGCAACCTCACCGATGGCCTTTCCAGCAAAGGGTCCTCCTTCTTGAAACACAGCGGAAGCGGTAGTCTGCGAGAATAATGGCGCTTCCTCAGCGGCTCCGACTTCGGTTGCTGGAAACGGCCCCATCGGAGCGCGTTTCGGCTCACCACCGCTCAATATAGATCCAAGAAGACCGACTTCGTACCAAGTGAGGAGTGGCCCAGTTTTGCCTGTTTCAGCCAATCTCACCGCGTACTCATCATACTGATCTTCAGTCAGATAAGCATATGATCCACCTTCTCCCAACCAAACTCTGCTGCTGGGACCACTCCCTCCTCCATCAAAGAGCGGGCTTGTATATTCTGTCCATTCGCCTTCCCAACCATCTCCTGTTGGAATGGTTTCGCCCTCATAATACTGGAAACTTCTAATACTACCGTTTACCTGATAGGCCCACTTCAATCCCGTAGGATCAGTGAATACCAACGGATTGTTGAGGCAGTATGCATAGCGATTCCAACTTTCGGGTTGTGTTGGCTTCGCACTCGCCATTAGCGGGTCAACGCCAGTAAATCGACCTTGTACTGATGAATAGTAGCGGGCTTGTGCATAGTCGAGATTAGTTTCATTATCCCGTTCATAAGAGGTGTACCTCTGCCGCACGCTGTCGCCGGTGTAGCCTTGGATTGTGGTTCTGCCACCAATTCCGGCAGACAATTCTTCACCAAACGGCAAGTAGTCATGACGCTTTACGCTGCTCAACGCTCCGCTCTTGTTCACTATCATTCTTGGTGTGCTAAGGTGGTCCGTAACCAGCCAGTTGGCCTCGCGATATAGTGTTCCAGACAACTCTCTAAACGCTGGGAAGGTAGCGAAGGCATTCAAGACGTTTTGTCGCCCTGAGCCAACACTCGCCTGTCCCGACCAGTTTCCCAAGCCTACCGTATCAGGCCCGCGTTGCAGAAATGCTTCGTAGAGATTAGTGACAAACTGCGTG
>WNFL01319457.1_pt2 | contig 30093 bp, 22 predicted proteins | sample 5400361 | NCBI WGS metagenome assembly WNFL01 (sample SAMN13153351, study PRJNA577476) | soil metagenome | isolation source: 40 cm soil on Douglas fir-dominated hillslope | place: USA:California | collected 2013-09-17
GTCGGCAGCACGGCGCTGCAACCGGCAAGGGTCGGCGTCGCGGTGCACTGCGCGAGCGTCGGCAGCACTACGCTGCAGCCGGCGAGCGTCGGCGTCGCGATGCACTGTGCGAGCGTCGGCAGCACGACGCTGCAGCCGGCAAGCGTCGGAGTGGCGGTGCACTGCGCGAGCGTCGGCAGAACTACGCTGCAGCCCGCGAGCGTCGGCGTCGCGATGCACTGCGCGAGCGTCGGCAGCACGACACTGCAGCCAGCAAGGGCGGGGTTGGCGGTGCACTGCGCGACGGTCGGCAGCACCACGCTGCAGCCCGCGAGCGTCGGCGTCGCGATGCACTGGGCGAGCGTCGGCAGCACGACACTGCAGCCGGCAAGGGTGGAGTTGGCGGTGCACTGAGCGAGAGTCGGCAGCACGACACTGCAACCGGCAAGCGTCGGCGTCGCGATGCACTGTGCGAGCGTCGGCAGCACGACACTGCAACCGGCAAGGGCGGAGTTGGCGGTGCACTGAGCGAGGGTCGGCAACACGACACTGCAACCGGCAAGCGTCGGCGTCGCGATGCACTGTGCGAGCGTCGGCAGCACGACACTGCAACCGGCAAGCGTGGGGGTGGCGGTGCATTGGGCGAGCGTCGGCAGCACGACGCTGCAGCCGAGAAGCGCCGGGGTCGCGATGCACTGCGCCAGCGTCGGCAGGACCGCGGCGCAGCCCGCCAGCGCCGGATTGGCGATGCATTGCGCGAGGGTCGGTGGCGGCGGCGTATTGAGGAAGGCCTGTTGGGTCACATTGCCGGCGATGGCGCCGGTCACGGTGATGGCATCGCCCGCGCGAAGCAGGACCGCGCCCGTCGTGGAGACGGCCACGCCGGTTCCGGCGCTCGTTGCGATCGCGCCGTTGATGGTGAGCTGGTCCGTGGCGCTTCCGCTCGGCCCCGCGGCGAGCGTGATCGCGCCCCCGCCGGTGGAATTCACGGCGCCGTCGATCGTCAGCGGGCTGTGCGCGGTGAGGCTGATGTTGCCGGTGGTGGTCGAGACGGTCTGGCCCAGGGCCACCGTGAGCGCCCCGGTGTTGTCGACCGTCACGGCGCCGCTTCCGCCCTCGACGATGTTCTGCAGCGCGAGCGCTCCGGTATTCGTGATCGAGATGCCCGCGCTGCCGCCGGCATTCGACGCGGCGAGCGACGAGGCCTGCGTGGTGAGGGCGATGCCGTTGCCTGCGTTCGCCGTGACACTCGCCGCATTCACGCTGCCGCCGATGGCTCCGGTCGCGGTGAGCGAGACGTTCGCGCCCGCGGCCTGGATTCCCGAGGATCCCGCGACGGTCCCGGCGAGAATGTCGGTGGCGCTCGTGTAGGCGAATCCGTCGCTCACCGGCACTCCATTGAGCGTGCCGGCGATGACGCCGACCGTATTCGCTTCGTTGAGGATGACGCCATCGCCCTGGGCGAAGAGCGCCTTCCCGGAGAGGAGCGAGCCATTCGTCTGCGTGATGCCGCCCGCGAGGGTGCGCAGCGCGATGACGCCGTCGGGCGATCCCGGCGAATAGCCGCCGCTCGTCGCGATGCTGATGCCGCTCAGGCCGCTGAAGTTGTGGACCATCAGCGCCGTCGAGTTGACGAAGGTGAAGTTGTGGTTGAGGTGGGTCGCATCGCCCACCTGCGCGGCAATCGCCGTGACCGCGTTGCCCGCGTTGGTGAGCATGACGTCGCCGAGCGACGTGATGCCGAGATAGGTCACGCCGATCGCAGCGGCCTGCGAAATCACCCCACCGCGACTGACCAGGAGGAGACGCCCGTCCTGCTGCGCCGTGATCGCGCCGTTGATCGCGATGCCGTTGTCCGCGTCGAGGGTGAGCGAGAAGCCGTTGCTCCATCCCAGGGCGTTCGCCACGGTAATGGTGCCGCCGTTGGGCCCGCCGGCACCGCTCGCCGTGCTGACGGTGACGCTGCCCAGCGCGAGCTGCGCCTGCAGGTCGCCTACCGTGAGGATCGAAGATGCGGGACCGCCACTGAAGAGGGAGGGCGGCCCGGTCATGGTCATGTCCGAGCCCGACACCGGGCCATTCTGGATCGTGACGTCGTTCGGATCGAGCAGCAGCATTCCGGCCGTGCCGTTGGCTGCGCGCAGGTCGGTGCGCGCGCGATAGTCGAGAAAGCCGTGCCCGGAGACTTCGGCGAACCCGCCGTCGCCCGAACGCGATCCGCCGCGCGCGGAGATCTGCCCGTAGGCGCGCGTCGCGCCGTCCGACCAGACCGCCACGCGCCCGCCGTCGCCGCTTTCGATCGCGTCCGCGCGAATGGTCGTCTGCGCTCCGACGTATGTGGCCGACGCATTGGAGATGGCCGCGTTGGCACCGTGGAAATCGCCGCCCACGAGCACCGTGCCGCCGCCCATTTGGCCGCTCGCATCCACTTGCGCGTCGCCGGTGAGGCCCACATGGTCGCCGAGGATGTGGACACTGCCGCCCTCGCCCGCGCCGCGCGCGCTGGTGGTGCTGCCGGCCTCGAGGAGAGTCTCGTTAGTCGCCCGCAACACGATGCGGCCGTTCTCGCCGACCACCGCGCTGTCGGCGTTCACGATGCCGCGCTGGTTCACGAGCGCGCCGTAGATGCCGATGGAACCGCCTTGCGCGATGATGCGGCCGATGTTGAGCGCACGGTCTTCGGGTGCGCTCACCACCACATGCAGGTCCGGATTCGCCGAATCGACAAGCTGCACATGGTGCCCGGCCGCGAGCAGCACTTCGCCGCGCGGCGAGGTGACGATGCCGCTATTCTCGACATTGGGCGCGATGAGGTACACCTGGCCGCCCGCGGGCGTGGTGATGGCGCCCTGGTTGCGCACGCTCGCCGTGGAACCCGCGGCGGCGTCGAAGACACGCCGGCCCGCGAGGAAGTCCTCGTTGGCGATGCTGAGCGCCGAGGCCACGAGGCCGTTCACGTCGACCTGCGCCCCGGCGCCGAACACGATTCCGTTCGGATTGACGAGGAAGACGCGGCCGTTCGACTGCAGCGCGCCGAGGATCTGCGAAGGGTCCTGGCCGACGATCCGGTTCAGCACGGCGCTGTTGGCGCCCTGCTGGATGAAACGCGTGGTCTCGCCGGGGCCGATGTTGAATTGCTGCCAGTTGAGGATCGCCCCGGGCGTGTTGGTGATCGTGAGGAGGCCGCCCTGGTTGTTGAAGGTGGCGCCGCCGTGCACCACGACGGCGCCGATGGGAAGCGCCGACGCGGGGTTGTGCGTGAGGCAGGCGGCAACGGCGAGGACTGCGAGCTTGCGAGCTTTCATGGGCGGGCGTTCCTAGTACGCGAGGCTCAGCTTGAAGTTGAGACGGTTGCGGCCGCGCGCCTCGACCGGGCCGCCGTCGACCACGTGTCCCAGGTCGAGCTGCAGGGTCGCGTGGCGGCCCAGCGCGGCGCGCACTCCCGCGCCCGCGCTGCCGATGGAAACGCTCGACACCTCGCCCGGCAAGGGGTCGATGCGCGAGACGTGCGCGGCGTCGTAGAACACAAGCGCGCGGCAGGAGACAGCGGCGCCCTGCCATCGTGCGCACAGCTCCGGCGTGTACAGCTCCGCGCTTGCCGAATATCCCTTGTCGCCGGAGATCTCGCGCGTGAGGAAGCCGCGCACCGAGCCCACGCCGCCCGCGCCGAACTGCTCGCCGGGCACGAGGGCGTCGCGCGAGTATTGGCCCGCGGCCGCGAGCCGCAATTGCCAGTCGAGTCCCAGCGAGCGCGTGTACGCGGCGCCAAGGCGCGCAAGCGTGTATCCCGGCCGGGCGCCGGAGCGCACGCGCTCGAAGTCGTCCGTGCCGCCGCGATCGCCGCCCGGCAGGTTGCGCGCGAGGCTGAGAGTCAGCGCCGTGACCGAGGCGCCGGCCTTCCACGTCCCCGCGTATGCGAGGCTCAGCGGATGCACCGTCACGTCGTTGCCCACCGGAAAGCCCTGGAAGGTGACGCCGTTGCGAAAGGCCTTGTAGTCGAAGCCCAGGCTCGCGCTCGATTCGACCGGACCCAGGTTACCGAAGCTGTGGTTGTAGCGCGCGCCGTAAACGGTTCCCTTGCCGCTCACCTGCAGGTCGAGGATTCCCGCGAGCACGGTGCCCGAATCGACATCGGAATAGTTCGCATAGAAGTCGAGGGAATCGCCGAGCGCGTAGAGCGGCAGGTGATAGCCCGCGCCGTAGACGCTTACTTTCTTGGGCTTCTCGGCGGTCGTCGTGTATTGCAGGCTCAGCACGTGATCGAGCCCCGCGAAGTTGGCGTTCTGGTAGACGACGCCCACCAGGGTCTTGCCGGTCTGCTCGAGGCCGGTATTGTCGACATTGAGCGCGACGCTCCATGCCTTCTCGTCCACCACCGCAAGCCGGGCGTCGACTTCATCCGGGCGCGCGCCATCCTTCAGCTGCAGCGTGGTCTTCTTCGAAGGGTTCTCGTTCGCCTGCGCGAGGCTTGCGGAGATGCGCGCGATGTTGGGGAGGGTGCCTTCCGCCAGGCCGGGAAGGCTGTGGCGAATGTTGGCGTCGTCGTGGAAACGATTGCCCTCGATCGCGACGCGACCCACGCGCGTCTCGACCACCTGGAAGCGCACCACGCCGCCATTCAGCTCCTGCTCCGGGAGTGCCACCCTGACGAGCGTGAATCCATGCCGGGCGTACGCCGCCTGCAATGCCTCCACGGCACGCTGCACATCGCCGAAGTCGCGATCCGCTCCGCGGTGGGGCGCGAGGAGCGTGTCCAGCTCGGCGGGCGCGAGGAGCGTGTTGCCCTGGACATCGAAACGCGAGATGTCGAAGCGCGGCGGCGCCGCGGAAACCGAGAGGGGCAGCAATAGTCCGGCGAGAACGCTCCAGAGGGCAGCATCGCGTCGAGGATGCCGCTTAGGAAGGCGTCGCAAGGTGATGCAATATACGCGGTTCCCACCGGACTGTTCTGTGCCGTACTTAACATTCCGGGAAATCTTCGGCAGCTCTGGACGCCCTCCTGCGGCCGCAGGACCATGCGAAAATCCCTTTCCGGAAAGACAGAGCGCCTCCATTGAAAGTCGGCGACCGACACTATCGAAGCCTGTGGGCGGACGAGGCCCGGGGCGTGGTCCACATCATCGACCAGGCGCGGCTTCCGCACGTCTTCGAGACGGCGACCATCGCCTCGGCCGAGGCGATGGCCGACGCCATTCGCGGCATGCGCGTGCGCGGCGCGCCGCTGATCGGCGTGGCCGCGGCATTCGGCATCGCGCTCGCGGTGGCGCGCGACCCGTCGGACGAGTCGATCTCGAACGCTTCGGCGCTGCTGCGTACCACGCGTCCCACGGCGGTGAGCCTGGCGTGGGCGATCGGGCGCATGCGCGAGCGGCTCGCCCCGGTGAAGCTCTCCGAGCGGCTGGTCACCGCGTGGAACGAGGCGCAGGCGCTCGCCGACGAAGACGTGGCGCTGAACGAGGGCATCGGCCGGCACGGGCTCGAGCTTCTCCAACGCGAGCACGCGGCGCGCAAGCGCCCGATCAACATCCTCACCCACTGCAACGCGGGCTGGATCGCGACGGTCGACTGGGGCACGGTGACGGCGCCGATCTTCATGGCGCACGACCGCGGCATCCCGATCCACGTCTGGGTCGACGAGACGCGGCCGCGCAACCAGGGCCTGCTCACCGCGTGGGAGCTCGCGGGCCACGGCGTGCCGCACACGCTCGTCACCGACAACGCGGGCGGCCACCTGATGCAGCGCGGCATGGTGGACCTGGTGCTGGTGGGCGCCGACCGCGTGACCCGGCGCGGCGACGTGTGCAACAAGATCGGCACCTATCTCAAGGCCGTGGCGGCGCGTGCAAACAACGTGCCGTTCTACGCGGCGGTGCCCACGCCGACCATCGACTGGGGGATCGAAGATGCGCTGCGCGAGATCCCCATCGAGGAGCGCGCCGAGGACGAGGTGCGCATCGTGCGCGGCCTCGACGCCGAGGGCCGCTTCGCCGAGGTGGCGATCGCCCCGCGCTCCACCCGCGTCGCCAACCCCGCCTTCGACGTGACGCCGGCGGAGCTCGTGACCGCGCTCGTCACCGAAAAGGGCATCGTCCGCGCCGCCGAGAAGGACCTTCTCGGCTTCTGGCCGCGCAGCAAGCAAAGCAAGGCTTACCTCACCTGAGCCGGGGACAGACCAGGGTCAGACCGGGGTCAGACCCTGCTCTGACCCCGGTTATGGGTTTCTTGACCTGCGGCAAGCCACCGCCGGGGGGGTTATTTGAGATAATTGGGGTTTCCCCTAAAACGCCGGTATCGCCTCTACGAGAACCGGCACGCTCGAGGAGTTTGAATGCACGCTCAAGCCGCTCCGGTCGCCGGAGGCGCCCCCACGCGCAACGTGAAACTGATGAAGTGGGTGGAAAGCGTTGCTGCCCTGACGCAGCCCGATCACGTCCACTGGTGCGACGGCTCCGACGCGGAATACGAGCGGCTGTGCGCGGAGCTCACCGCGGCCGGCACCTTCAGGAAGCTGAACGAGAAGCTGCGTCCCAATTCCTGGCTCGCGTGGTCCGATCCCTCGGACGTCGCGCGCGTCGAGGACCGCACCTTCATCTGCTCGAAGACCGAGGACGAGGCGGGCCCCACCAACAACTGGGTCGATCCGGTCGAGATGCGCGCTACCCTCGATGGGCTCTTCAAGGGCTGCATGCGCGGGCGAACCCTGTACGTGATCCCGTTCAGCATGGGCCCGCTCGGCTCTCACATCGCGCACATCGGCGTCGAGATCTCCGACTCGGCCTACGTCGCCGTGAACATGAAGCTCATGACGCGCATGGGCCGCAAGGTCCTCGACGTCCTGGGCGAGCATGGCGAGTTCGTGCCGTGCCTGCATTCCGTCGGCGCGCCGCTGGCAGCCGGCCAGAAGGACGTCACCTGGCCCTGCAACAAGGAGCACAAGTACATCGTGCACTTTCCCGAGACCCGGGAGATCATCTCCTACGGCTCGGGCTATGGCGGCAACGCGCTCCTCGGCAAGAAGTGCCTGGCGCTGCGCATCGCCTCGGTGATGGGCCACGAGCAGGGCTGGCTCGCCGAGCACATGCTGATCCTCGGCGTCGAATCGCCCGAAGGAAAGAAGCATTACGTGACCGCCGCCTTCCCGAGCGCGTGCGGCAAGACCAACTTCGCGATGCTGATCCCGCCGCCCGCGTTCAAGGGCTGGAAGGTGACCACCGTCGGCGACGATATCGCGTGGATCAAGCCCTCCAAGGACGGCACGCTGCGAGCGATCAACCCCGAGGCCGGATTCTTCGGCGTGGCGCCCGGCACCGGCTGGGACACCAATCCCAACTGCATGGAGACCATCAAGCGCGACACCATCTTCACCAATGTGGCGCTCGCGCCCGAAGGCGACGTGTGGTGGGAAGGCATGACGAAGCAGGCGCCCGCGAAGCTCACCGACTGGACCGGCAAGGAGTGGACGCCGCAGTCGGGCCGCCCGGCCGCGCATCCCAACGCGCGCTTCACCGTCGGCGCGGCGCAGTGCCCGTCGATCGATCCGCAATGGGACAACCCCGAGGGCGTGCCGATCGGCGCGTTCATCTTCGGCGGGCGGCGCTCGACCACGGTGCCCCTCGTGACCGAAGCGAAGAGCTGGCGTGACGGCGTGTACATGGCCGCGACACTCGGCTCCGAGACCACCGCCGCGATCACCGGCCAGGTGGGCGTGGTGCGCCGCGATCCCTTCGCGATGCTCGCCTTCTGCGGCTATCACATCGCCGATTACGTCGCGCACTGGCTGAAGCTGGGAGCCGCGATGAAGAAACAGCCGAAGATCTACCTCCTACCTCGTCAACTGGTTCCGCAAGGACGCCAACGGAAAATTCCTCTGGCCCGGCTACGGCGAGAACATGCGCGTGCTGAAGTGGATCATCGAGCGCGTGGAGGGCAAGGCCGCCGCGCTGGAGACCGCGCTCGGCAACGTGCCGCAGGAGCTCGACATGACGGGCATGGAATCCTTCGGCGCCGACAAGCTCGCCGCCGCCACCGCCGTCTCGAAGGACGAGTGGAAGAAGGAGATGCCGCTCCACGGCGAGATGGTCGAGGGCAAGCTCGCGGACAAGGCGCCGCCGGAGATGATGAAGCGCTTCGAAGAGCTGAAGGCCGCCTTCGACTAACCCATGTTCGGTTGCCCGTTCGACGCGGTCACGCCGCCGTCCACGGGCAGGTTCACCCCGGTCACCATCGCCGCATCGTCGCTTGCCAGGAACGCGATCACGGCGGCGACATCCGCCGGCATGCGGCGACATCCGCCGGCATGATGATGCGGCCCGCCGGCATGCGCTCCATGAATTTCGCGACCAGCTTCTTGTTCTTCGCCATGTCCTTCGTCATGTCGGTGAGCGTGAGGCTCGGGCACACCGCGTTCACGCGCACGCCGTCCTTCGCGTAGTCCATCGCCATCGCGCGCGTGAGGTTCACGACCGCGCCCTTGGAAGCGTCATAGGCGCTCATCGCCCAGTCGCCGCCGAGACCCGACACGGAAGCGGTGTTCACGATGCAGCCCTTCGAGCGGATGAGGTAGGGGAGCGCCGCCTTGCAACCGTTGAAGACGCCGCCCGCATTGGTATCGAGCACCTCCTACCACTCTTCCGGTTTCGTCTTCGTGACCGCGCTGCCCTTGAAAATACCGGCGTTGTTCACCAGCACGTCGAGGCGGCCGAATTTCTTGACGGTGGAGACGATCGCCGCTTCGACCTGGCGGTACTTCGAGACGTCGGCCACGCGACCTTGCCTTCGAATCGCAACATGTGTCCGCTCCTGAATTCACCCGCCGGATTGGACAGGTGCCTGGCACGGGGCGTTCTACGATCGCGCTGGTCAGCGGGTCTCGCGCGCCAGCACCCGCCCGGGCCGCGCGTTCGTCGAGCGGCCGTCGCGCCAGACGATGGCGCCATTGACGATCACCGCATCGATGCCGCGCGCGGGGGCGATCGGCGCCGCATAGGTGGCGGCCTCGTCGACCCTCGCCGCATCGAACAGCGTCAAGTCGGCGTAGGCCCCTTCCTTCAGGACGCCGCGGCCCTTGAGGCCGAAATTCCCCGCCGTGAGCCCGGTCATCTTGTGCACCGCCGTCTCGAGCGAAAAGAGACCGAGCGAGCGGCCATAGTGGCCCAGGACGCGCGGGAATGTGCCCCACAGCCGTGGATGCGGCGATGCGTCGTGCGGCAGGCCGTCGGAGCCGATCATGGTCTTGCCGTGCTTGAGGATGCGCTGCACGTCGGCCTCGTCCAACCTGAAGTAGATCCCTCCGGCGGGACTCAGGCGCCGAATGGCTTCCTCCTGCGATACGCCCATCTTCCGCGCGATGGCATCCAGGTCCTGGCCGGCATATTCGGGCAACGCCTTCGACCAGCTCACGATCACGCGTGAAGAGCTCGCCGCGCGGTCGGCGGACAACACGGTGGATCCGGCCGTGTACGGATAACAGTCCATGCAAATGGACTGAGTCGCCATGTTCCTTTCGATGAAGGACAGCGCCTCGGCGGAGCGACCCCGATTCGCCTCGCCCACCACCTTGAGATGCGAGATCACGACCGCGACCCCGACCTCGCGGCCGATGCGGAAGGTTTCCGCGAGGGAATCGATCACGCGGTCGGCTTCGTCGCGCATGTGCGTGCAGTAAAGCCCGTCGAATTCCTTGAGCGGGCGGCAGGTCTCGATCACCTCCTCGGTGGGAGCGGCATTCGCCGGCTCGTAGAACAGCCCGGTCGACACGCCGATGGCGTCGGCCCCGAGCGCCTCGCTCACCAACGCGCGCATGCGGATGATTTGCGCCGCGCTGGCCGGTTGCTCCAGGTCGTCCAGGATCGCGACTCGCAAGGTCGTGTGCCCCACCAGCAAGGCGCAATTGGTCGCGGCCGGCTTCGCACGCAGCTCGTCGACGTAAGCCGCGAACGTGCGGAACCGGAACCAGCCGCCCTGGTCGTCGAGGAGGTTGAGCGGCGGGGTGACCGGCTGCGGAATCGCGCGCGGCATCGGCGCAAGCGAAATGCCGCAATTGCCCGCGATCACGGTGGTGATCCCCTGGCTCACCTTGGGCGCCATGTCGGGGCCGGACAGCATGAGGCGATCGTCGTGGGTATGCGCGTCGATGAAGCCGGGCGCCGCGATGCGCCCCGCCAGGTCGATCTCCACTGCGCCGCGCAGCGCCGCGAGATCGCCGATGCGCTCGATGCGCTCGCCGCGAATGCCGATGTCGCCCGCGAAACGCGGCGCGCCGGTGCCGTCGACGATGGTGGCGTTGCGGATGAGGAGGTTGAAAGGTTTTGTTGTCATGGAATTGCGAGGTGCTTGCAATAGTGGCTGGCGGAAGGGAAAGGCGAGGGACGCAGATAAACGCAGATGTCCCCCTTACCCGCAGATAAACGCAGATGACCCCCTTTCGCACTGGCGTGGATAAAACCCCCTAAAACAGATGCATGTCAGGTTGGAAGCCTCTTCACCCGCAACAGCGCGAGAAGGGGGTCATCTGCGTTCATCTGCGCTAGGTTAGGCATCTGCGTTCATCTGCGTCCACCGTCTTAGCTACAGCAGCGCGCCACGCGCTGCGATAGGCCAAATGGCCTCGACGCGATCGCCACGAACGCACACGAGCTCATCGTAGAGGTTGAACGTGGGATCGCAATGGCCGGGCACCAGCATCAGCGTGTCGCCCAGGGAAAGCGCGGCGGCATCGCGGGTCTCCAGCACGCCGTGCTCGTCGGAGGCTTTTACATAGCGCAGGTCGAGCCGCTTCCACACGCCGGGCATGCCCGAGTCCACGCTGGAGGCCTTCAGTCCCGCGTCGACTACGGCGCGTCCGGTGGTAGGCCGGCTCATGACGGTGGTGCGCACGAAGAGCGCGTGCTCGAATGCGATGTCGCCCTCACCCAGCCGATTGTCACCGTAGTCGCGATCCATGAAGGCATAGGAGCCCGCCTGGATCTCGTTGAAGACGCCCGAGTCGCGCTCGTGCAGGAAGCTCGCGGTGCCGCCACCCGTGACACGCTCGACGGCGATGCCTATGGCCTCGATGGCCGTCTTCGTCGTGCGTGCCGCCTCCACGGCGCTGCCGATGGCCGCGGCGCGCTCCCCGGGCGCGCGCATATGCTGGGCCGTGCCCTGGTAGCACTGCAGGCCCGCGAAACGCAGCGGCGGGCTCGATGCGATCCGCCGCGCGAGTTGCACCGCTTCCTCTCCGGGGGCAACGCCGCAGCGATGCGCACCGACGTCGACCTCGACGTAGACGTCGAGCGTCACCTTGTGCTCCCGCGCCGCCGCGGCGAGTGCGTCCACCTGCCGCGGATGATCGACCAGCACGCCCATGCGCGCGCTGCGCGCCAGCGCCACCAGGTGGCTCAGCTTGGCATCTCCCATGACTTCGTTGGTAACGAGGATGTCCTTGATGCCCGCGGCCACGAACGGGGCCGCCTCGCTCACCTTCTGGCAGCACACGCCGACGGCGCCCAACGCGACCTGGCGCCGCGCGATCTCCGGGCACTTGTGCGCCTTGGCGTGGGCGCGCAGGCGCACGGTGGTGCCGCGAAGCGCCGCGGCCATGCGCTCGAGATTGCGCTCGAACGCGTCGAGGTCGAGAACGAGCGCGGGTGTGTCGATCGCGCTCACGGCGTCGCCAGGCCGGGCGGCGCTCCAGGGGCTCATGGCCGGGCTTTCAATCGACCTTCGCTCCCGAGAACTTGACAACCTGCGCCCACTTCGCCGTCTCGCGGCGCGCGAGCTCGCGAAACTCCTCCGGCGTGCCCGGATCGGTCTCTGCACCGAGCGCCTTGAAGCGCTCGCGCACCGCGACGCTCGCCAACGCGGTGCGAATCTCGGTATTGAGTCGGGCCACGATCTCCTTCGGCATGCGGGCGGGCCCGATGATTCCGCCCCACGCCACCACCTCGAAGCCGGGCACGCCGGATTCGGCGATGGTGGAGATGCCCAACGCCCGCACGCGCCCCGCCTGGGCCTGCGGACCGGACACCGGCGTATTGACGATCATGAGCTGGACGCTTCCGCCGATGAGGTCGGTGACGGCCGCCGTCGCCGCCTTGTAGGGCACATGCAGCATGTCGGTGCCGGTCATGAACTTGAAAAGCTCTCCTCCCAGGTGCGCGGTGGTGCCGTTGCCATCCGAGGCGAAGGCGAGCTTGCCCGGATTCTTCTTCGCATAGGCGATGAGCTCGGCGACGCTCCTCACCGGCAGGTCGTTGTTGACGACCAGCAGATTGGACACGCGCAGCGCGTTGGAGATGAGCGTGAGATCCTTGTCCACGTCGTAAGGCACGTTGGCGATGAGCGAGCGGTTGGTGGCGAGTGAGACCACGTTGCCGTAGGCCAGCGTGTAGCCGTCGGGCGGCGAGTGGACCAGGTCCATGGTGCCGATCAGGTATGAGCCGCCGGGCTTGTTGTCGATCACGACGGCAACGCCCATCTGCTGCGACAGCTGCGTGGCCAGCGCGCGCATCAGCACGTCGGGTGCGCCGCCTGCGGCCGAGGGCACGATCAGCCGGATCGGCTTGTCGGGGTAGGCGGCGAGGGCGGGCGTCGAGCCCGCCCACAGGGCAAGGACAAGGGTGAGCGGCAGGAATCGTCGATGCATGGCACTCACCTCCATCCCATTCGGGCTTTCAGGGCCGGACGATGGCGCCGATCACGCGCTTCAGGACCTCGTCGGCCGACTTGTTATTGTCGATCCAGCGCAGCACGACCACAAGGTCGTCGTCGGGATCGACGATGACGATGTTGGTGCCGTTGCCGATGTGCGCGAAGGCGCTCGCCGGCCCATTCGGAAAGAGCTTCCTGTCGCGGTTGTTGTACCAGTTCATGAAGCCGTACTGCGGGTTGGCAGGCGTCGGCGTGAGGGCCCAGGCGACCCATTGCTTCGAGAGGAGCTGGCGATCCTTCCAGCGTCCGCCGCGCAGCGTGAGGAGCCCGAAGCGCGCCATGTCGTACGCGTTGATGAACATGCCCCCGCCCCAGTGCCCTCCTCCGGTCACCGCCTGCATCACGGTGCCGTCCAGGACGACGAAGGAGTTCTCGTAGCCGAACCAGCGCCAGGTGCTCGAGGCGCCGATCGGATCCATGATGCTTTCCTTCAGCACCTGGGGCAACGGGCGGCGCCACACGTTGAGGGCGGCGAGCGCGAGCGCGTTCACGCGCGTGTCGTTGTATTTCCACGTCGAGCCCGGCGGCGCGCGCTGGCGCGTGAGCCATTCGGCGGGCTTGTCGGTGGGGCGGTCGGCCCAGTCGGGCTTGCCCCACAGCGTGCCTTCCCAGTCGCTCGTCTGGCGCAGCATGTGGTTCCACGTGATGGTGCGGTTGTGCGGCGTGTCGAACAGGTCGATGAAATCCGCGCGCCCGATGCGGTCCGCCTTGTTGCCCCCGGCCGCCGGATTGAATGGCTGGATCGGCGGCACGTACGCGCCCACCGGATCGTCGAGGCTCGCGATCATCCCGCGGTCGAAGGCGACCCCGATCACGCTCGACAGCATGCTCTTGGTCACGCTGTGCGTCATGTCGACGCGCGCGGGCTCGCCCCACTCGGCGACGATGTAGCCCTTGTGGACGACGATGCCGGTCATGTCGCCGCGATCCTTGATCGGGCCGATGGCGTAGCCGAACGGCTCGCGGCCGAACGTCTGGTAATGGTTGAGCGCGAGGTCGCGCGGATTCCTGCTCTCGGCGGCGATGGCGAAATCGATGGCGTCCTTCAGCTTCGCGGCGTCGATGCCGCTCTGCGCCGGCGTGCGATGCTGCCACGTCGCGTCGGGAAAATATTCGGAAGCTGCGCGCGCTTGCGCAAGTGCGAGCGCGGGAAACAACAGCAATGCGGCGAGGACGGCGAACGATCGAGCCAGGGCCATGGGCGGTTCCCGGGGGGATAATGGCCGCAATCCTACCAATCCCACCCCGCCATGATTGATACCGCAGTGCGTGAGCGCTCCGCCGCGCTTGTAAAGACTCTGCTGGATTCGGTGCGCATCGCCTCCGTGAGCATGACCGGCGAGGGCATCGCGGACCAGGTCGTCTTCCTCGAGCAACGCCTCAAGGGCTGGGGCTTCATGGTGGAGGTGCATCCCACCACGAGCCACCCGATCATCTACGCGGAGACGGGACCGAAGGACGCCAAGTTCACGTGGCTCCTGTACGGCCATTACGACGTCTATCCCGCCGACGAGAAGCAGGAGGGCTGGCGCACGCGGCCGTTCGAGCCGGTGGTCGAAGGCGATCGCATCTGGGGGCGCGGCACCGGCGACAACAAGGGCCAGCACCTCGCGATGTTGAACGCCATCGCGGTGTGGCGCGAGCTGCATGGGGAGCTCCCGATCCGCATCAAGGTGATCCTGGAGGGCGACGAGGAGACGGGCTCGATCCCGCTGCCGAAATTCGTCGAGGAGAATCGCGCGCGCTTGAAGGCGGATCTCTGCTGCTATTCCGACGGGCCGATGTTTCCGAACGACCAGCCCGTCCTGTTGATGGGCGTGCGCGGCAACCTCGGCCTCGAATTTCATTCCACCGGCGCCAAGCGCAATCTGCACTCGGGAAATCTCGGCGGCGTCTCGCCCAATCCGACGCTCGAGCTCGTGCATCTGCTCGCCGAGATGGTCGATCGCGACGGCAAGCTTCTCGTGCCCGGCGCCGGATATGCGGATGTCGTCGTCGCGCCCGCCGACCTCGCCGCCGTGCGCGCGCTGAAGGTCGATCACGAGGGTTTCCGCGACACGGTCGGCGCCGAGCCCACCACCGGCGACAACGACGCCCTCTTCCACGAGCGCCTCATGCTGCGCCCGGCGTTCAACGTGTCGGGATTCGCCGCGGGCCACACCGGCAAGGGCATCAAGAACATCATCTACAAGGAGGCGATGGCGAAGGCCGACGTGCGTTTGGTCGGCGGGCAGGATCCGAATGCGGTCCTCGCGGCGATCCAGAAGTTCGCGCGCGACCGCGGCTACAAGTCGATCGCGATCACCGGCATCAAGGGCACGCCCGCCTCGCGCACCCCGCTCGACCATCCGATGGTGCCGCTCGTGAAGAACGCGGTGGCGAAGGGATTTGGACGCGAGCCGCTGGTGGTGCCCTCGCTCGGTGGCACCACGCCCGACTTCGTCTTCACACGCATCCTCGGGCTACCGTCGATCGTGGTCCCGCTCGCGCCCTACGACGAGAACAACCACGCGCCCAACGAGTCGACCAAGGTCTCGCTCTACCTCGCCGGCGTGCGCTCGGGGCTGCACCTGCTGGAGGCGCTCGCCAATGCCTAGGAGCTCCCCGGCAATCGAGGAAGACGACCTCGTCGCACCGAAGCGGCCTTGGACGCGTGAGCGGTTCAAGGCAGCGCTCATGCGGCGCTACAACCCGCGGCTGCACATGTCACTCATCCTCGCCGCCAGCGGCTTCGCCGCGATGATCGGGAGCTGGTCGCTGCTGCACCTCGGCGTGGGGTCGATGCTGGTCCGATATCCGCTCGCGATCTCGCTTGCCTATGTCACGTTCCTGGTCGGGGTGTGGACGTGGCTCCGGGCGATGGGCTTCATCGACAACGCGGGGCGTTCGCGCGACATTGTGAGAAACCTCGACGGCGGCGACCTCTCGATCTCCGGCGGTGGCGGTAGTGGTGCCGGCAGCGGCGGCTCGTTGAGTGCGGAGCTTCCGCGCGCCGGCGGCGGAACGTTCGACGGCGGGGGCGCGAGCGCATCGTGGGCGCAAGGCGAGGCGGCGCCCATGGCCCTGGTCGGCAAGAGCGGCGGCGGCAAGGGCAGCGGGTTCTCGCTCGGTGACGGCATCGACGGCGATGGACTCGTCCTGCTGCTCCTCGCCCTGGCGCTGGTCGCAGTCATCTTCGCCACCAGCGGCTATCTCATCTACTGCGCGCCCGATGTGCTCACCGAGGCCGCATTCGGCGCTGCGCTCGCCGGCACCCTCACTCGCGCGTCCCGGCGCCAATCTCCGAATGGATGGATCGCGGGCGTGGTGCGCAAGACGTGGGCCCCGTATGCGGTGGTCCTGGCCGTGGCGCTCGTGTTCGCGGGATTCGCGGCGGCCCATTTTCCACAGGCGACCACTTTCCGGCAGGCCATCGCCTTGGCGCTGAGCTGAACGAGAATTCGTCTCTGACACCTGTTATTCCGGAGGACATGAAATGGACTACCGCAGTCTCGGCCAGTGCGGCCTCAAGGTTTCGCCGATCTGCCTGGGAACGATGATGTTCGGCGATCGCACCGACCTCGTGGAGGCGGGGCGCATCGTCGCCTCGGCGCGCGAGGCGGGGGTCAACTTCATCGACACCGCCGACGTGTATGCGAAGGGCGAGTCGGAGAAGATCACCGGGAAGGTGATCGCTTCGGACCGCGAACGCTGGGTGCTCGCCACCAAGGTCGCCAATCCCATGGGCGACGACCCCAATCGCCGCGGCTCGGGCCGCAAGTGGGTGATGCGCGCGATCGACGAGAGCCTCGCCCGACTCGGCACCGACTACGTCGACATCTACTATCTTCACCGCGACATGGAGGACACGCCGATCGAGGAAACGGTCACCGCGATGGGCGACCTCATGCGCGCGGGCAAGATCCGCCACTTCGGCGTGTCGAACTTCCGCGGCTGGCGCATCGCGGAGGTCGTGCACGCCTGCAACCGCCTCGGCATCCCGCGCCCGGTCGCTAGCCAGCCCTACTACAACGCGATGAACCGCCAGCCCGAGAACGAGATCCTCCCGGCATGCGCGCACCATGGGATCGGCGTCGTGCCCTACAGCCCCCTCGCGCGCGGCGTCCTCACCGGGAAATACAAGCCGGGCGCGCCGCCCGAGGCCGAATCGCGCGCCGGGCGCAAGGACAAGCGTTTCATGGAGACGGAGTTTCGCGAGGAGTCGCTCGCCATCGCGCAGAAAGTGAAGTCGCACGCGGAGAAGAAGGGCATGTCCCCCGGGCACCTCGCGTTCAACTGGGTGCTCGCCAATCCGATCGTCACGAGCGTGATCGCGGGGCCGCGCACGATGGGGCAGTGGACGGACTACCTCGCGGCGCTCGGGCGCAAGTTCGAGTCCGAGGACGAATCGCTCTTCGATTCGCTGGTGCACCCCGGGCACCCGTCGACGCCGGGCTACAACGATCCCAACTATCCGCTGCGCGGGCGTCCGGTGAGCGCAGGCTGAGCGAAACCGGGGACAGACCTCACTTTCCGCCATATGGAAAGTGAGGTCTGTCCCCGGTTATTTTCAGCGCTTGTCGGGGTACCAGAAGGCGGTGTTGCCGCGCTTCTTCAACCCGCCGAAGCCGCCCGCGGCGAGCTTCACGCACAACCACGCGAAATCGCCGACCGAGTGGGTATCGAGCTTGCGCGAGGAGGAGGTCACGGACGAGCGCAGCGTGACGAAGCGCCCGTGGCGCTTCAGCGCGCGGCTGAACAAGATCTCCTCCGCGGCGAAATAGGCCTCGTCGAAGCCGCCGGCCTTCTCGAACGCCTCGCGCGTGCAGTACACGAAGCAGCCGGCCGCCCACTTCGCCAGGCGAAAGAGCGGGATCACGGCCGCCAATAGCCAGCGCATCCACCAGGTGGTGCGATCGAAGCGCACCGGCGCGCCGCCGCCCACGGCCCCGGCGCGCAGCGCCGCCACCGCCTCGGCGACGAGGGACGCGTTCACCTGGGTATCGGCATCGACGAAGATGAGCATGTCGCCCGTGGAAGCGCGCGCCCCTGCGTTGCGCGTCCCCGCGATCTGGCGCTTCTGCACGGTGACCACGCGCGCCCCGCCCTCCAGTGCGACGCGCTCGGTGGCGTCCGTGGAGGCGTCGTTCGCCACTACCACTTCGTAGGGCTCGCCCACCGCGCGCGCCGCTTCGTGGATCGAGGCGAGCGTCGCCGCGAGGTATTTCTCCTCGTTGTAGGCCGGGACGACGAACGATATCACTGCTTTTCGTTTTCGATATGGTCGCGCACGATCGAATCGAAGTCGGCGTCGGCCTTGAAGCCCATCGCGTTCGCGCGCTCGGTGCGGAATTTCACCGGCCAGGTCTTCACGATGCCCTCGATGCGCGCGTCCGGCGTGAACCTCACGCGCTTCACGCTATCGGCGCCCGCCACGCGCCCCATGGCGTCGATCATCTCGCGCACCGAGAGCGTGATGCCGGGGAGGTTCACGACGCGCGTGGTGGGCCATGCCGAGGGCGGCAGGTCGTGCGCGTGCATGAAGGCTTCCACCACGCGCCGCGGCGAGAGGATCCACACACCGGTGGTGTCGGGTACCGGACAATCGGCGGCGACGCCCGCGAGCGGCTCGCGGATGATGCCGCTCGCGAACGACGACGCCGCGAGGTTGGGCTTGCCGGGGCGCACGACGATGGTGGGCAGGCGCAGCGAGCGCCCGTCGATGAAGCCCTTGCGCGTGAAATCCGCGACGAGATACTCGCCGATCACCTTCTGCGCGCCGTAGGAGGTCTGCGGCGCGGGCGTGGTGGAATCGTCGAGGACATCGGGCAGCACGCCGCCGAACGCCGCCACCGAGCTCGCGTACACGACCTTCGGCGGCTTCGCGAGCTTGCGCGCGGCCTCGAGGAGCGCGCGCGTGCCGTCCATGTTCACGTGGTAGCCCAGGTCGAAGTCGGCCTCCGCGCCGCCGCTCACCACCGCGGCGAGATGGAAGATCGCGTCGGTGTCGCCGCCGAGCGCTCTTCCGATCGCCTCCGGCGAGGCCACGTCGCCCGTGACGCGGGTGAACTGCGACTCGAGCGCGGACGGGAACGCCATGTCGAGGAGCGTGATCTCGGCCTTCGGGTCGCGCGCCTTCAGCGCCGCGGCCAGCCGCGAGCCGATGAAGCCGCCGCCGCCGGTGATGAGAATCCTCACGAGCGCCCGACCACCTGGGAGAGCCCCGGAACCCCCTCCGCGCCCTGCGGCACCGTGATCTTCGCGCCGGGGAACGCGGTGAGCGCCTCCGCGCGCCCGCCCAGGCACTTGCCGAGGAAATTCTCGGTGATGGCGTAGAACGAGACGCGGTTCTCGGGGCGCGCGAAGCCATGGCCCTCGTCGGCGTAGAGGACGTAGGTCACGGGGATCTTCTTGGCCACCAGCGCGGCGACGATCTGGTCCGATTCCTTCTGCGTGACGCGCGGATCGTTGGCGCCCTGCGCGATCAGGATCGGGCGCTGGATGCGATCGATGCGGGTGATCGGCGAGCGCGACAGCAGGTGCTCGCGCTCGTCGGCCTTCGCGGGGTTGCCGACGCGCCGATACCACGAGCTTTCCATGAAAGGCTTCCAGTAGTCGGGAAAGCTCTCGATCAGGGTCACGAGGCTCGACGGGCCGACGATGTCCACGCCGCAGGCGAAGGTGGTGGGCGTGAAGGTGAGGCCCACCAGCGTCGCGTAGCCGCCGTAGGAGCCGCCGTAGATCGCCACCTTGTCGGCGCTGGTGATGCCGGAATCGATCGCCCACTTCACGGCGTCGACCAGGTCCTCGTGCATCTTGCCCGCGAACTCGTGGGTGGCGGCCTCGACGAAGGACTTGCCGAAGCCGGTGGAGCCGCGATAGTTCACCTGCAGCACGGCGTAGCCGCGGTTGGCCATCCACTGCGCTTCCGAGTGGTAACCGAACACGTCCTGCGCCCACGGGCCGCCGTGCACGTTGAGCACCATCGGCAGAGGCTTCGCCGGGCGCATGCCGCCGTCGGCGGAGGCGCCCACGGGAAGCGTCAGCATCGAGGGCAGCGTGAGCCCGTCGCGCGCCTTGATCTCGACGCCGTACATGGGCGCGAGGGGCTTGCCGGAAAGCTCGGGGCGCGTCACGAAGAGAAGCGCGAGCTTCCTCGCCTTGCGATCGTAGAGGTGATAGGCGATGGGCTTGGTGACCTCGTCGGCGTAGACCACCCACGTCGTGTCGGCGTCGTTGCGGCTGACCACTTTCCATGGGCCCTTCACCGCCGCGTTCAAGGCTGCGATGTCGGCCTTCACCGCGTCGCCGATCGGGAACCACTCGTTCCTGAGGTAGTTCACCGAATAGGCTTCGGCCACGTGCGTCACCGGGTTCAGCATCACCTCGGCGATGTCGGCGCGCGCGCTCTCGCCCAGCACACGCGTGGCGCCGCTCGCCACGTCCTGTGCCACCAGCGCGGACTTGTCGCGCCCGCGGCTGTCGATCCAGTAGAGCGTCTTGCCGTCGGGCAGGAGCCCGAGGACGTTGGTGGTGATCGAATCCGCGGCGGGCACCTCGCTGAAGGGCGTGGTCTTGCCGTTGTCGAAGCGCAGCAGCTCCGAGGCGCCGCCCGCCTTCTCGCGCTGGGCGAAGCGCAGGTTCAGATCCTCGTCGGCGATGAATCCGGCGTACTCGTTGTTCTCGTAGACGAGCTTCATCTCGCCGCTGACGAGGTTCAGCCGATGCACGTCGTGGAAACGCGCGTCGCGGTTGTTGAGGCCGATGAGGATCTCGTCGGGATGCGTGCGGCTGTCCTGGACCTGGCGCACGCGCGTCTTCTGGAACGGCGTGAAGTTCTTCAGCGCCCCGCCGTTCGGGTCCACGCCGTAAAGGAGGAAGTTCTCGTCGCCGCCGCGGTCGTTGATGAAGAGCACCAGCTTGCTGTTGCGCGCCCAGAAATGCTGGCGGATGGGGCGCGTCTTCTCCTCGGTGAGCGGCTTCGCCTTGGAGGGATCGGCGGCGGGCGCCACCCAGATGTTGAGCACGCCGTCGCGCGGCGCGATCCACGAGATCCATTGGCCGTCCGGGCTCACCAGGCCCTGCACCTTGGTGGGATTGCCGAAGAAGAGCGCGCGCGGGATGAGCTCCACGGGGCCCGCCTGGGCCGGCGCGCCGAACGGCGTGATGGAGAGCGCCGCCAGGGCGACGGTGCGAAGCCTGGATACGAAGGACATTTGGTTTCCCCTTTGGATTAGAGAGCCGCGATGCACATGATCTCGCCCTTGTAGGCCGGATTCGCGAGCCTTGCCTCGATGGTCGCGCGCGCCGGGGTTTGCCCGGGCACGACCCACTTCTCCCACGCCACGTTCATGCCGGCGAAGTCCTTCATGTCGGGGAGGAAGATCTGCGCCGACAGGATCTTCGTCTTGTCGCTGCCCGTCTGCTTGAGGAGCTTGTCGATCTTGGCGAGCACTTCCTCGGTTTGCCCGGTGATGTCCTTGGATGTGTCGTCGGGGACTTCACCGGCGAGGTAAATGGTGTTGCCGTGGACCACGACTTCCGACAGACGCTTGCCGACATTCAATCTCTTGATATCCATTTTCCTGCTCCTGTTGGAAAGTCGTACCTGACACGACTTTTTAAGTTGTACCTGACACCACTTAATCGACCGGGTGGGCGCGAGCGTTGAAGTCGCAGCGCTGGAGAGCGGCGACGATCTGCTCGACGTGCTCCTTGTTACGAGTCTTCAGCACCAGCTCGATCTCGACGTTCTGCACCGCCACCTGCGTGAAGGTGCGCTGGTGGTGCACCTCCTCGATGCTCGCGTTCTGGTCGGCGATGCACGCGGTCACCCTGGCGAGCGAGCCGGGGAGGTCGCGCACCTCCACCCGCACACGCGCCAGGCGCCCGGAGCGCACCATGCCGCGCTCGATGATCTCGGCCAGCATCAGCGGATCGATGTTGCCCCCGCCCAGCACCAGGCCCACGCGCTTTGCCGCGAAACGCGCCGGGTACTTGAAGAGCGCGGCGAGCGGCGCGGCGCCCGCGCCCTCGACCACGGTCTTCTCGATCTCGAGGAGCATCACGATCGCCTGCTCGATGTCGCCTTCGTCCACCAGGAAGATCTCGGCCACGTTCTTCTCGATGATGGGGCGCGTGAGCGTGCCCGGCTCCTTCACCGCGATGCCCTCGGCGATGGTCGAGGCGCCGAACTGCGGGGCGGTTCCCTTCATCGCGTGGTACATGGCGGGGAAGCGCACCATCTCCACGCCGAAGACCTCCACCGAGGGCTTCATCGCCCGGGCGGCGATCGAAATCCCGGAGATCAGCCCGCCGCCGCCGATCGCGACGATCATCGCGTCCAACTCGGGATGCTGCTTCAGCATCTCGAGGCCCGTGGTGCCCTGCCCGGCAATGATCTTCTCGTCGTTGTACGGGTGGACCAGCGTCAAGCCGCGCTCCACCGCCGCCTTCAGCGCGAAGTCCTTGGCGCCGTCGAAGTTGTCGCCCTCGAGGATCACCTCGGCGCCGTGGCGCTGCGTCTGCTCGACCTTCACCCACGGCGTGTAACGCGGCATCACGATGAGCGAAGGAATGCCGAGCCGGTTGGCGTGGTAAGCCACGCCCTGGGCGTGGTTGCCCGCCGAGCAGGCGATCACGCCCTTGGCGCGCTGCGCCGCGTCCAGCGAGAGCAGCTTGTTGAGCGCCCCGCGTTCCTTGAAGGACGCCGTGAACTGGTGGTTCTCGAACTTGAGGTAGACCTCGGCGCCGGTGATGTCGGAGAGCGTGCGCGAATGCATGCACGGCGTCTCGGGGACCTGCCCCTTGATCGCCTGCGCGGCGCTTTCGATCTCTTTCAGCGTGACCATTTGAAGTCCACCTCGGGCTCGCGAGCGCTGATGATATCCGCAAGCGCCCGCCCCGACCCGGCGGCCATGGTCCAGCCGAGGGTGCCGTGCCCGGTGTTGAGGTAGAGGTTCGGGTAGCGCGTGGCGCCGATGATCGGCACGTTGGAGGGGGTCGAGGGCCTCAATCCCGTCCAGAAGGTCGCCGCGCCGTATTCGCCCGCGTCGGGAAACATCTCGGCGGCGCGCCTGGTGAGCGCCTCGCAGCGCACCGCATTCAGGTCCGTCGAATACCCCGAGAGCTCGGCGGTGCCGGCAATGCGCATGCGGTTACCGAGGCGCGTGATGACGATCTTCGCGCTGTCGTCGGTGAGGCTCACCCTCGGCGCCTTCGACTCGTCGCGGATCGGCACCGACGCCGAATAGCCCTTGGCGGGATACACCGGCAGGTTCAAACCGATGGGCCGCGTGAGGAGGGGCGAGTAACTTCCCAACGCGACCACGTAGGCATCGGCTTTCATCACTTCCTCATTCCCGCCGTGGCGCACGGTGGCACCGCTCACCTTGCCGGCGTCCGCGTGGATCTCGCGGATCTCGCGTCCGTAAAGGAAGCGCGCTCCGCTCGCTTCCGCGAGCTTGGCGAGGCGCACGGTGAAGAGGTACGCATCGCCCGACTCGTCGGACGAGGTGTAGGTCGCGCCGACGATCCTGTGCCGCGCGGGCTCCAGCGCGGGCTCGATCCTGATCGCCTGGTCGACGGTCTCCACGTCGCGGTCGAGCCCGTACTGGCGCATCACCGATGCCGAAGCCACGGCGCGCTCGAACTCGCGCGGGTCGGTGTAGTAGTGGAGGATGCCGAGCTCGAGCTGGTCGTACTCGATGCCGGTGGCGGCGCGCAATTCCTGCAGCGACGCGCGGCTGTAGAGCGAGAGCTTCACGATCTCGCCGATGTTGGCGCGCGTCCTCGCGGGCAGGCACTCGGCGAGGAAGCGCATGCCCCACGACCATTGCGCCGCATCCATGCGCAGGCGAAAGAGGAGCGGGGCGTCGTCGCGCCAGATCCACTGCAGGATCTTGCCGGGCGCGTCGGGATTGGCCCACGGCTCCGCGTGGCACACCGAGATCTGCCCGCCGTTGGCGAACGAGGTCTCCAGCCCGGCGCCGTCGCGGCGCTCGATCACCGTGACTTCGTGGCCTTGCCGGGTCAGGTACCAGGCGGTGCAGGTGCCGATCACGCCGGCACCCAGGATGAGGACTTTCATGGCGAGCGCATTCCGAGGGGAGATTATACTTTCCCACCATGAGACCGCGCCTCTACAACGACCTGCTGGGGCTTGTCCGGGCCGCCTGCACGCACGCCTCGCAAGCCGAGCGCGAGCTTCCCGCGATCCCGTTCTACGTGAAGGAGCATGCGGTGGGGTGGCTGCGGCCATCCTTCGCCGACCAGCTGCGCCGCTGGCCGCACGTCTTCGAGGTGAACCCCGCGTACGTGCGCCTCGCCGCGAAGCCGGACAACGCCCAGGGCCGCAGCAGCGCCATGGCGGAAGTCACCCGCGATCTCGCGCGCGACGCCATCCTCACGGGCTGGCGCGACGAGCTGGTGAGCGTCACCGCGCACTACGGCGAGCCCGAGCTCTTGCGCATCGAGCGCGCCGCCACGCGCCACTTCGGCCTCATGGCCTACGGCGCCCACATGAACGGCTTCACGAGGACGGGCGGCTTCGCGCAGGCGTGGGTCGCGCGCCGCAGCGCCGCGAAGCAGATAGATCCCGACAAGCTCGACAACCTCGTGGGCGGGCGCATCAGCGCCGGCATGTCGGTGGACGAGACGCTGCGCAAGGAAGCCTGGGAGGAAGCGGGCATCGCGCCCGCGCTCCTCGCGGGCCTGAACTGCCTGGGCGTGGTGCGCGTCGAGTACTCGGTGCCCGAGGGCCTGCATCGCGAGATCCTCTTCGTGCACGACCTGTGGCTGCCGGCGGACTTCAAGCCCGCGAACCAGGATGGCGAGGTCTCCGAGATCCGCTGCATGCCGGTGGAGGAAGTCATGAAGGACCTGCTTTCCGGCGACTTCACGCTCGACGCGGCGGTGGTGACCATCGACGGGCTGCTGCGACTGGGCGCGGTGCTTCCCGAGGATCCCCAATACCTGGACCTGCTGCGGCTCATGAAGCCGTGACGGTCCTAGCTCTCGTACTCGTCCTCTTCGCCGCCTTCATCCACGCCAGCTGGAACTTCCTGCTGAAGAGGAGCGGCGGCGGCACCGGGCTCATCACCCTCGCCTCGCTGATCTCGCTCGCGATGTACGCGCCGCTGGTGGCCGCCGTGACCTGGATCTCGGGGTTCCGCCTGCAGCCCGCGCACTTCGCGCTGATGCTCGGCAGCGGCGTGATCCACACCGGCTATTTCCTCCTTCTCGACCGCGCGTACCGCAGCGGCGGCGACCTCTCGATCGTCTATCCGCTGGCGCGCTCCACGGGGCCCCTCCTCACCATCGCGGTCGCGATCGCGCTCCTCGGGGAGCGCCCGAGCGCCATCGCCATCGCCGGCGCGCTCATGATCGGGGCTTCGGCGCTCCTCCTCACCGGCAATCCCTTCGCGTGGCACAAGAGCGAGGCGCGCCACGCGGTGGGATTCGCGCTCCTCACCGGCTGCATGATCGCGGCCTACACCCTGTGGGACAAGGTGAGTGTCGCGACGTGGCTGATCCCGCCGCTCCTCTACGACTGGGGCGCCAACGCGTTTCGCGTGTGCGTGCTGCTGCCGCTCACGCAGCGGCGCTCGCCCGGTGCCATGTCGGTCGCGTGGCGCGAGAGGAGGAAGACCGTGCTCGCGTTGGCCCTCCTCATGCCGCTTTCCTACATCCTGGTCCTCACCGCGATGGTGTTCACCCCGGTGAGCCTGGTGGCGCCGGCGCGCGAGGTGTCGATCCTCTTCGCGGCACTCATGGGCGCCCATTTCCTGCGCGAGGGCGACGTCGTGCGCCGCGCCGCGGCCGCCGCCGGCATGGTGCTCGGCATCTCGGGGCTGGCGCTGGGGTAGAATTCGCCTCACAAGAGGCGCGCCGCGCAATGCCCAACTTCACTTCCTCTCCCGCCTGGCAGGCGCTCCTCGCTCACCGCGACGCGCTCGCCGCCACACGCCTCGCCGAGCTCTGGAGCGCCGATCCCGCGCGCGGCTCCGCGCTCACGTTCTCGTGCGCCGGCATCGCCGCCGATTTCTCCAAGCAGCGCGTCGACGCGGAGGCGCTCACGCGCCTCACCGCGCTCGCGCGCGATCGCGGCCTGGGCGCGGCGATCGATGCCCTTTTCAGCGGCGCGCGCGTGAACACCACCGAGGATCGCCCGGCGCTGCACACGGCGCTGCGCGGCGACGAGCACGTGGTGGTCGAGGGCGTCGACCTGCGTCCCGCGATCCAGCGCAACCACGAGCGCATGCGCGTCTTCGCCGAGGCGGTGCGCGCGGGGCAATGGAAGGGCGCCACCGGGGAGCGATTCACTCACGTGCTGGCGCTCGGCATCGGCGGATCGTCGCTGGGACCGAAGCTCGTGATCGAGGCGCTCGCCGCCGAGGCCGACGGGCCCGAGGTGCGCTTCGTCACCAACGTCGACGCCGCGGAGTGGGACGACGCGCTGATCGGCCTCGATCCCGCCGCCACGCTGGTGGTGATCGCCTCCAAGACCTTCACCACGCAGGAGACGATGGTGAACGCCGCCGCGGCGAAGGCGTGGATCGTCGCCACGCTGGGCGAGGCGGGGCTCGCGCGCCATTTCATCGCCGCCACCGCGAACGTCGAAGCCGCGACCGGGTGGGGACTTCCCGAATGCAACGTCTTCCCGTTCGCCGAGTGGGTCGGCGGGCGCTATTCGCTCTGGTCCTCGGTGGGATTGCCGATCGCCATCGCCCTCGGCATGGCGCGCTTCGACCAGCTGCTGGCCGGCGCCCATGCGGCGGACCTGCAGTTCCGCAGCGATCCGCTCGAGCGCAACGTGCCGGTGCTCCTCGGCTTGATCGGCATCTGGAATCGCAATGCGCTGGGCGCCGCCAGCCACGCGGTGCTGAGCTATGCGTCGCGCCTCGTGAGCCTCCCCGCGTACCTGCAGCAGCTCGAGATGGAATCGAACGGCAAGCGCGTCGACCGCGACGGCCAAGTGCTCGACTTCGCCACCTGCCCGGTGGTGTGGGGCGGCACCGAGACTCCCGGCCAGCACGCGTTCCACCAATGGCTGCACCAGGGAACCGATCGCGCGAGCTGCGACTTCATCGTGGTCGCCCGGCCGATGGGCGAGGAGGCCGCGCACCACGAGATCCTCATCGCGCACGCCTGCGCGCAATCGGAAGCGCTGATGAACGGCGTCGAGACCGCGCAAGCGCATCGCACCTGCCCCGGGGATCGCGTGAGCACGACCTTCGTATTGCCGCGCCTCGATGCGTACCACCTGGGAGCGCTCCTCGCGATCTACGAGCACAAGGTGTTCGTCCAGGGCACCGTGTGGGGCATCGATTCCTTCGACCAGTTCGGCGTCGAGCTCGGCAAGACCATCGCCGGCCAGGTCCTGAGCGCGGTTCGCGGCGCGAGCGTGCCGCTGCACGCATCCACGCGCCACCTCCTCGGCGTGATCCGCAAGCTGGGCGAGGCGCCGTAGCCCATGGCCGGCGACGACTTCAAGCGCGTCATCGAGTCGCTCAAGGTCGCGGTGGCGATCGCCGACGCCAGGGGCGCGATCGAGTTCGCCAACAACGCCTTCAGCCACCTCACCGGCGCCGAGCGCGGCCGGCTCGCCGGCGTCTCGCTCGCCTCGCTCTTCTCGAAAGGCGACGAGAAGCGCATCCAGCAGAACATCGCGCGCGTGGGCGAAGGCAAGGCGGCTTCCGCCTTCGTGGATGCGCAGCTCGCCTCGCCGGCGCTTGCCGAGCGCTGGGTGCAGATCGCGTTCCAGCCCGCGCTCGACACGCGCGACAAGGCGGCGGGCGTGATCGCGGTGCTGCACGACATCGGCCCGCAGCGCGACACCGAGCACGCCCTCAACCTTTCCACGGCGCGGCTCCTCGCGCTCGCCGAATCGTCGCGCCGCGCGGTGCTGGTCGAGAACGCCGCGGGCGAGATCGAGCTCGCCAACGAGGCGCTGTGCGGCCTCCTCGACATCAAGAGCGCCCCGCAATCGCTCACCGGCATGCCGGTCTACGAGGCCCTCGCCCGCTCGCCCTTCGTCGACGCGAAGGCGCTCGAGCGCGCGCGCAAGAAGGCCGACCCGTCGGCGAGCCTCGCGCTGCGCCTCGCGGACGGACGTACGCTCACGCTGCAGCGCCTACCCATCGCCGTGGACGAGACCGCGGCGGGCGCGGTGTGGCGGCCCCGCGAGGAGACCGTGGCCCCGGGCGGCGCCAAGGGCGCGGCCGAGATCGCGTTGATCGAGAAGATCGGCATGGAGCTCTCGGTGGCGATGGAGGGCATCTCCGCGATCACCATCCGCGCCCAGCAGATGGACTTCGACCCGGCGCTGGTGGACCACTTCCAGATGGTGCGCGAATCGACCGAGACCGCCATGGCGGCGATCGGCGACCTGGTCGATTTCTCCAAGCTCTCGGGCGGCGTGGTGCTGCACAAGACCGAGTTCGGGCTGCGCGCCGCGCTGGCCGAGCTGGTCGCGCGCATCGGCACCAGCGCCGAAGAGCACGATTGCCGGCTGCGCATCAAGATCGAGCAGGACGTCGCGGACACGCTCGAGGGCGACGTCGCGCGCCTGCAACTGGTGATGAAGAACCTGCTGGAGAACGCGTTCGCGCTGCTCCCGGGCCACGAGGTCACGCTGCAGATCACGCCCGAGTACGTGACCGAGTCGGGCATCCAGCTCTCCTTCAGCGTGACCGCGAACGCCGAGCCGGGCCAGCATCCGGCCGCACCGGTCTCCGCGGACGCGGGAATGGGCGTCGCCGTGGCGAGGTTCATGGTGGGCGCGATGGGCGGCAAGCTCGCCATCGCCACGCGCCTCACCGGTGACGCGCTCTATGCATTCACGCTGGAATTTCCGGTGCGGCCCGCGCCGCCGGCGCCGCGGCGCGCGACGTACGTCTCGCTTGTCGGCTTGCCGGTAATGGTCGTGTCGGGCGATCCCGAGCAGCGCCTGCAGGTGACCAACCTCCTGCGCGGCTGGCGCCTGATCCCCCTCGAAGCCGACAACGCCGCGATGGCGATGGCGCTCCTCGAGCGCATGCACGAGGAGGGAAGCGCCATCCCGCTGGTGATCGTCTCCAACCAGCTCGCGGCGCAGGACGGCTTCCTCCTCGCCTTCCGCATCAAGAACCACCCGCGCTTCCGCTCGACGCTGGTGATGATGCTCGCCAACCAGGGCCGGCCCGGCGACGCCATCGCCTGCCGCGAGAACGGCATCTCCGCCTACATGCGCTACCCGATCAACGACCGCCAGCTGAACGAGGCGATCGTGGCGGTCACCGGCGCCTCGGTGGATTCCGACGAGACTCCGACCCTGGTCACGCGCCATTCGCTGCGCGAGCAGAGGAAGGGCGCCACGATCCTGCTGGTGGACCCGAGCCGCGACAGCCAGATCCTCGCCGCGCATGTCCTCGGGCGCCACGATTGCAGCGTCGTGGTGGCGCAGGGGCTCGACGAGGCCCTCGCCGCGTTGGACCAGGACCTCTACGACATCGTGCTGGTGGATACCTCGCTCGCCGGCCTGGGCGGCGCGGACGCGGCGAAGCTCCTGCGCGCGCGCATCACGCGCACGCCCGAAGCGGCTACCTTCGTCGCGGTGAGCGTGGACCACTCGCCCGCGTTCCGCGCGCAGAAGCTCGCCGCGGGATTCAACGCCACCATCGCCAAGCCCTTCCGCAAGGACGACCTGCTGGGCCTCCTCGCCACGCTCGGGCGCCTGCCGGTCGAGGCCGACTAGGCGCGCTTGCGGCCGGTCGCGGAGCGCTGGCTGTGGCCGCTGGCGTTGGCGGCGTGCCTCGCCGCCGCGGGGTTCGCCTCGGTGCACGCGCGCCTCGACGTCAACTGGGACCTCAAGAACTACCACTTCTACAACGCCTATGCGTTCCTCGAGGGGCGCCTGGGCTGGGACATCGCGCCCGCGCAGCTGCAGACCTACTACAACCCGCTCCTCGACCTGCCGTTCTATTTCATGGTGCAGGCGATCCCGTCGCCGCGCATCATCGCGTTCGCCATGGGCACGACCACCGGCGTGGCCGCGTTCGCGTTGCTGCGCATGCTGGCGCTCGTCTTTCCAAAAGGGCAGGCCGACCGGGCGCTATGGATCGCGCTCGCATTCGCGGTGGGGGTGACGGGCTCCATGGGTCGATCGGTCATCGGCTCGACCATGAACGAATGGCCGCCCGCGATGATGCTGATGCTGTCGCTCTCCATCCTCGCCGCGTCGCTCGCGGCGCGGGGCCGCGCCACGATCGCCGCCATCGGCGTGGCCGGGCTCGTCACGGGGATCGCGGTCGGGTTGAAGCTCACCTACGGCGTGTTCGGCCTGGGGCTCATGGCCGCCGTCGCCGCGTCCGGAACGCGACTCGAGCGCATGCGCTGCGTCCTGGCGATGGCGGGCTTCCTCTTCGTGGGCTTCTTGGCCTCCTATGGCCTGTGGGGCGCGACGCT
>WNFL01441114.1_pt3 | contig 30088 bp, 26 predicted proteins | sample 5400361 | NCBI WGS metagenome assembly WNFL01 (sample SAMN13153351, study PRJNA577476) | soil metagenome | isolation source: 40 cm soil on Douglas fir-dominated hillslope | place: USA:California | collected 2013-09-17
GGGGCGCATCGAGGACCGAATCCTGCCCGGACCGGCCGGGCCGCTCGGAGTCAGGATCTATACACCCCTCCTTACCGGCCAGTCCCTCTCGGCCGATCTGTCCCTTTCAGCCGGACCCCAGCTGCTGCCGGGACTCATCTACTTTCACGGCGGCGGCCTGGTGGCCGGCACCGTGGCCACGCATGACTCGATCGCGCGGGCGCTCGCGAATGCGGGCGCCTGCCGGGTGGTTTCCGTCGAATACCGTCTGGCTCCGGAACACCCATTTCCCGCGGCGCTCGACGACGCCTTGGCGGCGGTGACGCATATCGGTGCGCGTGCCGCCGAATTCGGAATCGACGGCATGCGCCTCGGCATATGCGGGGACTCGGCGGGCGGCACGCTCGCGGCGGCAACCGTCCAAACGGTCGCTCAAATCGGCAGCCCGCGGCTGGCGTTGCAATTGCTGATTTGCCCGATTCTCGATTACAGCCGCTCGACGGAGTCCCGACGGGACCTCGCCAGCGGCTATCTGGTCGATCAGGCCACGCTCGATCACGATCTCCTGCACTATGCGCCGCCGGGGACGGACCCGGCCGACCCCCGGATCTCGCCGCTGCGCGCCGACGATGTGGGCGGTCTGCCCCGCACCCTCATTCACACGGCGGAATTCGATCCGCTGCGCGACGAAGGACGCGACTATTTCGAACGCCTTGTCCGCGCGCACGCCGAAGTGTCCTACACTTGCCACCCAGGTATGATTCATCTTTTCTACGGCCTGGGGGCCGTTATTCCGTATGCCCGGACCGCGTTCGAACAGATCGGCGGTGAAATTCGGGCTGCGTTGGCCTGACCGAAGGAGAGAGTACAGTGGCGGAACGCGTCGTTGCGGAACGCATGATTCGGGACCTGCACGCGGCGCGCGTCGGCGGCGATCTCGCCGGCTTGTGCCGGCTGTTTGCGGACCACGGCCGGTTTGAAATCGTCGGCGCCAGCGCCGACAAGCCCATCGCGATCCGCGCGAGCGGCATTGCGGAGTTTCGGCCGTGGCTCGCCATGCTGGTCAAAGTGTTTCGGCTCAGCGACTACACCCTGTTGTCGCTGGTGGTCGAATGGCCCCGAGCCACCGCGCACTGGCGCACCGACATTTACTCCAAGGTCACCGGCGTCACCATCCCCACCGAACTCGTCGATCTCGTGGAACTGAGTGAAGACCGCATCTTGAACTACACCGAGTTTTTCGCACCTCGCTGAAGCCGCCGACCGCAAGGACCCCCATGCCGGTGGACGAGCCGCAATGGTTGAGCATCGCACGCGAATTGCGCGCCATCGCGCAGACCGGCCTGGCCTTCAGCGCGGATCGCTTCGACCGGCAACGCTATGAACGTGTGCGCGAATTGGCGGGGTCGCTGCTGGCCTTGGGATCAGGTGCCGACTACGACGTGATCCTCAGCATCCTGCGCGCGGATAACGGGGACGCGACGCCCAAGGTCGATGTGCGGGGCGCCGCCTTCGTCGATGGGCGCGTGCTCATGGTGCGCGAGATCAGCGACGGCAACTGGACCCTCCCCGAAGAATCCGGATTCGAAGCCCGGATCCTCAAACTCGCGGCCGTGTACGATTACCAACGGAGCAACCGCCCGGCTCGCCATATGGACTCGATCTACAAGATGTTCTTCATCTGCGAAATCACCGGAGGCGCCGCCCGCGTCAGCAACGAGACCAGCGAGGTGGCGTTCTTCGCGCGCGGCGAGCTGCCGCCGCTGTCGCAGGGGCGCACCACTGCGGCGCAGATCGAGCGCATGTTTCAGCATGCGGAACAACCAAACCTGTCCGCGGACTTTGACTGACCGCAGAAGCGGATCGCAGAGCAGATGATGATAGTTCACGAAGATCTCTCCAGATGGATCGCGCAATTCTCACACGCTGTCGCGGCGCGTGATTTACAGCGTATTGGCGGAATGTTCGCTGACCGCAGCTATTGGCGCGATATTCTGGCCTTTACGTGGGATCTGCGCACATTCGAAGGCAAGGAGCAGATCTTGCACATGCTCGATCGCACCCTGGCGGACGTGCGGCCGACGAACTGGTCGCTGGTGCCGGCCTCGCAGGTCGACAATTCCCGCGAGGGCTGGATCACGTTTGACACTGCTCTAGGGCGCGGCGCCGGCTACATTCGGCTGACCGAGGGCCTCTGCGCCACGCTCCTGACCACGCTGCAGGAACTCGAGGGGTTCGAGGAGCGGACCGGCGCTCGTCGAAGCCGCGGGGCTGAATACGGCGTCAGCAATGACACGCGCAATTGGCTCGATCAGCGTCGAGAAAATGGCGCGGCCATCGGGGTCACCAAGCAACCTTTCGTCATCATTGTCGGCGGGGGACAAGGCGGCTTGGCGCTCGGCGCCAGGCTCAAGATGCTCGACGTGCCGGCGTTGATCGTCGATCGACATTCGCGGACCGGCGACCAATGGCGCGCTCGTTACAAATCCTTGGCGCTGCACGATCCGGTCTGGTACGACCATATGCCCTACCTTCCATTTCCGGAAACGTGGCCCATCTACACGCCGAAGGACAAAATGGGCGATTGGCTCGAGTCGTACGCCGGCATCATGGAGCTCGACGTTTGGAACTCAACCGCGTGCACGGGCGCGTCGTTTGACGAGTCGACGCAAGATTGGCGCGTTGAGCTGAAGAAAAATGGAAAGCCGCTGGCGCTCCGGACCCGGCATCTGGTCATTGCGACCGGAAATGCCGGAAAGGCGCGTGTCCCGCAGTTCCCGGGCGCCGGCTCGTTTGCCGGCACGCAATATCACTCGAGTCAGCATCCGGGGGGCGACGCGTTCACCGGCAAGCGTGTCGTGGTCGTGGGATCGAATAATTCGGCGCACGACATTTGCGCCGACCTGTGGCAGCACGGCGCGGATGTGACCATGATTCAGCGTTCCTCGACGCACGTGTCGAGATCGAAAACCCTCATGGAACTCACACTGGCGCCGTTGTACTCGGACGCCGCCGTCGCCGCCGGCATGACCACGGACAAGGCGGATCTTCTCCTCGCATCGATTCCCTTACGGCTGTTGCCCGATGCGCAGCGGCCGGTCTACCAGGAGATGGCTCGGCGCGATGCCGACTTGTATTCGCGCCTCGAAGCGGCAGGCTTCACGCATGATTTCGGCGAGGACGGCTCCGGCCTGTACCTTAAATATCTCCGGCGCGGGGGCGGCTATTACATCGATGTCGGGGCGTCGGAGTTGATTGCCGATGGTCGCGTGAAGCTGCGGTCGCGTGTCACGATCGGACAGATCGAGCCCGCCGCGGTGATTTTGAGCGATGGTTCGAAGCTTGCGGCTGACGCCATCATTTATGCCACGGGATTTGGCTCGATGGATGAGTGGATTGCGGACATCGTCTCCCCCGATGTCGCCGCCAAGGTCGGCAAGGTATGGGGATACGGCTCAGGGACCACGGGAGATCCCGGCCCTTGGGAAGGGGAGCTGCGCAACATGTGGAAACCGACGCGGCAGACCGGATTATGGTTTCACGGCGGCAATCTCGCGCAATCGCGACAATATTCCCGCTACCTTGCGCTGCAGTTGAAAGCGCGGTTCGAAAATATCGGCGTCAAACGCCTCGACTGATCTGTCCCGCTGCGGCGTCGAACTCCTCATCGCGCCCGCTTTCCCGCTTTCCTGTTTACGCGCCGGCCTCCCGGCGGACTTCTAGTGATCACTGCGGCGCGAGAGGCAAATCTAAAATGACGCTCAAGCCTCCGCCGTCGCGATTGGCGAGCTGAATGCGCCCACCGTGTGCCTCGGCGATTTCACGCGCCAGCGCCAGTCCAAGGCCCGTGCCGCTGCGCTTGGTCGAATAGAAGGGCAGCAGGGCCTGGGCCAGTACGGTCTGGTTCATTCCCGACCCTCGATCTCGCACTTCGATCCGCTGATGTCCGCCGGCACTGACGATCAGGAGTTCGACTTGGGCGGCGGCGCCCCCGGCTTCGTGCGCATTCTTGAGCAGATTGATCAGCGCCTGTTCGACCTGTACCCGGTCGAACCAGCCCGGCAGATCCGGGAGGGCCGCCGCCATCGCGAATGGCTGCTGCCGCGCGAGATCGGCCGTGAATGCGGACCAATCGACGAGTTCGGGCCGGGGCGCGGGCAATTTGGCAAAGGTGGCGTAGCCGCTCACGAAGTGGTGCAGATGTTCGGCACGCTCCGCGATCGCCGCAAACACCTTGGGCAGCGTCGAGTAGTCCCCGCGCCGGGCAATTTCGGCGCCGGAATGCGCGAGCGAGGACAAAGGTCCCAATGAATTATTGAGTTCGTGACTCAGCACGCGGATCAGCTTCTTCCAGGTCGAGACTTCCTGGCGGGACAGCTCCCGCGTCAACCGCTTCAAGAGATACAGATGGAACGTCTGCCCTTGCAGGATGAAGGCTCGCTGCGATAAGTGGAATGTCTCTTCGACGCCTTCGATCTCGGTCGAGAACAGGCTGTCGCCCTGCGCCGCGGCGGCGCCGCGCAGCGCCGGCGGTGCGCGCGTCAGCGCATCGCCAAAGCGCAGGCCATTGAGGCTGCGCCCTTCGCTCAACAAGTGGCGCGCCGCGATGTTGGCGTAGGCGATACGCTCGTGCGCATCGACCAGCACCAGCGCCACGGGCGAATTCTGCATGACCGTATCCAGCAGCAGCTCGCGCTGCACCAGATGAGCGCGTTGCGCACGCAGCGCCGCGGACAGCTCGTTGTGAGCCGTCATGAGCTCGCCCAGTTCGTCGTCGCGGTCGGCGACCAGCGACAAGCTGAAATCGCCTTCCCGGTAGCTCGCCACGGTGCCCGCCAAGGCGCGCAGCATCTGTGCAATCGGCCGCATGACGCGCGCGGCCAGCCAGGCCATGGGAAGTATCGCGGCACCCACCACCAACAGCCACGCGAGCAGTGCGTTGTTCAATAGGTGCGCGGTCCACGCACTTAAGCCCGCCACCACGATGACGAGCACCAGCAACAGCAACGTCAATTTGACCCGCAGGCTCATCACTTGTTGACCCGCAGGCTCATCACTTGGCCCTCAGCCGAGCGGACGCAAGTTGAATCGCTCCATTCGGCGGTACAGGGCCTGGCGCGACAAGCCGAGGCTTTGCGCCGCCCGGCTGATGTTGCCCCCCGCCTCGCGCAAGCTGGCCTCGATCACCGCCCGGCTGGGCTGCTCGGCGTCCCGATCGCCGCGGCCCGGCGGCGGTTCGCCCGCCCGGATCGGCGGCGCATCGGCCCCGCGGCGCATCGCCTCGCCCTCCGCCGATGCGCGCTGCGGAACCGGCAGATTCAAATCTGCCGCCGTGACGATCCGTTCGCGCGCCAGCAGTTTGGCGCGCTCGATCGAATTGCGTAGTTCACGCACGTTGCCCGGCCATTCGTGCGCCAGGAGAGCCGCCGTGGCGTCGTCGCTCAGCTGCAGGGCATCCCCGAGAAAATGCCGGGCGAGCGGCAGAATGTCGGCCGGCCGCTCCACCATCGACGGCACGGAGATCTCGATGACGTTGAGCCGATAGTACAGGTCTTCGCGAAAGCGGCCGTCGCGGATCAGCGCTGGGAGGTCGGCATTGGTGGCGCTCAGAATGCGCACCCGCGCGCTGTGCGTCCGGCTGGATCCCAGCATCTCGAACTGTCCGGTCTCGAGGACGCGCAGCAGCTTGACCTGACCGGCCAGCGGCAAGTCGCCGATTTCGTCCAAGAATAGTGTGCCGCCGTTCGCGAGTTCGAAGCGGCCTGTGCGGGCACGGTTGGCTCCCGTAAAAGCGCCCGCCTCCACCCCGAATAATTCCGCCTCGATCAGCTCGGCCGGGATCGCACCGCAGTTGATCGCCACGAAGGGACCGGTCCGAATCGAGGAGTTCGCATGCACGATCTGCGCGATCCGTTCCTTGCCGGCGCCGTTGGGACCGGTGATCAACACCCGCACGTCCGCCTTCGCCACCCGGCAAGCCAGCTCGACGGCCCGCTCCATCGCGTCCGAAGCGAACACGATGCCGCACAGGTCGAATTGTTCCGCCAGCCGTTCGCGCCGCCGGCGCTGCTCGTCCTGCAGCCGCTGGCGCTCGCGCGTCGCCTCCGCCAACTCGAGCAAGTTCTCGACCGTCGCCAGCAGCTTGTCGTTGTCCCAGGGCTTGCCGATGTAGTCCGCGGCGCCGGCCTTGACCAATTGCACGGCGGATTCGAGGTGAGTCCATGCCGTCAGCAAGATCACGGGCATATCGGGCTGCTGGGCCCGCAGCGCCCGAAACAGCGCCGCCCCCTCCTCGCCCGAGGTCGTGTCGGCGCTGAAGTTCATATCGGCAATGACGAGGTCGATCGGCTCCCGGGTCAGCAGGGCCAGACCCTTCTGGGGGGTCGACGCGGCAAGCGTGCGGATGTCATGCAATCCGAACAACAGCTGCAGCGCCTGAGCCACAGCCGGGTTGTCGTCGATGATGAGTACTGTACGCACGGTCGGATGTTAACGGCTGCCGCGCTGAATCACACGCGCAGATTGAGGTTGCCACGCTGAATCACACGCGCAGACTGACACCCGAGTGCCACAGTCAGACACCTCGCGTGGCCAGCGCCGGCGGAATGGACGCAGCGCGCAGGGCGGGCCAGAGCACCGCGAGCTGGCCGAGGAACAGCATGACCAACGCACCGCCGATGACGCGGCTATTATCCAGCCGCACCATTTCAAAGCTACGCACCATCCACAGATTCAAGGTGATCGCAAAGGCAACGCCGGCGGCGGCGCCGGCGGCGGCAATCAAGAAGTTCTCGGTTTGAAAATAGCGCACGATGGCCCGGCGAGTGGCGCCGAGTGCCCGCCGAATGCCGATTTGTTGCCGGCGTTGCGCCACCCAATAGCTGGTCAAGCCGATGATTCCGAACGCAGTCACAATGAGCAATGCCGCGCAGATCGAGCTCAGCAGCACGACGAGTCCGTGTTCGCCGCGATACGCCTGTGCGCGCAATTCCGACATGGAGCGGGTACGCAGAATTCGATTGGCATCGATCGCAAATAGTGTCTTCTCGGCGGCCTTCATCACCGCGTCGAGTTGCCCCGGCTGCACCCGTACCATATAGCGCGAAGACTCTCCCACCGGCCGATAGGGTGTCAGCACCGAGTTCTCTGCGAAGGTGCTGACCAGACCCGTTGCGGCGGTGTAGGGCCCCTGCAATCGATCGACGATACCGATGATGGGCGAGGAAACGGACGAATTTTCGACGAATATCGATTGTCCAAGGGCGTTCCCCGCCGGGAACAATCTCATCGCGAGCTGCTTGGTAATGATGTATCCGCTCGGGAGCGGCACATCGTTCTCCGTTCGGACCGAGACTTCATCGGCAGTGAAATTGCGGCCGCTGATCAGCAGCAAGCCCAGCGTGTCGAGAGTACGCTCATCGCCGAAGTAGTACGCTGCGAGTGCGCTCGGGGTTGCCTGATTGGCGGTGAGACTGACGCCCTCCGCCCATCCGCCGCCTTGCATCGGAAAATCATTGGTCACATAGGCGTTCTTGACCCCCATCAAGGAGCGCAGGGCGGCCAGATCGGCCGTCTGACGGGCGGCCAGATCGCCCGGATGATCGATGAACTCCGTCGATAATACGAAAATATTGGCTTCGTCGATGCCGGTGGGGCGATGACTCCACGCCAGTCGCTGCTCGACGAGAGTCAGCGCGTTGGCGAGAAACGCCAGTGTGACCGCCATTTGTACGATGATCAGTATTGCGCCGAACTTATTGCGGCGCATGGCGGAAAGGATCGGACGTATACCCATGGGGTTCCTATTGAGCTTTGAGCTGCCACGCCAGTCGTACATGCGCTGCCCGCCAGGTCGGATACAGGCCGGCCACGACGGTTGCCAACACGCCGAGAACAACGGCGGCAGCGACGTCGACGAAATCGAGACGCGCCAGTCCCGCAAATTCTTTTGTCAACAGCGATCGAGCAGCCAGCAGTCCCAATGCCGTCAGCACCAGGCCAAATAAGCCGCCGGCCAGCCCGACGACGCCCGTTTCGACGAGACACTGGACGAAGATCGCGCGGCGGCTGGCACCGAGGGCGCGCCTGACGCCGATATCGCCGGCTCGGCCCATGATTTTCGCCAGCATCAAGCCCATCGCGTTCAGCAGACACACGAAAAGAAACCCAAACGAGACCAATAGAAGAATATTGACTTCGCTGGGCACCACGTGCCGATAATTGAGCCAGCTCATGACATCGCGCAGCTGCGTATGCGCCGGCCAGTTGAAGCGGCCAATGCGCTGCTGCTCGGAGGCGTAGTTATTGAGAAAAACGCGATACTTCTGCGCGGCCGCGGCATCGGGCAACTCCGCCCAGAACTGCAGCCATACACAGTCGGATTGAATAAACGCCTCCCAGCCGATAGGAGAAATCGCTTTGCACGAGACATGGCCCTCTGCCCCCATGTGCTCGTCGATGGCGCGGCCGAACGGTAGATACAGTTCATCGGAACCGCCGAAACGCGAGACATTCAAATCGTAAAACTGGGGTGTTGGATGCCACTCGTTCAAGACACCGCGCACGGTATACAGCTCGTTGTCGAGACGCACGGTTTTGCCGACGCTGTTCACGCCCCCGAACAATCTGTCGTTCATTTCGGCGCTCAGGACTATCACGGCCGAATGCGCTTCGTCATCGGCCGCCGTCCAGGGTTGGCCGAACTTGAAAGGCGCGTCGAACATCGGAAAGAAATTCGCGAAGGCCGCCCTCGCCTGCACCTTGAAGGGCTTTTGCCGCGGATCGGGCGGCCGAAGTGAGAGGCGCGTCAGGAACAAGGCGCTTTGCAGTTTCGCGGCACGCGCTTTCATCAAGGCCATCGCATCGATGTAGTCGATCTGATCGGCCAATCCGTCCGGGGTTGATTCACCATTTTTGTTGGGTCCAAAGTTGTCGATCTGCACCGCGTAGAGTTGCTTCGATTTCTGCGGAATGGGATCTCCCGACATGGCGCGAAATACCGTCAGCGTGGTCATGGACGCGCCGATGCCGACGCCGATTGCCGCGATCATCAACAAGGTCAGCACGGCGTTTCGCTTCAGGCTGCGGAGTGCAAGTCCGAGGTAGTAACTGAACATTGAATCCCCGGCCACCTTCGACGCCATCGATCAGACGCCGCGCGTCGCCAGCGCCGGCGGAATCGATGCCGCGCGCATCGCCGGCCAGAGCACCGCGGCTTGACCCAGCAACAGCACGACGACGGCGCCCGCAAAGGCGTAGATCGAGTGCAGCCGCTCCATTTCGAAGCTGCTCACCATCCAGAGATTCAGAGCGATTGCCATGGCGACGCCGAGCGCGGCGCCGCTCGTCGCGATCAGCAGATTCTCGGTCTGGAAGTAGCGAATGATGGCGTTGCGCGTGGCGCCCAGCGCCCTGCGAATGCCGATTTGGCGGCGCCGCTGCGCCACCCAGTAGCTCGTCAGGCCCACGATGCCGAATGCGGTGACCAGCAGCAGCGCGGCGCAGACGACCCCCAAGATGACAGCCAGCCCGCGATCGTTGCGATACGCTTCCTGGCGAGCTTCCGTCAGCGACTGCACCTTCTCGATCACGCGCGCGCGGTTGATCTCGATGAGCTTCTTCTGCGCCGCCTGCATGACCGCCGGCAACTGGCCCGGCTTCGCACGCACTGCATAAATGGTGTACTGGTCGAGGTATCTGAACGGCTCGAGCATCGAATTGTAGTTGAATTTGCTTCCCCAGCCGCCCGATTGAACCCAAGGCACCTGCAGCTGATCGACGATCCCGATGATGGTCGTTTGATGTTTCTCGCCCTCGACGTACACGGACTGGCCCAAGGCGCTTCCGCCCGGAAACAATTTGTCGGCCAATGCGCGGGTGATGATGACCGCCGACGGCGGCGTAACGTCGGTATAACCCACCTTATCGACGATTTCGCCCGAGTTGAAGTTGCGGCCGGCGATCAACTTGAGCCCTAGGGTTTGCAAACCGTGCTCGTCGGTAAAATACAGCGCGCTCAACGCCATCGCGTCTCTCTGATCGGGATGCAAACTGACGCCGTCGGTCGAGCCGCCGTCGCTGAGCGGATAGGAATTGGTCGCGAACGCATCGACCACTCCCGGGACCGAGCGCAATGCCGCGAGGTCCGCCTGCAGCCGCGCCGCGAGATCCGTCGGATTGCCCACCCACAGATTCTTGAGCACGAACAGATCGGCTTCATCCACCCCGGTCGGCCGCTTGCTCGAGGCGACGCGCTGTTCGATGATGAACAAGCCGTTGCAGAGGATCGCCAGGGTAACCGCCATTTGCACGGCGATCAGAATGGCGCCGACCTTGTTGCGGCGCATCGCTGAAAGTATCGGTCGCAGTTCCATGGTGTGATCCTCTTACTGAGCCTTGAGTTGCCAGGCCGGTTGAACGTGAGCGGCGCGCCACGTGGGATACAGTCCCGCCAGAATGGTTGCAAACACCGCGAGCAGGATCGCGATGCTGATGTCCATCAACCCGAAGTGAGTGAGACGGCTGACTTCTTCGGAGAGCAGCGCACGCAAGCCCACGAGGCCGAGCGTCGTGAGAGCCAGCCCCAGCAATCCGCCCGCGAAGCCGATCACTCCGGCCTCGATCAGGCACTGAGAGAAAATTGCGCGGCGATTGGCGCCGAGGGCACGGCGCACGCCGATGTCGCCGGCACGTCCCAGGATCTTGGCGAGCATCAGGCCCATGGCATTCAGCAAACAGACGAACAGGAAACTGAAAGACACCAGGACCAAGATTCGCACTTCATCCATGACCGCATGCTGGTAGACGAGCCACTGCTTCGCGTCGCGGATTCGCGTATGGGCCGGCCAATTGAATCGGCCCGATCGCTGCTGATCGGACGCGTAGTTGTTCAGAAACTGCCGGTAGCGATCCACGTCGCCGGCGGTCGGCAATTCGGCCCAAAATTGAATCCAGATGCATTCGGAGTGTAGGCGGCCTTCCCACCCGGGCGCGCCGATGTCGCCTGCGCAATTGTTGTTCCCCCAGCTGGACATTTCGCCGGCGATGGCCCGGGCGAACGGCAGGAACAGCTGCTCACTCTTGCCGTATTTGTCGTTGTTGAGGTCGTAGAACTTGGGGATGGGCTGCCACTGATCCATGACGCCGACCACGCGGTAGTCATGGTTGTCGAGATTCAGCATCTTGCCGACGCTGTTGGCGCCGTTGAACACTTTGTCGTTCAGCTCGCGGGTGATGACCACGACACCGGCGCGGTTCTCATCGTCGGCGGGGCTCCACGGACCGCCGAAGCGAAACGGCACATCGAACATCCGGAAAAAATCCCTATAGGCGGCTCGGGCGTGCACCTGGAAGGGCAGCAGCTGCGGATTGGACGGTGTCAGCGCGAACCCTGTCGCGTACATGGCCGATTGGCGCGGCGCGGCGTGCGCATTCATGAGACCGATGGCGTCCGGATAGCTGATCTGCGGCTGTAGATGCTCTTCGTCGCCGAGGACCACCGTCTTCTTGGACGGACCCCAATTGTCGATCTGCACCGCGAATAATTGCGTGGATTTCTCCGGGATCGGGTCGCCCGCCATGGCTCGGAACACGGTCAGCGTCGTCATCGACGCGCCGATGCCGACGCCGATGGCCGCTATCATGAGCAACGTGAGCACCACGTTGCGCTTGAGGCTGCGCAGCGCCAACGTAAAGTAGTAACTGAACATGAGTGCTCCCCTACAGTTGAGCGTTGCCTACAGTTGAGCGTTGGCGCCGACCACCAAGCGCGGCTGCACAGTCAAGTCGACCACCTGGCCGTCCACGATGTGCACCTCGCGCTGAGCGCGAATGGCGAGTTCGGGATCGTGCGTGACCATGACGATGGTCGCGCCGTCGCGATGCAGTTCCTCGAGCAAATCCAAGACCCCGCGCGCCATCTGGGTGTCGAGATTGCCGGTGGGCTCATCCGCCAGCAGCAGCCGCGGCGAGCCTGCCAGCGCGCGGGCGATGGCCACCCGCTGTTGCTGCCCGCCGGAGAGTTCCGCCGGATAGTGCCGCGAGCGTGCCGAGAGGCCCACCCGTTCCAATGATTCCTGGATGCGGCGCCGCCGCTCCGCACCGTTGAAGCCGCGGTAGCGCAGCGGCACGTCGATATTGTCCTGCACGTTGAGATCGGAAATGAGGTTGAAGGCCTGAAAGATGAAGCCGATCTTCTCGTTGCGCAGCCGCGAGCGCTGGTTGTCGTTGAGGCCCCGCACGTTGGCGCCGTCCAGCTGATATTCGCCGCCGTTGAATTCTTCGAGCAGGCCCGCGATGGTCAAGAAGGTCGTCTTGCCGGAACCCGAGGGCCCTGTGACCGCGACGAATTCACCCTCGCGCACGTGAATGGAAAAATCTCGCAGCGCGTATGTCTCGACGACCTCGGTTCGATACGCTTTGGACAGGTGGGTCATTTTCAACATGTGGTGGCCTCGTACGGCGGATTGGTCAAATTACATTTCATGTCGGGTTCAGCGGCTCAGGATCACGCGCTCGGCGCCGTTGAAGGCATCGGTGCCCGAGACGACGATTTGATCGCCCGCCGCCAACCCATCGAGGATCTCGACTTTGGCGATGCTGGCGGCGCCCAGACGCACCGGATGCCTCTCAGCCACGTTGCCATGAACGAGGTAGGCAATGCCGCCGCCCTCCTGGTCCATGAAAGCGCCGCGATCGACCATCAATACGTGGTCGCGCCTATCGATGAAGATGCGCACCGACAGCCGTTGGCTCTGACGCAGGCCCGCCGGCTTTTCGTCGCCGAAGCGCAGCCGCGCAGTGACTTGACCGGCAACGACCTCGGGCGACACACCGCTGACGCTGCCCTGCCAATGACGCCCTCCGCCCTCGAGATCCGCGCTCATGCCGGGCCGCAGATCGCGCGCGAGGCTTTCCGTCACTTTGATTTCGACTTCCAGCGCGGAAAGATCGACCACCGTCAGCAGCGGAGCATCCTTGGCGACGCTGGCGCGATCGGCCACTTGCACCTGTCCGACTTGACCGTCGACCGGGGAACGTACGTTCAAACCATCGACCTGGCGCTTGAGATCGTCCACCAGGAATTGCTGTCGGTCGAACAAAGCCTTTTTGCTGTCGATGTCGAATCGATTTTGCTTCGGCTGAGACTGGTAATTCATTTTCGCCTGCTCGAATGCGAACTGCGCCTTTTCCAGCGAATCCTCGGCCTTGAGCGCCTGCAACTCCGTATAGGAGCCCAGTTCGTAGGCTTTGCGGCTGCGATCGAGCTCGCGCTGCGCGGTTTTTTGATCGACTTGCGCTTGGTTGAACGCGTCCCGGAGCTGCAGCAGTTTCTGGTCGGCGTCGAGCGTCGCCCGTTGCCAATCGATGCGCAGACCGACCGCCGACGCTTCTTCTTGCGACAGCTTGGCGGTCAAATCGGGACTGTCGATGACGGCCATCACCTGTCCCTTTGACACGGTGTCGCCGGCGTGCACTTTGAGGGTGACCGTGCCGAGAGCGGCGGCATACAGCGTTGGGCTGACGGCCGCCACGATCTGTCCGTCGGAGGCGATGTCGCGGACGAAGCTGCCGCGTTCCACCGTGGCGATCGACAGCCGCGACCGATCGACCGAGACGCCGGCTCCGGCGTAGCGCAGCACGTACATGAGGAGCACGCCGAGTCCGAGCACCGCGGCGAGACTGACGATGAGCAGCGTGCGATGACGCTTCCAGGGGCTCGTGGGATCGATGACTCGATCCTGACCTGCCGTGTCGCGCAGCATGACGGGTTCCTTGGGTAGCAGCCGCATGCTCATGCGAGACCGGCTGGCGGTGAGAGCGTCGGCACGCCCGTGAGATAGTCATAATGCGACTCGCCGTAGGCGCGCAGCACCGACGACAGCAGAACGCAGAATCCAAGGATGGCCGCCAGCACGACGATCGCCAGCAGCCAACGGCGCTTCCAGAGGCTCGGCGGCTCGATCGCACCACCCGGCCCGATCGCGCGGCCGCGATCTCGACTATCGTGACGCATGACGAATTCCTCGGGTAACAGCCAGTTGCTCATGAACCGGTCTCAACGAGCAAGTCATCGATCGCGGCGAGGTCGTGCTCGCTCAAGCGGCCGGCTTGTTGTTTGAGCGTCAACACACTGGTCAAATAGTCATAGCGCGATTGACTATAGGCGCGCACCGCCGTGTAGTAATTGTTTTGCGCATCCAGCAATTCGAACTCGGTTCCGGTGCCGAATTCCACATTGCGCCGGCTCGCCTCCACCGCGGCGCGGCCTGAGTCGACCGCGCGGCGCGCGGCGCCGATGCGCTGAATGCCGCTGACGATGTTGCGAAATGCCGCACGCGTCAGCCGCTCGGTATCGCGCCGCGCCGAGTCGTAAATCGCTTCGGACTGACGGTACAACGCGCGCGATTGGCGCACCGCCGAGGCGACTGCGCCTCCCTGAAACAAGGGCCAGGTGAAGGAGACGCCGACCGTATCCAGCGTTTGGTTGCCGCCCAGCACCTCGTCCTGTGTGAGCTTCGAGCTCGAGCCAGTCAGCGAAAAGGTGGGCAGCCCCCTGCCCCGCTGCGCCGACACGTCGCGCGCCGCCGCTTCCATCTTGAGTTCGGCCGTGCGTACATCGAAATTATCTTGCCGCGCGGACGTCACCCACTCTTCGGCGGAGGCGGGTTCGGGAGAAACCAGGGGAATGTCCTGGCGCAGCGGCGCGATGGCTGCGGCATGTGCTCCCACGATTTCGGTGAGCGCCAAGTTCGCATCATCGAGGGCATTCTGCGCATCGATGACGCTCTGTTCGGTGGCGTCGTAGAACGCCTGCGCCTGCTCGACGTCGCTGCGCGGACCGACGCCGGTCTGCTCGCGCGTGCTGGCCTGGCTCAGCAAGGTCCCGAAGGCGTCCCGTTCGGAACGGTTGGCGGCGAGTTGATCGGCGGCGGACAGGATGGCGAAATAGGCCTGCGCCACCCGCAGCAGGAGATTCTGCTGTGCGCTGCGAAAACCGGCCTCGGCGGCGGCGGCCTGAAAATTCGCTTCCTTGAGCTGGCTGAAGGCTTGGAAGCTCCACAACGTCTGCGAAAGGTTCAGTCCCAAGCTGTGCACGGTACCGTAGCAATGCTGCATGCCGGCGGCGGCGCTGAGAGCGCAGTCAGCTGCCTGCGTACCCGTCGACTGGCCGCTGTCGAAGCCCGCGCGCTCACGCGTGGCCGAGGCGGCGGCCGACACCTGCGGCAACCATTGCGCGAGCGCCTGGGGCCGAGCCTCGATCGCGGCGTCGCGTTGGAAGCCGGAGGCCTGCAGCGAGGCGTCACGCGTCTGCGCGAGCTGATACAGCTCATTCAGATCGTTGGCGTTGGCGAGCTTCGCTGCCAGAACCATCGAGATCAACGCCAGTGAGTAACGCAACACCGTCTGCCTTGCCTCGAGAATGAGGTTCATGGCAAGACCAGAGCAAGCGGCATGCCATCCGCCTAACTTTATAAGCCATTGTTTATATTCTGGTTATTTCGCGTCGAGAGACGGGGAGTGTCCGCGGACAGTGTCCGCGGACGATGTCGGACACCGCGGCCTTTAGGCTTGCGCCTCTTGCGCCGGCGGCTATCTGCGCAAGCCCGGCACGTCTCGCCTCCATTCGTCGACGCCTCCATTCACAATCGCCTCCATTCATAAACCCTTCTATTCATGAACGCGTCCATTCATAAAGATGCACTACCGTGCAAAGATGAACGCCCGGTACAAGTAACCATTGTGTAAAGATGAGCTACCGTGGCTGACGACATTTTGCTGGCGATCGATCAAGGAACGAGTTCCACTCGCGCCATCGGCTTCTCCACCGCGGGCGATGTAGTGGCGGAGGAACAGCAGAGTTTCGAACAGATCTATCCGGGACCAGGCTGGGTGGAACATGACGCCGAAGTGATTTGGGCGACGGTCATGTCCACCAGCCGCCGGGTGCTGCAGCACTTGGGCGAAACCCAGCGGACGGTGGCCGCCATCGGCATCACCAATCAGCGGGAGACGACGATTCTCTGGGATCGGCGCAGCGGCGCGCCCATCTACAACGCCATCGTCTGGCAGGATCGCCGCACGGCCGATCGCTGCCGCCAATTGGCTCGCGATCATGGCGAGACGGAAATCAGCCGTAAAACCGGTTTGCGCTTCGATCCCTATTTTTCGGCCACCAAGATCGCCTGGATTCTGGACCGCGTACCCGGTGCGCGCGAGGCCGCCAATGCCGGCCACATCGCTTTCGGCACGGTTGATAGCTTTCTCATCTGGCGGCTGAGCGGCGGCCGGTTGCACCTGACGGACGCCACCAATGCGAGCCGCACGGCGCTCTATGATATCGGCAAGGGCCGCTGGGACGAGGCCCTGTGCGAGTTGTTCGATGTACCCACGAGCGTTCTGCCCGAAGTACGCGACAGTGCGGGTGAATTCGGCCTCACCGACAAGGCGGTCCTGGGTCAATCGCTGAAAATCTCCGGCGTTGCCGGCGATCAGCAAGCGGCTCTCGTCGGACAGGCTTGCTTTGCCTCCGGCGACGTCAAGAGCACGTACGGTACCGGTGCGTTCCTGGTGCTCAATACCGCGCGGCAACTCGTGCCCTCGAAGAACCGCCTGCTCAGCACCATTGCCTACCAGCTGAATGGGCAGGTCACCTACGCGCTGGAGGGTTCCATTCTGTCCGCGGGCGCCGCCATTCAGTGGCTGCGCGATGGGCTTGGACTCATTTCACAGGCATCGGACGTCGAGGCGCTGGCAGCGTCGGCACCGCACAGCGGCGGAGTCTATCTGGTACCTGCATTCACCGGACTGGGAGCACCGTACTGGGACCCCGACGCGCGCGCCGCCATCATCGGGCTGACGCGTGCATCGACGCGCCACGAGATCGCGCGCGCGACCCTGGACAGTGTCGCCTACCAGACCTATGACTTGCTCGATGCGATGGCCGCCGACGGTCTGCGGCCCGAGACACTCAAGGTCGACGGAGGCATGTCGCAAAACAATCTGTTCGTACAGCGCCTGGCGGATGTCTTGGGGATGCCGGTGCGGCGGCCGACGAACCCCGAGTCCACGGCATTCGGCGCCGCATGCTTGGCGGGACTCGGCTGCGGCCTGTATCGCTCACTCGACGACATCGCCGCATTGCACCGCTCCGAGACTCGTTTCGAGCCCGCATTGGGGGCGCCGGAGCGTGAGATGCAAATCACCGGGTGGCGCGACGCGCTGCGGCGGGTAAGATCCAACTGATGGAGCTTTCCGCGCTCATCGACCGCTGGCGTCCCAGTACCCTTCGCGCCGCCGGCCGGAACATCGCCCCCGGAGTCGCGTCCACCCTGATCGTGGCGCTGGCCGCAACCTATCTCTCCGATCACTATCACGCGCCGCCGGTCATTTTCGCGTTATTGCTGGGCATGGCCTTGAATCAATTGTCGGCCGAGGCGCGCTACGCGCCCGGCATCAACGTGTCCGCGCGCACGCTCCTCAGAATCAGCGTGGCATTGCTCGGACTACGCATCACCTTCGGTCAGGTCGGCGAACTGGGTTGGTCGACCGCGGCGATGGTCATGGTGACGGTGCCGCTGACCATCGGATTCGGCTGGGCGCTCGCCAAGACGATGAAGCTCGACGGCCGATATGGTGTTCTATCGGGCGGCGCGGTCGGAATTTGCGGCGCCTCCGCGGCAATGGCCATCGCCGTCGCGTGGCCCCGCAAAGACTCCGAGCGCGACACCGTGGTGGTGATCGCGTGTATTACGACTTACAGCACGATTGCCATGGTTCTGTATCCCGCCCTCCTTGCACATTTGGATCTGGACCCTCTGCAAACCGGACGGTTCCTCGGCGGGTCGATCCACGATGTCGCGCAAGTGGTTGCCGCCGGCTACGCCTCCTCGCCGCAAGCGGGCGACTCAGCGACCATCGTCAAGCTCATGCGCGTCGCCATGCTGTTGCCCGTAGTCCTGATCATCAGCGTGGCGGCCGCGCGGGGATCGGAAAGAAACCAGCCCGCGGAGAAGAAGGTGGCGCTCCTGCCGGGTTTTCTCATCGCCTTCGTCGTGCTGGCCGCATTGAACGGATTCGCTCTCGTGGCAAAACCGGTCGCGTCAGTTCTCACCGAAGCGTCGAAGTGGCTGCTGGTCATTTCGGTGGCCGCTCTCGGCATGAAGACGAGCCTGCGCGAAATGATGGCCGTCGGCACGACCGCGATTGCTCTCATCGCGGCGGAAACGATATTCCTGGCCCTATTGGTCCTGGCCTGGATCATGCTGGTGGGCAGCACTCGTTAACGGCGGGCGAATTCGGCCTTCCAGAAGCCCGGCGGCGCGATCGATCGCCTGCGACAGACCGATCTCCTCGGTGAGGAACTCGAGCTTGTCGATGTCGAGATCTTGACTCAGCCGGCGCCATGCCTCCAAGCGGTCCGCTCGCGGGCACATGACGCTATCCACCCCCGCGAGCGTGACGCCACGCAAAATGAACGGCGCCACCGTCGCAGGAAAATCCAGACCTCCGGCGAGACCGCAGGCGGCGACGACCCCCCGATACCGCATGGAGGCGCAAACGTTGACCAGCGTGTGGCTGCCGACCACATCGATCGCCCCCGCCCAGCGCTCCTTGCCAAGCGGTTTGCCCGGACTCGCGAATAGCGATCGATCCAAGACCTCCGCCGCACCCAGGCGCTTCAGAAAATCGGCTTCCGCCGGACGCCCGGTTACGGCCGCCACCCGAAATCCCAGTTTGGCGAGCACCGCAACCGCCACGCTGCCCACGCCGCCCGCCGCCCCCGTCACCAGAATCTCGCCGCTCTCGGGCGCGACTCCCTGGCGTTCGAGCGCGATGACGCACAACATTGCCGTATATCCGGCAGTGCCGATGGCCATGGACTGTCGGGGTGTAAAGGCGGCTGGCAGCGGGATGAGCCACTCCCCCTTGACCCGCGCCAGCTGCGCGAGCCCGCCCCAATGATGCTCACCCACGCCCCAGCCGTTGAGCAAAACCTGGTCGCCGACCGCGTACGAGGCATTTTCAGATTCATGGACTGAACCGGCGAAATCGACTCCCGGCACCATGGGAAATTGCCGCACCACCGGCGCCTTGCCCGTGATGGCGAGCGCGTCCTTGTAGTTGAGCGTCGAATAATCCACCCGCACCGTCACATCGCCCGGGGGCAATCGGCCTTCCGCGAGCGATGTGAAGGTCGCGCGATACGGGCGCTCGTCGCGTTCGATCAGAACTGCTTTGAACATGGATCACCTGGGCCTCGGCGGGGATCACGGTCATGGTATCGTTTGGCGACCATGAAGCCAACGCGCCACAGGCGAGTACTCGCCATCGATATCGGCGGAAGTCACGTGAAAATGCGCGTTTTCGGCCGTCGCGAGCTGCGGCAATTCGAGTCGGGGCCGGATCTGACACCCCGTCAGATGGTCACCCGCGTGCACGAACTCACCGGGGACTGGACCTACGACGCGGTTTCCGTCGGGTATCCGGGAGTGGTGCTGCACGGCAAAGTGGTGGCCGAACCGCACAATCTAGGACCCGGTTGGGTCGGATTCGATTTTCGCAAGGCCTTCGGCCGACCGACCCATGTCCTGAACGACGCGGCCATGCAGGCGGTCGGCAGTTACGAAGGCGGCCGCATGCTGTTTCTAGGCTTGGGAACCGGGCTCGGATCGGCGATGATCGTCGACGGCGTCGTTGCACCCATGGAACTCGCGCATCTGCTCTACAAAAAGGGCCGCACCTACGAAGAATACGTGGGCGCGCGCGGTCTCGAGCGGCTGGGCGTCAAGAAATGGTCGCGGACCGTCAACTCGGTCGTGACACAACTCAGCACATTGCTGGAGGCCGACTACGTCGTCATCGGCGGCGGCAATGCGCGCAAGTTGAAACGGCTGCCGAAAAACTCGCGCCTCGGCAGCAATGACTTCGCCTTCCTCGGTGGATTTCGTGTGTGGCATCACGCGGCCACGCCCCCACCGGCGGCAAAGTCGCACCGGCACCGCATCACGCTGCCTTGACCGGCCACTCGTGAAGCCCGGCGGCCCGCCGGACATCGTGATGCAGTTTGCAGATTTTGCCGGCAGCGAACCCGCACACTTCTATTGTCCGCCCGTTTGTGGACAATTATCGACATGAAATTTCGACTCAAGGCGTTGGGTCTGCATCTGCTGGCGAGCGCCACGGCGCTGATGCTCATATTCGGCGCCCTATATTTCGGATGGTATCGCTGGCCAGGCTGGTATCTGGCCGACGTCTCCCAGGTTGTATTCGTGATGGCCGGAGTCGATGTGGTGGTCGGCCCCCTGTTCACCTTCATTGTCGCCGGCGCGAACAAACCGCGGCGGGTACTCGCGCGCGATATCGCGGTGATCGTCGTCATACAACTCGTCGCTCTGACTTACGGCGCGATGTCGATCTGGAGCGGCCGGCCGTTGTACTACGCGTTTTCCGAGAATGTGCTGCAGGTCGTTCAGGCCTACGACATCAGCCCCGACGAGGTGGACCTCGCCCGCCGGCAGAAGGCAGCACTGGCGCCTCATTGGTACAGCTTGCCGCGTTGGATCTGGGCGCCCCTGCCCCCGGATTCGCACGAGCGCGGCCGGATCGTCGCGTCGGCGGTCGCCGGGGGCGACGACGTGATATCGATGCCGCGATATTTCAAGCCCTGGGAGCAGGGCTTGCCGGCGCTTCGAACCCAGCTGAAGAAGGTGGACGATGTGGGATACTTCTCGTCCGCCGACAAGAACAAGCTCAAGGCGCACCTGCGGGCCGCGGGTTTGTCCGCCGACGCGCCCACGGTGATGCCGCTGACTGGACGAGGGCATCCTCTCCTGGCGGTGTTCGACCCCGCGAGCCTCACGATCATCGCAATTTTCAAGGCCAAGTAGGCAATCCTTCGGCCGCAATCGGTGGAACAGATTATTCTGGGGGTCGGTGACGGGTTGCCGGCCGACGGCTGCGTCTCCCGCCACCTCAAGAGTTCAAGCGATGGACCGATAAGAGCCTATGACCAACCCTACGCCCGTCCCGAAGCGACTATTCCCGCGCCTGCGCGGATTGGGGGGCCGAAAGAGCCAGGAAGCACACCCTCTGCTGTCCGCCGTCGCCGGCGGACTGATCGCGTGGGGAACCGCGATTGCGGGGATCGCCGTGGTGGATGTGATCGTCCGCCAGATTCTATTGGAGGACGTTCGGACCTATCTTGCGCGAACCGCGGCCGGCACAGCCGCACTCATCGACGGAGATCAACTTCGAATCTTCAACAGCCCCGATCAGGACGGTTCGCCGGAGTACAACCGTGCATCCCGTCCACTTCGGGCGCTGCTCGATACGAATCCCGACATCCGATTCGCCTACGTCGGTGTCATGCAGGGAGACGTCATGCATTTCGTGCTCGATGGAACCCGGCAGGGCACCTTTGATGAAGCTGGTCGGCCGAACCATTCGCCGCCCATGGAACAGGACGAGCCCAGCCCCGGGGAACGAGAGGTCTCCAACACCCATCGGCTGACGGTGGAGAAGGAACCCACCGCCACGGCCTGGGGAATGGGCATCCGCGCCCATGCGCCTGTCTTTGCGCGGAACGGAGAAATGGCCGGCTACGTGGGCATCACCATGCGGGCGGACCGATACCGACAACTGGTCCGGCGCGTTGACGTATCGGCCGCGCTCGGCGTCTTGATCGCCGGTGCCCTCGCCTTCCTCCACGGCATCGCCATTTGGCGGGCCCAGATCGCCCGCCGGCGGGCCGTGACCGCCCAGGCGCACAGCGAAGATCAACTGAAGCGCGCTCAGGCATTCGCCAATCTTGGAACGTGGTACGCGAACCTCCGGACCGGCAGCGGATCGATGTCCGGCGAGCTTCGACAGCTGCTCGGCAATCCCGGGGACAGTGACCGGCCGCTCGCCGCGTATCTCGCGGTGACCCATCCTGAAGACCGCTCGTTGGTCGAGACGATGCTGGCGAATCTTGGATCCAGCGGAGGATCACGTACCCTCGATCACCGTTTCGTCATCGGCGGCGTCATCAAGCACGTGCGGGCGGCGGTTGCCGCGCGCCGCGATGCCCGCGGCCAGCCCGCGGAAATGCAAGGGATCGTGCTCGACCTCACCGATCTGAAGGCCGCCGCGCTCGAGACGCTCCGAGCCAAAGAGGTGGCAGAATCTGCCAACCGTGCAAAGAGCGACTTTCTCGCCAACATGAGCCACGAGATTCGCACGCCCATGAATGGCGTGCTCGGTATGACCGAGCTCTTGCTCGATACTCGGCTCGACGCCCTGCAACGCGATTACGCGGAGACCATCCGCGACAGCGGCACCTCGCTCCTCACCGTCATCAATGACATTCTGGACTTCTCGAAAGTGGAGGCCGGCAAGCTCGAGCTCGAGGTCTTGGACGTGAACTTGCGCGACACCTTCGAAGACGTCGCCCGTCTCCTGTCGATTCAAGCCCATGCAAAAGGGCTCGAACTCACCGCCCAGATCGATGCCAGGCTCCCCGATCTCGTGAAGGGCGATGCGGGACGCATCCGTCAGATTCTGCTGAATCTTGCCGGCAATGCCATCAAGTTCACGACCCAGGGCGAGGTCTCGCTCGAGATCAAAGTCCTGAGCACGGATGCGACCGGCACGAAGGTGCGCTGCGAAGTGCGCGACACCGGGATCGGCATTCCAGCCGACCGGCTGGAGTCCTTATATGCGCCCTTCATGCAGGTGGACACATCGACGACGCGCAGATTCGGCGGCACAGGATTGGGATTGTCGATCGTACGGCGTCTCGTCGAGCTGATGGGCGGTGAAGCCGGCGTTGAAAGCGCCGAAGGCGTAGGTTCCCTGTTCTGGTTTACCGCGCACTTCGCGCCGGTCGTCCACAGCGCGCAGCCCCTTTATCCGGCGCCGGCCTCGATCAAGGGACAGCGGGTACTCGTGGTGGACGACAACGCCACCAATCGCAAAGTCGTGATGGGACAGCTTCTCCTCTGCGGCGTCGAACCGGTATGCGCGAGTTCCGCGGATGAGGCGCTGGCGCTCATGCGTCAGGCACGCGCCGCGGACCGGTCCTTCGACGCGGCCCTGCTCGATTATCTGATGCCCGATTGCGACGGCGCGGAACTGGGACGGACCATCGTTCAGGATGAGGCATTGAAAGCCACGCGGTTGATTCTATTGACATCGTCCGGTCAACGGGGCGACGGTCAGTTGTTTGCCGACATCGGCTTTGCGGGCTATCTGCTGAAGCCGGTCACGCAGCGTGAGCTGACGGAATGTCTGATACTGGTGCTGGCCAATACCGCGCAGTCCTGGCATCTGCAAAGCCAACCGATGATCACCCGGCATGCACTGCGTGCGCAGCGCATCAAGACCGGCAACCGGATATTGCTGGCCGAAGACAATCTCGTGAATCAGAAGGTCGCCTTGAGACTGCTGGAAAAGCTCAACTACCGCGTCGACGTCGTGGCGGACGGCCTGACCGCGGTGGCCGCCTGGCAGACGGGAAAATACGATCTCATCATCATGGATTGCCAGATGCCGCAGATGGACGGCTATGAGGCGACCCGTGAGATCCGCAGGCTCGAGGAGCGCAAGCGCCACATCCCGATCGTGGCGCTCACTGCGCATGCCATGAAGGGCGATGAGGAGAAGTGCCGCGCCGCCGGCATGGACGATTACCTCTCCAAGCCGATCGATCGCGCCAAACTGGAAGTCTGCTTGGAGCGTCTCCTGCCAAGCACCGGCTCGACCGGATCGACGCTCGCGATCAAGGAAGCCTCAGTCCTTCCCGCACGCGTGCCCGAACAAATTGCGCTGCCGCCGCATCACCCGGTCGACTGGGAAGCGCTGCTCGAATCGATCGATGGCGATCACGAGTTCGCTCGCGATCTCGCGGATACGTTCATAGGGACCGGAGATCGGGAGCTTGCTGCAATCGCGGCGGCGCTCGACACGGGCGACGCCGCCGCGTTGCGCGAATCCGCGCATGCTCTCAAGGGCGCGAGCGCGAACTTGCGGGCCGCGGCGGCAACGTCTGCCGCGGCGCAACTCGAGTCGGCCGCCGGGTTGGGAAAGAGTGCTCAAATTCCGGCGCTCGCCGAAAAGCTCACTACGGAAGTCAGAAGGATGACTGCGTACTTACGGTCGAAGGTAGGCTAGCGCAGAACGCACCTTTGGGTGACCGAGCGGCCGTGGGTCCCTACACGATCGACGATTTTCGCCCTATCACGTCCGGCTAGGTATCTTAAGACGGCGATCGTTAGTCCCGTCGACGATCGTGCGCGTATCATGTCCCATGGAAACCGTTGAATAGGAGCAGCCCATGGACGACGAGCAATCGCGAGAGGTATTCGACACCGGGCTGAAGAAGATCAGGCACGAAATAAAAAGCCGCTTGGTGCCTCATGGCCTTTATGGAACCATTACGGACGTCGACAGTGGCCCGGCGGGTCACCTCCCGGACGGCTCGAGAATCGAGCTCCACGCGAAGGGCAGAACCGTCGGAAAATCGTTTGACCGCCGGCAAATCGAAGGCTGCTGCCTCAGAGTGGGAGGCGTAGTTCTATCGGACATCATCGCCATGGTTGACGAAATGTCGACTCTGCCCCGTGTTGACTCCCAAGGTAAGTGAACCGAATTCCCGCGCGGCGAGACGACTTTAAACCGGGAGCTTTCGAAGCAGCGAAGCCATCAGAGCGTTCACCCGAGATCCGGGCGGTTCGCCCGTGGGACAGTTGCCGTATAGCTATATAGCTATATAAGGCCCTCCGCCCAACAGCCAGTCAAGACGAATAACTAGCGGCTTCGATCGAATTCTCTCCCCGGCCCCCAGCACGAAGGCCACCAATGTAACCGGCGTTCGTGTTTCTGACATCGACGCGTAACCGCGCCCACAGAAATTTCCCAACATGGCGGCCAATGATACCTACGATGCCTTGGTGCTCGGCAGCGGCGAGGCAGGAAAATCGATAGCATGGTACCTGGGCGGTTCCGGCCAGCGCGTCGCGGTCGTGGAACAGCGCTATGTGGGCGGTTCCTGCCCCAATATCGCCTGCTTGCCGAGCAAGAACTTCGTCCACGCTGCAAGCATCGCTCATATTGTCGCCGCGAGCGAGGCGCTCGGAACCCGCGTCGCAGGTCGGGTGTGGATGCGGGAGATTCAGGCGAGCAAGCGGAGAATGGTCGAAGGCCTGGTCCAAACGCATCTGAACAGATTCGCCGCCAGCAATTGCGAACTCGTGATGGGACGGGGCAGCTTCATAGCCGAGCGGACCATCGAGGTCGCGCTCAACGGTGGAGGAACACGCACGCTGCAGGGCGACAAGGTCTTTCTCGACGTCGGAGCCTTCGCGAGCCTCCCCGCGCTGCCCGGACTCGCCGAAGCCGCTCCACTCACGCATGTCGAGCTCCTTGATCTTGACACCGTTCCAGAGCATCTGTTGATCCTTGGGGGCAGCTACGTTGGCCTTGAGCTCGCGCAGGCGATGCGGCGGCTGGGCAGCCGCGTCACTGTCTGCGAGCGCGACGAACGGCTTCTACCTCGCGAGGATCGCGACATCGCTGAGGCGGTCCGCCAACTGCTGGAGGACGAGGGGATTGCCATCATCACCTCAGCCGATGTGGGCCGCGTCTCCGGCCGATCCGGCAACCGGGTGGCACTCCACGCCATGATCGACGGGATGCAGAGGTCAGTAGAGGGTTCGCATCTGCTGGTTGCCCTGGGTAAGACACCGAACACCAGCGGGATAGGCCTCGAGCGTGCCGGCATCAAGCTGACCCCCTCCGGCTACGTGAGCGTGAACGACAGGCTGGAGACGACGGCTCCCGCCGTGTGGGCGATGGGCGACTGTGCCGGAAGCCCGGCCTTCACCCACATGGCGTTCGACGATTTCCGTATCGTCAGGGACAATCTCCGCGGAAGGCAGCGCAGCACCGCAGGGCGGCAGGTGCCTTTCTGCCTATTCATCGAACCCGAGCTGGCGCGCGTCGGACTGAACGAGGTCGAAGCCGGACGGCAGGGCGTCGGCTACCGGCTGACGGAGCTCCCCATCTCGTCGATCCTTCGAACCCGCACGACCGGCGAAACGCGCGGCAAGCTCAAGGCACTGATTGGCGAGGACGACCGGATCCTCGGATTCACCGCGTTGGCCCCGCGAGCCGGCGAGTTGCTGCCAGCGGTCCAAATCGCGATGCGGACGGGGCTTTCCTACCACTCGATCGAGGAGCTGGTCGTCGCACATCCGACTTACGCGGAGGGGCTGGTCTCGCTCTTCTCAAACATCAAGCCATTGGACGGTCCGACCAGCCGACCGTGAAATCGGAGCTTCGTGCGCCGCGCTGCAATTGGCCGTAATCGAGGATCAGAAACATGTCGACGAACGTCACCGCTCACCACTCCATCTTGAGTGACAAAGACGATCGCTCGCTGGTTTCGGTGTTCTCTGCCTATGTGGTGAGCGCGACTCTCTGGCTGCTGTTTGCAACCGGCGTGGGGATATTGATGGCTTTCAAGTTTGGGGCGCCGGAGTTCGGGGCCGGCGCGTGGTTGACGTTCGGGCGATTGCGCCCCATCCATACCAACGCGACATTCTATGGATTCGCGAGCATCGCCTTGGTCGGATTGGCGTACTACGTTGCCGCACGCAGCAGCGGAGCAAAACTCTACAGTGCCGCCCTGGCGTGGACCGGCCTGGTGCTTTTCAACGTGGCGGCGATCGCCGGCACTGTTGCGTTGGACCTAGGGTACAACGATGGCGATCTCGAGTACCGCGAATGGCTTTGGTGGATCCGCTTGATATTTTTGGCTGCGCTAGCGGTGACGGCATGGAACCTCATCGTTACGGTCGCACGGCGCAATAGTGGAGATATTTACCTATCCAACTGGTACATCATCGGCGGCACGCTGTGGGCCTGCATCATCGCGACCGTGGGTGTTGTACCGTGGTTTCAATACGGGCTCGGTCAGGTGGCCGTGTCCGGATTCTACATGCACAACGCGGTGGGCATGTGGTTCACACCGTTGGCGTTGGGCGTGATTTATTACACGCTGCCGAAACTGCTGAACCGTCCGATCTACTCGTACGCGCTGGGCGTGTTCGCGTTCTGGACCAACCTGGTGTTCTACCCCATCATCGGTTCCCATCATTTCGAATTCAGTCCATTGCCCTGGTGGCTGCAGACCACTGCCATCGTATTCAGCGTGGCAATGCTGGTACCGGTGTGGGGCGGCAGCAGCAACTTTCTGCTGACCATGCGCGGACGCACGCGCGACATGATGCAATCGTATCCGTTGATGTTCATTTTTGTCGGCGTGATGAGCTACCTGATCGGATCCACCCAGGGCACGCTCGAGGCATTTCGTTCGCTGCAAGAAGTGTGGCATCTGACCAATTTCACCGTGGGTCATTCCCACATGACCATGTACGGCATCATCGCATTTGCGACATGGGGCGGTATTTACGCCCTACTTCCGTTGGCGACCGGCAGGCACCCCGGCCGGCTGGGCCTGGCGTTGCACTTCTGGATGGCGCTGGTCGGCTGCTTCATCTATGTCACGTCGCTGTCCATCGGCGGCACCATCCAGGGACTCGACTGGGTGCACGGACTGCCATTCATCCAGTCGGTGGTCGACATGCAGAGTTACTACGTCTGGCGCGGCGTGGGTGGTTCACTCATGTTCTTGAGCCACATCGTGTTTGCCTGGAACGTATGGCGTATGTGCTATGGGCCGGGCGCAGTGCCATCTCCGCTGGCGTCTTTGCGCAGCGAGGAGGCCGTGGCATGAACAAGCTGGTCCTGATTGCGGGCGGCTCGACGTTGGTCTACGCCGGCCTCGCGTTGATGATGTGCGTATTGCCCGGGATCGAGCTGTCGAATGTTCCGGCCGGCCCAGGCGTGCAACCGCTGACGGCGCTCGAGTCGGAGGGGCGCGAGGTGTACGTGGCCAATGGGTGTAGCTACTGTCATACCCAGCAGGTACGGCCGCTCAGTCAGGACAAGGTATTTGGACGCCCGTCCGCTGCGGGAGATTTCAAGTACCAGACGCCGGAGTTGCTCGGTTCGGAACGCACCGGTCCCGATCTGACCAATATCGGCGCGCGCCAGCCGAGTTCCGTGTGGCAGTACATTCATCTGTACAACCCGCGGGCGGTGGTGCCGGAATCGATCATGCCGTCCTTCGGCTGGTTGTTCGACCTGGTCGATCACGCACCCGCTGGCGCGACGTCGGTTCCACTGCCGAAGGCCTACGCGCCCGGGCGTGGCGTGGTGGTGCCCACCCACAAGGCCGAGGCGTTGATCGCCTACCTGGCCTCATTGAAACAACCCCCGTTTCCCGGGGCCGAGGCAGCCGCCGGCGGCGGGCAGGCGATGGCAGGCCCGACAACCACGGCGACTGCGACAGCATCTGCCGCCGTGACCTCATCCGCTGGTGGTTACGACGCGGCGAAAGGTGCCGCGTTGTTCACTGCCAACTGCTCAGCCTGCCATCAGGCCAATGGTGAAGGCTTGCCAGGCGCCTTCCCGTCACTCAAGAACGACGCCGTCGTCGACAAGGACGACGCCACCAAGCATATCCAAGTGGTGTTGCAGGGCCTGCACGATGCCAGGGTGAGTGGGGTGGTCTACGGCAGTCCCATGCCACCGTTTGCCGGCACGCTCAGCGACGCCGAGATCGCCGATATCATCGATTACGAGCGTAGTTCGTGGGGCAACCACGGCAAGCCAGTAGACGCCGCGCAGGTAGCGGCCGAGAGGGCAAAAGCAAAATGAAATCAAATTCATTGAAATGGGCATTACCCAGACGGAGGCAGCTATGCATCATCATCTGATCGGCCCGTATTGGGGAAACGTCATTATCATCGGGATCGCCGGTGCGATCACCATCGCATGTTTCGCGGCGATGTTCTGGATGCTGCGGCACCCGGGCGAAACCGACCCACATCATCCTAAATACTTGGTGCTGCGCCATGACCGCTGAACGAGGAGGCATGGCGGGCAAACCCCATGTCAGGGTCTATCTAGACGATGACCCGCAACCGATCATCAACCGCGAACTGCCGACCGACATTGATCTCGACACGCTGAGTTTGGCGGACGGCGCGCATCGGCTGGTGATTCGCGCCGAGGGCCAAAACGGGCGGGAGGGTGTAGAGGAAATTCCGTTCGTGGTGCACAACGGGCCGGGTATCATCGTCTCGGGCCTGCGTCCCCACTCGATTCGCAGCGGCAAGATACGTTTCACGGTGGATGCGTTCAGCACCGACGATCCGTTCGACCCGCGCCGCGCGGAGGCGCGCTCGCAGATCCCGGTGTGGGTGTGGGTCATGTCGCTATTCGTCGTGGCCTGGGCCGTATGGTATGCGGCTCGCATGTGGGACGTGCCCGCATCGTACGCGCACACCCCGACATTTAGTCACGAAGCCGCGTCGGAAACGCCCGCGACGAAGTAGCTGAAGACCGTGAGTCGCAACGCGCAATCACGGTTCTTCAGCGGCAACCAACACTTGGTGCTTGATCAACATACGGACTCCGCTCGCCCAGCCATCAGGCCCTCCGGCGAAATTGGCCTCCTGTTGATTGAGGACTTTGCCGGTTTGAGCATCGCTAATCTGAATCAGGACGTAGTAGTCGGTCTGAGTAACTCGTCTCACCATCCCAATGAGCGCTTGTTCGGCGCCGGCCTGCAATGCAATACCGGCCTCGCACCCGTTGCAATTGCGCAGCGACTTTGCCCTGACGGGCTCTGCGTCGACCTTACTCACGTCAACGAGGATGAAGCGTCCGGACTCCGCCAACATCCGACGCGCCTCGCTGCTCACCTTCTCCATAACGGCTTCATTACTCGTGGTCTGACCCAGGAATGACGCCGCGGGGCTGACATCGTCCAGCTCGAAATCAAAGACAGCGAGCTTGACTCCAGGCGGTCTCGGCGGGGGCGGGGCAACCGGAGCGCCTGGCGGACGGACGCATTCGGCATAGCCGCTAACCGGATTGACGACCGCCTCTTTGCACAGCACGGCAGCTGCCGGGGCTCTAGCTTCGGGAGTTTCGCTGGAAAGCGCGGCTCCCGCGCTCCCGGAAATTGCAGCGCCCAGCAACATCAAGGACGCAATCGCCG
>WNFL01279708.1_pt1 | contig 30087 bp, 21 predicted proteins | sample 5400361 | NCBI WGS metagenome assembly WNFL01 (sample SAMN13153351, study PRJNA577476) | soil metagenome | isolation source: 40 cm soil on Douglas fir-dominated hillslope | place: USA:California | collected 2013-09-17
TGCGCCGATGTCTTCGATGTCGAGCAGGTCGACGAACGTCCGGTCCGGCCGCAGCACTCCGAAGACGGCCGCACGGCGCAGGATGCCGGCCGCCCAGCGTGCGTGCGGCCTGCTCTCGATCATCTTGTTCGCATAGGCACTCGACTGCACCCCGCCGTCGGTCAGGCAGAGCGTCGCGAGCGCATCACTATACTCTTCGGCGGTCACGACGAGCATCGCGTGCACCGGCCTGACGTGACTGGGATGGATGACCGTCTTGCCGAGGATGCCCGTGGCCTTGTCGAGCACCACCTCCCTGAGCAGCCCATCCAGATCGCTGCTCATCAGCTGCCGCCGGACCCTGACCGCGTTGGGCAGGTCGTCGCGGACCCGGAATGGCGACTCGCGCAGCAGCGGCTTGAAGATCCGCTCGCCATGCGCGAACGCGAAATACTCCCATACCGGCCCGGTAACGACGAACTGCCCGTCGCGGCGGAACACATTCACGATGTCGGCGATGACCTCGCGCACCAGTGTCAGGTCATAAACGGTCTGCTCGTTGCTGCGCCGCAGGCCGAACAGCCCGCACATGTCGGTCGCTCCGATGCGGACAGCAAGGATGGCGTCGGCGTGGCGCTCGAGCAGGTCGCGGACGGCCAGCAACTCACGGACCCGTGATTCGGCGTAAATAGTCTCCGGCGATTCCAGGACCGGCATCCCGTAAAACGGCAGGCCGGTTTCCGCCCGCACTCCGGCGAGAACGTCGAGGAAGTCAATGCCGTTCGCGGCGGTGAATTTCGGGAAGACAAAGCCACTCAGGATGGTTGCCGCCGATCCGATTTCCTTTATCACGGTTCGGATCTGATCGGGTTGCCTCACTCGGACGAACAGCAACGGGGCGCCTGCGTTGATCTTGTAGAGCTCGATCAGCTGCGCCGCGACGTTACGCTCGGCGGCCGCCACGTCGGCGTCGCGGATCGCGTCCTCTAGGCAAAGGACGGCTGAGGTCACACCCCGGCCAACCAGGCCTGCGATCCGGCACGCATAGTCGGCGGCCGTTCCTGGCGTGTACAGCGTGGCGCCGAGCGCCATGGCGAGCGCGCCGCGGTCGCTGTCCCGCCCGAATGACTGCGGGACGTGCGCGAACAAAGAGGCGTCCTGACCTGCCGCTAGGTATCCGAAATGCCGCACCTACGCTCCGCGAATGAGGGCCGACGAGGACCTGCTGGCACACGCGCGCCCGCCGTCAGCGAACGATAGCTGATGATCACGCGTGTTTGGTACCGTGCACAACCCGCGCGATCACGCTGGGGCATGGGACGCCGCTGGGACGGTGGCTACTGTTGGGGCGTGAACGCGTTGCGATCGAACCGGACATATGGCGAGCAGCTTGATGTAGCCGATCCGCTGGCCAAGTTCAGGGATCGCTTCCTGCGAGCCGACGATGCGCCGATCTACCTGGACGGGAACTCGCTCGGCCCGCTGCCCCTGGCGACCCAGGCCAGGATCGCCGAGGTGGTCGGCTCGGACTGGGGCACCGGCCTGGTCAGGTCGTGGGGTCACTGGGTCGGGCTGCCCCGCGACGTTGGCGACCTGATCGGCGAGCACCTGACCGGCGCCGGGCCCGGCCAGATTCTGGTGGGCGATTCGACCACTGTGAATTTGTTCAAGCTAGTCAACGCGGCGCTCGACGCACAGCCGGCCCGCAACGTCCTGGTGACCGATGATGACAACTTCCCTACCGACCGCTACGTGCTGCAGGGCGTCGCCGCGCAGCGCCGCTGCGAACTGCGGATGCTGCACACCGACCTGGACCAGGGGGTGGCCGAGGACGCCCTCCTCGACGCGCTCGGGCCCGACGTCGCGCTGGTCAGCCTGTCTCATGTGGCCTACCGGAGCGGCGCGCTCGCCGACATGCCCAGGATCACCGGTCAGGTCCACGAGGCCGGCGCGCTGATGGCATGGGACCTGTGCCACTCCGTCGGGGCGGTGCCGATCAAGCTCGATGCCAGCGCGGCCGACCTGGCGGTCGGGTGCACCTACAAGTACCTCAACGCGGGACCAGGCGCCCCCGCATTCCTCTATGTCCGCCGGGAGCTGCAGGAACAGATGCGGCAGCCGATCTGGGGCTGGTTCGGCCAGAGCGATCAGTTCGCGATGGGCCCGGCCTACGACCCGGTGCCCGGCATCGACCGGTTCGGGACCGGCACGCCGGACATCATCGGGACGGTAGCTGTCGCCGAGGGGACCAAGCTACTCGCCGAGGCGGGCATCGAGCGGCTGCGGGAGAAGGGCATCGCGCTGACCAGCTACCTGATTCACCTGGCTGATGAGTGGCTCGAGCCGCTCGGATTCAGGCTCGCCTCGCCGCGCGCCGACGCCCGTCGCGGCAACCACGTAACCCTGCATCACCCGGATGCCTGGCGGATCAGCCAGGCGCTGATCGCAGCCGGGGTGATCGGCGACTACAGGACGCCAGACCGCCTCCGGCTCGGGCCCGCGCCAATCATCACCAGGTTCACCGACGTCTGGGACGCCATCGACCGCCTGCGCCAGATCGCCGCGGATAAGTCCTACGAAGACCTGCCCGCTGCCCTTGCCCGGGTCACCTAACCCGGCCCTTCCGAGGCTGATGATCACGAAGTGTTGGCTCCTAGAAGCACCAAAGGCGCGTGATCATCCGCGGGTGCGGCTGTACTACTCCCATTCGATGGTGCCGGGTGGCTTGCTGGTGATGTCGAGCACGACCCGGTTGATCTGCTGCACCTCGTTGGTGATCCGGCCAGAGATCCTGGCCAGCACGGCGTCAGGCACCCGCGCCCAGTCCGCCGTCATCGCGTCCTCGCTGGTCACGGGCCTGAGCACGATCGGGTACCCGTAACTGCGCTCGTCGCCTTGCACGCCGACCGACCGTACGTCAGCCAGGAGTACCACGGGGCACTGCCAGATCTGCCGGTCCAGCCCCGCCACGGTCAGTTCCTCGCGCGCGATAGCGTCGGCCTCCCTGACGATCCTGAGCCGGTCAGGCGTGACCTCCCCCACGATCCTGATCGCCAGGCCCGGCCCTGGGAACGGCTGCCGCCAGACGATCTCAGGCGGCAGCCCGAGTTCGGCACCTAGCGCCCTGACCTCGTCCTTGAACAGCGTGCGCAGCGGCTCTATCAGCGTGAACCCGAGATCGGTTGGCAGCCCGCCGACGTTGTGATGGGACTTGATGCTGGCGGTGCCGGTACCGCCGCCCGACTCCACCACATCCGGGTACAGCGTTCCCTGGACCAGGAACTCGGCCGTGCCGCCGGGATCGGGATCCGTAGCGTCGCTTTCGGCGATCCGCCTGGCGGCCTGCTCGAAGGCCCGGATGAATTCCCTGCCGATGATCTTGCGCTTGGCTTCGGGGTCGGTGATGCCGGCCAGTGCCGCGGCGAAGTCGGCCTGCGCGTCGACGACGACCAGATCGACTCCCGTCGCCGCGACGAAGTCATGCTCGACCTGCTCGGCCTCGCCTTTGCGTAGCAGTCCGTGATCGACGAACACGCACGTAAGGTGGTCCCCGATGGCTCGCTGGACGAGCGCCGCCGCGACCGCCGAGTCCACTCCCCCGGACAGGCCGCAGATCGCGTGACCCGACCCGATCTGGGCCCGGATGAGCTCAATCTGCTCGCCGATGATGTTGCGCATCGTCCAGTCGGCGCGGCAGCCCGCTGCGGCGAGGAAACGCCTCAGCATCGTCAGTCCGTGCTCGGTGTGCATGACCTCGGGATGGAACTGCATGCCATACAGGCCGAGCCGCGGGTTCTCGGCGGCGGCGGCTGGTGTTCCTGCCGTGCTGGCGGTGACGGCGAAGCCGTCGGGCGCGCGCACGGCGGTGTCGCCGTGCGACATCCAGACCTGCTGCACCGCAGGCAGTTCGCCGAGCAGGACGCTGCCCGCGTCGCTGCTGCGCAGCGTCGCAGCGCCGTACTCGCCTGCCCCGGTCCTGGCCACCTCGCCGCCAAGATCGCGGACCATCAGCTGGAAGCCATAACAGATGCCAAGGACCGGGATGCCAGCTTCCAGCAGCCCGGGCGGCGCGGGCGGCGCCCCCGGTGCATACACCGAGGCCGGGCCGCCGGACAAGATGATCGCGGCCGGTTTACGCTGCACGATCTCGTCGGTCGATATCGTGGACGGGACGATTTCCGAGTAGACGTGGCACTCCCGGACGCGCCGGGCGATGAGCTGGGCGTACTGGGCCCCGAAGTCCACCACGAGAACCGGGCCGGTGCCGTCGGAGTGGTACACCGCGTCAGCTTACTTGGGTCGCGGTCTCGCTCCACGTTGGCTGAGCTGGCGGCGACGCCGACTCGGTGACCTTGACTCTGGAAATCCGGCGGCCGTCCAGCTCTGTGACGGTCAGCCGGGTCCCGTCGAGTTCGGCCGATTCACCGAGCTGCGGCAGGTGGCCGAGGGCGGCCAGGAGATAGCCGGCCACCGTCTCATACGGGCCGTCCGGTAGCTCGATGCCGGTCTGCTCGGCGAAGTCGTCCAGGTTCATCAGCCCGTCGACCTCGATCTCGCCGGTGCGCAGCCGGCGGGACGGGCGGCCCTCAACGTCATACTCATCCTGGATGTCCCCGATCAGCTCCTCGACCAGGTCCTCGAGAGTGACGATGCCTGCCGTGCCGCCGTACTCGTCGACGACGATCGCCAGGTGGGCTCGGTCCCTGCGCATCTCCGATAGCGCCGACATCACGGTCTTGCTGGTGGGCAGCATCTTCACCGGCCGCTTGATATCACCGACCCTGACGGACCCGTTGCGGCCAGGATCGAGCAGGTCGCGGGCGTGCACGAAGCCGATCACGTCGTCGTAGGAGTCCTCGAAAACCGGGAAGCGGGAATGCGTTCCCCGGGCCGCGACCGCGATCGCCTGGGTCAGCGGCATCGAGGCTGGCAGGAAGTCGACCTCGGTGCGCGGCACGAGAACCTCGCGGATCTGCCTCTTGCCCGCGTCGAAGACCTCGCTGACGATGTGCCGTTCGTCCGGGGTCAGGTTCTGGTGCCCGGCGACCAGATCCCGCAGCTCGTCGCTGCTCATCGTGCCCCGGCCGACCTTCGGGTCGCCGCCGAGCAGCCGGACTACCAGGTTGACGAAGCCGCCGATCAGCCAGACCACGGGCCTGGCCAGTGCGGCGATGCGGTCAAGCACCGGAGCGGCGATGATCGAGATCCGCTCCTGCCGCTGCAGCGCGATCCGCTTGGGCGCGAGTTCGCCAAGCACCAGCGAGAAGAACGCGATCACCAACGTGACGAGGACGAACGCGAGCGGGTTGGCGACGCTCGGGGGCATCTGGTGGACCAGCCAGCGTCTGAGGTGCTCCACCAGGGTGGCAGCGCCGAAGGCTCCGGATAGCAACGTGGCGACCGTGACGCCGATCTGGACGGCGGACAGGAACCTGTTGGGATCATGCGCCAGCCGTGCCGCGCGCTGGCCGCGCTTGCCCCGTTTCGCCAGCGCCCTGACCTGGCCCTCACGCAGCGAGACCAGAGCCATCTCGGCGGCGGCGAAAAATCCGCCGATCAGGATGAAGGCAAGGACGACCAGTGCGTCCCAGCCGACGGCGTTCACGTCGCATCCTTGTTCTCGGCTGCCATCCGCGGACGGTGGCCTGCCTGATCGCTGCCGCCCGCGGCAGGAACCACGCGGTCGCGCGGTGTGCGAATCAGTCTAGGCAGTACCGGGCGGCCGGGCGACCATCCCGGGCAAGCGCCGGCGACCTGGCTATGCCGTCCTGATCCCGCTATGTCATGCTGACACGGACACGAACGACCGCTGGAGGAGTCCGGATGGCCGCTGGGATCCTGGAAGACGCCGCCGCCATCAGCAACGAGATCGCCGAGCTGCGTCACTCGATCCACGCCGAGCCGGAGATCGGGCTCGATCTGCCCAAGACGCAGCACAAGGTGCTCGCGGCACTGGAAGGGCTGCCGCTCGAGATCACCTGCGGGGAGTCGCTCAGCTCGGTGACCGCCGTGCTGCGCGGCGCCCGCCCGGGCCAGACGGTCCTGCTCCGCGGCGACATGGACGCGCTGCCCGTGACCGAGCGCACGGGGGTCTCCTACTCCTCCCAGGTTGCGGACGCGATGCACGCCTGCGGCCACGACCTGCACACGGCCATGCTGGCTGGCGCGGCGAGGCTGCTCTCCGCCAGGCGGGCGGATCTCGCGGGCAACGTGATCTTCATGTTCCAGCCCGGCGAGGAGGGCTCAGCCGGCGCCAGGATCATGATCTCCGAAGGCGTGCTGGACGCAGCGGGCGAGCGCCCGAGCGCCGCCTACGCGCTGCACGTGGCGTCCAGCGTGCTGCCGCTCGGCGTGGTCGCGAGCCGGGCCGGGACGGCCATGGCCGCTGCCGACACCCTGCACGTCACGGTGCGCGGCCGCGGCGGGCACGGCTCGCAGCCGCATCTGGCCAGCGATCCGATCCCGGTGGCGTGCGAGCTAGTCACCGCGCTGCAGACGATGGTGACCAGGCGGTTCGATGTCTTCGATCCCGTGGTGCTCACCGTCGGCACGTTCCACGCGGGCACGACCGATAATGTCATCCCCGACGACGCGGCGTTCGTCGCCACGATCCGAACGTTCTCGGCTCAGACGCGTGATCGCGTCAGGGACATGGCGCTGCGCCTGGTGCGGCAGATCGCTTCGGGGCACGGACTGAGCGCCGACGCTTCCTTCGTCGACGGGTACCCCGTCACAGTCAACGACCAGGCCGAGTTCGCGTTCGCCGAGCGGACCACCAGCGATCTGCTCGGCGACGCCAGGTTCCTGGTGGCCCCTTTCCCGCTCACCGGCTCGGAGGACTTCTCCTATGTGCTCGAGCAGGTACCTGGTGCGTTCCTCATGCTGGGTGCCTGCCCGCCAGGCGTCGACCCAGCAACGGCGGCGTACAACCACTCGGCGGAAGCCATGTTCGACGACGCGGTCCTGGCGGACGGAACGGCGCTGTACGCCGAGCTCGCGCTGCGCAGGCTCGCCGCCGCCTGACCCGGGGGCTCGCAGAGCCGGGAGGCGCTCAGCCGCCTGAGACGCTGCCGATGCCCGCGATCAGGTTGATGGTCGCCGCCAGGATCACGGTGCCGAACAGGTACGACAGCAGCGCGTGCCGGAGCGCAGTCGCCCGTATCGAGGTGGTGCGCAGGTCGGTGTCGGAGACCTGGAACGTCATGCCGACCGTCAGCGCCAGGTACGCGAAGTCCCGGTAGCAGGGTTGTTCATCCTGGTTGAAGTCCACGCCGCCTTCCGGAACCTCGTAGTACAGCAACGCGTACCGCAGCGTGAAGATCGTGTGCACGGTAAACCAGGAGATTGCGATGCCGATCAGGCCGAAGGCGGCAAGCATGTCGGCCGTCAGGCCCCGTGCGGAGTGAGCGCCAACCAGGACGATGCCGACCGCAGCGATGCTGGCCACGGCGGCCGACAGCGTGAGGACGTCGCTGGTCGCCCGGTTCGGGTCCTCTGACCTGGCCTTCGCGGCGGTATCGGCGCCATCCATGGGCCAGATCACCAGCCAGATCCAGGCGCTGAAGACGATAGCGGTCACGTCCCAGCCGATAGCCGGCGCATAGGCCCACCGCCAGAACAGGCCAGTGAGCACCGCCGCGATGACGCCGACGATCGCCGCGGCGGCGAGCCGCCAGCTAGTGCCGATGGTTCGCGCTCCCCGGACGTTCATGGACGTCCTTCTTATCACGGCTGGGCTGAATGTCGCGGGTCCCAGCCGCCCAGGGCCGGCACCTGCGCGATCAGGTACCGGGCAAGCGGGCCTTCAGCCTCGTCGCCTTCGCGGCGGCCTTGCCCGAGGTCCTCGCGGTCTTCGCGGTCCGCAGGATTTCGCGACGTGCCTCCTGCAAGCCATGGCGGCTACGCCAGGCCAGGGACGGCCGCCCCGCCGTGTCCCCGGCCGCGATCAGCAGCCCACCGAACATGGCGAGGTTCTTCAGGAAATGGATGCGCTGCATGGCGCGCTCTTCGTCATTGTCGGCTTCCCAGAAGCCGTGCCCGGCGACCGTGGTAGGCACCAGCGTCGCCGCGAGTGCCAGCGCTGACAGGCGAGGCAGCCATCCGATCGCTAGCAGTGATCCGGCGACGAACTGGACCGCCCCGTTGAGGCGCACCGCCTGCTCGGTGTCGTCTGGCACGATGGAGACGCGGCTGGCGATCGGCCGCACCACCGGTTCGGCTTTCTTGACGACCCGGTCAGGATTGCGCATCGTGTCATAGCCCTGAAGGATGAAGATCGACGCCAGCATCGGGCGCGCGACCGCTCTAAGTACAGCCATAGGCGTGAGTTGCCCGGCGAGCCGGTCTTCTAACATCGCGATCCCGCAACAGGCTGCCCGATTCGGGATGAGTTAACGCAACCCCGGCGGGTAGTTGCCTGGGCGTGCGAATCGATGACTGGTTTCTGACGGCGGCCGAGCGGGGCAACCCGGCCACGACGCTGGATAGCAGGCATCCCGAATTGCCCGCGGGACAAGCCTGGTCAACGGGGAACGAGGTAATTCCCCTGATCCACGGCGCCACCTACTTCCGCGAGCTACTCACCCGCGTCAGCGGCATGCGGGCCGGCGACCTGCTGGCATTTACGGACTGGCGCGGCGATCCCGATGAGCGGCTCAGCGCCGACGGAACGACGGTGGCCGAGTTGCTCCGCGACGCGGCCGGGCGCGGGGTGATCGTACGCGGCCTGATCTGGCGCTCGCACTGGGACCGGTTCCAGTTCAGCGGTGAGGAAAACAGGCACCTCGGGGTGGACATCAACGCCGCGGGCGGCCAGTGCCTGCTCGACATGCGGGTCAGGGCCGGCGGGTCCCACCACATGAAGATGGTCGTGCTGCGTCACGCAGGCCGGCCGTCGCTTGACGTGGCGTTCGTTGGCGGGATCGACCTGTGCCACAGCAGGCGCGACGACGCCAGCCACCGCGGTGACCCGCAGCGCCAGCCGATGGCCGCCGTCTACGGAGAGCGGCCGCCCTGGCACGACATTCAGGCCATGATCCGCGGGCCAGCCGTGGGCGACGTCGAGGCGGTCTTCAGGGAACGGTGGCAGGACCGGGTGCCGATCACGCTCAACCCGGTAGCCAGGCTGCACGACCTGGCCGGCCGGCAGGATGACACCGCGAACAGGCTGCCTGATCAGCAGCCGGACCCGCAGCCGTGCGGTACCCACGCCGTGCAGCTGCTGCGCACCTACCCGTTCCGGCGCCCAGGCTTCAGCTTCGCCCCGAAAGGGGAGCGCAGCATCGCGCGCGGTTACCTGAAGGTCCTGGCGAGGGCGGAGTCGCTGATCTATCTCGAGGACCAGTACCTATGGTCTACGGTCGTCGTCGATGCTCTCGCCCGGGCGCTGGCCGAGCGCCCCGCGCTCCGCCTGATCGCGGTCATCCCGCGCTATCCGGACACCGGCGGGCGCCTGGCCGGGCCACCGAACCTGATCGGCAGGATCGACGCAATGCGGATGCTGCGGCAGGCCGCCGGCGACCGGGTCGCCGTCTACAGCCCGGAAAACGAGGCAGGAACGCCGATCTACGTGCACGCCAAGGTCTGCGTCGTGGACGATACCTGGTCGATCATCGGATCGGATAACTTCAACCGCCGGTCCTGGACGCACGATTCCGAGCTCAGCTGCGCCGTGCTCGACCTGGGCGGCGAGGAACGCGGTGGCAGCCGCGGCGGCCGCGACACCCTCGAGCTCCCCACAGCCGACGGGCCCGTCATCCGAACGGGTGCCCGCGGTGACGTCGAGGCGGAACTGAGCGGCTTGACGGCGGGCTCCGGCTGGACAGCCGGCTCGGTGGCAGCAGCCACCCTGTCCGCGGAGCCGGTGGCCGCCGATCCTGCGGCAGCCGCACCGACGCCCGGGCCGAGCGAATTCGCGCGTGCGCTACGGCTCACGCTCAGCCAGGAGCATCTGGGTACCGAACTGGACCCAGCGGCTACTGCCGCTCAGACGTACGCGGCCTTCTGGCGGAGTGCATCGGACACCGATGCATGGCACGCGAACGGCAGGCGCGGGCCGCGGCCGCCAGGCCGGCTCAGGCACTACCACGCGCCGCATCTCACCCGCTGGCAGCGGGCCATCGCCAGGCCGCTCTACCGGTTCGTCTACGACCCTGACGGCAGGCCGCAGGGCATGCGCCGCAGGGGCGAGTTCTGACGGTGCTAGAGGCTGGCTACATCAGCCTGCTTGGCGCGGACCGCATCTGCCGCCGAACGCAGCCCGGCCAGCTCTGACTCGGTGAGCTCGCGCTCCACCACGCGGCGGATGCCGTCCGCGCCGATCTCAGCCTCGACGCCGAGGTAGACGCCGGAGATCCCGTACTGGCCATCCACCCAGGTGCACACCGGCATGACCGCTCCGGTGTCAAGCGCGACCGCGCGGGCCATCCTGGCCGCGGCCGCGGACGGCGCATAGTAGGCAGAACCGGTCTTCAGCAGGCCGACGATCTCAGCCCCGCCGTTCCTGGTGCGCTCGACCAGCGCCGCGATCTCGTCGGCGCCGAGCAGGTCAGCCAGCGGCATACCGTTGACCGTGCAAGCAGATGGGACAGGGACCATCGTGTCGCCATGCGACCCAAGTGTGAGCGTCCTGACCGAGCCGACCGGCACCCCGAGCCGTTCAGCCACGAAGTAGGTGAACCTCGCGGTGTCGAGCATGCCTGCCTGACCTATCACGCGGTTCGCGGGGAACTGCGAGACCTTGGCTGCTAGCGCGGTCATCTCGTCCAGGGGGTTGGAGACGACGATCAGCACCGCCTCGGGCGCGTGCTTGACTACCTGCTCGGTCACGCTGCGGACGATGCCAGCGTTGACCCCGATCAGGTCCATCCGGCTCATGCCTGGCTTGCGCGGCAGGCCGGCCGTGATCACCACGATTCCCGAGCCTGCGATCGCCTCATAGCCCGTTCCGTCCTGACCGGTTGTCTGCCCGGTGACCGTGGTCTCAAAGCCCTCGATCGGGCGGGACTGGCTCATGTCGAGGGCGAGCCCCTCGGGCTTGCCCGCAACGATGTCGGTCAGCACGACCTCATCGAAGATGTCGTACTCAGCCAGCCGCTGCGCGGTGGTCGAGCCGTAAAAACCAGCTCCGACGACCGTTACCTTCCCTGAACGAGCCATCGACGTTCTCTCCTTAGCTCCGGCTGTCGCGGGCGCTCCGGGGGCTCCGGGGTGCTCCCCCCGGGCCAGCCCGCTATGCCATCGCGGCTTGCAGGTTCTTGTGCAGTGCGCCGAGAAACTCCTCGGTGGTCAGGTACGGCGCGTCCGGGCCGATCAGCAGCGCAAGGTCCTTGGTCATCATCCCGCTGAGGACTGTCTCGATGCACACCCGTTCCAGCGTTTCGGCGAAAGCCGTGACCTCGGGCGTGCCGTCGAGCTTGCCGCGGTAGGCCAGGCCCCTGGACCAGGCGAAGATCGAGGCGATCGGGTTGGTGGACGTCTGCTTGCCCTGCTGGTGCTGCCGGTAGTGCCTGGTCACCGTGCCGTGCGCCGCCTCGGCCTCGATGCAGGATCCGTCCGGCGTCATCAGCACGCTCGTCATGAGGCCCAGCGAGCCGAAGCCCTGCGCCACGATGTCGGACACCACGTCACCGTCGTAGTTCTTGCAGGCCCAGACGATGCCGCCGTCGCCCTTGATGACCTGGGCCACCATGTCATCGATGAGCCTGTGCTCATAGGTCAGGCCCGCGGCATCGAAATCGGCCTTGAACTCGGACTCGAATACCTCGGCGAAGATGTCCTTGAACCGGCCGTCGTAGGCCTTGAGGATAGTGTTCTTGGTCGACAGGTACAGCGGGAGGCCACGGTCAAGCGCGTAGCGCATCGTGGCCCTCGCGAAATCCCTGATCGAGTCGTCGAAGTTGTACATGCCCATCGCGACCCCGCTGCCGGTGAACTGGGCGACCTGCATCGAGACCGGCCGCCCGACGGACCCGTCGGCGGGCTGGTAAGAGATCGTCACGGTGCCGGCGCCCGGGACGACGAAGTCGCTGGCCCGGTACTGGTCGCCGTGCGCATGGCGGCCGATGACGATCGGCTTGGTCCAGCCGGGCACGAACCGCGGGATGCTCTCGATCACGATGGGCTCACGGAAGACGACGCCGCCGAGGATGTTGCGGATCGTGCCGTTGGGTGACCGCCACATCTTCTTGAGGCCGAACTCGGAGACCCTGGCTTCGTCCGGCGTAATGGTCGCACACTTGACCCCGACGCCGAACTGCTTGATCGCGTTGGCGGCATCGATCGTTACCTGGTCATCGGTGGCGTCTCTGCTGCTGATCGACAGGTCGTAGTAACGCAGATCGATATCCAGGTAGGGCAAGATCAGCTCATCCTTGATGAACTGCCAGATAATACGCGTCATCTCATCGCCGTCGAGTTCTACGACGGGGTTGGCCACCTTGATCTTGGACACGCCAATGATCCCTTCATCACTTCTGGTTCGAACACTCAAACCGCGCTGGTCGCGGGGCTAGCTGGGAACCGGCACCACCAGCCCGGCCACCAGAAGGCCGATGCCGAGCGTCCCGAGGATCGCCACATCGAGCAATCGCCGCCTCGATGACAGCAGCCCAGCCCGCCGTTCGGGCAGGACCAGCCTGGCCATGGCGGCAATAAGCAGCACGCCCGCGAATACCAACGTACCGCTTCCGACGAGGCGGACGCCTTGACTGATTATCAGCAGCGCGATGCCGACGCCGACCATGACGGCCAGATACGGCAATTGCCCGACTCGTGACTGTCCGGCATGGTCCTGCTCTTCGTGCCCCCGGCGTCCTCGGGCCTCGCGCCTGCGCGCACTATGCCGGCCGGCCCCCGTGATCACCCGTCCCGGCGGAGGCGCCGATCGCTGAGGTGCTGCGTGGCTCACCGTGCCGCCAGCGGGATCCAGATCAGGCCTGCCTCGCCGATGTACTCGCTGTCTGGCCTGATCAGCCTGTTGTCCGCATGCTGCTCGATCACGTGCGCTGTCCAGCCGGCCATCCTGCTGACCGAGAATACCGGCGTGAACAAATCCGTCGGTATACCGAGGTAGTGGTAGACCGTGGCCGCGAAGAAGTCCACGTTCGGATACAGCCCCTTCACCGCGAGCACAGTCTCCTCGATCCTCCGCGACATCCGGTAATAGGTGTCGTCACCTGCCGTCTCGGCCAGTTCAGCAGCCAGGACGCGCAGGTGGGTGGCGCGCGGATCCTCTACTTTGTACACCCGGTGGCCGAAGCCCATGATCTTCTCGCCGCGGCCGAGCCTGGCCGCTACCTCGGTGCCGGCGGCTTCAACCGGGTCGTCCTGAGCGTTCTTGGCGATCTCCTCCATGCTGCGCATGACCTGCTCGTTGGCGCCGCCATGCAGCGGCCCCTTGAGCGTCCCCAGGGCCGCGACGACCGCTGAGTGCATGTCCGACAGGGTGGCCGCGCATACCCGGGCCGCGAACGTGGACGCGTTCATGGTGTGGTCGGCGTGCAGGACCAGGCAGATGTCGAGGATCTGAGCAGACCGCTCGCTTGGCCGCCGACCCGTGACCTGGAACAGGAAGTTGCCGGCCAAGCCAAGCCGGGCCTCAGGTGCAGGCGGTTCCCGCCCGTTGCGGGCCGCTTCGTAGGCGGCGACCAGCACGGGCTGCTGTGCGGTCAGCCTCGCGGCTTTGCGCAGGTTGGCGTCCGCGCCGTTGGAATCCTTGTCCGGGTCGTCGGCGCTGGCCAGCGACACCAGCGTCCGCAGCGCCTCCATCGGCTCCTGGTGATGCGCGATCCGGGCGAGATCCTCGGTCACCAGGGTGCCGAGCCGGCGCCCGGCGATGATCTCGGCGCGGTAGGAGGCAAGCTCGTCGGCGGTCGGCGGGCCGCCCCGCTGCAGCAGATAGGCGATCTCCTCGAAGGTTGCCGTCCCGGCCAGCTGGTTGATGTCGTAGCCGCGGTACGAAAGCCGCCCGATCCTGCCGTCAATATCGCTCAAGGCGGTCGCCGCGGCCACGACGTCCGCCAGTCCCTTCGATGGCTGCCGCGCCATTACATCGCCTCCAGACCGCCCGCTCGGAAGTGTACTTTCCCGCCGAATCCGATAGCTACGCGCCGGCCAGCCCGTCTCTGTCCGGGTTGCCCGGTTGGATCTTGTTATGCCGGGTAAGCATGCAGCTGAGGAGGGCTGTCTCCGGCGCGGAAGGTGCTGTCTATGGAAGGTCCCCAAATCCAGGTCGCGAGCACCGGAGCCCAGATCCCGCTCCAGCCGGAGCTGACGATGGTCGGCCGCGGAAAGTACGTGGATATCAGGCTCACCGATCCCAGCGTCTCATTGCTGCATGCGGAGCTGGTCAGGCGCGGGCCGTATGTCTACGTGATGGATCTGGGTTTATCGCGCAACGGGACCAGAGTGAACGGCCGGCTCGTCGCCAGGCGCCTGCTGGCCGACGGAGATGCCCTGACTTTCGGCTCGGCCCGGTGCAGAATCAGCGGGATCGAGACCGATGAGAACCTCGAAGCTGAGCACCTTCGGTCGGCCGCACCGGAGCTTACGCGGCGCGAGTTCGACGTCGTCGCATCACTGTGCCGGCCCGCGCTGTCCGACGACGCGTTCGTCACCCCGGCGACCGCCAGGGAGATCGCCGCCGACCTCGTCGTCACCGAGGCCGCCGTGAAGCAGCACCTCCTGCGTCTCTACACCAAGCTGAAGATCCCCGAAGGGCCCAACCGCCGGATCAGGCTGGCCAACGAGGTGATCGGGCTCGGTCTGGCCAAACCGGACCTCGCCGGCGAGCAGAACGCCGTCAGGGTGCGGCCGGAGCAGACACGCTCCGTGCCGATGCCGAGGCAGCCCGCCGAGCGCCGCGCGGCTACAGGCCAATCTGGTGCGCCAGCCTGAGCAGGCTCTGCCACACGTCGGTCAGCATGGTCCTGATGGCCGGGAAGTGAAGCAGCTGGTTGTGCAGGCTGCTGACCGGCCAGTAGGCAGGCGCCGGCGACTGATACCAGGCGGTGAGCCCGGCCCAGACCGCGACCGCGATGACCCCCACGTACGCGATGGCCAGCAGGATCGTGCTGCGCGCGGCCGACGTGTACAGGCGGGCAAGCGCCGACCTGCTACCCGACGAACCAGGCCCGAGCCCGACGACCGCGACAAGCGCTCCCGCGCCGAAAGCCACCGCCTGAGGGAGCGGGCGCGCCGGCCCGGCGATTACGGTGATCGCCGCCACCACGCAGAACGCGAGCAGGGCCACCGGAGCGGCCAGCAGCAGCCCGAGCAGCGAGCGCAATGCCGCGAGCGGGTAGAGCGCGACCGCGAGCAGCGAGAGGCCGGCCCGGCTCCCGTCGCCTGACCGCCGCTTGGCGAGCTGCCGTCCGGTAATGGTGACCGCGCGCAGCGCGACAAGCAGGGCAAGCGCGAGCCCCGTGCCGAGGATCGGCGCCATGACGCTGATCGCCACAACCATGGCGACGGTGGCGATCACCAGCGGGCTCCACGGCGACACCGGACCCACCGTCCTGGCCGCTTCACCGCCGCCCGCCGGCCGCTCGCTCTGCCGCGCACCACCTGGCCCAGGTCCGCCCTGCGACGGCCCAGGTCCGCCCTGCGACAGCGCTGCCGGGTCCGCCGCCTGCCCGGGCGCCGCAACTCCGGCCGGAGCTTGGCCCGCCAAGCCCGCGCCCGCGCGCGCCAGGTCTGCCCCTGGCGGACCGGCCCTGCCCGCGCTGCCGGCAAACCCTGCCCGGCCCGTCGGCCGGTAGCTGACCGGGGGCAGCAAATCACGAACATCCCCAGGTCGCGATGTGGTCAACGGCCTGGTCGTCGAAGGCCATGCGTGCCGGTCCTGATCGGTACCGGTCGCCGCAGGCGGCGCGCCAGGTGGTGGTCCCCCGTTGAGGCCGCCGAGACCGCCGCCTGGCGGCTCGTCAAACATCGTGTCGCCGGCCGCCAGCCGCGCAGCGATGGCCGGCGGGCTCGGGATTAGGGCGCCCGGATCAATCGCGGCGACCCGCTGGCCGATCTCAGCAGGTGACGGACGCCTGGCTGGGTCGCGCGAGAGCGCGTCAAGCACGAGGGGCTGCAACGGCGCGGGCAGCGTGTCCAGGTTCGGGCCGCCATGCATGATCCGGTAGAAGATGGTCTCGAACGGCCCTGTGCCGTACGGCGGCCGGCCGGTCGCCGCGAAGGCCACTGTGGCCCCCCAGGAGTGCACGTCGGAGGCGGCGCCGCTCTCCTTGCCCTCGATGACCTCGGGCGCCAGGTACCCGGGGGTGCCCATGAACATGCCGGTCATGGTCAGCTTGGTCGTCTCATGCAGCTGGGCGATGCCGAAATCGATGATGACAGGCTCTCCGTCGGAGATCATCACGTTGCCCGGCTTGAGGTCGCGGTGCACGACTCCGGCGGAATGAACCGCGGCCAGCGCCTCGGCCAGCCCGTATGCGAGCCTCCCCAGGGCAGGACCGGAAAGCGGGCCGCCTCCGGCGACCACTTCGTCCAGGGTCAGCCCGGGCACGTACCTGGTCACGATGTACGGCGGATCGCCGTCTAGGTCCGCATCCATCACCTCGGCCACATAGCGGCTCCGTACTCGCCGCATGGTCTCGACCTCACGGCCCATCCGCCGCCTGGCGTTCGACTCCTGGGCCATCCCCGGGTGCAGCGCCTTGAGCGCGACCTGTTCGTCCGCCGCGTTCAAGGCCAGGTACACCACGCCCATGCCGCCCTCGCCGATCCGCCTGACTAGGCGGTACGGCCCGAGACGATCGGGCGTGAGGTCTTGTACCTTCATGACCTCATAGCTTACGGATCGCCTTCTGCGCACCGGCCGCCCAGATATCGGGGGCTGCCGTTACTGACGGCCCTGGCCTTCGCGGGCTCATCTACGGAGGCCGTTAGCTGCCCGCGACCAGGCGTCGCAGGGCCGTGGCGGCGGCCGCGTTCTGCTCCGCGTGCTGGACAAGCCCTCTCGCCAGCTCGGCAGCCCACTCGGCGATCGGCACGACGTTGCGTGACAGCACGATGCCGCGTACCTCGTGACAGATCTCAGCGACCGGTGCTCCACGCTGAGTGCCCAGCGTCATGGTCTTCTCGCCGAGCCGAACGGAGACTCTCGTGACGGTGCCTGGCCGATCCCGCATCCGGTCAGACATGCTTCTGTTCCGGTCAACGGTAACGCAGCCAGCGGGCAAGGACTCACCAAGCGACTCGGTCAGCACCTGGGCGTAGATCGCGATGTCCGAGCTGTCGGCGCGCAAGGCTGCGGCCACCATGTCCAGTGAGAGGCCGTCGTCGGCCTGCGCGCCATCACCCGGCTGTGTCATCTTTCGTTCCGTCCTCCTCCGCCGATCCGGGCCAGACGGATAGTCGTGGCGCGAGGGCCGTGGCTACCGCCCGGTGAACGATGCCTTCCCCGGTCCATTCTCCACGAAGCTGCGCATGCCCGTGCCCGCGTCCTCGGTCGCGAAGAGGCCGGCGAAATGCAGCCGCTCGATTTCCAGGCCGGTACGGAGATCCGCGTCCAGCCCGTCGTCGATCGCCTGCTTTGCCGCCCTGAGCGCGACAGCGGGGCCGTTGGCGTACCTGGCTACCAGGTCGCGGGCAGCGGCGTAGACGTCGGCATCAGGAACGACTTTGTCCACCAGCCCGATCGCGAGCGCCTCGGCAGCCCCCACGAAGCGGCCGGTGAAGACGATGTCCTTCGCCCTGGCTGGCCCGATGAGCCTCGGCAGCCGCTGTGTGCCGCCCGCTCCTGGGATCAGGCCGAGCAGGATTTCCGGCTGGCCAACTTTCGACTTCTCGCCAGCGACCCGGAAGTCGGCGCACAGCGCGAGCTCTAGACCGCCGCCGAGCGCGTAACCGGTGATCGCGGCCACGACCGGCTTGCCGATCCTGGCCACTGCGGAAAGGGCATCCTGCAGCCGCCGGCTGCGGGTCGCCGTGGCGCTATAGCTGGCGTCGGCCATCTCCTTGATGTCGGCGCCGGCCGCGAATACTTTCTCGCCGCCGTAGAGGACTACCGCCCTGACCTGCTCGTCAGCTGCGACACCCGCGGCAGCCTCGGCAAGCTCGGTCTCAAGCTGTGAGTTGATCGCGTTCATCGGGGGCCGCTCGAGCCTGATCGTCGCGATCGCCTGATCGATCTGCACCCGCACGAACTCGCCCATGTCGACCTCCGAGGGTCCTGCCTGTGCCGAGAGTTAGCCTGCGAGCACGCGCACCGGCGATTTTACGCAGCCCCTTCTGTGATCACGGCGCCGCGTCCTGAGCGCGACGCAGGTTGGCGGCTGGCCAAGACAGCGGCGGAGGGCCTGCCCGCTCCGCACGGGAACGCCCTCCGCCGCACAACGCGGGATCGGTGACCCTGTCACTCACCTATAGCGCTCGGCAGGTTGACACTCGGCCAGCTGTTCAGGAACCCGCGGACTTCGGACTCGCTATACCTGCGGTGACCGCCAGGCGTCCGGATCGAGGAGAGCTTGCCGGCCCGAGCCCAGCGCGTCACGGTCTTGGGGTCGACTCGAAGCATGGCCGCGACCTCGGCAGGCGTGAGGAGCCTATTGTCCGGCTCAATCTGAATTCTCACTGCAGCGGATCCTCTCGTTGGCGTACTAACGTGACTACATCGTGACTTACAGTGACCATTACTGGCGCTACTCCTTGAAGTCGTCGAATCACAGGATGTCACACGTCGTTCGATTTTTGCTGGCGTTCTAATCGCTAAGACGACAAATTTTGCTCAGGGGACGGAGCGTGTCGTTTCCGGAACGACGGCATGACGTCCAGCTTGCCTTAAATCCGCACGGTGACGTCCTAATTACATTGCGTGGAGCAAATGGCGCGTCGGCTCGTCGCGAACCCGGCCAGAGCGGGCTAACGCAGGTCGCCGCTTACCATGCCGGTCGGCGCGACCGGCACGGCGACGAGGCCCATCTCGGCCGGGCCGGAGAGCAGCGGGTGCTTGGGCAGCACCCGGACGGTGTAACCGAAGGGACCGGGCTGGCCAAGCACCGCATGGCCGCAATACCAGGCGACCGAGTCCGATCCTGGCGGAGACTCCACATCCAGCTCGGCCAGGATCGGATCGGCGATCTCATCGTCGTCACCCGTCCTGCCGTAGATCACCTCGACGCTCACGTCCTCCGCCGACAGCGGGCCGAGCGCGACGCCCACCCGCACGGCGAGCTTCGCCCCCGGGTACTGCTCGCCATCGTGCGATTCCACGTGCTCGATCCTGACGTCAGGCCAGGCTTGCGTAACGCGCTGCTTCCAGGCGGCAAGCTCGGCAGCGCCGGCGAAGGGCCGGTCAGCGTCGTCGGTCAGCGCCCTGGAGGACCGGGACGCCGGCACGTAGAGATCGGCGGTGTACTCCCTGACCATGCGGGTCGCCTGGGCCTTGGGACCAAGCGTGCGCAGGGTGTGCGTGACCATTTCCAGCCACCGGCGCGGCAGCCCGTCGGCGCCGAGGTCGTAGAACAGCGGCGCGACTGACCGGCCAAGCAGGTCATAGAGCGCGGCCGCCTCGACAGCGTCGCGGCGGTCAGAATCGGCGACCGAGTCAGCCGACGGTATGGCCCAGCCGTTCTGGCCGTCGAACCACTCGTCCCACCAGCCGTCGAGCACCGAGACGTTAAGGCCGCCGTTCAGCGCCGCCTTCATGCCCGAGGTGCCACAGGCTTCGAGCGGCCTGAGCGGGTTGTTCAGCCACACGTCGCAGCCCTGGACCATGGTCCGGCCAAGTTCCATGTCGTAGTCGGGCAGGAACACGATCCTGTGCCGAACGGCCGGGTCGTCGGTGAACCTGACCATCTCCTGGATCAGCGCCTTGCCGCCGTCGTCAGCCGGATGGGCCTTCCCCGCGATGACGATCTGCACGGGCCGCTCGGGATCAAGCAGCAGCGCCCGCAATCTGGCGGGGTCGTGGAGCATCAGCGTGAGGCGCTTGTAGGAAGGCACCCGACGGGCGAACCCAATCGTCAGGATGTTCTCGTCCAAGGCACCGTCGATCCAGGAGAGCTCGGCGTCCGATGCGCCGCGCTGGTTCCAGGATGTCCGCAGCCTGGACCTCGCCTCGGCCACCAGGCGACCTCTGAGCAGCTGCCTGATCTGGAAGATCAGGCCCGGGTCGGCGGCGACCGCTTCCCACGTCGGCGGATCGTCGGCAAGCCATCCGGCAGCACCGGGCGGGTGGACTTCCTCGGCCCGGCTCATGATCTCCGTGGCCACCCAGCTCGCGCCGTGGACGCCGTTGGTGATCGATCCGATCGGCACCTCGGCGGTGTCGAAGCCAGGCCACAGACCGGTGAACATTTCCCGGCTGACCTCGCCGTGCAGCTTGCTGACACCGTTGACCCGCTGAGCCAGCCGCATTCCCATCACGGCCATGTTGAAGACCTCGGGGTCGCCGCCGCTGTAGGTCTCGGCGCCGAACGCCAGAATCTGCTCGACGGGCAGCCCAGACTCACCGCCGCCCGGCCCGAACTGGGCTTCGATCAGCTTCTTGTCAAACCGGTCGATCCCCGCGGGCACCGGTGTGTGCGTGGTAAACACCGTCCCCGCCCGCGTCAGCTCGACCGCTTCAGCGAAGGACGCGCCGCTGGCGAGGTACTCCCTGATCCGCTCCACTCCGAGGAACCCGGCATGACCCTCATTGGTGTGGAACACCTCGGGCTGCGGGTGGCCGGTGATCGCGCAGTACAGCCTGACCGCCCGGACGCCGCCGATGCCCAGCAGCAGTTCCTGGCGCAGCCTGTGGTCGCTGCCGCCCCCGTACAGCCGGTCGGTGACGTCGCGGAGCAGCGGGTCGTTGTCCTCGGTGTAGGAATCCAGCAGCAGCAGCGGGATCCTGCCCACGTCGGCGACCCAGATCTGAGCGGCAAGCACCCCGCCCGCGGGAAGGCCTACCGTCACCCTGGCCGGAGCGCCGACGTTGTCGCGCAGCATCGCGATGGGCAGCCCGGCTGGGTCCGACGCCGGGTACCGCTCGGCCTGCCAGCCCTCGGCTGACAGGAACTGGGTGAAGTAGCCGTGCCGGTAGAACAGCCCGACGCCGATCAGCGGGACGCCCAGGTCACTGGCTGACTTCAGGTGATCGCCGGCGAGGATTCCGAGGCCGCCCGAGTACTGCGGCAGCGCGGCCGTAATCCCGTACTCAGGAGAAAAGTACGCGACCGCCGCCGGGCCATCGGACATCTGGCCGGACATCTGATACCACCGGTTTCCGGTCCGGTACTCGGTGAGCTCGTCGACAGCCTCGCCCAGCCTGCGCAGGAAAGCCTCATCCCCGGCCAGTTCAGCGAGCCGCTCGTGCGATACCCGCGCGAGCAGCCCGACCGGGTCATGTCCCGACTCATCCCAGGCCACGGGGTCGATCCCGGCGAACAACGCCCGCGTCGGAGCGTGCCACGACCAGCGCAGATTGAGCATCAGGGTGCGCAGCGGAGCGAGTTCGGCGGGCAGCGCGGGATGGATGGTGAACCGGCGGATTGCTCTCACGCAGAGTGACCTTAATGCGTGCCGAGACCAGCAAGTACCACAGCCCCGGGCGTGCCGCCGGGTAGGCCCCGGGTAGGCCCCGGCGGGCCTGGCAGGTTGCGGCACCAGAATGACCGTCCGCGTGCATGCCGTCCGGCACGATTGGGTAGCTTTTCGTAGTGATCGGCAGGATCCCCATTCTCGACATCGAGCCCATCGTGGCGTGCGGGCAGCGACCGGCCAAGGCGGTGACCGGCGAGAGTCTGTCGGTGACGGCGACAGTGTTCCGCGAGGGCCACGAGATGCTCGGTGCGGGGGTGGTGCTCCGAGATCCCGCAGGCAATTGTCGCCCAATCGTGACTATGCGCGAGCTCGCCGAGGGCACCGACAGGCACGGCGCCGAGGTCACGCCGACGAGCGAGGGACTCTGGCACTTCAGGGTCGAGGCGTGGGGGGATCCGATCGCGCACTGGCGGCACGACGCGGCGATCAAGGTGCCGATCGGCCAGGACGTCGACCTGATGCTGACCGAGGGCGCGCTGCTGTTCGAGCGTGCCGCCAGCGAACTCGAGCGAGCCGCAGAACCGTCAAGGACGGCAGAACCGGCAGCTGCGGCCCGCGCGCTATACGAGAGGGTCGCCAAGACGCTGCGCGGCGGCAAGGGGACGCCGGTTGACCGGCTGGGCAGCGCGTTCACCGCCGACGTGACACGCACGCTCGCCGCTTTCCCGTTGCGGGAACTGACGACCACGTCGGGGTGGTGCCCGCTGGTCGTGGACCGGCAGCGGGCACTGTTCGGATCCTGGTACGAGTTCTTCCCGCGCTCGGAAGGCGCGAAGGTCGATCCGCTCGGGCGGCGCCGGTCGGTATCAGGAACGCTCCGCACCGCGGCCAGGCGCCTGGACGCGATCGCGGCCATGGGTTTCGACGTCGTCTACCTGCCGCCAGTGCATCCGATCGGGACGACGGCGCGCAAGGGGAAGAACAATGCGCTCGTGGCCGGTCCCGACGACCCTGGCTCGCCCTGGGCGATCGGCTCGCCGGCGGGCGGGCATGACGCGATTCATCCTGACCTCGGCACCATCGCGGACTTCGATTACTTCGTGCACCGGGCCTCGGACCTCGGCCTGGAGGTCGCGCTAGACCTCGCGCTGCAGGCATCGCCTGACCACCCTTGGGTGGCCAAGCACCCGGAGTGGTTCACGACCCGAGCGGACGGCTCGATCGCCTACGCCGAGAACCCGCCGAAGAAGTACCAGGACATCTACCCGCTGAACTTCGACAACGACCAGGAGGGGATCTACGCCGAGGTGCTGCGGGTGGTGCGGTACTGGATCAGCCACGGCGTGACGATCTTCCGGGTCGATAATCCGCATACCAAGCCGCTGCCGTTCTGGGAGCGGCTGCTGCGAGAGATAGCGGCCACGGACCCGCACGTGATCTTCCTGGCCGAGGCGTTCACCAGGCCCGCGATGATGCGCGCGCTCGCCATGATCGGCTTTCACCAGTCCTATACGTATTTCACCTGGCGCAGCTCGGCGGCCGAGCTCACCGAATACATGACTGAGCTGGCTGGCCCGGCCGCCGCCTACATGCGGCCGAACTTCTTCGTCAATACCCCGGACATACTGAGCGGGTATCTGCAGCACGCCAACCCCGCCGCGTTCAAGGTGCGCGCCGTGCTCGCCTCGATGCTCGCTCCCTCATGGGGCGTCTACTCGGGGTTCGAGCTGTGCGAGAACTCCCCGCTCAGGCCCGGCAGCGAGGAGTACCTGGCCTCGGAGAAATACCAGTACCGCCCGCGTGACTGGGCGCTGGCGGCGCGCGTGAACCTGGGTATCTCGCCGTTCATTACCCAGCTGAATGCGATCAGGCGAGCGCATCGTGCGTTGTCACAGCTCCGCAATCTCCGGTTTCATTTTGCGGACCGGCCGGAGATTCTATGCTTTTCTAAGAGTGTCGGCGCGCTACCTGGCGCCCTTGGCGGCGATACGGTTCTGGTCGTAGTCAACCTCGACCCGCACCAGCCGCGTGAGGCCACGGTTTGGTTGGACCGAGCCGCCTTCGACTTCGACGTCGGGGCGGGATTGCTGGTAACGGATGAGCTGACCGGTGAGTCTTACCGGTGGGGCGAGGCTAACTACGTACGGCTGGATCCGGCACGCGCTCCAGCGCATATCTTTACGGTTACCGCCGATTAGCCAGGCGACGGGGCCAGGCGGGCCTGACGCAAGTCATAAAAACCCTCAGCAAGTAAGGAATTAGTAGGAGACACCCCGTGGCACAGCCGGAACCAGCGCGGCACGGATCGCCCGCGCCGCAGACCCCCTTCCTGCCGAGCGTCGCGGCTCCCAACGAGCCGGTGCCGAACTCCTTCTCCTTCGACAAACCGCGCGATCCGCGGTGGTACCAGCACGCGGTCTTCTATGAGGTCCTCGTCCGCGGCTTCCACGACTCCAACGGTGACGGCACCGGCGACCTGCGGGGCCTGATCTCCCGGCTCGACTACCTGCAGTGGCTCGGGATCGACTGCATCTGGCTGCTGCCGATCTACAACTCGCCACTCCGCGATGGCGGGTACGACATCGCGGACTTCATGGCCGTCCTGCCCGATTTCGGCACTATCGGCGACTTCGTGGAACTGGTCGAGGAGGCTCATGCCCGCGGCATCAGGGTCATCGCCGACCTGGTCATGAACCACACCAGCGATCAGCACCCCTGGTTCCAGGCATCCAGGTCTGACCCAGAGGGCCCGTTCGGCGACTTCTACATGTGGTCAGACTCCGACGACAAGTACCCCGACGCCCGGATCATCTTCGTCGACACGGAGCAGTCCAACTGGACCTTCGACCCGGTCCGCGGGCAGTACTACTTTCACAGGTTCTTCTACCACCAGCCTGACCTGAATTACGAGAATCCCCTGGTTCAGGACGCGATGCTGGAGGTACTGCGATTCTGGCTCGACCTCGGCATCGACGGCTTCCGGCTGGACGCGGTCCCCTACCTCTACGCGCGCGAGGGTACGAACTGCGAGAACCTGAAGGAAACCCACGAGTACCTGAAGCGGGTCAGGACCGAGGTGGACCGGCTCTACCCGGACCGAGTGCTGCTGGCCGAGGCTAACCAGTGGCCTGATGACGTGGTCGAGTACTTCGGCGATCCCAGCGCCGGCGGCGACGAGTGCCACATGGCCTTCCACTTCCCGCTGATGCCGCGGATCTTCATGGCCGTGCGCAGGGAGCAGCGCTACCCGATCTCGGAGATCCTCGCCAAGACGCCGCAGATTCCCTCCGGCTGCCAGTGGGGGATCTTCCTGCGCAACCACGACGAGCTGACCCTGGAGATGGTCACCGACGACGAGCGCGACTACATGTACACCGAGTACGCCAAGGACCCGAAGATGAAGGCCAACATCGGGATCCGGCGCCGCCTAGCCCCGCTGCTCGACAACGACACGAACCAACTCCAGCTGTTCACAGCCTTGCTGCTGTCGCTGCCTGGCTCGCCGGTCATGTACTACGGCGACGAGATCGGCATGGGGGACAACATCTGGCTCGGCGACAGGGATGGCGTCCGGACGCCGATGCAGTGGACGCCGGACCGCAACGGCGGCTTCTCGCGCTCGGATCCGCAGCGGCTCTACCTGCAGCCCAATATGGACCCCATCTACGGCTACCAGGCCATCAATGTCGAGGCACAGGAGCGCAACACCGGCTCGTTGCTGCACTGGACGCGCAGGGTGATCGAGATCCGCAAGCGCCATCCGGTATTCGGGCTCGGCAAATACTCCGAGCTGACCAGCTCGAATCCGAGCGTGCTCGCGTTCATCAGGGAGTACGCCGACTCCGGGCCCGGCAGCGCGGAAGGTAATCCGATCCTGTGCGTGAACAATCTGTCCAGGTTCCCGCAGCCGGTGGAACTCGACCTGAGCAGGTTCAACGGCTACACCCCGGTCGAGTGCATGGGTGGCGTCGCGTTCCCGCCCGTCGGTGAGCTGAGCTACCTGCTCACGCTGCCCGGGCACGCCTTCTACTGGTTTGTCGTGCAGCCGCCGAGCTAGCCGGATCCGGCCCGGATACACCAGAAACTACCCACCCTGGATCAGGCCCGGCCACGGCCGGATGCTTGACTCGTCTGGTGACGCAGGGCGCGCTCGCTGATCTGCTCTCCGAGTGGCTGCCTGCCCAGCGCTGGTTCGCGGGCAGCGGGTCCAGGGTGCGCCAGGTCGAGATAACCTCCGACGTCCAGCTAGCGGCGGGTGACCCCGAGCTGCGGCACCTGATGGTTGATGTCCTGGTCGGTCAGGAGCAAGTCAGTTATCAGGTACTGACCGGCCTGCGGGCCGAGCTGCCGCCCGCACTCGCCGGAGCCAGCATCGGCGCAATGCCAGACGGCAGGATCGTTTATGACGGCGCGGCCGACCCCGAGCTGACGGCCGTCCTGCTGCGCGGTATCGTCGCGCAGCGGAGCGTCGGCCCGCTGCGGTTCGGCACAGAGCCAGGAGCCATCATTGACGAGACCGCGCCGGGCCGGGCCCTGCCCGCTCTGGCCAGCAACACCAGCGTCGTGTTCGGCGAGGCGGCCATACTGAAGCTGCTGAGAAGACCGTTCGCCGGACACCACCCCGACCTTGAGGTGCCCTCGGCGCTCGCGCGCAATGGCTCGAAGCTGGTCGCCGCGCCGCTCGGCTGGATCGAGATGCCGCCCAGCGGGCAGCCTGCGCCGGCGCAGGCAAGCGATGCCGCCCCGGTTGTGCTGGCCATCTTGTCGGTGTTCTTCCCCCGCTCCAGCGACGGCTGGTCGCTGGCCACGGCGAGCCTGCGCAGCGCTCATCAGCACGGGGCCGGCCGGCACAGTGTCGGCCAGCACAGTGTCGGCCAGCACAGTGTCGGCCGGCACGGGCCGATACCAGACTTCTCCGCCGAGGCCAGGCTGCTCGGCGAGGCCACTGCGCGGCTGCATACCGAGCTCGCTGGGGCGTTCGGCAGCAGCGCGCTATCCGGTTTCGCCCTGACCGACCTGATCGATGCCATGGCGACGGAGCTGACTCAGGCCACCGGTGTCGTGCCGCAGCTGCGTGAGCACGAGGCAGCGATCAGGGCGTGCTACGCCGCGCTCGCCGAACCAGGGACCGAGGTCGCGGTGCAGCGGATCCATGGCGACTATCACCTAGCGCAGGTGCTCAGCACCGACGGGGGCTGGATCGTGCTCGACTTCGAAGGTGAGCCGTCGGTGCCGCTCGCCCGCCGCAGGGCGTTTGCGCCCGCGCTGCGCGATGTGGCAGGGATGCTGCGCTCGTTCGACTACGCGGCTAGGCACGAGGCACTACGGCACCCGGATGACAGGCGGCTGGCCGAAGTGGCTTCAGCGTGGGTGAGCCGATGTCAGGATGCGTTCTGCTCGGGGTATGCGCAGATCATGGGCAGCGATCCCAGGACGGGCGGGCAGCTCGGGTCGAGATCGCCGCTGCTCCGCGCGCTGATTCTCAGCAAGGCGGTCTACGAGGCGGTCTATGAGGCCAGGCACCGGCCTGACTGGCTGCCGATACCGCTCGCCGCGATCGCGGAGGCAAGCCGATGACAGCCGCAGGTAAGTCGAGGGACCGGGGCCCCAAGATCACCGATCCGATCAGCCATGAGGAGATCGACCGGATCCTTTCCGGGCAGCACCACGATCCGCACGCCGTGCTCGGAGCTCACTCTGGACCGCAAGGGACGATCATCAGGGCGCTGCGACCGCTGGCCTCGTCAGTGGACATCGTCCTGCCCGACGGCAGCAGGTACCCGATGGGGCATGTGCACGGAGGCGTGTTCTCGGTGACGGTGCCGGCCGATGCCGCAGTCAGCGAGTACCGGCTCGCGGTGTCCTACCGGGCCGACGGGCCCGAGCTGCTCGCCGACGACCCGTACCGGCACCTGCCCACGCTCGGCGAGATGGACCGGCACCTGATCGGCGAGGGCAGGCATGAGGAGTTGTGGCGCGTACTCGGCGCGCGGGTGCGAGCTGAGCTCGACGGTGCTTCGTTCGCCGTCTGGGCGCCGAGCGCACGCGGGGTTCGCGTCATCGGGGACTTCAACCACTGGGATGGGCGGGCGCACCCGATGCGCTCGCTCGGCAGCTCTGGCGTCTGGGAGCTGTTCGTTCCCGGCGTCGGATCCGGCGTCAGGTACAAGTACGAGATCTGCGGCCAGGACGGGGCCTGGCACCGCAAGGCCGACCCGCTGGCTGCACTCGCCGAGGCGCCGCCAGCGACCGCGTCAGTCGTATTCGACACCAGCTACGAGTGGGCCGACAAGGACTGGATGACGGCCAGGGCAGAGCGCGATCCGCTGCGCGAGCCGATGAGCGTCTACGAAGTTCACCTCGGCTCATGGCGGCCCGGCCTTTCCTATGTGGAGTTGGCCGAGGCCCTCGTTAACTATGTCAAGGAGCAGGGTTTCACCCACGTCGAGTTCATGCCGGTGGCCGAGCACCCGTACGGCGGCTCGTGGGGCTACCAGGTGACCTCGTATTACGCGCCGTCAGCCCGGTTCGGGACGCCCGATGAGTTCAGGTACCTGATCGACCGGCTGCACCAGGCGGGTATCGGGGTTTTCGTCGACTGGGTGCCGGCGCACTTCCCGAAGGACGAGTGGGCGCTCGCGCGCTTCGACGGGACACCGCTGTATGAGCACGCTGACCCGCGCCGCGGCGAGCACCCGGACTGGGGCACGCTGATCTTCGACTTCGGCCGGCCTGAGGTGCGCAACTTCCTGGTCGCCAACGCCGTCTACTGGCTCGAGGAGTTCCACATCGACGGGCTGCGGGTGGACGCCGTCGCGTCGATGCTGTACCTGGACTACTCGCGCAAGGCCGGCGAGTGGACGCCGAACGTGCTCGGCGGCCGGGAGAACCTGGACGCGGTCTCATTCCTGCAGGAAGTCAACGCGACCTGCTACAAGAGGTCGGCCGGGATCGTGATGATCGCCGAGGAGTCGACCGCGTGGCCAGGCGTGACGAGGCCGGTGCATCTCGGCGGGCTGGGGTTCGGGCTCAAGTGGAACATGGGCTGGATGCACGACACGCTGTCCTACCTCGCGCACGACCCGGTCTACCGCCGCTACCACCACAACGAGCTCACGTTCTCGATGATGTACGCCTACAGCGAGAACTTCGTGCTGCCGCTCTCCCACGACGAGGTCGTGCACGGCAAAGGCTCGCTGCTCGGCAAGATGCCGGGCGATGACTGGAAGCGGTTCGCGACATTGCGGGCGCTGTTCGGCTACATGTGGGCCCATCCAGGCAAGCAACTGCTGTTCATGGGATCGGAGTTCGGCCAGCGCGGCGAGTGGTCACAGGAGAGCGGCCTGGACTGGGCGGCGCTTCTCGGACCCGCTCATGTCGGGCTGCAGCGCCTGGTCAGCGACCTCAACCTGGCCTACCGGCAGCTGCCTGCGCTATGGCGGGAGGACTTCTCCCCCGCCGGGTTCAGCTGGATCGACGCCAACGACGCTTTCGGCAACGTGATCTCGTTCCTGCGGGTCGCCGAGGACGCTCCTGCCGTCGCCTGCGTGGTCAACTTCTCCGGCGATCCGCACTACGACTACCGGGTCGGACTGCCGTCAACCGGCGTATGGCGCGAGATGATCAACAGCGACGCAGCCGACTACGGCGGCAGCGGCGTCGGCAACATGGGGCGAGTCGAGGCGACCGGCGAGCCCTGGCACGGCCGCCCCGCGTCCGCAGTGCTGACAGTCCCCCCGCTAGGCGTGCTCTGGCTAGTCCACGACCCCACTCCCGCCGCCCCGCCGCGCCCACCGCCCCCCGCGGGCGGCCGCCGCTAACCCAGTTCCTTGATCACGGACACTTTCCGACGATATCGTTGGAAAGTGTCCGTCATTATGGGAGTCGCGCCCCGCAAGAGGCGTGGCAGGCACGCAGCGTACCCGTCCAACCACGCTGCCGGAGCACCAAGCCGACCTCGCGTGCGACCTGGCAAGGCCTAGTAGTGATGTCGGCCCAGCAATAGCGCAGCGGCGCAACGTGATGATCCCCGAGCTAGCGAAGAAGCTGTCACGGCGCATGTCATGCCAGCGCGACTCGGCCGGATGCGAGGCAAGACCATCGAGCTCGACGGCAACTCCCAGATCGTCGTACAAGTTGTCCAGGTACGCCGACCGGCCACCTTGCCGTTTCCGATACTGGCGCTGCGCTGCGGGCAACCGGTGCGGCCGCTCGACTTTCCGTAGGTAACCGCGTTCGAGGTTCGACAGGACTCCTTCGGAAATCTCCTCAACAGCTATCAGCACGTCGCTACGCCACCTCATCTTGGCCCGGCAACCCACCGCGTCGCGGAGCTGAACAGGCGTGACGAGCCGGCGGCCGCATGCGGCACTCAGCCAGTGGAAGGCGTCGTCGAAATTCTGCGCCGATTCGACGAGATCAAGAACGGTCTCCTCGACCCGGGTGCGGGGCGGCGTCCTGACAGGATGCTTGGCTTGCGCTAAGCGCGACGACCGATGAACGACGATGCGCGGAATGCTGGATCCGAATGTGCCTTCGGATTCTCGTCCAGGCTGCCGCACTCGCAGCTGCCCGGGAATGGTGACGTGCGTCACGTCGCGCCGCTCTTCTGCAAGACCGTCGAGTTCGGCGGCC
>WNFL01440394.1_pt1 | contig 29961 bp, 22 predicted proteins | sample 5400361 | NCBI WGS metagenome assembly WNFL01 (sample SAMN13153351, study PRJNA577476) | soil metagenome | isolation source: 40 cm soil on Douglas fir-dominated hillslope | place: USA:California | collected 2013-09-17
GCGGTGCGCGAGGAGTTCAAGGAGAACGAGGATCTGCCCAATACGACCAATCCGGACGACTGGGCGAAGATCGCGGGCAAGAAGGGCGAGCGCATCGTCTACGTGAAACCGCTGATGGGTGAGGCCAAGGAAAAGCAGCGCGCGGTCGAGCGCGTGATCAATACCGGCCAGTACCTGTAAGGCCCTGCGGCGGGGGGGAGCGCTGGGCTCCCTCCCGCCGTGTGTCTTTCAACCGCCCAGCGCGATCGAGCATCCGGGGACGTCAATGGCGATTCCGAAGGTGATGGGGATCGAGACCGAGTACGGCATCACGGTCAAGAACCAGCCGGACTTCAACCCGATCCTTTCCTCGCTGCTGCTGATCAACTCCTACGAGACCTACCGCTCCTCCCGCATCCGCTGGGACTACGAGGCGGAGAGCCCGCTGCGCGACGCGCGCGGCTTCGAGTACATGGAGGACAAGGAGGTCCCGTCCAAGGAGGAGTCGCGCCTCATCAACCTGATCCTCTCCAACGGGGCGCGCTTCTACGTGGACCACGCGCACCCCGAGTACTCCTCCCCGGAGACGACCAACCCGCGCGACTGCGTGATCTGGGACCGGGCGGGTGAGCGCATCCTGGACCTCTCGCGGACCCGGGCGGAGGCGGTCTCCCCGCCCGAGCAGCGCATCCTGATCTACAAGAACAACACCGACTCCAAGGGCAACTCCTACGGGACCCACGAGAACTACCTCATGGACCGCAAGGTGCCCTTCGCGCGGATCGTCCAGTACCTGCTTCCCTTCTTCGTGAGCCGCCAGGTCTATACCGGGGCGGGCAAGGTGGGGGCGGAGAACAACACCGAGTTCTGCGAGTTCCAGATGTCCCAGCGCGCCGACTTCCTGGAGACCGAGGTGGGGCTGGAGACCATGCACAGCCGCCCCATCATCAACACCCGGGACGAGCCGCACGCCGATCCCGAGAAGTACCGCCGGCTGCACGTGATCGTGGGCGACGCCAACATGAGCGAGGTCTCGACCTATCTCAAGTGCGGCACCATGGCGATCGTGCTCAGCATGATCGAGGACGACTTCATCGAACGCGACCTCAGCCTGGACAGCCCGGTCGTGTCCTACCGGCGCGTCTCCCGCGACCTAGTTCCTCGACCTCGCCCACCGGTATTACCGCGACCGCGAGCACGAGCCGTGGGTGGAGGACGTGATGGCGCGCTGGGGCTCGGTGCTGGACCGCCTCGCCAAGGACCCCATGAGCCTCGACCGCGAGCTCGACTGGGTGATCAAGCGCCAGCTCATCGAGAACTACATGGCCAAGCACAGCTGCGAGTGGTCGGATTCGCGGGTGGCCATGATCGACCTCCAGTACCACGACATCCGGCCCGCCAAGGGGCTCTACTACAAGCTCGAGGAAGCGGACGCGGTCGAGCGCCTCAGCACCGAGGACGAGGTGACCAAGGCGATCTACGATCCGCCCAAGGACACTCGGGCCTACTTCCGCGGAATGTGCCTGCAGAAGTACTCCGACGAGGTGGTCTCCGCCTCCTGGGACTCGGTGATCTTCGACCTCAAGGAAGGCCCGCTCAAGAAGATCTTCATGCTGGAGCCGCTCCGGGGCACCGAGGCCCACGTGCGCCAGCTCTTCGACGAGTCGGCCACCGCGGGCGAGCTGCTCAAGAACCTCGGCAAGCCGAGCGGCGACTTCTAGGATGCTCGACGCGGAGCGCTGGAAGCAGGCCTTCTTCGACTACTCGACGTCGAGCTTCGCGGAGATCCTCAACCGCGCCGCCCCCCATCTGCTGCCCGGCCGCCCCGAGGGGGGAACGGACGAGGGCGGCGTGCCCTCGGTACCCCACGGCACCACCGTGCTCGCCCTGCGCTACCGCGACGGCGTCATCATGGCGGGCGACCGGCAGGCCAGCGAGGGCTACCAGGTGGCCCACCGCCGCATCGAGAAGATCTTCAAGTCCGACGATCTCTCCGGGGTCGGCATCGCGGGGGCGGCCGGCCCCGCCATGGAGATGGCGCGCCTCTTCCAGACCGAGCTCGAGCACTACGAGAAGGTCGAGGGCGAGAACCTCTCGCTGGACGGCAAGGCCAACAAGCTCGGCCAGATGATCCGCATGAACGGAGTTGGCCGGCTGTTCAAGTACGACGTCACCGGCGGCCGCTACGAGGAGACCGACTACTTCGCGCAGGGCTCGGGGGGCAAGGACGCGCGCGATTCCCTCAAGAAGCGCTTCCGGCGCGACATGAACCGCGACGAGGCGCTCCGGGTCGCCATCGAGGCCCTGATCGACGCGGCCGACGAGGACCTCGGCACCGGCGGGCCCGACCTGCTGCGGGGAATCCTCCCGTCGGTCAAGACCATCACCCGCTCGGGTTTCGCGGACGCGCCCGAGGACGAGATCCGGCGCCACTGCGAGGCCGTCCTCAATGACCGCAACCGTCTCTAGCCCGCGGGGACTCTGATGCCGCTGCCCTACTACGTGTCGCCCGAGCAGATGATGAAGGACAAGGCGGAGTATGCCCGCAAGGGCATCTCGCGCGGCCGGGCCATCGTCACCATCGAGTACCGGGACGGCATCCTGCTGGTCGCCGAGAACCCCTCGACCCTGCTCCACAAGATCTCGGAGATCTACGACCGCATCGCCTTCGCGGGGGTGGGCAAGTACAACGAGTTCGAGAACATGCGGGTGGCCGGGGTGCGGCACGCCGACGTCAAGGGCTACTCCTACAGCCGCGGCGACGTCAGCGCGAAGTCGCTCGCCAACGCCTACTCCCAGGCCCTCGGCAACATCTTCACCCAGGACATCAAGCCGTTCGAGATCGAGGTGCTGGTGGTCGAGGTGGGTGACGCCAACGGGACCAAGAACGAGATCTACCACATCCTCTACGACGGCACGATCGAGGACGAGAAGAACTACGCGGCGATGGGCGGCCAGTCCGAGGAGATCCGTCGGTATCTGAAGGACAACTTCCAGGAGAACCTGGACGTGGCCGCGGCCTTGAAGCTGGGCGTCCGGGCCCTCATGGTGACCCAGAACAAGACGCTCACCGAGCGGGACCTCGAGGTGGCCGTCCTCGACCGCACCAAGGAGCGCCGCAAGTTCCGGCGCATCCCAACCGAAGCCCTCCACCAGCTCCTCACCGAAGCCACCTAGGGCGGCCGGCCGCCGGGCCGCCGACGCCCCCTCCGAATGTGATTTGCCCCGGGGACGCTCCCCTGTTACCCTGAAGGCCACATGAAGCGCCGGATCTTCGGCCTCGAGAACGAGTACGGCCTCACCTGTACCCTGAACGGCCAGCGCCGTCTGTCGCCCGACAACGTGGCGCGGTACCTGTTCGAGAAGGTCATCCCGGGCGCCCGCAACGCCAACGTCTTCCTGGAGAACGGGGCCCGGCTCTACCTCGACACCGGCTTCCACCCCGAGTATGCGACCCCCGAGTGCGACGACATCACGGACCTGGTGATCCACGACAAGGCGGGCGAGCGTATCGTGGAAGACCTGCTGCACCAGGCCGAGAAGCGGCTCCGCGAGGACGGCATCTCCGGCCACATCCTGCTCTTCAAGAACAACACCGACTCCGCGGGGAACTCCTACGGCTGCCACGAGAACTACTCGGTGAGCCGCGACGTGTCGTTCCAGCGGCTGGCCGAAGGTCTGATCCCCTTCTTCGTGACCCGGCAGATCTTCGCGGGCGCGGGCAAGGTGCTGCAGACCCCGCGGGGCTTCCACTACTGCCTCTCGCAGCGGGCCCAGCACATCTGTCAGGAGATCTCGGGCGCGACCACCTCGTCCCGCTCCATCATCAATACCCGGGACGAGCCGCACGCCGACGCCGAGAAGTACCGCCGCCTGCACGTCATCGTGGGCGACTCCAACATGTCCGAGATCGCGACCTACCTGAAGGTGGGCACGACCGCGCTGATCCTGGACATGATCGAGGACGGCCACTTCGACCGCGACTACAGCCTGCAGTCGCCGGTCCAGGCCATCCGCGACATCAGCCACGATCCGACCCTGCGCGAGACGATCCGCCTGAAGGACGGGCGCGCCATCACCCCGCTGCAGCTGCAGATGGAGTACCTCGAGCACGCCACCCGCTACGTGCAGGCCATCGACGCGGACCCGGTCACCCGGGACGTGCTCGCGCGGTGGACCTACGTGATCGAGCAGCTCGCGGACGATCCGATGCAGCTGAACCGCGAGGTGGACTGGGTGATCAAGCAGCAGCTCATCCAGGCCTACATGGAGAAGAACCGTCTGTCCTGGCGGGACCCCAAGGTCTCGCTCATGGACCTCCAGTACCACGACATCCGGCCCGACAAGGGGCTGTACTTCAGTCTGGTACGTCGCGACCTGGTGGACCGCATCACCGACGATGAGTCCATCGAGCGCGCCAAGCACGTGCCCCCGCAGACCACGCGGGCCCGGCTGCGGGGCGAATTCATCCGTCAGGCCAACCTCAAGGGCAAGGACTACCGAGTGGACTGGGTCTATCTCAAGCTCAACGATCCGGAGCGCGGAGCGTGAGACCATTCTCTGCAAGGACCCATTCCAGAGCCACGACGAGCGCGTCGAGCGACTGATTCGCTCGTTCTAGACGACACCACTCGCGCGGTTTCGGCGAGCGGCGCAGGACCGACCAACCGATGCCCCTCACGCCGCTTTCTCGCGATGTCATGGATACGATCGTCGCCGGCCAGCACGGCGACCCCTTCGCAGTGCTCGGCCCTCATCCGGGCGGCGACGGCACCATCGGGGTGCGGGTCTTCCAGCCCGCGGCCCGCGCGGTCGCGGTGCTCACCCCCGACGGGACGGCCACCCCGCTGAGCGCGGTCCACCCGGGCGGTCTCTGGGAAGGCCGCGTGCCCGGTCGCGCCTTGCCCCTCGCCTACCGCCTCCGGCTCCAGGACGACCAGGGGCACGTGAGCGAGATCGAGGACCCGTACCGGTTCTCGTCCACCCTGAGCGGCTACGACCTGCATCTCCTCGGCGAGGGCACCCACTTCCGCCTCTTCGAGCGCCTCGGGGCCCACCCCCTCCGCCACGAGGGCGTGGACGGCGTGCGCTTCGCGGTGTGGGCGCCCAACGCGCGGCGGGTCAGCGTGGTCGGCGACTGGAACGGCTGGGACGGCCGGACGCAGCCCATGCGCCTGCACCCGGGCAACGGGATCTGGGAGATCTTCCTGCCCGGCGTGCCGCTGGGCGCCCGCTACAAGTACGAGATCGTCGGGCGCGAGGGCGGGCTGCTCGCGCTCAAGACGGACCCGGTGGCGTTCGCCTTCGAGCCCGACGAGCCGCGCACCGCCTCCGCGGTCGTGGACCTCAACGGGTTCACCTGGGGCGACGCGGCGTGGATGGACGAGCGCAAGCGGCGCAACGCGCTCCACCGCCCCATGTCGGTGTACGAGGTCCATCTCGGCTCGTGGCGACGCTCCGAGCCCGCTACCCTCCCGAGCTACCGGGTGCTCGCCGAGCAGCTCGCCGACTACGTGAGCGAGATGGGCTTCACCCACGTGGAGCTCCTCCCGGTCACCGAGCATCCCTACTACGCCTCCTGGGGCTACCAGACCCTCGGCTACTTCGCGCCGACCCGCCGCTACGGCACCCCCGCCGACTTCATGGCGTTCGTGGACACCCTCCACCGCCGCGGCATCGGGGTCATCATGGACTGGGTGCCCGCGCACTTCCCCAAGGACGCCCACGGGCTCGCCTTCTTCGACGGCACCCACCTCTACGAGCACGACGATCCGCATCTGCGCGACCACCCCGACTGGGGCACCCGCGTGTTCAACTTCGGCCGCCGCGAGGTCGCCAACTTTCTGATCGCCAACGCGGTGTTCTGGCTCGAGCGCTACCACATCGACGGCCTGCGGGTGGACGCGGTCGCCTCGATGATCTACCGGGACTACTCGCGCAAGGCGGGCGAATGGGTGCCCAACGAGTACGGCGGCCGCGAGAACCTGGAGGCGCTCGCCTTCCTCCGGAAGCTGAACGAGGTGGTCTACGGCGGCCAGCCCGGCGCCGCCACCATCGCGGAGGAGTCCACCGCGTGGCCGCAGGTCTCGCGGCCGGTCCACCTGGGCGGGCTCGGCTTCGGCTTCAAGTGGAACATGGGCTGGATGCACGACATCCTGGAGTTCATGCAGCACGAGCCGGTGCACCGGAAGTACCATCACAACCAGCTCACCTTCGGCCTGCTCTACGCGTGGACCGAGAACTTCGTGCTGCCGCTCTCCCACGACGAGGTGGTCTACGGCAAGCGCTCGCTCGCCCGCAAGATGCCCGGCGACGACTGGCAGCGCTTCGCGAACCTCCGCCTGCTCTACGCGTTCATGTGGGCCTACCCGGGCAAGAAGCTCCTCTTCATGGGCGGCGAATTCGGCCAGTCCGACGAGTGGACCCACGACCGCGCGCTCGACTGGTCGCTGCTCGACATGGGCCCCTACCACCGCGGCGTCCAGCGGCTGGTGCGGGACCTCAACCACGTCTACCGGGACGAGCCGTCGCTCCACGAAGTGGACTTCGAGCCGGCGGGCTTCCAGTGGATGGACTGCAGCGACTGGGAGCAGAGCATCGTGACGTTCTGCCGGTTTTCCCGGAACCAGGAGCGGCTGCTGCTCTGCGCGTGCAACTTCACCCCGCTGGCCCGGCGGGGCTACCGGGTCGGCGTCCCCCGCCCCGGCTTCTACCGCGAGGCGATCAATTCGGACGCCTCCGTCTACGGCGGCGGCGAGATGGGCAACGCGGGCGGCGTGTCGAGCGAGCCGGTCCCCTGGCACGGCCAGCCGCACTCGGTGGTGCTCACCCTGCCGCCCCTCGCCGCCCTCTGGCTGATCCCGGCCTGAGGCAACGCCCACCCATGGCCGAGGCTCCCCGCACCCGCCCGGGTCGGCCGTACCCGCTCGGCGCCACCTGGGACGGAGCCGGCGTCAACTTCGCCCTTTTCAGCGAGCACGCCACCGCGGTCGCCCTCTGCTTCTTCGACGAGCGCGATCCGGGCAAGGAGACCCGCCAGGTCCGGATCGAGCAGCGCACCGATCAGGTGTGGCACGCCTACGTGCCGGGGATCCGCCCCGGCGCGCTCTACGCGTACCGGGTGAACGGCCCCTACGAGCCCGCCCAGGGCCATCGCTTCAATCCGGCCAAGGCGCTGCTCGACCCCTACGCGAAGGCGATCGCGGGCACGCTGGAGTGGAACGACGCCTTCTTCGGCTACCGCATCGGCGACCCCGACGGGGACGCCACGCCCCACGACCGCGACAGCGGGCCGTACGTTCCCAAGAGCGTGGTGGTGGATCCGGCCTTCGACTGGGAAGAGGACCGGCCGCTGCTCACCCGCTGGTCGCGCACCGTCATCTACGAGGTCCACGTCAAGGGCTTCACCAAGCTCAATCCGGACGTGCCGCCCGAGCTGCGCGGCACCTACGCGGGTCTCGCCTGCGACGCGGCGGTGCGGCACCTGACCGAGCTCGGGGTCACCGCGGTCGAGCTGCTCCCCATCCACCACTCGGTCACCGAGAAGTACCAGGCGGACCGTGGGTTCACCAACTACTGGGGCTACAACTCGATCGGCTTCTTCTGCCCCGACTCGCGCTTCTCCGCCTCGGGGCACCGGGGCCAGCAGGTGGACGAGTTCAAGACGATGGTGAAGCGGCTGCACCGCGCGGGCATCGAGGTGATCCTCGACGTGGTCTACAACCACACCGCGGAGGGCAACCACCTCGGGCCGACGCTCTGCTTCCGCGGCATCGACAACGACGCCTACTACCGCCTCTCGCCCGAGGATCCGCGCCTCTACGTGGACTATACCGGGACCGGCAACACCCTCAACATGCGGCACCCGCGCACGATCCAGCTCATGATGGACAGCCTGCGCTACTGGGTGCTGGAGATGCACGTGGACGGCTTCCGCTTCGACCTCGCGGCCGCGCTCGCCCGCGAGCTGCACGACGTGGATCGCCTCTCCGCGTTCTTCGACGTCATCCACCAGGACCCGGTGATCTCGCAGGTCAAGCTCATCGCCGAGCCCTGGGATCTCGGCCAGGGCGGCTATCAGGTCGGCAACTTCCCGGTGGGGTGGACGGAGTGGAACGGCAAGTACCGCGACACGATCCGGCGCTACTGGAAGGGTGACGAGGGCCAGGTCGCCGAGCTCGCCTACCGCCTCACCGGCTCGAGCGACCTCTACGAGATGGGCGGCCGACGGCCCTACGCGAGCGTCAACTTCGTCACCGCCCACGACGGCTTCACCCTCGCCGACCTCGTCTCCTTCAACGACAAGCACAACCTGGCCAACGGCGAGAACAACCGGGACGGCACCGACGACAACGGCTCCTGGAACTGCGGGGCCGAGGGCCCGACCGCCGATCTCGCGATCACCGCGCTGCGTGAGCGGCAGATGCGCAACTTCCTGGCCACCCTCTTCCTCTCCCAGGGCATCCCGATGCTGGTGGCCGGCGACGAGATGGGGCGCACCCAGCAAGGCAACAACAACGCCTACTGCCAGGACAACGAGCTGTCCTGGGTGGACTGGCCCCCCGGCGAGACCGGGCAACGCCTGATCGACTTCACCCGCCGGCTCATCCGGCTCAAGCACGCCAATCCGGTCTTCCACCGGCGCATGTTCTTCCACGGGCGTCGTATCCAGGGCTCGGCGGTGAAGGACCTCGCCTGGTTCCGCCCCGACGGGCAGGAGATGACCGACGAGGAGTGGCAGAACAGCCTGAGTCGCTGCCTCGGGCTCCGGCTGGCCGGCGACGCCATCGAGGAGGTGGACGACATGGGCGAGCCGATCGTGGGCGACACCTTCCTCATCCTGCTCAACGCCCATCACGAGCCGGTGCCCTTCGTACTGCCCGCGCACGAGACCCGCGTGAGCTGGGACCCGGTGCTCGACACGCGCGACTGGGACGGCGACGTCGAGCGCCCGTCCCTGCGTACCGGCGAGCAGTACATGCTCGAGGGCCGCTCCCTCGCGGTCCTGCGCCTGCTCCGTCGCGCGCAAGGAGCGCCCGCCCGATGAACGACTCGCCCGAATTCGACTCCGAGCTGCACCGCACCGCCCTGGCCCAGCTCGATCGGGTCGCGACCAAGCTCGCGCTCGACTCCGACATCCACGAGCGCCTGCGCTTCCCGCGCCGGGCCCTCGTGGTCTCGGTGCCGATCCGGATGGACCGCGGGGACACCGAGGTGTTCATCGGCTACCGGGTCCACCACAACACCGCCCTCGGCCCCACCAAGGGCGGCCTGCGCTACGACCTCGGAGTCAACCTGGGCGAGGTCACCGCGCTCGCGATGCTGATGAGCTGGAAGTGCGCGCTGATGGGCCTGCCCTACGGCGGCGCCAAGGGCGGGGTGCGGTGCAACCCGCGCGAGCTCTCCCCGCGCGAGCTGGAGCACCTCACGCGGCGCTACACCACCGAGATCATCCACATGATCGGCCCCGATCTCGACATCCCCGCCCCCGACCTCGGCACCGACGAGCAGACCATGGCGTGGATGATGGACACCTACTCGATGACCCAGGGTAAGAGCGTGCCCGGGGTGGTCACCGGCAAGCCGATCATCGTGGGCGGCTCCGCGGGGCGGCGCGAGGCGACCGGGCGCGGCATCGTCTTCGTGCTCTACCAGGCGGCGAAGAGCCTGGGCCAGGAGCTGCGGGGCAAGAAGATCGTCATCCAGGGCTTCGGCAACGTGGGCAGCGTGGCCGCGCGGCTGCTGTGGAACGACGGCTGTACGATCGCGGGGATCAGCGACGTCAAGGGCGGGGTGTGGAATCCCGCCGGCCTCGACGTCCGCCAGCTCCAGGACCACGTGACCCAGACCGGCAGCGTGGTCGGCTTCCCGGGCGCCGAGCCGGTGACCAACGAGGCGATCCTGGAGCAGCCGTGCGACGTGCTGATTCCGGCCGCGGTCGACTCGGTCATCCACGCGCGCAACGCCGACCGCATCAAGGCCCACATCATCGCGGAGGCCGCCAACGGGCCCACCACCCCCGAGGCCGACGAGATCCTGCGCGACCACGGGGTGACCGTCATCCCGGACATCCTGTGCAACGCGGGCGGGGTGGTCGTGTCGTACTTCGAGTGGGTACAGGGCCTGCAGTATTACTTCTGGAAGGAGAGCGAGATCATCGCGCGGCTGCAGGAGATCATGGCGCGGTCGTTCACCAGCGTGTGGCGCACCGCCCAGAAGAGCGGCGTGGATCTCCGGACCGGCGCGCTGATGGAGGGCATCAGCCGGGTGGCCGACGCCCACGTTTCCCGCGGCCTGTACCCGTAGCCGGCGCCGGAGCGGCGGCCGCCGGCGTCGCGTGGATCGGGGGCCGCCGCAGGGCCCACCAGATCCCCGCCGCCGCCACCAGCACCCCGGCCACGCTCGCGAGCTGTCCGACCCGCAGCGGTCCGATCCAGAAGCTGTCGAGCCGCAGCGCCTCGATGAAGAACCGGCCCACCGAGTAGAGCCCGACGTAGGCGAAGAAGACCGCCCCCGGATACCGCCCGACCCGCGGCCGGATCCACCACACGAGCAGCGCGAACACGAGCAGGTTCCACAGCGACTCGTAGAGGAACGTGGGGTGGAAGAAGTCGACCTGCCGGAACTCGGGCGGACGGTGCGTGGGCGAGATGTAGAGCTTCCACGGCAGATCGGTGGGAGCCCCGAAGGCCTCCTCGTTGAAGAAGTTCCCCCACCGGCCGATCGCCTGGCCCAGGATCATGCTGGGCGCGATGACGTCGAGGGAGCGCAGCACCGGCACGCCCCATCGCCACGCGAGCAACGCGCCGACCAGCGGGCCCACGATGAGCCCGCCGTGCATCGCGAGCCCGCCTTCCCAGACCGCGATGATCTTCGACGGATACCGGCCGTAGTAGTCCCAGTTGAAGACGACCTCGTACAGCCGCGCGCCCACCAGGCCCGCCACCACCGCCCACTGCGCGGTGCGGATAATCTCGTCGGCGGGCAGCCCGTCACGGAGCGCGCGCCGGTGGGCGATCCAGAAGCCCACCAGGATCGCGGTGGCCATGAGGATGCCGTACCATCGGATCTCGAGCGGGCCGAGCCTTAACGCGATGGCGCCGGGCGAGGCAAACACGTCAGCACGATAGCACGGCGCCGCCCGGCCGGACCGTCAGGGCTGACGGTAGTCGAGCCCCGCGGCGGCGAACTTGCCCTTGAAGGCGGGACGGCTCAGGAACGCGATGAAGGCCCGCGCGGCCTCCGGCGCGGCGCTGCGCGCGGCCAGGCCCGCCGAGTAGACGGTGACCTTCTGGAGATCGGGCGGCAGCGGGCCCACCAGCGTCACGCCCTTCACCGGCACGATCTCGCTGATCTGGTGCACCACCACCTCGGCCTCGCCGGACGCGACCTTCTCGGCCGGATAGCCACCCGGCACGAGCTGGCTCTTGCCCCGCACCGCCTCCGCGATGCCGAGCCGGTCCAGCACGCTCGCGAAGTGGATGCCGCTGGTGGCGCCCTGCTTGGGATCCACGTACACGATCGACTTCGCGGCGAGCAGGGTCTGCTTGAACGCCTCCGACGTGGCGATGTCGGGCCGGGGCGCGCCCTCGCGCACGCCGAGCCCCATGCCGGTCCGCGCGAGGTCGGCGCGACTGCCCGGAACCACCGCGCCCTGCTTCGCCACCTCGTCGATGGCCACGTCGGTCATGATGACCACGTCCACCGGCTCGGCACCCGCCAGCTTGCCGCGCGTGACGCCGACGGTGCCGAAGGAAAGCGTCACGGAGTTTCCCGTTTCCTGCTGGAAAGCCTGCGCGAGCTCGGTGACGATGGCCCGCACCGCGCCCGCGCTGAAGACGTGGAGCTCGGTGGCCGTGGCGTCGCCGACACCTGCACCCGTGATGCCCGCCCAGAACGCCAACCCGATCACCGCCCGTCTCAGGGTCGTCATGTCTTCTCCTTTTCGGAGGCCGGGACCAGGCCCGCCTCCGGATTCAGATCGTAGAGCTGCCGCCGCACGCCGCGCCCGAACGCCGCGGCCGGCCCGCTCCAGAGCGCGGGGTCGACCGGTCGGCCGTGGGCCCGCACCCAGTCGGCGAGCGGGCGCCCGGCCGCCTCGGCGCCCATGAAGCGGCTCGCGATCGAGAGGTCCCCCAGCATGACGAAGCGCACCTGCCGCTCCGCGACGAGCCGGGCCAGGCGCTCCGTCGTCAGGATGGGATCGAGGCCGTGGAAGCCGCCCATCGCCATGACCGGCTCACCCGTCGCGATGATAACCGGGGAGGCGAGCTGCGCGCTCGGGGTCGCCAGCAGGAAGCGCTCGCCATGGTGGTTCACCCGGAGGAAGGCGATCAGGGCCTGGCGGTCCTCCGCCTCCGCAAGGCGCCAGCGCGGCTCGACGCCGAGCGAGCGCCCGGCGAGCCGCCCGATGTCCGCCGACGGGATCACCGCGATCCCGCGCACCAGCACGCTGCTGAGCGCCCACGCCGCCGGCATCACCAGCAGCGCGGCCAGCCCGACGCCCATCGCCGCGGCGGCCGGAGCCGCCGCGAGACCGGGACGCATCGCCAGCGCCACCAGGACGACGGCCGCCACCAGCACGGCTCCGAGGGCCCAGATCGGCAGCCGCCGGTGCCAGTCCTCCGGGATCGCCGGGAGTCCGGCCGAGTGCACGTACACCTGCCAGAGCGCGGTCACGAGCAGCGCTCCCGGCAGCAGCATCGCGGGCGCGCCACCGCCCCGGTAGCGCACCCACGCGTGGCTCGCGCCCACCGCGGCGAGCGCGGCCAGGGGCGGCCCGAGCGTCGACATGTAGTAGAAGTGGAAGATGCCGCCCGCGTAGCTGTAGACCGCCGCGTAGGTGAAGGCCCAGCCGGTCCACAGGATCACGTCGAGACCCCCCCGCGACAGGGGCGGCTTCAGGCCGCCCGCGATCAGAACCGCCAGGGGAACCAGCGCGAGCGGAAGGAGCCACTCGGCCTGGGCCGCGAGCAGGCCGTCGGCCAGCCGCCCCGGCCCCACCGGCGCGCGCACGAAGAGCCGCCCGTAGACGGACGCGGCCGCGGAGGCCGGCGCCCCGCCCGTCGCGATGCGAGGCGCCCGCGGCGGCGTCTCCCCCACGCGGGCCGTCTGCCAGAGCCGCACGAACCGCCCGATCCCGTTGTGGCCCAGCGCCAGGTCGATCATCGAGTTGCGCGGGCTGCTCCCCACGAACGGCCGGCGCGCCGCCGGCGTCAGGTCATAGGCGATCATCCAGGGCAGCGCCACCGCGGCGAGCAGCAGGCCGCCAAGGGTCAGATCCACGAGGCGGCGGCGCCACGGGCGCGCGGCGCCCAGCCAGTAGACCAGCGCGAACGTGGGCAGGACCACGAACGCGGCCAGCATCTTCACGTTGAACCCGAGGCCGATCAGCGCCATCGCGAGCAGCAGGAGACCGCGGCTCGCGCGCTCGGCGGCGACCAGCACCGCCCAGGCGGCGAGCAGCAGCACGAGCACGAGTCCGGTGTCGGTATTGCCCGAGCGGTCCGCCGCGACCGCGATGGGGGTCAGCGCCAGGAAAAGCCCGGCGAGCAGGCCGGCGGCCGCGCCGAACCGTCGACCCACCAGGTGGCGGAGCAGCGCCACCGCGGCCAGCCCCTCGAGCACCTGCGGCAGGAGCACCGCGAGCGACGAGAAGCCGAAGATCTTGACGGTCGCCACCTGGATCCAGAGCGCGAGCGGCGGTTTGTCCACCGAGACGAAGCCGGCCGGGTCGAACGAGTTATAGAAGAACGCGTGCCAGCCGCCCATCATGCTGCGCACCGCGGCCGCGTAGTACTCGTTATCGAACCCGTTCTGGTCGAGCCGCCAGAGCCGCAGCGCCGCGGCCAGCGCGAGCACGAGGACAAGCCCCACGCGCGGCCAGAGGCGGCCTGGCGCCGCGGCGACCCCCTCCGGGTCTGACGCCGTCACGCTAGAGTCCACGATCGCCTCGGAGGGTCGCGGGCAGGATCGGCAGAGCCGTGATCGCCACTCCGAGCGGCTTCATCGCGTCCGCCACCGCATTGGCGATGGCGGCCGGCGCGCCGATGGTACCCCCCTCGCCCATGCCCTTGTAGCCGCCCGGGGTGAGCGGCGACGGTGTTTCGAGGTGGCCCACCATGAAGAACGGCAGCATCCCGGCCACCGGCAGCGCGTAGTCCATCAGGGTGCCGGTCGCGAGCTGCCCGTTCTCCTCGTAGACGAGGCGCTCGCTGAGCGCCTCGCCGATGCCCTGGGCCACCGCCCCGTGGATCTGGCCCTCGACGATCATGGGGTTGATCACCGGCCCGCAATCCTCGACGACCGTGTACTCGCGCACCGTGACGCGACCCGTGTCGGGATCCACCTCGACGCCGGCCACGTGCACCGCGCCCGAGAAGGTCGGCCCCGGCGGATCGAAGGACTGGGTGGCCGCCAGCCCCGGCTCCATCCCCGGAGGCAGGGCATCTAGGGCTGAGGCGCGGCGCGCGACCTCGGCCACCGAGACACCGCGATCGGGCATGCCCCGCACGCTCACGTGCCCCTCGCGCAGGAGCAGGTCCGCGGGGCTCGCCTCGAGCAGGTCGCCCGCGATCGCCAGGAGCTTGCGCCGTACCGTGCCCGCAGCCGCGTCGGCCGCGCCGCTCTGGGCGATCGCGCCGCGGCTCGCGAAGGTGCCGGTGCCGCCGGGGGTGGTGTCGGTGTCGGGCTGCCGGACCGTCACCGCCTCGAGGGCCACGCCGAGCTGATCGGCAACGAGCTGCGCGGTGGTGGTCGCGTGCCCCTGACCCTGGGAGGGAAACGACACGTAGCAGGTGACGCGGCCGTCCGCCGCCATCTCGACCCTCGCCGCCTCGTGCCCCGGCACGTCCGCCATCCCGCGCCGGCGGTACGTCTCGGAGCCGACGCCCGTGTACTCCGTGTAGCACGCGAGGCCGATGCCCAGCAGCCGCCCCCGCGCGCGCCCCTCGTCGCGCTCGCGCACGAGCCGATCGTAGCCGGCCAGCGTGAGCGCCTGCTCGAGGGCCTTCGGGTAGTCGCCGCTATCGTAGACGAAGCCGGTGGCGGAGGTGAAGGGATAGGCCTCGCGGGGGATGAGATTGCGGCGGCGGATCTCGGCCGGGTCGAGGCCGAGCCGACCCGCGAGCAAATCCATCGTGCGCTCCATCACGAAGGCCCCCATCGTCATCCCCACGCCCCGATACGCGCCGAGCGGCGGCTTGGTGGTGGCGAGCGCGGTGAGGTGGAAGGCGTAGGCGGGCGTCCGGTAGGGCCCGGGCAGGATCGACGCGCTGCCCAGCGGCTCGAGCGCCGCGGTCAGCGGGTAGACGTGATACGCCCCCGCGTCCGACCAGAGTCGCGCGCGCAGCCCCAGCAGCACGCCGCCCGCGTCGGCGGCCGCCTCGATCTCCACGCGCCCTTCGCGGGCCTGGGCCGCCGCGGCCAGGTTCTCGCGCCGGGTCTCGATCCACTTGACCGGGCGCCCGGTGCGGCGGGCCAGGGCGGCCACCGCGAGATCCTCGGGCATCAGGTGCATCTTCTGTCCGAAGCCGCCGCCGGTGTCGGGCACGATCACCCGCACGCGCGCGTCCGGCAGGCCGAAGGCGCGGGCGACGCCGGTCCGGAAGACGTGCGGCACCTGGCTGCCCGTCCAGAGCGTGAGCGCGTCGCCCTCCCAGCGCGCGATCACCCCGCGCCCCTCGAGCGGCGCGGCCGAGCAGCGCGCGTGGGTGAACGTCTCGCGCAGCACGACCGCGGCGGCCGCGAAGGCGCGGTCCACGTCGCCCTGGCCGCCCCGGCTCTCGAAGAGGATGTTGGAGGCGTGCGCGGGATGCAGGCGCGCCGCGCGAGAATCGAGCGCGGTGTCCACGTCGGGCACCGCGGGCAATGGATCGTAGTCGACCTCGACGAGCGCGGTCCCGTCGACGGCGGCGTAGGCCGTGCTCGCGGCCACCACCGCCACCGCTTCGCCGACGAAGCGCACGCGGTCGGTGGGCAGCGCGGGCCAGACCGTCCCCGCGAAGCCGGGCGCCTCGAGGCGTGGCGCGAGCGGCGCCACCTGTCCATCGAGATCGCGGCCGGTCAGCACCAGCTCCACCCCGGCCGCCGCGCGGGCCGCCGTCGTGTCCACCGAGCGCAGGGCCGCGTGGGCGTGCGGGCTCCGCGCGAAGGCGGCGTGGAGCAGGCCGGGGAGCGGAATGTCGTCGAGATAGCACCCCTGCCCCGCGAGCAGGCGCGGATCCTCCACCCGCTTGACGTGCGCGCCCAGGTAGCGCGGCGGTGGGGCGCTCAGCGTCAGGGCCTCGCCACGCGGGGCAGCACCTCGTGGGCCAGCAGCTCGAGCTGCTCGATTCCCCAGTCGAGCGGGTTCAGCACGATGTATTCGCAGCCGCCGAGGTTGGCGACCTTGGCCCGGATCTTCTCGGCCAGCTCCTCCGCCTCGCCCAGGAGATAGAACTCCTTCCAGTAGGGGAGGTCCATGCCCGAGTACGTCTTGAAGTGCGGGATGGCGGTCTCCGGCTTCTCGCCCTTCTTGAGCACCCACACGAAGTTCGAGTAGACCTTGTGCATGTCACCGGGCTTGCGGCCGAACTCGCCCATGAAGCGCTGGATCTTCTCCCAGTCGCCCTTGACCATGTCCGCGGTCGCGGAGGAGTGCGGGACCCAAGTCTTGGCGTACTTGGCGATGCGCCGGAGCACCGGATCGATGTTGGTGACGGTCTGGCCGTAGACCTTCTCGAAGGGCTGGCTGCCGCCGCCGATCCAGATGGGCGGGTGGGGCTTCTGCACGGGCTTGGGGTCGATCGTCAGGTTGCGGAACTTGTAGTACTGGCCCTCGTAGGTGACGTTGTCCCCCGCCCAGAGCGCGGTCACCGCCTCCAGCATCTCGTCCATTCGACGGCCGCGCTCCTTGTGCGGCACGCCCATGAGGGCGAACTCCTCCTCGTGCCAGCCCACCCCCGCGCCCAGGATGCTGCGCCCGCCCGAGAGGAGGTCGAGCGTGGCCCATTCCTTCGCGAAGTAGGCCGGGTTGCGGAGCGGCAGGACCAGTACCATGGTGCCGAGCTTGATGGTCCGGGTGACGCCGGCCAGCGCCGAGAGCAGGGCCACCGGCTCGAGCCAGGTGCACGCGTAGGCGGGCGGGGTCAGCAGGAGATGGTCGATGGAGACCGCGCAGTCGAAGCCCAGGTCCTCCGCCCGCCGCAGGTAGGCCCCCATCTCGGCGAGCGACGCGGTCTTGGGGCCCAGCGCGAAGCTCGGGAGGCGCAGGCCGAATTTCATACTGCCGGCGCCGATGCTACCGCCGGCGGGCGACCCACCGGAGCGACTCTTCTCTGAGCGCGTCGCCGCGACCTTCTGCGGGCTACGGTTTGGCCTCTTCGCCCCTCTGGGGCTCATCGGAGTCCGTCCTCTTTCTTGGCCTCGGCGACGGTGAGGCCGCCGACGCGGGGGTGAGGCCGCCCGCCGTCCGTGACGACGAGGGCCACCAGGATCTCGTTGGCGCGGGGCGCGTCGTTGACCCGCACCTCCATCGCGTCGAAGTGGGTGCGCACGAAGGCCGCGTCCTTGTAATGGAGCGGAACGTCGATGGTCGTGCCGGGCGCGCCCAGCTTCTTGGCGGACGGGATGATCGCCTTCCCGCCGTGCACGAGCGCGCGGAACGGCGCGCCGAGGGTCGGATGCAGGATGGCCGCGGCGTGCTCGTACTCGCCGTCCGTCCCCACGATGGCCGCCTTGCCGTAGGAGTGCACCGGCCCGCCCAGCGCCATCACCGCGCGGCGGCCGAGCAGGTCGCCCAGCTCCTCGCCGGTCTTGATCAGCTCCTGCAGGTCCTCGACGTAGCGCCCCGCGAACGGGTTCGCGATCACCGCGATCGCCGCGATCTTCCTCAGCGGCTTCTCCAGGCGCCGGCCGCCGTCCTCCTGGATCTCCTCGACCACCGTGAGCAGCTTCCGAACTTTCATACACGACCTCCTGCGGGCATCAGTGACCTCCCGCGGCGGGGCCCTGGCCCTTGACCACCTCCGCCGCCCGCGTGGCGGGCGGAGTGTTGCGGCTCCGCCCGATCTTGATCTGGCCGTCGATGAGAATCATGGATACGCCGAAGAGATCGCCGACCCGGAGCGCCTCGAGCGCGGTCCGGCCCTGCGAGCCGATGGGCGCATCGACGATGCAGACGTCGGCCTCCCGTCCCGGAGCGATCACCCCGACCGGCAGCTTGTAGACCCGCGCGGTATTGCCGGTGGCCATGCACACCGCCTCCTCGGGGGCGACGCCCCCGAGCGAGACCAGGTGCGCGAGCACCCGCAGGATACCGAGCGGCACCACCCCGGTGCCGGAAGGCGCGTCGAGGCCGATGATGATGCGATCGGTCGCCTTCGCCTCCTGGGCGCGCCGGAGCGCGTGGAGCGCCGCCTTGCCGTTGCCGCAGTGGACGATCTCGAGCGCCATCCGGGTGGCCACCAGCGCGTCGATCTCGCGCTCGCTCATCGCGGTGGTCCCCCCGTTGATGTGGCCGACCACGTCGGGATCCGCCTCGAGCACGACCTCACCCGAGATGGCGTTGGAGCCCGCGATCGACGGCCCGCCGGTGTGGATGGTGACGGTCATGCCGTGCTTCTTGGCCCACTTCACCATCGGCGCGGCGTCCTTGCCGGTCTTGACCGAGCCGAGCCCGATCTCGCCCACCAGCTTGACCCCGGCCCTCGCCATCTCCGCGAAGTCGTCCTCCACCATGCCCAGCTCCAGGATCGGGGCGCCCGCGTGCATCTTGACCCCGGCCGGCCGCGCGTTGGCGTAGGACTTGGCCGCCACGACGGCGAGCGCCTTCAGCCCCACGATGTCCTTGGGCCGCCCGGGCAGGTGCACCTCGCCGGCCGAGATCATGGTGGTGATGCCGCCGTTGAGGCCGGAGTCGATGAAGTCGATCGTCCGTTGCCGCGGGGTGAAGTCCCCGAAGACCGGATGGCAGTGCGAGTCGATGAGGCCCGGGACCACCGTGCTGCCCCGGGCGTCGATGACGGTGTCGGCGTCGTCGTCGAGCCCCCGGCCGATCGCGACGATCTTGCCGTCCGCGATCGCGATCGAGTCGCCCTCGAGCAGGGGCTTCGCGATGTCCCCCGACACGATCTGTCCGATGTTCCTGATCAGCGTCTTCACGGACTCCTCCTGGTCGTCATACGGTCAGATACTTCCGCCGGACCGCCTCGTCGGCCATGAGCTGGCTCATCGGCCCATCGAAGCGGATCTCCCCCTTCTCGATGATGTAGGCCCGGTCGGCGAGCCGCGCCGCGAACTTGAGATTCTGCTCGGAGAGCAGGATCGTCAAGCCCTCCCGCTTGAGCGCGGCGATCTGGTCGCCGAGCGCCCGCACGATCACGGGGGCCAGGCCCTCCGACGGCTCGTCGAGCAGGAGTACGCGCGGGTTGCCCATCAGGGTGCGCGCCACCGTCAGCATCTGCTGCTCGCCACCCGAGAGGCTCCCGGCCCGCCGGCCCGACAGCTCCAGGAGCTTGGGGAAGAACTGGTAGACGCGCGCTTCGCTCCAGACGCCGCCGCCCTTGGCGCCCACCGTCAGGTTCTCCTCGACGGTGAGATCGGAGAAGATGCGCCGGTCCTCCGGCACGTACCCGACCCCGAATCGGCTGATCTCGTGGGTGGGACGCCGGGTGATCTCCTGCCCGTCGAAGCGGATGGCGCCGCCGGTCACCTCGACCAGGCCCACGATGGCCTTGAGCGTGGTCGACTTGCCCGCGCCGTTGCGCCCCAGCAGCGAGACCACCTCGCCCGGGCGCGCGGAGAGCGTCACGCCGTGGAGCACGCGCGAGAGACCGTAGCCGGCCTCCACGCCCTGCAGCTCGAGGGAATCCTTCAAAGCCCTTCATCCTCAACATGCCTGAAGGCATGTTGACCGTGGTCGAGATGGTCGGGGCACCCGTTCGCGGCCTGCATCACTCGTCCTCGCCGAGGTAGACGCGCTGGACCTGGGGGTCGGCGCGGACCGCGGCGGGGGCTCCGTCCGCGATCACGCGTCCCTGGTGGAGCACCATGATCCGGTCGGCGATGGCGAAGACCACGTCCATGTCGTGCTCGGTGAACAGCACGGTGAGCCCGCGCGCGCGGGCGATGCGCTGGGTGAGCGCCATGAGCGCCCCGCGCTCGGCGGGCGCCATGCCCGCGGTGGGCTCGTCGAGCAGGAGGACCTCGGGATCATTGGCGAGGGCGACCGCCAGCTCGAGCTTCTTGAGATCGCCGTAGGCGAGCACCGCGGCGACCCGCCCGGCCTGGTCGGCGAGGCCCACCTGCTCGAGCAGGGCGCGCGCCGCCTCGGTCTGCAGCGGCTGGGCCCGCTCCAGCAGCGCGTAGGTCTTGCCGAGGTGCGAGAGCCGCGCGACCTGCACGTTCTCGAGCGCGGTCAGGGTCCCGAAGGTGGCGGTGATCTGGAACGTGCGGCTCACCCCGCGCCGCGAGACCGCGTAGGGGGGCAGCCCGCTCAGTCGCTCGCCCTTGAGGAGGACCAGGCCCGCGTCGGCCCTGAGCTGGCCGGTGAGCATGTTGAAGAACGTGGTCTTGCCCGCGCCGTTGGGGCCGATCAGGGCGCGGATCTCCCCCTTCGGCATCGCGAGGTCCACGTCCCGGACCGCGCGCACGCCCCCGAACGCCTTGGACAGCCCGCGCGTCTCGAGCACCGGCACGCCCCCGAGCGCCGCGCTCACGACCGCCGCCCGTCGAGCATGCCCGCGACGCCCCGCGGGAACGCGAGCACCAGGACCAGCAAGATGGCGCCCAGCACGATCTGCCAGTAGTCGGTGTAGCGGGTGATCACGGTATCGAGCAGCTTGTAGACGGTGGCTCCGATGAGCGGGCCCGCCGGCGAGCCCACCCCGCCCAGCAGCACCATCACGAGCGGCTGCACCGACATGGGCGATTCGGTGTAGACCGGGAACACGCTGCCCTTGAGGAAGGCGTAGATGGCGCCGCCGAGCCCGGCCACGAAGCCGGCCACCACGAACGCGGTCCACTGCAGCGCGCGGATGTTCACCCCGACCGCCTCCGCGCGGCGCGCGTGGTCGCGCACCGCCCGCAGGGTGAGCCCGAAGGGCGAGGCGGTGACGAGCCGGAGCAGGAGCAGGCCCACGAGGGTGGCGGCGAGCGCCCAGTAGTAGTAGCGGCTCGGCGTGCCCAGCCAGCGGGCGGGCCAGACGCTCAGCATGCCGTTGTCCCCGCGAGCGTCAGCATCGCGAAATAGATGCTGCTGAGCCGCACGCAGAAATACCCGAACACCGCCGCGGCCAGCGCGGCCACCACCGGCGCGAGCACGAACGCGGCGGGCATGGGCAGCCCGGCCAGCTGGAGGAGCACCGCGGCGCCGTAGGCGCCCAGGCCGAAGTAGGCGGCGTGCCCGAACGACACCATGCCGCCCACCGACATCAGCAGGTGCAGGCTGGCCGCGAAGAGCGCGAACGCGAAGATCTCGACCGCGATGGAGATCCAGAAGTTCGGCAGCACCAGGGGCAGGCCGGCCAGCGCGATCCCCCCGGCGCCGAGCCAGATCGGCCCGAGCCGCCGGGCTCGCGCCTCGGCCACGCCGCCGCTGCCCGGCGGGCGGAGCTGGATCTCGGGCCGGCCGAGCAGGCCCCACGGCCGCACCACCAGCACCACCGCCATCACCACGAAGATGAGCACGATGGCGATCCTGGGCAACAGCAGCACCCCGTAGGCGTTGAGCACCCCGATGAGCAAGGAGGCGAGCAGCGCGCCCCAGACCGACCCCATGCCGCCGATCACCACCACCACGAACGCCTCCACGATGATGGAGGTGTCCATCACGGTGGTGAGGGCCAGCCGCGGCACCTGCAGCGCGCCCCCCAGGCCGGCCAGGAAGGAGCCGAGCACGAACACGGAGGTGAACAGCCGCGACTGATCCACCCCCAGCGCGGCGACCATCTCGCGATCCTGGGTGGCCGCGCGGATCAGGACGCCCCAGCGGGTGCGGTGGAAGAGCAGCCAGAGCCCGAGCGCGACGAGCGGGCCGAAGGCGATGACCGCGAGGTCGTAGGAGGGAAAGAGCTGGCCCATGATCATCACCGAGCCGGCCAGGCCCGGCGCGTTGGGGCCGGTCTTGTTGTCGGCGCCCCAGAGATAGCGGACCGCGTCCGCGGTCACCAGCACGAGCGCGAAGGTGAGCAGGAGCTGGTAGAGCTCGGGGGCCTTGTAGACGCGGCGGAGCAGCAGGACCTCGACCAGGCCGCCCAGCGCGGCCACCAGGACCGCGGCGAGCAGGACCGCCGCGTAGAAGGCGACCGGACCGCCGGGCAGCACGGCGGCCAGCGAGTAGGTCAGGTAGGCGGCGAGCATGTAGAACGAGCCGTGCGCGAAGTTGACGATGCGGGTGACGCCGAAGATCAGCGAAAGACCGGACGCGATGAGGAAGAGGAACATCGCGTTGGCGAGCCCGCTCAGGAGCTGGACGAAGAGGAGCGACATGGCGGGGGGCGGGTCCCCTCAGCCGTCGATCGGCCCCCTCACCCTACCCTCTCCCCCGAGGCGAAGGAGAGGGACATGATGAGGGAGGCCCGTGAGGTGAGGGGCGGTCTTAATTGGCCGGGCGGAGCTTCTTGGCTTCGTCTTCGGTCGGCAGCACCTTCTCGCCCGGCACGTACTCGTGGTTCACCATGACGCCCACCCCGCGCTGGGGATCGAGCTTGGTCGTCCCCACCCAGGCGCCCATGGTGGACTGCCCATCGGCGGCGCGGAACATGATCGGCCCCATCGGGGTCTCGACCTTCAGGCCCTTGAATGCGGCCACCAGCTTGGGCGTCTCGGTGGAGCCCGCCTTCTTGATGGCCTCGACGACCGAGAGGTAGGTGATGTAGCCGATGATCGAGCCGAGCACCGGCGTCTTGTCCCCGCGCTTGATGTAGCGCGCGACCCACTCCTGGTGCCCGGCGGTCTTCACGTCGTACCAGGGATAGCCGGTGACCAGCATGCCCTCGGGCGCCTCGAGCTTGAGCGGGTCGATGTACTCGGGCTCGCCGAGCAGGATGCCGACCACGAACATCTTCTGGAAGAGCCCGCGCTTGCCGGCCTCGCGCACGAACGCGAGCCAGTCGCTGCCGAAGAGCGAGACGTAGAGCGCGTCCGGGTTCTCGTTCAGGATGGCGGTGACGAGCGGGCCCGGCTCGATCTTGCCGAGGGTCGGCCAGTGCTCGCCCACCATCTGCACGTCGGGCTTCAGCTCCTTGAGCCGGTCGCGGAAGGTCTCCCACGCGCGCTTGCCGTACTCGTAGTTGGGGCCGATGGTGGCCCACTTCACGTACTTCATCTTGCCGGCCTTGTCGGCCAGCATTCGCCCCTGCTCGTAGGTGTTGGGACGCAGGCGCACCGCGTAGTCGTGTCCCTTGGACCAGGTGAGCGCCTCGGTGAGCGACTCGGAGGCCAGGAACATGCTCTTGTTCTGCTTGGCCCAGTCCGAGACCGCGAGCCCCACGTTGGAGAGGAAGCTCCCGGTGATCATCGCGACCTTGTCGGACTCGACCAGCTCCTGGGCGTGCTTGACCGCCTCCGCGGGCTGGGCCTTGTCGTCGCGGAACAGCACCTCGATCTTCCGGCCGAGCACGCCTCCCTTGGCGTTGATCTCCTCGACGGCCATCTCGACGCCCTGGCGGTAGGGCCCGGTGAAGGGCGCGCCGATGCCGCTGTAGGTGTTGATGTCGCCGAGCTTGATCGGCGCCTGGGCCGTGGCGATGCCTGCCCCCAGCGTGAGCAGAAGGGCGGTCGCCGGGAGGGACAGGAGACGGGATGCGCGCATGCGAAACCTCCTCGTGGATCGGGTTGCGCTGAGTAAAACAGATGCGCGGAAAGTGTCAAGGCGATTCTCCGCGCTTGACAGGGAGCATAGCCGAGTGGTTTCCTCAGGGGCAAGCGGAGATTGCTTTGGACGAAAGGCCGGAAACGAGGCAGCTGGTGGAGGCGGTGGCCGCGCGCCTGCGGGAAGCGCGGCGCGCGCAGCGCCTCACCCTGCGCGCCCTCGCCGAGAAGACCGGGCTCTCCGAGCCCTTCCTCTCCCGGCTCGAGCGGGGCCGCGTCTCGACCTCGATCGCCAACCTGATCCTCATCACCCGCACCGTCGGCATCGACCTCGGCCAGCTCTTCCAGGGCGTGTCGGGCACCACCACCACCCAGCACTACGCGCTGGTGCGCGCGGGCGAGCGCCGCCCGCCGCAGGAGGTCCCCGCGACCGGCTACACCTACCAGCCGATGGCGGTGGGCTGGCCCGGGCAGCGGATGGACGCCTTCGTGCTCACCTTCCCGGTCAAGAACCGGGCCGACGTGCTCACCGCGCACGAGGGCGAGGAGATGTCGTTCGTGCTCCAGGGAGAGATCCTCTTCCAGCTCGGCGACGAGAAGATCCCGCTGAAGACGGGCGACTGCCTCTACTTCAACGCGGAGATCCCCCACATGGGCAAGAACGTCGGGCGCGTGGACGCCAAGGTGCTCATGGTGGCGGCGCCCGGCCGCGGGCCCGGCCGCGAGTACGGCTGGTGGAAGGCGCCCGCCCCCGCGGCGCGGCCCCGGCCCCGCCGACGCAGCGCCTCGCGGCCAAGGAGAAACGCCTAGGCATGGAACAGAAGATCTACACCTCGTGCACGCTCGATTGCCCGGACGGCTGCGGGATCATCGCCCACGTGAAGGACGGGCGCGTCGTGAAGCTCGAGGGCCATCCGGATCACGAGTTCACCCAGGGCTATCTCTGCGGCAAGACCTATCGCTTCCCGGAGCGTGTCTACAGCCCGGAGCGGCAGCTCCATCCGCTCAAGCGGAGCAATGGGCGGACCGACGGCGGCTGGGACCGGATCGGCTGGGACGAGGCGCTCGACCTGGTGGCCGAGAAGATCCGCGGCTACGTGGCCGACCCGGGCCCGCTGTCCATCATGCACTACCAGCGCACCGGCTCCTGGGGCGCCACCAAGCTCCTGAGCCGGCGCTTCTGGAACCTGCTGGGCGGCGTCACCACCACCAGCGGCTCACTCTGCAGCGGCGCCGCGCGGGCCGGCCAGGCGCTCGACTTCGGGGTGCGCGCGGGCCACGACCCGTCCGACATGCTGAACAGCCGCGTCGTGCTGCTCTGGGGCCGCAACCCGATGGCCACCAACCTCCACACGGTGCCGATCCTCAAGGAGGTGCGCCGGCGCGGCGGCCGCGTGATCCTGATCGACCCGGTGCGGAGCGAGTCGGCGAACTTCTGCGACCAGCACGTGCAGCCGCGGGTGGCCACCGACGCGGAGCTCGCGATGGCCATGGCCAAGGTGATCCTCGAGGAGGGCCTCGAGGACCGTGGGTACCTCGAGCGGCACGCGCACGGCTTCGCGGAGTACCGGGCCCTGCTCGACGCCCGCCCGCTCGCCGAGCTGGCCGCCGCGTGCGAGCTGACCGAGGCGGCGATCCGGGAGCTCGCGCGCGAGTACGCGACCACGAAGCCCGCGTCCGTGCTCCTCGGGTGGGGCCTGAACAAGTACCAGCACAGCGCGGAGATCTTCCGCTGCGTGGACGCGCTCGGCGCCCTGTGCGGCCACATCGGGGTGCCCGGCGGCGGCGTCTCGCACGGCTACAACACCCAGCGGCACTTCGACAAGACGGTGGAGGCCGCCGACCGGGCCACCCACCATCGCGCGATCCCCGAGCCCCTGCTCGGCCGCGGACTGCTGGAGGCGCAGAAGCCGCCCATCCGCATGATGTTCGTCAACAGCGGCAACCCGGTGAACCAGTCGCCGAACTCGAACCGGGTGGCCCAGGGCCTGGCCGGGCTCGAGTTCCTGGTGGTGGTGGACCAGGTGCTCACCGACACCACCGACTACGCCCACGTGTTCCTCCCCACCACCACCTTCCTCGAGGAGGAAGACATGCTGGTGTCGTGGGGACACAACATCATCGGCGGGGTCAACCGGGTGATCGAGCCGGTGGGCGAGGCGCGCTCCGATCTCTGGATCTTCCAGCAGCTCGCCGACCGCCTGGGCATCGGCCCCGAGATGGCGGGCGCCCCGCGCGACTGGCTCTCGCGCATCTTCACGCCGCTCACCAGGCGCGGGGTGAGCATCGAGCAGGTCATGGAAGGGCCGGTGCGCTGCCCGGTGGCGCCGATGGTGCCGTTCGCGGATCACGTCTACCCGACCAAGTCGGGCCGCTACGAGTTCATCACCCAGCTCCGCCACGAACCGCGCGTGGTGCCGGACTACCCTCTCACCCTCGTGACCAACTACAGCAAGAAATGGCTTCTCTCCCAGATCCTCGAGAAGGAGCACCCGGCCATCGCGTCGGTCCGCATCGGCACCGAGACCGCCGCGGCCTATCGCATCGAGAACGGCGAGCGCGCGATCATTCGCTCCCCGGTGGGCCACCTGGAAGTCGAGGTCCTGGTGGACGCGCGGATCGGCCGCGGCATGGTCATCATGCCGGTCGGCACCTGGATCAAGCGCGGCGGCGGCGCCAACGTGCTGACCGAGGACATCATGTCCAACTTCGGCCAGATGGCGGCGTACGGCGAGACGCGCGTGAGGCTCGAGCGGGTCGCCGCGGCCTGATCGGGAACCGGGCTCGGCCCCGGCGAGTTACACTTGGCCAAGGAGGGCACCCATGGCCAATCCGCTCAGCCGTCGCGAGGTTCTGAAGTACGGCGCTTTCACCACCGTCGGAGGCGTCCTCACTCCGGGCGTCGTGCTGGCCCAGGCCATCACGACCGACAGCAAGGGCATCACCGCGCGAGACATCCAGCTCTCCTCGATCGGCGCCGCCATCCCCGCCTACGACGCGCGCCCCGAGGCGGCCGGCCGGTACCCCATCGTCGTCGTCATCTCCGGCTTCACCGGCAACTCCGAGCAGCACAAGGACGTGGTGCGCCGCTTCGCCCAGGCCGGCTACTACGCGATCGCCCCCGAGCTCTATTCCCGCGAGGGCGGCATGCAGGGCAAGAACTTCACCGAGATGGGGCAGATCTCGGGCCGGGTGACGCGGGCCCAGTACCTGTCCGACATCCGGGCCGGCGCCGACTATGCCAAGCAGCAGACCTGGGCGCGGGCCGACCGCCTCGGGGTGACCGGCTTCTGCGGGGGCGGCGCCCTCACGCTGCACACCGCGGCCGAGTATCCAGGCGTGACCGCGGCGGCGCCCTGGTACGGGCAGGTCAAGCGCGTGTACTCGGACGCGCCGGGCGTGGACGCCTTCAGCCTGGTCGGCCGGATCAAGGCGCCCGTGCTCGGCCTCTACGGCGCCGCCGACCCCGGGATCCCCTCGGCCGACGTGCGGAGCTTCGAGGCCGAGCTGCGCAAGGCGGGCAACGCGAGCGTCGAGTTCATCCTCTACCCCGACGCGCCGCACGCGTTCTTCTCGGACGACCGGCCGCAGGTCTACAAGAAGGAAGCCAGCGAGGACGCCTGGAAGCGCTGCCTGGCGTTCTTCGACAAGCACCTCAAGAGCTGAGGCGACCGGACAAACACCGAGCTTGACATCCGGCAGGTTTGCCTCCAGATTGGCGCAAATCCAGAGCCTTACGCTCACGCTCCCGGTCTCACACGCCAACGTCGACTTGGAGGATGGGATGACCCCAGACCACACCCGTCTGCCGCTGAGCCGCCGAGAGTTGCTGAAGATGGGAGGCGTCGCCATCGCCCTGGCCCCCGGGGCCGCGGCGGCACCCGCGTGGGCCCAGACGCCCAGGCGGGGCGGCGTTCTCACGATACGGGGGTGGGATCCGCCCCACTTCGATCCTCACCTGACCGTCTCGTACAAGACCCACATCGCGTACTCGTTCACGCACAGCCGTCTGTTGAAGCACAAGGCCGGACCTGGTCTCCAGCCCGGCCTCTTCTCCGTCGAAGGCGACCTCGCCGAGTCCTGGACGCAGCCGAATGAGAACACCTATGTGTTCAAGCTCCGCCGCGGAGTCCGCTGGCACAACAAGCCCCCCGTGAACGGGCGCGAGCTGGACGCCGAGGACGTCGTGTATACGCTGGACCGCTTCCGCACCGTCAAGGGCAACGCCAACGCCTACATGCTGGCCGCGCTGGACCGAGTGGAGGCCCTCGACAAGTACACCGTCAAGTTCACCCTGAAGGAGTCCTACGCCTGGTTCCTCGACATCCTGGCCAATCCCATGGCCGTGTGCATCGTGGCCAAGGAGTGCGTCGAGAAGATGGGCGGGGACCTCAAGAAGCCGGAAGCGACCGTCGGCACCGGCCCCTGGATGCTGGACAGCTACCGGCCCAATGTCGGCATGACGCTCGTCCGGAACCCGACCTATTTCGTGCCCGGTCTCCCGAACATCGATCGGATCGAGATCCTGGTGGACGAGGACAAGGCCTCGCGCATCGCGGCATTCCTGACCGGCAAGTACGACCTCGGCACCGAGTTCCCCGGCACGATCGACTGGACGGACTGGGACGTCGTCAAGAGAGGGCGGCGGGATCTCAAGACCATGCTGTATCCGTCGAACGTGATGAGTCACATCTACGTCCGGAATGACAAGCCCCCCTTCAGCGACGTGCGGGTGCGCCGCGCCATGTCCCTGGCGATCAACCGGCAGGCCATCATCGACGCCACCTACGAGGGGAACGGTGCGTTCAATCCCCCGGTGCCCGCCGCGCTCAAGGAATGGTCCATCCCCATCGATCAGCTCGGCGACGGGGCTCGCTACTACAAGCCGGACCTGGCCGCCGCCCGGAAGCTCATGGCCGAGGCCGGCCATGCCAACGGCTTCGCGGCGACGATGGACTTCACCACCTACGGGTCCAACGTCCTGGTCGACCAGATGCAGCTCATCCTCAAAGACCTCAAAAGCATCGGGATCGAGGTCAAGCTGAACACCAAGGAATACGGCGCCTACATCGCAACCACCTTCTACGGCAAGTACGACTCGATGGCCTTCGGCCCTCAAACGCCGTTCCTCGAGCCGGACAACTTCCTCTACGGCCAGTACTATCCGGGTGAGATCAAGAACCACGGGCACATCAACGACCCGGTGGTGGCGGACATGCTGATCCGGCAGCGGCGAACCCAGGAGCCCGCGAAGCGCCGCGAGCAGATCCTCGAGATCCAGCGGTACCTGGCCAACCAGCAATACTACGTGCAGATCGGTTCGCAGATCTACAACGCGGTCTGGAATCAGGCGCTCAAGAACTACGGACCCAACCTGGGGTACGACTACGGCGGCCGCCTGATGGCCGCCTGGCTCGACCGCTAGCCGACGGCAAGGAGAACGGCCATGGATCAATCCGCTTCGTCACTGACCCGCCGCGACGTGCTCAAGCTGGGCGGCGCCGTCCTCGCGGTCGGCGCCACGTCCTCGGTCCTGACCGGTGCCCGACCGGCGGACGCGCAGACCCCGAAGCGCGGAGGCCGTTTCCGCCTGCGCTCCCACCTGGCCCCGGTGCACTTCGACCCGCAGCAGACCATCGCCTTCTCCACCATGATCCCGCTGTCGTTCGCGTACAGCCGCCTCGTGAAGGTCAAGGGCGGCTCGGCGGTGGTGCCGGGCACGCAACCCATCGAGGGAGACCTCGCGGAGTCCTGGGAGCGGCAGGGGGACAGCGTCTACGTGTTCAAGCTTCGCAAGGGCGTGCGCTGGCACAACAAACCCCCGGTCAACGGCCGGGAGCTGACCGCCGAGGACGTCCGCTACACCTACGACCGCTTCCTCAACATCAAGGGCAACGCCAACAAGTACATCCTCGAGATGGTGGACAAGGTCGAGGCACCCGACAAGTACACCGTGAAGTTCACGCTGCGCGAGCCCAATGCCTGGTTCCTCGACCGGCTCGCCTCCACTTCGACCTGGATCATCGCCAAGGAGTGCGTCGACCAGTACGGCGATCTCAAGAAACCGGAGAGCGTGGTCGGCACCGGCCCCTGGATGTTCCAGAGCTACGAGCCGAGCGTCCGCATGACGTTCGCCCGCAACCCCAACTACTTCCTCCCCGGGCTGCCCTATGTGGACGGGGTGGACATCAC